>Ga0315280_10006754_pt1 | contig 15688 bp, 16 predicted proteins | sample YL17G06_40_MG_FD_203697 | JGI IMG/M metagenome (GOLD analysis project Ga0315280, IMG submission 203697) | Sediment microbial communities from Yellowstone Lake, YNP, Wyoming, USA - YL17G06_40 | ecosystem: Environmental > Aquatic > Freshwater > Lake > Sediment | place: USA: Wyoming | collected... | reverse complement strand
AGCTTTCCTCAATTAAAGATTATCCATGCCCATCTCGGTGGTGTGTTTCCCTATTTGGTCGGAAGGATTGATGACTCCTTTAAGAGCTACTCAAAGGACCATGGCTTTTCTCTTCAACAGTTGCCTTCTGAGTATTATAAGAAGAATGTATATGTTGATGCGATCTCGTTCCATCTTCCTGCAATGAAATGCGCCTTGGAGTTTCTGGGGCCTGACCATATCCTTATGGGTACAGATTATGCTCATCCTATCGGAGGACCAGAGAGGGTCGTTGGTTTTATAAAGGATTTGGGTCTTCCGGAAGAGGATACTGAGAAGATTCTCTGGAAAAATGCTGCGAAGCTCTTCAAATTGGACCATCTCGTCTAAACCGAAAGGGAATGAAAAGATGAAGGAAAGGATGATCAGAACGACTTGCGGGATCTGCCAGATTGGGTGCGGAGTGTTAGCTTATGTCTCTGATGACCGAGTTCTTAGGATTGAGGGATTATTCAGATTCTCAGATTTCATTCGCTGATTCCTTCTATGCCGATCCCGATTACCCGATCGATTCCTATGTAAGCTCACGAGTCCACCAGGTTGTATATTCAACATTTCAACCAATAATCCCCGCTTTACATTCCAACCCAAATGAATCCAGACTAATCGATCAGAAGCATTCCGATGCCCTCTGGATGTCTCTCGAAGGGAAATTTGATTGACATCCCTGCTTTTTTCAGTGTCTTCTTCACATTCACTCCCAAGGCATGCTCAGGATATCGAGCCATGGTGGGATGGGTGCACGTGGCTTCCATGTTGCACTTTGCACAGAGAGTACAGGAGCCTGCTGTTAAGGATAGGGCGAGTGTGTAACCCCGATTAAATGCGGTCTTCTCCAATTGGAGTATGGCCAAAAGGATGCGTCTCTTATCGGCACTCCACACATCAAAGAATTTATTCGTCCGTTCTCTAAGATCAGGAGGGATTTCAGGGGAACATTGATTCTTTTGAAGGCTTCTGCCAACATCCTCTTCGGCTTCAGCTCCAGCCGGAAATTTAACGATGAGGACTTTTCTATACTCCTTCAACATCTTTCTGAATTCATCAGGTGTTGGCGTAAATGGAGGACAGACAAATTTTTTCCCGTAAGAGTCGCATCCTGTTCGACATTTGAGCAGTACACGATCTTCAATCACTACCTTATCAGAACTGATGATCTTTGCCTCAAGGGCTCCGAGTTTTTTGGCCTCTTCTAAAAAGAAATCAAACTCTTTGGCCTTTCCTTTTGCTCTTTGCTTAGACATGATGTTCCTCCTCCGTCCATTTAAAAATCTTAGGCCCAAATTTCATTTTTGAAAATAATATATCTTCCTTGGCTTTCTTTTAGCAAGCTTTTTATCACCTAAAAAAGCAGAAAAAAACACTTGACAGAATTTTTGAAAATTATAAGATAATGGAACAACATTTCGCATTACGAAACTTTACTTTATGCCAACTTCACAAGTTTCGAAGCCAAATAATCTGGTTCAAACGATTGAAAGAACTTCCTTGATCCTTGATGTCCTGGGGGAAAACCCTCATGGGATTAGCGTTCGAGATTTATCTTCAAGAGTCAGACTCCCCAAGGGAACGACCCACCGGCTCCTCTCCTCCCTTACCTATTTCGGTTATGTCCGACAGGATCTCAAGACGAGAAACTATTTTCTCGGTTTGAAATTGGTGGAACTGGGCAACCTTCTTCTTAGCCAACTCGATCTCAGAAAAGAGGCCGAACCGTTGCTAAGAGACCTCGCAGAGAGAACCAATGAGACGGTCCACATGGTCTTCCTTGACCGGGGTGAGATCGTCTATATCGATAAGGTGGAACTCGATCATAATCCCAGCGGTCTGAGGATGGCCTCCAGGGTCGGCCTTCGAAATCCTGCCCATAGCTCTGCCGTAGGCAAGGTACTTCTGTCTCATCTGCCCGAAGAGCAATTGAACGGCCTTATTAAAGAGAAAGGTCTTCCGAAGAGAACGGAGAATACCATTACCGATCCTATCCAGTTGAAAGATCATTTAAAAGCGGTGCGAAACCAGGGATATGCCATCGACGATGAGGAGAATGAGAGGGGCATTCGGTGCGTGGCCGCTCCCATCTATAACGAGACGGCCAAAGTGGTGGCTGCGATCAGTATTTCAGCCCCCGCCTTTCGAGTCACCAAAAAGGTTATTCAGGAAAGTTTGAAAAAGGAGGTGATGGAGACGGCTTTTAAAATTTCTCAAAAATTGGGTTTTCGTGAGAGGAGGTGATTCCTTAAATTTCGGGTTGCAGATTTCGGATTGTGGAATTAAGAACATAACAATTTGAACATTAAGAGAAGGGGGAATGAAAGATGAGATTCTTTAAAACGAGTATTTTAGTGGTTTTAGGTTTAGTGGTCGTCATTGGATTTTCAACCTTTGTGAATGCGCAGGAAAAAGTGACGCTCCGTTTTTCGGACTGGCACCTGACGGAATCTCCTTGGGACAAAACTCTTGCGGACGCCATGGCCCTGTTCGAACAACGCAATCCCAACATTAAGGTAGCCTTGGAACCGGTCTCCTACAAGGATAAAGAGACCAAGTATACAGTAGAAATAGCTGCAGGAAAGGGTCCGGATATCTTCCATCTCCATGCTTTTTCACTTCCTATGTTCTTTGACAAGGGATATGCCAAGGACCTAACTCCTTTCATCGAAAAGGAAGGAGGGGCAAAATATCTTGGAGCCTGGTATCCCCTTTGTATTAATATGATGAAACATAAAGGGAAAGTCCATGCCATGCCAGGCGACTATATGTCAATGGTCTTGATTTACAACACAGAGTTATTCAAAGAGGCTGGACTCGATCCAAAAAAACCGCCCAAGACATGGGAAGAATTCCTCGAATACAATATCAAGTTGACAAAACCACCTGAAAGGTGGGGAGTCGCTGTCCTTGGGGCGAAGGATCCTGGATTTGAATTACGTTTCAGTCCGTTCCTCTGGTCATTCGGCGGGGATTACCTCACTCCCGATAATAAAAAGTCTGCCCTGAATACACCTGAGGCCAAGGAGGCTTTCAAATATTTCATCGAGCTCTACACGAAACATAAAGTGATGCCTCCGGGTGTACCCACGATGAATGCTCAAGATGTGAGGACACAGCTGGCCCATCGAAAGATTGCCTGGGAAATCGGATCGGGTTGGAGCGCTCCGATTGTCAACGCAATCAATCCTGAGCTGAAGGCTTTCGACGTGTTAGCAGCTGCCCCCCTTCCTTCAAAAAAGAAGAAGGTAACCACCATCTGGTTGTCCTCATGGGTAATGAATCCGAATACCAAAAATCCAAAAGAGGCATGGGAACTTCTCAAATTCATCACCTCGAAAGAGATGGAACTCAATTGGTTCGTCAAAAACCGTGTCACCTCTTCGAGAAAAGATGTCAGTGATGTGGCACCTGAGATCCTAAACGACAAGTTCGCCAGCGTCATCGCCTCACAACTGCCTTATGGAAAGGTTGTCCCTCAGATTCCTCAATGGCCTGAGATTATGGATGCTTTTACCACAGCGGTTCAGGAGGCTTTTACTGAGATGAAAACTCCTGAGAAGGCTTTGGCCAATGCCCATGAAAGAATCAACGGGATACTTGCAAGAAAGAAATAAACCACCTAAATTCATCCCCTCTCCTGGCGGGAGGGGATTCACCCTGTTAGATAGAGAATTTTGCCCAAGCGAGTTAGAGTTAAACGGCCTTATCTAACACGGTAAAGGGGAGGGGGCAAGAAACACCCTGTCCTATTCACCCCCACCCTGCCCCTCCCCCATCAAGGGGGAGGGAAGATATTTTTTGAATAAAAATAATGAAATTCCTCAAGATAAAAGATCAGTATATGTGGACCATCTTTGTTCTTCCTGGGACGATCCTTCTCTTACTGGTCTTAGGTTTTCCAGCCATTCAGAGTATTCTCTACAGCATCTATCCCGAAGGTGGAGGGTCCTCTTATACCCTAAATAATTATTCCATTCTTTTTAGCGACTCAGTCTTTCGTCAAGTATTTGGCAATACCGTTCTCTTCGTCATCCTGAGTGTGGCGAGCCATCTCCTCCTTGGACTGGGGGTCGCATTAGTCCTCAATGGGGAGATCTTTGCAAAACCCATCTTCCGTTTGATTGCCCTCCTTCCTTGGGTTGTTCCAGATGTCGTAGTCGGGATCATCTGGAGGTGGATGTTTGATCCCGTTTATGGATCTTTCAACGATTTATTGATTAAGGCCGGATTGGCATCCACTCATATCCAATGGCTTTCCAATCCAAAATTAGCCCTCCCCAGTGTCATTTTCGTCAACCTCTGGAGGGGATTTCCATTTGTGATGCTCATCCTCTTGGCGGGCCTTCAATCGATTCCGAGGGTCCTCTATGAAGCTGCTGCGATCGATGGTGCCTCCCGTTGGCAACTCTTCACCCGAATCACACTGCCCAGCCTAAAAAAGATGCTCGTTGTCGCTCTGGCCCTCGATATCGTCTGGGAGGTGAGACGTTTCGGGCTCATTCAGACCATGACTCAGGGAGGACCGGGTAATATTACGGAAGTTCTTTCAACCTATATCTACAAACAATACTTTCAATTCTTTCGATTCGAATATGCCTCAGCTGTGGCAGTTGTTATGACCATTGCATTGCTGATGGTCAGCCTCCCTTATATCCGGATGATCAGTCAGGAGGAGTAGAGAGTGGTCAAGGGCTCCAAAAGGAAATTTTTCTCTGGTATTGAGATATACGGATTTCTTATTCTGGTCTCCATTTATGCCCTTTTACCATTTATCTGGATGCTCTCCACTTCGCTAAAGACGGAGGCAGAGGCCTTCCGAGTTCCTCCTACCTGGATTCCCATCAAATCCACGATCGATGCCTATATCTACATGTGGACAAAGAAAAACTTCGGCATCTATTTTTTGAATAGCACCATTATCTCCTTGTCCACTGCCATCCTCTCCACTTTTTTCGGCGCCTTGGCTGGATATGGATTCTCCCGATTCAACTTTAAAGGGAGAAAATTCCTAATCGGATTCTTCCTGGCCACTCAGATGCTTCCAGGGGTGTTATTGGTCGGACCCTATTTCAAGATCTTAAGTAAATTTGGTCTCTACGATACCCGCACTGGACTCATCATCGCCTTTCTCACCATCTGCCTTCCTTTCTCCACCTGGATGATGAAGGGTTTCATTGATCGGGTCCCTGATGCATTGGATCAAGCTGCTTTGGTGGATGGCTGTTCAAGATTGGGGGTCTTCTTCCGGGTGATCCTTCCCATCTCTGCACCGGGGATGGTGGCAACAATCATCTTTGCCTTCCTCTTGGCCTGGGGAGACCTCCTCTGGGTCTTATGCCTTACCAGCACCGAATCGATGATCACAGTGACTTTGGGAATTGCGAGAACAGTGGGTGAATTCAGAATCATCTGGCCCATGCTCATGGCAGGGGCCTTGATGGGTGGAATGCCGGCCATTATCCTCTATCTATTGTTACAGAGGTTGTTGGTACAAGGGTTGACTGCTGGAGCGGTGAAAGAGTAGAAAAAGTTTAGAGTTCGCCCTGAACCATGTGAGGTTCAGGGCTGCCATGCATCCCACGTGGTGCATGGCGGAGTGCGGAGTAACCCTCGCTCTTCCCCTCTCCCCTTGCGGGAGAGGGTGGGGTGAGGGGGGAGGATTGTGGAATTGGGAAGGAGTTCGGAGAAAAAAACAATGAAACTTAAAGATCGTGTGGCGATTGTCACGGGCGGAGCGAGGGGAATAGGAAAAGCTATTGTTCAAACCTTCTTCAGAGAAGGGGCAAAGGTTGCTCTTGTAGATATTGAAGAGATTAAAAAAATAGAGACTTTAAAAAAGGAATCCGAAAAGATGGGGGGAGAGGTCATCACCATCTCCTGTGATATTACTAAAAGCAGTGATGTAAACGAGATGGTGGGCAAGGTTCAAAAGGCTTTCGGCCGGATCGACATCCTTGTCAATAATGCTGGGATCATTCGAAGAGGAACGATTGATACTGTAACTGAAGAGGACTGGGATCGGGTCATCGAAGTCAATCTGAAGGGGACATTTAACTGCTGTAAGGCTGTGGTCGAAACCATGAAACAACAAGGCTATGGGAAAATTATTAACGTTTCTTCGATCGCAGGAAAGCTGGGGGATATCACCTCTGCACCAGGGTACGGACCATCAAAGGCAGGGATAGATGCTCTCACAAAAACCTTGGCAAGACAACTGGCCCCCTTTGGAATCAATGTCAACGCCGTATCCCCCCATGCCATTGAGACCGAGATGAGTGCCCAATGGTCAGAGGAGAGACGGAAGGAGATCATCGCCTCCATCCCATTGGGCCGTCTCGGAAAACCAGAGGATGTGGCAGAGGCTGTTCTGTTCTTGGCCTCCCATGAGGCATCCTTCATCACTGGTGAAATCCTGGATGTGAACGGCGGAGCATTGATGGACTGAATGAAAAACAACGAACAATGGACGATGGACGATGAATGATATACAATGAACCATGAACCATAAGGCGCCGGAATATAAAATTCCTTTTCGCTCGTTGATAGTTCATCGTTCATCGTTAAAAAGGAGTAATTTTTGGACAGGGATGAGATCATCGTTGGGATTGTAATCTTCCTTTTCGGAGGAATGACCACCCTCCTTTCTTTGAGAATGCCTATCGGGACCTTCCGAATGGCAGGGACCGGGATGTTTCCTCTCTGTTTGGGGATTCTCCTCATGATCTTATCAGGCATATTCATTTTGAAAATTTTCTTTCAGGGTCAGAAAGGGCAGGTAAAAAAAGAAGCCTCCATTGAATCTTCAGAGTCTCCAATGCAATTGATCCTTTTTCTGGGAACAATGGCTTTAGCTACCCTGTTTTTCAATCGATTGGGATATCCGCTCACCTCTTTTCTTTTAATGCTGGCTCTCTTAAGAATCCTGGGGATGAAACGGTGGGGCACAAACATCCTGATATCTGTAGTGGCGGCTGTGGGTTCCTATTTTGTATTTGTTCAATGGCTTAACATTCCTATGCCAAAGGGATGGATAGGGATCTAAGAAAAGATAGAAGGTTAAGGTTAAGGCTAAGGTTAAGGTTAGAAGTTCATCGTTTGTCGTTTATTGTACATCGTTTACGGTTCATCGTTCCAAGTCGGGGATAGATGTTTGAATCACTTCAACATTTAATCAATGGTTTTGGAATCGCCGGAACGGTTCAAAACCTTCTTTATTGTCTGATCGGTTGTATCGTAGGGACCATCATCGGTGTGCTCCCTGGAATCGGACCGATCGCTGGAATCGCCCTTCTTATCCCTGCCACATTTGGCCTTAATCCCACTTCAGCCATCATCATGCTTGCTGGAATCTACTATGGAGCAATGTATGGAGGCTCTACCACCTCCATCCTCCTCAATGTACCTGGGGAGACTGCTTCTGTGATTACCTGTATCGATGGTTATCAAATGGCACAAAAAGGGAGGGCAGGTCCTGCTCTGGCCATCGTTGCCATCGGATCTTTCATTGCCGGAACCATTGGAATATTCGGATTGGTCTTTCTGGCCCCGCCATTGGCCGAGGCAGCATTAGCCTTTGGCCCTCCTGAATATTTCTCCTTAATGGTCTTTGGCTTTATTGTTTTGAGCAATGTGACAGGCAAATCACTCCTCAAATCTCTCATGATGGCAATCATCGGACTGATCATCGGGACGATCGGAATCGATCCTGTTACTGGAGATGCACGATTTACCTATGGGTCTGTCTCTCTCTTGGGGGGAATCGAATTCGTTGCCGTCGCTATCGGGCTCTTCGGAATTGGAGAAGTCTTGGTCAATGTCAATCAACCTTCGGAGCTGCTGGACCAAGGAGTTCTCATGCCACGCCTGAGGGAACTTTATCCCTCCCTCCAAGATTTAAAGAAATCGATTGGTGCAATTCTCAGGGGGGCGGTATCTGGATTCGGTATAGGTTTGGTCCCTGGACCAGCACCGGTCATTGCCACCTATGCCTCTTATATGATCGAGAGGAAGTTTTCTAAACACCCTGAGGAGTTTGGTAAGGGAGCGATTGAAGGGGTGGCTGGCCCTGAGTCTGCCAATAACTCCGCCTGTCAAGCTGCCTTCATTCCTCTCTTTGTTCTTGGAATTCCTTTTGCTCCTCCCACTGCCATTCTTCTTGGTGCCCTTCTTATCCATGGAGTCTCGCCAGGACCATTAATGATCAGTCAGCACGCAGGGCTTTTTTGGGGGGTCGTCGCCAGCATGTATATCGGTAACTTTATGCTTCTCATCCTCAACCTTCCCCTCGTCCCTCTCTTTGCCAATATTTTAAGAATTCCCAAGAGGATCCTTTTGCCCCTCGTCATCCTTTTCTGCATCACAGGGATGTACACCGTGAATAATTCGGTTTTCGATATCTGGATGATGCTTCTTTTCGGAGCCATGGGATTTCTGATGAGAAAGTGGGCTTACGAAGGTGCACCGCTTCTTTTGGCATTGGTCCTCGGGCCAAAATTGGAGGTGGCTTTTCGTCAGTCATTGATGATCTCTCACGGCGATTTTGGAGTCTTTATCAATCGGCCTGTTTCAATGGTCTTTTTGCTTGCAACAATCATCTTCTTATTGCTTCCGATATTTCGGATCTTCTTTAAAAAATCAAAGAAAGGAGGGGATGCCACAGTTCGGAGTTTGGAGTAACACAACTAAGGGAGGAGGTTAGGGTTCATCGTTCATCGTTCATCGTCCGTCGTCCATCGTTCGAAGTCAGGTTTGAAAGGAGGTAGAGTCATGTTAAAAAAAGTCATTATTGGGCTATTTGTAACTTTGATTCTTATAGTAAGCGTGCCGCTTCAGGCGGCAGATTTTCCGACGAAGGAGGTACAGATTATCATTCCCTGGGCAGCCGGTGGGGCAACAGACCTCATCTTTAGAGCTTTGGCTGCAACGACTGGTAAATTTCTTGGAAAGGCTGTGATCGTTGTCAACCGACCAGGCGGTGCGGGAGCTGTGGGATACACAGAATGCATGAAAGCCCAGCCAGATGGCTACACACTTGTTTCTGCGATTACGCCTCTCACCATACTTCCGCATCAAGTGACCACTGCCTTCACCTACAAAAATTTTGACCCCGTTATCAATGTGGTGAGGGACCCAGGCATGTTTTTGGTGAGATCGGATGCCCCGTGGAAGAGTCTCAAGGAGTTCTTGGATTATGCTAAAAAGAACCCTGACATGATCACCGTGGGGAACTCAGGTGCGGGCGGAGGAGTTCACCTGATTGCCCTTGCGTTTCAACAAGCAGCCGGAGTGAAATTCAACCATATCCCATTTGCAGGCGGAGGTCCGTCTGTAACCGCCCTTCTTGGAGGCCATATCAATGCTGTCTCCGTTTCTCCACCCGAAGGGATCGAGCATGTTAAGGCAGGGAAGTTGAAGATCATCGCCCTCTTCGCCGAAAAGCGATTTGAGCTTTTCCCTGATGTCCCAACCGTGAAGGAACAGGGTGTCGATTTTGTCATGGGGCAATGGCGGGGATTAGGCGCACCCAAGGGCACTCCGCCTGACGTGATTAAGAAACTTCATGATGCCTTCAAACAGGGAATGGATGATCCGGTGTTTAAGAAGAATGCAAAGGACATGGTTGTAAACCTCTCATACCTTGGCCCGGAGGCTTTTGGAAAATTGATGGCTTCAGATGATGCATTCTACAGCAAACTGGTCAAGGAGATCAAAAAATGATTTGAATAAGAAAGGAGGGTTAAATCATGAGAACTGCAAGATTAGGATTCATTTTATCAATGATTGCTCTTTCCTGTTTCCTCTTCGCCTGCGCGGAGACGGGTCCCACGGTCAAACCCACAGAACCGGGGAAGAAGACGACTATCCGTATCGGAAGCCCGTTTAAAGGGGGTATTGTCGTTGAGGCAGCGGAAAAGTTCAAGGAGATAGTTGAGAAGGGAAGTGGAGGCCGGATTGAGGTGAAGATCGACGCCGGCACTAAGGCGGAAATTGAAATCAATAAGATGAACAGGGCTGGCGAGCTCGAAATGCAGTCCAATGGGACGGCTTTTCTGGAGTACTACGCACCGCCGTACTACTTCTTCACTGGTCCCTATGTCATGAAGGACTTCGATCACTACATGCGCGCCTGGAACGGTAAGCTCGGCCAGGCTGCGCGGGCCCAGTTAGAGAAGAACGACCTGAAGTACTTGGCGACCATCTACCGGGGGCTGCGGCAGACGACGGCGAAGAAACCGCTCTACACGCCGGCCGATGCGTATAACCTGAAGCTCCGGCTGCCGCCTATTCCTAGTTGGATGGCCGTCTGGAAGGCGATCGGTACCGACCCCGTTGGGGTGCCTTTGCCCGACCTCTATAACTCGCTAAAGACGGGCAAGGCCGAGGCTTCCGAGGGGGACCTGCCACAGATCCAATCCTTCAAGCTTAACGAGGTCCAAAGCCATTTGATCATCACCAATCACCTTGTCCAGACTGCGGGAATCCTGATCCACAAACCTTTCTTCGACAAGCTATCCAAGGGGGACCAGGATCTCATCGTCAAGGCCGGTAAGGAGGCGGAGGAGTGGGCCAACAACAAGATCAAGACCGGCGAGGGGGCCATCCTGCTGGATCTCCAGCGAAAGGGCATGCAGGTGGTGATCCCGGACGCCGCTTCATTCCGGGCAAAGGCCAAGCCGGCTGTCGACGAGCTGTTCAAAACCCAATGGTCGGTCACAACCTGGGCTGAAGTGCTAGCTCAATAATTTTTCCCCCTCACCTCCTTCTCTCTCCCAAGGGAGAGAGGAAGGGTGAGGGGTCGGCAGGTGTTTTTCCAAGGACGAAAATCGAGATCCCGAAACAGGTTCGGGATGACAGAAAAGAAGACCGATCTGTTATCGTCATGCTGAATCCTGCCCTGAAACAAGTTCAGGGTCTCAACGATTTCAGGATCAGGGTCTACGATTTCAGCATCTGATTAAAAGAATAGGCTATCAAGGAGAAATTATGGCACTTGCGGATGAAATCAAAGAGAAGGAAAGAAGGGTTAGAGAATTCCTTAAGGCAAAAAGCCTCAAGGCTCTCCTTCTCAAGCGTCAAGCCAACTTCTCATGGATGACATGTGGTGGCCTCAATCTCGTTGGAATCATCACGGAGGTGGGGGCCACCTCCCTTTTCATCACCGAGGACTCGAAATTTGTCATCACGAACAACATCGAAGCCCCTCGCATGATTGATGAGGAAGGTCTTGAGAGAGAGGGATTCATCGTAAGAATCTTTCCTTGGTATGAAGACCAGGAAGCCGGCATGGTGAAAGAGTTGGTTGGCGATGGAGCCGTCGGATGTGATGTCCCTTTCCCTAACACCGTGATGTTGGCGGAAGACATCGCTCGACTTCGTTATTCACTAACACCAGAAGAAATTGATCGGTATCGATGGTTGGGAGAAAAGGTCTCTTCTGCACTGGAAAAAACGATGATGGAGACGAGGAAGGGAGAGAAGGAATCAGAGGTCGTGGCCAGGCTCTGCAAAAAAATCTGGAAAGATCGAATCGATCCTATCATGTTGATGACCGCAGCCGATGATCGGGTCTTTAAATTCCGACATCCCATTCCCACGGAAAGAAAAATTGAAAAATACCTGATGGTCTCTGTCAATGCGAGAAAGTGGGGGCTCATCGTCTCTCTCACGCGTTTTGTCTGTTTTGGAAAGATGCCTCGGGATCTAAAAGAAAAATACGAGGCCAATGTTTTCATCGATTGCACCATGATAGCTCATACTCGACCGGGAGTTCCAGCCAGAGAGGTCCTTCAAAAAGGGATCGATGCCTACAGAGAAAAAGGGTATCCGGAGGAATGGAAACTTCATCACCAAGGAGGCTCCATCGGCTACACCGGGAGGGATTACAGGGTCAACTTTAAAACGCCCGATCTCATCCAGGAGAACCAGGGTTTCACCTGGAACCCATCGATCACGGGGACGAAGTCCGAGGATACGATCCTCGCTACCTCAAAAGGACCGGAGATGATCACCCGTCCGATTCTCTACCCTACCCTTTCGATGATTGTGGCAGGGATCACCTTTATCCGACCGGCCATCTTGGAGAAGAAATGAGGTGTTTCTTAGTTTGGAGTTTGGAGTTAAAATCGAAAATTGAAAATCGAAAATCTAAAATGAAATGAGGTGTTTTAAAAATGATCGAGAGGCATGTGACGTTCAATGTGATCCCTGGAAAGGAAAAGGACTTTGAAACTTTGTTTAAGAATGAATATAGTGCGGCGATGTCAAAGCAACCGGGTTTTGTTTCGGTGACTCTCCTCAAGGAGCATGAAAAAGAAGCCACTTACCAGATGGTCATTCGTTTTCAATCCCTTGAAACAGCGGGGGCTTGGAGGGATTCGGGAGATCATAAGGCCCTCTCACCCAAAATCAAGGCTCTCTACACCAGCAGCACTGTCCAGGTCTACGAGGTGGTGGCCCAAAGGTAATTGCAGATGGCAGATGGCTCGTGGCTAATAGCAAGCAAAGAGCCAATGATTTTCTGAGAAGGAGTAAACAATGGAGAGAGTGAGAATCGGAATGATCGGTTCACAGTTTGCAGCCCAACTTCACCTCAACAACTATTCGAAACTGAGAGGCACCAAAGTCGATATCATCGCCGTTGCTTCCAAGAATAAGGAACACGCTATTAGTTTTGCAAAGAAGTTCGATATCAAGGATTATTACGATGACTATCGACGCATCCTTGAGCGAAAAGACATCCATGTGGTCGATCTATGCATTCCAACCGACTTGCATGAAGAGTTTTCAGTCGAAGCCGCAGGGGCAAGGAAACATATCATCTGCGAAAAGCCCCTCACAGGATATTTTGGAAAGAACAGAGAGGAAGAAAACGTTGGGTCGGCGGTGAGTAAAAAGTTGATGCTGAAGGAGGCCATCAGAGGATGTGACCGGGTCATCAAAGCGGTGAAAAAGAATAAGGTCAAATTCATGTATGCTGAAAATTGGATCTATGCCCCTCCTTTCGCCAAGCTCAAGAGCTTGATCAAGGTTAGTGGAGGGACGATTCTGGACATCCGGGCGGAGGAAAGCCACTCCGGTTCCCATGCCAAGTATTCAAGAAAGTGGAAAACCTCTGGTGGAGGAGCACTGATGCGATTGGGAGCTCATCCTGTGGGAGGTGTTCTCCATTTGAAACATTATGAGGGGATGCTGAAATATGGAAAACCCATTCGAGCAAAATCCGTGACTGCAGAGGTGGGACAACATACAAAAATGGCCTCCTTTGTCAAGGAAAAGAAAAAATATGTCGTCTCCGAATGGGAAGATGTAGAGGACTGGGGTGTAATGGTCATCAATTTCGAGGACAATTCGAAGGCTACCGTTTTTGCCTCGGACACCGTTCTGGGAGGGGTAAGAAACACCCTAAATGTCTACCTTTCGAATGCTGTCGTCAATGTGAACATCAATCCTCACAATGTCCTGGAGGTTTATGCTCCAGAGTCTCATATTTTCGGAGACGAGTATATTGCTGAAAAACTGGAAACCAAAGCAGGATGGAATTTCCCGAGCCCTGATGAGGACTGGGTGAGAGGGTATCCTCAAGAGTTGGAGGACTTCATCGATGCCGTTCTATTGGACAGGGAGCCTGTCTCTGGAATAGATTTGGCAAGGGATGTGGTGGAGGCGATCTACGCAGCCTACGCCTCAGCGGAAAAAGGAATGCGAATTGAGCTTAAAAGGTAATCCGCCTAAAAAGAAAGGAGAAGATATATGTACGACGTCGTAACTTTTGGAGAGGCGATGGTGAGGCTCTCACCTCCCCATTTCCAGAGGCTTGAGCAGACTCGGAGTCTCGATCTCAATGTTGGTGGGGCTGAATTAAATGTAGCCGTCGGAGTGACCCGATTTGGAATGAAAAGCGCATGGGTCTCAAAACTTCCCAAGAATGGCCTCGGTTACCTGATTCGTGACCGGGCTCAGGAGTTTGGCGTCGATTGTTCCCACATCGTCTGGTCGGACAAAGGAAGGGCTGGGATCTACTTCGTTGAATTTGGGGCATCTCCCCGGGCTTCAGGTGTCCTCTACGATCGTGCACACTCAGCCATTAGCATGATTCAACCTGGAGAGGTTGACTGGGTTAAGATCTTTAGCGGATCAAAACATTTCCATATGAGCGGTATTACCCCTGCCCTGAGCGCCTCCGCTTCAGAAGCGACGGCCGAAGCATTGAAGGCCGCAAAGAAGGCAGGATGCACGGTCTCCTATGATCTCAATTATCGGAAAAAACTCTGGACACCCGCCGAAGCAAAGAAGATTCAGGAGCCCGTGATGGCAGAGGTGGATGTCCTGATCACGACAGAAGAGGATACAAATGTCGTCTTCGGTATCAAGGAGAAGGATTATGAGGCTGTAGCAGAGAAATTGGCCAAGACCTTCAATTTCAAAATCGTTGCGATCACCTTGAGGGAAGACCTCTCTGTCTTAAGGAACAACTGGACAGCAATTGCTTACCAGGATGGAAAAATCTTCAAGGATCGGAAGTATGAGGTTGAGATTGTAGATCGGGTAGGAGCAGGAGACTCTTTTACTGCAGGATTTCTCTACGGTTGGCTCAAAGAGAAGGATATTGGGAAAGGTGTCCAATATGGAAATGCGTTTGCCGCACTCAAACACACTGTCCCAGGGGATTTCAATTGGAGCACTAAGGAGGAGGTTGAAAACCAGCTAAAAGGTGCAGGTCTGAGGATTTCGAGGTAAGGGTCAAAGTCTTCTGTGGTGCTCTGATGATTTACAATTTGCGATTTGAAATTTGCGATTTTTAAATCGTAAATTGGCAATCGAAAATCGAAAATGAAAGACGAAAATACTTCAGCATAATCAGGAGGAATAGAAATGGAAAAAAGGGAAGTCTTCAATCGAATGGTATCAGAGGGGTTGGTCCCGGTGATCAGGGTCTCTTCAGCCCAGGAAGCTATGGATGTGGCCGATGCCATCAAGGAGGGTGGAGTGAGTTTCATCGAGATTACGATGAGTGTTCCCGGGGCTATCGACACGATCAAGGATCTGACCAAAAAATATAAGGATGATATCATCATGGGCGCAGGAACGGTTCTTGATCCGGAAACAGGAAGGGCAGCCCTCCTTGCAGGTGCTCAGTTTATTGTGAGTCCAACGCTCAATCTCGATCTCATCCAACTCGCTCACCGTTATGCTGCCGTGGTGATCCCGGGTGCTGCGACTCCCACGGAGATCTTAACAGCGTGGAATGCGGGAGCGGATATGGTAAAGGTTTTTCCCGCTGCCCAATTGGGGGGACCGGAATACCTCAAGGCGATCAGAGCACCTCTGCCACAAATTCTTCTCGTCCCCACTGGAGGAGTGAACCTCCAGAATGCAGGTGCCTTTATCAAGGCCGGTGCTGCAGCACTCGGGGTGGGAGGAGAGTTGGTAGACAAAAAAGCGCTGAAAGAGAAGAAGTTTAATGTCATCACTGAAAACACCCGTGCCTTTCTCAAGGCAATCCGTGAAGCCAGAGGAAAGTAAAAAAGTTATGAGTTATGAGTTATGAATTGTTATTAATCAGTCCATAATTGTATAGACACCGGAAACTAAATCCCTCCTCCCCTCCCTTTACAAAAGGGAGGAATTACCCCTCTTTGGCAAAGAGGGGCGAGGGGAG
>Ga0315280_10006753_pt1 | contig 15690 bp, 11 predicted proteins | sample YL17G06_40_MG_FD_203697 | JGI IMG/M metagenome (GOLD analysis project Ga0315280, IMG submission 203697) | Sediment microbial communities from Yellowstone Lake, YNP, Wyoming, USA - YL17G06_40 | ecosystem: Environmental > Aquatic > Freshwater > Lake > Sediment | place: USA: Wyoming | collected... | reverse complement strand
TTTGCGCGGGGCAGCAGGGCAAATATATATTCAGCCAATCACAGGATTCGCAGTTATGAATAACGAAATTAGCTTAAAATTTCATGGACATCGATTTTAATTGTAACTAAAATTAATCAGCCCCCTTATCCCTGCTTTGATCAGAGGTAAGGGGGATGTTTTTGGTTTGACAAGATATTATTCAAAGAATATTATTCATTAATAATAATTATTATTAATGGAAGGAGCTGAATGATTACTCATAGAAATACGCAGCAGCGTAGAGCCATTCTTGATTACCTGAGAAATACGGTTAGTCATCCACGGGCGGAGGACATCTATATTTCTCTGAAATCAAACTTTCCTTCACTGTCTTTTGGAACTGTCTACAGGAATTTGCGCATTTTATCGGAAATAGGGGAGATTCAAGAGCTTAGATACGGAAATTCAGCAAGCAGGTTCGATGGGAATACGACAAATCATCCACACTTCACATGTGAGTTATGCGGAAGAGTGTTTGACATCGAGGAAGAGTTCGTGAAACTGGATAAAGTCATTTTTTCAGGCGTCAAGAATTTTGTTATCAAGAACTACCGATTGGAATTTTTCGGTTCCTGTCTAAACTGTAAGAATAGTCACAGCTGATCTTTAAATGGCAGATAGAAAAGAAGAATTAAACATTACCTTTTTGCCAGAAAAGGTAGTTGTTAAAGCCAGAAGGGGAGATGAACTTCACAGGATCGCATTATCCGCAGGGCTACATGTCGATGCTGCTTGCGGCGGCAATGGGACCTGTGGGAAATGCAGGGTTCGCATTCTAAAGGGCCAATTTCAGACAAAGCCATCAGGCAAGCTCAGCTCAGAATTAAAATCAAAGGGATATGTGCTTTCATGTCTGACTACGGTTTTGAGCGACCTGGAGGTTGAGTTAGAGCTCTCAGACCTTGATAAAATTTTGATAGAAGAGGGAATCTCCACTAAGCCTACCGTCGGTGTAAAAGCGCAAGGGGCTAAAGTCATAGATATTGGCTCCGTGGACATAAAACCGCGTGTTCGTGAGCTCCATTTATCAGTTGAAAAGCCGATCTTAAACCGCACTATCAGCGATCTTGAGAGGATCTATAGGTCTATTGATGTAAATAATAAAGGTCTTAACCCGAGGATTCCAAATCATCTGTTCGGCAATCTGGTTGGCCTTTTGCGTGCATCAGACTGGGAGCTTCGCGCTTTTTGTGATGAACCTACAGATCAGGTTTTTGCATTTCTGCCCGGAAGTGATAAGGCTAACCTGCTTGGGCTTGCCGTTGACATCGGAACCACAACTATTGTCGCATATTTGATCGATCTCAAAACCGGGGATCTGCTTTCTGTCTCATCAAACTATAACAGGCAGATTGAAGCGGGAGATGACGTCATATCCAGGATAGTGTTCTCGCTTAAAGACGATGGGTTGTGGGTATTACATGATCTGGTCGTGGGGACCATTAACGATCTGGTGATGTCTGTAACAAGGAAAGCAAAGATGGATCCTGCAAATATCGCGCTGGTGACAGTTGCTGGCAACTCGACCATGATGCACCTGTTTTTAAAAATATCCCCAAAATATATACGTGAGGAGCCGTATGTCACTTTTGCGAACAGCTTTCCGCCGTTTTATGCTAAGGACATAGATTTAAAGAATATTCCCAACGCGCTTGTCGTTCCCCTTCCAGGTGTTGCAAGCTATCTGGGGGCGGATATAAGTGCTGGAATTGTAGCGACCGGTATGCATAAGGAAGAAGAAATAACTCTTTTCATGGACCTTGGGACGAATGGCGAGCTGGTCATTGGTAATAATGAATGGATGGTCGGGTGTTCATGTTCTGCTGGGCCTGCTTTCGAAGGTGGTGGGGTAAGTTGTGGAGTGCGTGCGTCGGCGGGTGCGATCGGTGGCATGAAGATCAAATCGGTTGACTGTGAACCAGAAGTTTCGGTGATTGGCAATATAAAGCCGAAAGGCATCTGCGGCTCCGGTATGATTGATCTGTTAGGCGAGCTTTACCTTTCCGGGATAATTGACAGGCGGGGTAAGTTTTATCCTGATCTGAAATGTCCACGGATCAAGAAGAATGGAAGCCTTTTGGAGTACATCATCAGTAAGTCAGACGAGACGATGAGTGGAGAGGAGATCAAGATCACGGAGGTGGATATTGATAACCTGATCAGGGCAAAAGCCGCGGTTTACGCCGGGATAACGACGCTGCTGGATGAGGTTGACCTAACCCCGCACGAGATTGACCGGATTTATATTGCCGGGGGATTTGGAAATTACATAAATGTTGAGAATGCTGTTTCCATTGGACTTTTGCCGGATATCCAGACTGGTAAGTTCACGTTTTTGGGCAATACGTCGATAATGGGGGCATATGTTTCGCTTTTGAATTATGATAAACAGAAGGAATGCGAGGAGGTCGCCAGGAATATTACGTATATAGAACTATCCACCAACTTCAAGTTCATGAACAGATACATAGCCTCGCTGTTTCTACCGCATACGAACATTGAGGAGTTCCCGAGCGTGGTCAGGATGCTGTCCGGCAAGAAGCGGAGCGGATAGATGTCACACGTAATCGCAGTTGCTGGGAAGGGCGGCACTGGTAAGACGACCATATGTGCGATGGCGACACGTTTTTTGATTGAAAACAGGGAAACGCCCATCCTGGCATTAGATGCTGATCCGAATTCAAATTTGAACGAACTCCTTGGGGTCAAAGTGGAGAGCACCGTTGGAAGTGTGCGCGAAGATATCCGCAATTCTTTCGGAAAGATACCTCCCGGAATGACGAAGAAATCGTATATGGAACTGAAGCTGCAGGAGTCCCTGATTGAACAGGTTGGTTTTGATTTGCTCGTTATGGGCAGACCGGAGGGACAGGGGTGTTACTGTTACGCCAACTCTCTATTCAGAGAGTATGCTGATGTCCTGGTTGCTAACTATAAATATGTTGTGATGGACAACGAGGCAGGGTTGGAGCACTTGAGCAGGATGACTACGCGGGATGTCGATACTTTTCTGATCATATCAGATGCTTCCATAAGGGGTCTTCAGGCTGCGATAAGGGTTAAGGAGCTCTCCGATGACCTGAAATTAAAAATGGGCAGGACGTATCTGATAATCAACAGGGTGGATGACTACCATGCTTCTGAGCTTTACAGGGTTTATGCTGAGGGTAGAATTGAGCTTGCTGGCGTCGTGCCTGAAGATGGTTCGATTTTTGAGATGGATTTCAAGGGCCAGAATATATTTGATCTGCCATCGAATTCTATTGCCTTGAAAAAGGTTTTTGATATAATTTGTAAGATTTTAGGCATTCCTGAATGAAAATATTTAACTTATGTTTTTATTTGTAGACTTGAACGCTGAACATAAAAGTAGCACTGCATTATCATTTAGAGATTTTAAAACAATACCTGGTTTTCCCCGCCATTTGAAACAAAAAATACTAAGGACGGAGGTTATTCATGTCTTACTCAGATCCCATAGATAAATATAACGGTGCGATTAACGTCCTTACGTGGGGGGACGGAGACGTTACCATAACTGCAGGCGGTGAGAGATGTATTTCATTTTATATCTTTGAAGGCGAAATGCCCAATAAGCCGGTTCTAGCACTGGAGGTTATGGACGTAACACCCAGTGGTTGGCCGCAGGCGCTCGTTGATGTGTATGGTGATGTTTATGATGATCCTGTAAAGTGGGCCAGGAAGTGCGCAGAAGATTATAAAGCCCCCTGTATAATGCTGACTCTTACCGGGACTGATCCCAACGGCCTTGATATGTTGCCAGAGGAAGCATCAAAGATAGTTGCAGATGTATTATCAGCGGTCAAGGTTCCGTTGATTGTTTATGGCACCGGTAGTATCGGTAAGGACTCTGAGGTGTTGAAGAAAGTTGCAGAAGATAATGCCAAAAACAACTTTCTTTTGGGTTTTGCACAGGAGGACAATTACAAGACCATAGCAGCGGCCGGGATGGGGTTTAACAAGAATATAGTAGGACAGACGCCGCTTGATGTGAACCTTGCAAAACAGCTCAATATATTGATCACGCAGTTGGGATTGGACCCGCAGAGGATAGCCATGGATCCTACAACGGGAGGACTGGGCTACGGGATTGAATATACATATTCGGTAATAGAGAGACTGAAACTTGCAGCGCTGAAACAGGGAGACAAGATGACCCAGATGCCGATATTGAATAATGTTGGTCAGGAGGTCTGGAAGATAAAAGAGAATAAGATCAAGTTTGAGGATGCCCCCTTGATCGGCGACCCGACCGAGCGTGGAATAGCGTGGGAAGTGATTACCGCCGTAACCTTATTGATAGCAGGTTCAAATATCGTAACGATGAGGCATCCACGTTCGCTGCAAACAGTAAGCGGCATTGTTGGCGATCTGTTTTAGGATTATAATGCAAATAAGTATAATTACTAATAAAGGTTTGGTGTATTAAATGGGAAAAGTAAGGTCAATAGATCCCGCAGCAGCGGAAATTTTGGAGAAGATAACCGACCCTGAACTGTCAACTGCTTTTGACAGAGTTGAAGATTTGAAACCGTGCCCAATCGGCGCGAGCGGCAGCTGCTGCAAGAACTGCTGGATGGGACCATGCCGAATAACCGGTAAGGATATCGAGGGCAAGACTGGAATCTGCGGAGCAAATATCCACACCATCGCTGCTAGAAATTTTGCAAGGGCGGTAGCAGCAGGGACTGCGGCGCATTCTGACCATGGAAGGGATGTTTCTTTGGCACTCCTTGCTGTTTCAAGAGGCGAGGCGCAAGGGTATGAGATTAAAGATGTCGAGAAGCTGAAATCGGTTGCAGCTCTTCTTGGGGTGGAGACTGAGGGAAGGACAAAGGAGGAGATCGGCGAGCAGGTTGCCCTGAGGGCGATAGCTGAGTTTGGCAAACAGCAGGGTGAACTGATATGTCTGTCCAGGGCTCCTAAGAAACGACAGGAGATATGGAAAAAATTGGGCATAGCGCCGAGGGGTGTTGACAGGGAGGTTGTTGAAACCTTAAACAGAACTACGATGGGCGTTGACCAGGACCCTGAACACATCCTCACGCATACCTTGAGGGTGGCTCTGGCTGACGGATGGGGTGGTTCCATGCTGGGCACCGATATCACCGATGTGCTGTTCGGCACTCCCAATGCACTGCTTTCACAGGTTAATTTGGGAGTGCTGAAGGAAGACGAGGTTAACGTAGTTGTGCACGGCCATGAGCCGGTGCTCTCGGAGCTGATAGTTGTCGCATCAAGGCAGAAGGATCTTATAGATTATGCGAAATCAAAGGGTGCAAAGGGCATTAACTTGGCAGGTATCTGCTGTACCGCAAATGAGATAATGATGCGCCAGGGGATTCCCTCGGCAGGCAATTTCCTGAATCAGGAACTTGTAGTGCTGACCGGTGCCGTTGACGCGATGATAGTTGACGTTCAGTGCATACAGCAAGCGTTAGTCGAACTTGCCAAGCATTTTCATACCAAGATAATCACTACGTCGAGGAAAGCGAAGATAACCGGTGCGCTTCACATGGAGTTCGATGAACACCATGCGCTCGAGATAGCCAGGGAAATCGTTAAAGTTGCAATAGATAATTACCCGAATCGTAAGAGCACTATGATCCCAAATGTGGTCAACGACCTGGTTGCGGGCTTTTCGACTGAATACATTAATTATATGCTCGGCGGCAGGTACAGGGCTTCGTTCCGCCCGCTTAACGATGCAATAATACAGGGCAGGATATTCGGCGCTGCGGGAGTTGTCGGATGTAATAATCCAAGGACCTGTCAGGATGAAGCGCATAATTACATAGTTAAGGAGTTAATTAAGAACGATGTCCTCGTCGTTCAAACCGGGTGCGGAGCCATAGCAAATGCGAAATATGGACTGCTCACCCCAGAGGCAATGGAATACGCTGGTCCGGGTTTGAGAGAAATTTGCGAGGCGGTCGGAATACCTCCCGTGCTTCACCTTGGTTCGTGTGTTGATAACTCCAGGATACTTACAGTCCTTACCGAAGTTGTGAAAGAAGGCGGTCTGGGCGATGACATATCGGATCTTCCCGCAGTAGGCATTGCCCCTGAATGGATGACCGAAAAGGCGCTTGCGATAGGCACTTATTTTGTGGCATCAGGTGTTTATGTACTTTTTGGAGGGGTTGAATCACCGGTCGGTGCCAGCAGCGTTGTTACGGACATAATCACTAACAGGTGGGAAGAAATGGTCGGCGGGAGTCTTGAGTTTGAGCCGGATCCTGTGAAGATCGTCGAGAAGACGCTGGAGCATATTGCCAGAAAAAGGAAAGAGCTGAAGATTGATATTAAGAAAGAAAGAGTGCTTTACGATATGGAGAAAAGGAGGGAGTTAAGTGTCTAGGATAATTGCCTCATCTGCTATAAAAGGAGCGCATGCCATCGTAAATATGGCAAAGGAAAAACTCACGCAGGCCATGGAGGCAAAAAGTGCCGACACTAAGGTCGAATTTCCAAACACAGGCTACTACCTGCCGGTCATATACGGATTAACCGGCATAAAAGTTGAAAAGCTATCGGATATGCCCCAGATAATAAAGATGGCAGAAGACCTGCTGCCAGAAGTTCCAGCACAAAGACTCTGGCTCCCGTATCTCGGAAGCACGCTTGATGCAGGCATAGCAACTCTCTTTGCTGAGGAGATATATGAGTCACTTAAATATGTCATAGGCCCAAATCCGGTAGATGGAATATGGCTTGGAGCCGCTGACGACGTGATAATGAGAGCAAGAGGTATAGAATTCGTTGACGGTTCTGCACCAGGATTTGCAGCCGTTGTTGGGGCAGCTCCCACGAATGAAATCGCGGTTAACCTGGCGCGTGAGTTGCAGCAGAAGAGCCTTTACGTGTTCATGGCTGGTTATACCGACGATAAGTCATTTGCTGAGCAGTTAGTGGAAGAAGGGGTTCAGCTCGGGTGGGATACTAGGCTGGTGCCTTTTGGAAAGGATGTTTATGCGCAGATATATTCGTTAGGATTTGCAACGAGGGCAGCATTGTCATTTGGCGGGGTTGCACCTGGTGATTATGTTAGGATATTGCGCTATAACAAGAACAGGATATTTGCTTTTGTAGTGGCGCTTGGTGAGGTAGATGATGAGAAGTATGCTACGGCAGCAGGTGCAATAAGCTACGGGTTTCCGACTATAGCGGATACTGATATACCGGAGATACTACCGACGGGTGTGTGCACTTATGAACACGTTGTATCAAACGTGCCGCACGACAAGATTGTCAGCAAAGCCATCGAGGTCAGGGGGCTTAAAATTGTAATAACAGAAGTTCCCGTTCCAGTGTCCTATGGTCCTGCTTTTGAGGGCGAGAAGGTCAGAAAAGAAGAAGTATATCTTGAGATCGGCGGCAACAGGGGTCCTGCATTCGAGTACTGCTACATGATGGATCCGTCAGAAGTTGAGGATGGGAAGATAGAGGTAATCGGGCCCGAGATAGACGCTTTTGAAGCAGGAAGCGCGACGCCATTTGGGCTCGTTGTTCAGGTGGCGGGAAGGAAGATGCAGACCGATTTCGAGCCCATACTTGAACGCCAAATCCATCACTATATTAACTATGCTGAAGGTATCCTGCACGTTGGACAGAGGGATATCGCATGGATAAGGATAAGCAAATCGGCAAAAGAGAAAGGGTTCAAGCTACATCATTTTGGTGACATAGTACATGCAAAGCTGCACGGGGACTTCGGTGCAATAGTTGATAAGATTCAGGTGAAGATATTCACCAATGAGGAAGATGTGCTGAATTGGCGAGAGGTAGCAAGGATGACCTATAAGTCAAGGGATGAGAGGATCGGCACCATGACCGATGAGAGTGTTGACACGTTCTACTCCTGTACTCTTTGCCAGTCGTTCGCGCCGAATCACGTTTGTATAATTTCTCCTGAGAGACCGGGTCTATGTGGTGCTTATAACTGGCTTGACGGAAAAGCAAGCTATGAGATCAATCCGACCGGACCCAACCAGCCGGTGCCAAAGGGCTTTACTATAGATCCTGATAAGGGCCAGTGGGAGGGCATAAATAGTTTCGTTTACCAGACATCGAGGCAGACGCTTGAGAAGTTCAATGCATACTCCATGATAGAAGACCCTATGACCTCATGCGGCTGTTTCGAGGTGATATGCGCTGTCCTGCCCATGACAAACGGTATAATGGCAGTCAACCGTGAATATCCCGGGATGACACCGTGTGGTATGAAATTTTCAACGCTTGCAGGTACGGTAGGCGGCGGACTGCAGACTCCGGGGTTCATAGGAATAAGCAAATACTTCATCACGAGCGATAAATTCATCAAGGCTGACGGCGGTATTATGCGTCTTGTATGGATGCCGCGTGAGTTAAAGGAGCTATTGAGAGAACCACTAATGGAGCGTTTTGAGAAGTTCGGTCACCCGGAGCTCTACGATATGATTGCAACCGAGGAAAATGGGGTAGCAGAGGAAGAAGTACTTGAGTATCTGACTCAGGTTGGGCATCCTGCACTGACCATGGATCCGATGTTTTGATTGGTACAATTTAACCTGTATTTAAAAATACTGGAATTTGTTTTTGTATGAAAGTCAAGATAAGAGGAAGGAATGTTTAAATGGCATTAACAGGACTGGAAATTTTTAAAAAATTGCCAAAGACGAACTGCAAGGACTGTGGATTTCCAACCTGCCTGGCTTTTGCCATGAAACTTGCAGCCGGGGAGATGAGTCTTGACGCTTGCCCGCATGTTACTGAGGCTGTAAAGGCTGAGCTGGCAGAGGCTTCTGCTCCTCCCATCAGGCTCGTCAAAGTGGGGACAGGTGAAAATGCTTTTGGCGTTGGGGAAGAACAGGTTCTTTTCAGACATGAGAAGAGGTTTATAAATGAGACAGCACTGGGGCTGCTGTTCGATGATAGTTCAGGTGAACAGGAGATAGAACAAAAGATCGGGCAGTTGAAGAATGCCCGTTTTGAAAGGGTTGGAAGAATAATAAAGGCAAATTTCGCTGCTTTAAGAAATGGGTCAAGGGACGTTGCCAGGTTCAGGGCGCTTGCCGAAAAATTGGATTCCGAGACCGGTTTGCCATTAGTTCTGATCAGCGATGATGTGAACGCGTTGAGCGCCGTGCTTGAATCGATGTCCACAAAGAAGCCGTTGATTTACTGCATGACTTCAGAGAATATCGAGGGCATGGCTGGGCTGGCTGCAAAGTATTCATGTCCGCTTGCGATTAGGTCTGGTGACCTGGCCAACCTCTCGGAGCTGACCGAAAAGGCAAAGTTACTTGGTGTGAACGATATAGTCCTTGATCCGGCGCCAGAAAACCTGAAAGATGTCCTGAAGAAGATGGTGTTTTTGAGGCGTTTAGCGCTGGAGAAGAAGTTCAGGCCGCTTGGATACCCTACGATAGCATTCACGGGTGATTTTGCAAAAGACCCGCAAAAAGAGGCTGGCGTAGCTGCGATAATGCTTTGTAAGTACGCTTCAATTGTGGTGCTTGATTCCATGGAAGCCTGGAAAATCTTCCCGCTTTTAATATTAAGGCAGAACATATTTACCGACCCTCAGGTCCCGATGCAGGTGGAGCAGAAGATTTATCCGATAGGAGACCCTAATGAGAAGTCCCCGGTCCTCATAACGACCAATTTCTCGCTCACATACTTTATAGTATCAGGTGAGATAGAAGCGAGCAGGGTTCCCACATGGCTTTTGGTCATGAACGTGGAGGGGCAGTCCGTGCTGACCTCATGGGCTGCTGGTAAGTTCATTCCGGATAAGATAGCAGCTTTCATAAAAAAGAGTGGTATATCCGATCGTGTTGCGCAAAAGAAGATAATTATTCCAGGGTATGTTGCCCAGATATCGGGTGAGCTCGAGGAGGAGCTTGGCGAAGACTGGAAGGTTTTAGTTGGGTGCAGGGAAGCCGGGGATATACCGAGGTTCCTGCAGGATTACATAGCAGCAAATTAAGAAAGGGAGATATTAGCAATGAAATCCGATCTTGAGATCGCGCAAGAAGCAAAAATACTGCCAATCGTTGAGATTGCGAAATCCATCGGGCTTGATGAGGATGATCTTGAACTGTATGGAAAGTACAAGGCAAAGGTCTCGCTTGATGTGATTAAAAAGTTTGCAAGCAGGCCGAGCGGGAAGTATATCGATGTCACAGCGATTACGCCAACTCCGCTTGGTGAGGGCAAGACGGTTACGACGATTGGTTTGAGCCAGGGCTTAGCTAGGATCGGCAAGAAGGTCATCACCTGCATCAGGCAACCGTCGCTTGGGCCAGTCTTTGGGATAAAGGGAGGTGCCGCTGGCGGTGGTTATTCACAGGTCATTCCGATGGAGGATTTCAACCTGCATCTGACCGGTGACACCCATGCGGTCAGTATCGCACATAATCTCCTGGCTGCATTTATTGATACGAGTATTTTGAAGGGAAATCCGTTAAATATTGATCCATTCAGCATTACCTGGCGGAGAGTCGTAGATGTAAGTGACAGGGCATTACGACAGATCATCGTTGGTCTCGGTGGGAAGGAGAATGGGTATCCGCGCGAGACAGGATACGATATTTCCGTGGCCTCCGAGGTAATGGCTATACTTGCGCTTACGACCGGTCTTCAAGACATAAGGGAACGGCTTGGGAGGATAGTGATCGGGAATACTTATGATGGCAAACCCGTGACAGCGGAGGACCTCAGATGCGCAGGTTCGATGACCGTGCTTATGAAGGATGCGATTAAGCCAAACCTTCTTCAGACCCTTGAACATACGCCGTGTTTCGTGCACGCTGGGCCTTTTGCAAATATTGCGCATGGAAACAGCTCGATCCTTGCAGACCAGATGGCAATTAAACTGGCTGAGTACGTTGTGACGGAAAGCGGGTTTGGCGCTGACTGCGGTGCTGAGAAGTTCATGAACATTAAGTGCCGGTACAGCGGTATGAAGCCAGATGCAGTTGTGATCGTATGCTCAGTAAGGGCTCTGAAGATGCACGGCGGAGGGTTCAAGTTCGTGCCGGGCCAGAAGGTTAACAAGGACGATATGGAGAGGGAGAACGTTGACGCAGTTATAAAGGGTTCTGAAAACCTGCAGAAGCAGATCGAGAACATGCTCTACTTTGGAATTCCTGTGGTCGTGGCGATCAACAAGTTTACCGCGGATGCCGATAGGGAGATCGAGGCGGTGAGGAAGGCGGCGATCGATGCGGGTGCTGATGATGCTGTGATCATCGATGTATGGGCTAACGGTGGAGAAGGAGGAAGGGAGCTTGCAAATGCTGTCGTAAAGGCTGCTGAAAAGCCTAGTAATTTCAAGTTCCTCTATCCGCTGGACATATCCATAAAGGAGAAGATCGAGACAATTGCCACCAAGATTTATGGTGCTGACGGTGTCGATTATTTGCCATTGGCAGAGGAAAAGATAAAACTTTATACGAAGCTTGGTTATGATAACCTTCCAATCTGTATGGCCAAAACGCATCTCTCGCTGACGCATGACCCCAGCCTGAAGGGCAGACCGCGCGGGTTCAGGGTTCCGATAAGGGATGTCATGGCATCGATTGGCGCCGGATTCCTTTACCCACTCTTAGGTGAGATGAGGACAATGCCGGGTCTCCCCGCAGAGCCTGTGGGTACCAGGGTTGATATTGACAAAGACGGCAAGATTGTTGGATTGTTCTAGGTTAATTAAGGAGTAGTCATGGCTATATTGATCGATGGTAATAAGATAGCTGCTGAGATAAAGGAAGAGGTCAGACAGGAAGTCGCAGAAATAAAGGCGAAATACGGCGTTACGGTGGGCCTGGCAGTGGTGTTGGTTGGAGAAGACCCTGCTTCCAAGATATATGTCGCAAACAAAGAAAAGTCCTGTAAGGCAGCGGGGATATATTCTGAGGCGCTTCGATTGCCGGCTGAGACCACGCAGGATCAACTCCTGGCAGAGATAGACAGATTGAATAAGCGCGATGAGATCCACGGAATCCTTGTTCAGTCACCTCCACCTCCGCATATAAATGAGAAGGTAATATTTGAGAGAATAGACCCCGAAAAGGATGTGGACGGGTTTCATCCAATGAACGTGGGACGTCTTGTGATAAATGAAGAGGGGTTCGTGCCTGCCACGCCATCCGGGATAATCGAGACGCTCGCCAGGTTGAAGATACCAATTGAGGGTAAGGAAGCGGTCGTGATAGGGAGAAGCGATATCGTTGGTAAACCGATAGCGCTTCTGCTTCTTCATCGACATGCAACTGTCACGATCTGCCACTCCAGGACGCAAAACCTGCCTGAGGTTGCGCGAAGGGCGGATATACTCGTTGCGGCCGTGGGCAAGCCCGCGATGGTAAAGGGCGACTGGGTAAAACCTGGGGCGGTCGTGATCGATGTCGGGATAAACAGGATCACAAAGGACAAGGCGTGGGATGCCCTCTACAGTGATCCGAAAAGGGCTGAGGATTTAAATACGAAGGGGACGACTCTTGTTGGCGATGTTGATGAATACACTGTGGGACCTGTGGCTGGCTACCTCACCCCAGTTCCGGGTGGAGTTGGTCCGCTCACCATTGCCATGCTGCTAAAGAATGCGGTTTTTGCAGCCAAAAGGAGACTGAGGATATAAATTTAAACGATGACCTGCGTGCAGGGAGACTTCCGCCGTGGCTTAAGAGGAGGCTTCCGGCAAGCGGGAATATGCTTGAAGTCATAAAGCAACTCAGGTCGCAGGATTTGCATACTGTCTGTGAAGAGGCAAAATGTCCTAATCTTGGCGAATGCTTCAGCAGGAAGACCGCAACCTTTCTTATACTTGGTGATGCATGCACACGCGGCTGCAGTTTCTGCTCTGTGAGCTTCGGGGATCCTGTTCCGGTCGATGAAGGTGAGCCGGCAAGGATTAAAAGTACCGTTGAGAATTTAGGGTTAAAATACGTTGTCATCACATCTGTGACCAGGGATGATCTTGCTGATGGTGGGGCAACGCAATTTGCAAATGTGATCCATGCAGTCAGGGAGATAAGACCACAACCATTAGTTGAGGTATTGACACCGGACTTCAGGGGGGACATGGACTCGATTCGTACCGTTGCTTTGGCAATGCCTGATGTGTACAACCATAACCTTGAGACCATAAAAGAGCTTTATCCAAAAGTAAGGCCAGGAGCTGACTACCAAAGATCCCTTAACTTGCTAAGGATTGTTAAATCGCAGTATGGGATGGTTACTAAAACGGGTGTAATGGTCGGCCTTGGTGAGAGCGTGGAGCAGCTTAATGAGCTTTTCAGCAGTGCTGCACAGGCGAACTGCGACATGATAACAATAGGTCAGTATCTCAAGCCCGCTGCAGGCAAAATGGATGTGGTGAAGTATTACACCCCACAGGAGTTCGATGATCTGAAGGATATGGCACTTGAAAGCGGGATAAGGTATGTGTTTTCCGGGCCGTTTGTCCGCTCTTCCTTCATGGCTGGCGAGGCTTACTCAGCCTTACAGCACACACCTTGAACTCCGGAATATTCGATATATCAGTGTAATGATCCTCAGGTCATCTTTTACTTTATATGGTAGCCTCAGGGCTTTTTTGATCTGGTTTTAATTGCGGGATATTTAGCTGGTCTGATATATATAAACCAGTATATGAAACCGACAAGTATTGCTCCGCCTATTATATTTCCCAATGTAACCGGAACCAGATTTTTTATAAACCCAAGTATGTTAAGATTCTCTAAGCTGGTAGCTTTTTGGGCAAGTAAATTAGCCGCATCAGTTGCTCTTGGCTGATTTTTTAGCAATATCCCCATTGGTATAAAAAACATATTTGCAACGCTGTGTTCAAAACTCGCAGCAACAAATGTTGTTATTGGGAATAGTATTGCGAAAATCTTATCGGTCACGCTTCTTGCTGAAAAACAAAGCCAAATAGCCAGGCAAACAAGTGCATTACATAATATCCCCAGGATTAATGCCTCTACAAAACCAAGGTTTACTTTGGAGTTAGCAATTAATATTGCTCTTCCGCCAACTACATTATTGCCAAAGGACCATGCTTTTGAATAATAAATCAGGTAAACAAGGCTAAGTGAACCAACAAGGTTGCCGATATAAACGATCAGCCAGTTCTTTAGAAGCAAACCTATACCGATTTTCCTAGAGGCAAATGCCATTATTATGAGGTTATTTCCTGTAAACAGTTCCGCTCCCGCAACAACAACGAGGATCAGTCCCAGGCAGAATACGAGTCCCGCAAGCAATCTGGTAAGTCCGAAAGAAAGGTTTGAATCACTAATTACAACAGTTGAAATCCAGGCACCGAAACCTATAAAAACCCCGGCTAAAATTGCAAGAAGAAACATATTTAGCCCAAATAAATTAGCTTTTGAAATACCAACTGCCTCAACCCTTTTTGCCATTTCAGATGGGGTGTAGGCATCAACATTAATATTGGGAATATCAGCCATTCTATTTGCTCCTTTCAATACAATATTAAGTTACAAGATTTGATCCCGGACAAAAGTGGGTCTGTTACTTAGTAATCTGAATTATACTCAACATTCATTGATTATAGCCATAAATCGGGAACAAATTGTAAAAATATTATTGAAGTCGAGCTTCTGTAAAGATATGCAGCGGGAATTATCGATACACGCTGTGCTGTTTCAGATTCTATAGTACAATAACCGTAAAGATAATTTCTATTTTTCGCATTTAATACTAGTAATTATTGATCTTATTACCAAGAAATGGTGAAGGATATGGGAAGCGTTAAGGACCTTATTGTTATCGAAGAACCCCTGAAGGGCAAAAGTGGATTCGGGCGGTTTCATTTTTCGAACAGGTACTCGGTCTTTGATTGGGGTGAGATGCCTGATCATATCGATGGTAAGGGAGCCTCACTGTGCCTGACGAGCGCTTATTTCTTTGAAAAATTAAATGAACTTGGCGTGAAGTCCCATTACCTGGGTCTTCTTGAAAATAGAGAAAGAAAAAAGCTCACTGGGCTTAAAAATGCGGTGGATATCATGGAAATCAGTTTGCTCAGGGTGATCAGGCCTAGAGTGATTGACGGCGGTTATGATTACTCTGAATTAAAAAAAGAGAGACTGAATAGCCTGATACCACTTGAAGTAATTTACCGAAATTCCCTGCCCGAAGGTTCAAGCGTTTTCAAGCGACTGCAGAACGGCAGTTTGAATTTAAAGAGTATTGGCCTGGATGATATGCCCGTTCCCAGCCAGACCCTGAGTAAACCAATACTTGAGGTTTCGACCAAGCTGGAATCGACGGACAGGTACGTGAGCTGGCATGAGGCCAGAGAAATGCTTGGGCTCAGCGATGATGAGATTGAAGAGATAAAAAAGATTGTCTTAGTAGTCAATAAGCTCATAACCGAGGAGGTCAGCAAAGCTGGGCTGGTCAATGAGGACGGCAAAATTGAGCTTGGGTTTGACCGATCTGGTAATTTTATGGTGCTTGATACAGTCGGGACACTTGATGAGTGCAGATTCACTTACAGAGGTTTGCATGTCAGCAAGGAGATAGCCAGGATATTCTATCGCAATAGCGCATGGTATTATGATGTTGAAAGCGCCAAGAAGATTGATAGAGCAGGTTGGAAACAGAGGGTCAAATCCCAGCCCCCAGGACTTCCTG
>Ga0315280_10006752_pt1 | contig 15691 bp, 12 predicted proteins | sample YL17G06_40_MG_FD_203697 | JGI IMG/M metagenome (GOLD analysis project Ga0315280, IMG submission 203697) | Sediment microbial communities from Yellowstone Lake, YNP, Wyoming, USA - YL17G06_40 | ecosystem: Environmental > Aquatic > Freshwater > Lake > Sediment | place: USA: Wyoming | collected... | reverse complement strand
GCCAGGTCCGCTTCACGGTCAAGAACTACGAAGCGGAGCCGATCGAGTTTGACGCGGGCGGCCGCAGGTACACGGTCCCGGGGCAGGCCGCGGTGGTCGTCGAGCGGCCGGTGGCGGGCGAAAAGCCGCTGGAGGCCGTGAGCACTACGATCCAGGCGAAGGATCCTGCCCGATCCCTGCCGCCGATGTCCCGCACCGTGTTCCTCTATCACCCCGACGTCCAGGCCGATTGGATTGCCCTCCCGCTCGACCAGTTCTCGCTCGAGGTGGCCCGCGACGGCTCGATTGCGCGGATCGTCCGCGGCGGGCAGCCGGTCGCCGTGCTGGCCCCGCTGGTCCATTGGGAAGGCGAGGTCCCGCGGCTCAAGCCGGTCGAAGAGGGGGCCGCCCTGCGGCTGCAAGGAGACGGTGTGAGCGTGGCCATCTCCACGACGGGCAAAGAGGCGTCCGTCTCGATCACCAGTCCGCGGCCGTGCGAGGGGCCGGCGGTCCGGGTCCTCGGCGGGCTGGAAGGCGGGGTCTTCGCCGGCGTCGAGTACCTGGGCAAGGGAGACGCCAGCTCCTCGCGGCTGGACGTGGAAAACCAACAGCACCTCCGCTTCGCCCCCGACCCGCTCAAAGTGACCTTCCCGCTCATGTCGCTGGTGACCGATCGTGCGGCCGTGGCCATGAGCTGGAGCGACACGGGGCTGCAGCCGGTCTACGCGACGCCGAATTTCTTCGACGCCACGGCGGACCACCGCATGGCCCTGCGGGGAACGAGAATCGAGGCCACGATCCTCGTCGATCGGATCCCGGTGGAAGAGACGATGGCCTGGGTGGTAAAGAAGCGCGGGCTGCCCCCCTTGCCGCCGGAGCCGCGCTCCCGGCAACAGCAATGGGAGCTTTGTTTGAAGGCCCTCAACGGCCCGCTCAAAACGGCCGAGGGCTGGGGCCACTGCGCCGAGCCGAACTGGCGGCGAGCCCCCTTCGCTGACATGGCCTCCACGATCTGGCGACTTACCGGCACGATCCCGGACATGCCCAAGCTCGTGCCCGGCGGCGCTCACGTCCCCAATGGAAGCATCTACTTCGTGACCGGCCGGGCGGGCCAATGGCTGGACTACCAGCGGGGGCACGCCGAGGGGGTCCTCCAACAGCAACGGCCCGACGGCTCGTTCCGCTACGACGGCCCCTTCCGCCGCGGACACTTCGAGAACACGGCCAACGGCGTCTGTGCCCGGCCCGCCGCCGACCTCCTCGACTACGCCCGGCTCACCGGCGACAAGAAGGCGCTGGAGGCGGGCCTGAAGACGCTGGATTACATGAAGCGGTTCGACGTGCCCCGCGGGGCCCAGGTGTGGGAGATCCCTTTGCACACACCGGATCAACTGGCCTCGGCATACGCCGTCTGGGCATACGTCCGCGGCTATGAGCTTACCGGCAAGAAGGAGTACCTGGCCGAGGCCCGCCGCTGGGCACTCTCGGGCATCCCCTTCACGTACCTGTGGACGCGCTACCCGATCATGCTCTACGCAACCCCGCCGGTCTTCGGGGCGACCAACTGGCAGGCCCCTTTGTGGATTGGGCTGCCCGTGCAGTGGGTCGGCGGCGTGTACGCCTACGCCCTGACGCTGCTCGCCCCCTACGACCCGTCGCTCGATTGGAACCATCTCGCCCGGGGCATCCTCATCTCGGCCGAGCAGCAGCAATATCCGGACGGGACCTGGGCGGGCCTGCTGCCCGACTCGTTCGTGCTGGCCAGCCAGACCCGCAACCCCGCCCGCATCAACCCTTGCGCCCTGGTGAGCTTGCGGCTGGTGCTCGACGGGGAGGTGGACTTCCTCAGGGTGGCCACGGGCGAGGGACACCGCGTGGCGGCCCCTTTCCCGGTCACGATCCGTGAGGGCAAGGCGCACCTCAGGGCCCAAAAGGGGCTCGCCTATCAGGTCCTGGTCGACGGCAAAGTGGTCGACGTCCAATCCCGGGGCGACGACGTATTGCCGCTAAGACAACGGCCCGATAAACCATAAGGAACATACCTGTTCTGTAGGGGGCCGCACCCCAGGCATTCCCCACGCCACAAGTGCCTATGGATCCAAAACCCGACTCCGCGGTAGACTTGTATGTTTTGCTGGTCCGCGGGCCTCGTTGCGGGAAGGCAGTGAAGCGTCATGGAAATGGAACAACTGGTGGCCCTCTGCAAACGGCGGGGGTTCCTCTTTCAGTCCAGCGAGATCTACGGCGGGCTGAACGGCTTCTGGGACTACGGCCCGCTGGGCGTCGAGCTGAAGCGGAACATCCGCGAGGCCTGGTGGCAGGACATGGTCGCCTCGCACAACGAGCTGGTCGCCCCGCCCGGGGCCCCTTCGGCCTACGAGATGGTGGGGCTGGACTCGACGATCATCATGCACCCCCAGGTCTGGAAGTGCTCCGGCCACTATGACCTGTTCCACGACTACCTCGTCGATTGCCGCGAGTCGAAGCGGCGGTACCGGTTCGATCAGGTCTACGGGCGCTGGGTCGAGGCTAAGGGCCAGCAAATCTTCGTGGCCACGGAGGCGCTCGGCCAGGAGGCACTCGACGACACGCTCCACAAGGCGCTCAAGTTCTTCAACCTGCGGGCGAAGCAGGCAGAAGAACTCAAGTGGCTGGGGGGCATAGTCCCCCTCCAGACCCCGGGGCTCCCCGAATACGACTTCTCCAAAGTCCTCGGCCCGGACGCCAAGACGCTGGGCACGCTGACCGAGCCCCGCGAGTTCAACCTGATGTATGAGACTTACAGCGGGGCGATCCGCGACGAGAACAACAAGGTCTTCCTCCGACCCGAGACCGCCCAGGGAATCTTCGTCAACTTCAAAAACGTGCTGGACAGCACGCGGGTGCGGGTCCCCTTTGGGATCGCCCAGGTCGGCAAGAGCTTCCGCAACGAGATCACGCCGCGGAACTTTACCTTCCGCTCCCGAGAATTCGAGCAGATGGAGATCGAGTTCTTTTGCCACCCCAGCACGTCGGCGGCGTGGTACCAGTATTGGCGCGACCGCCGCTTCCGCTGGTACGTCGAGCTGGGGCTGGCCGGCGAGCGGCTGCGGCTCCGCGAGCACAGCAAGGAGGAATTGAGCCACTACTCCTGCGGGACGGCGGACATCGAGTACGCCTTCCCGTTTCTCCCGCCCGGCGAGTTCGGCGAGCTGGAAGGGGTCGCCCACCGCGGCGATTTCGACCTGCGGAGCCACATGGAGGGCAAGCTGGTCCGGCAGGGAGACTCCCTGGTGCTGGAGACCGGCGAGGACGGCAAGCCCAAGCACCGCGGCAGCGGCAAGGACCTGACCTACTTCGACGATCTCACCAAGGAGCGCTACGTGCCGCACGTGATCGAGCCGTCGGCGGGGGCCGACCGGGCCGCGCTGGCCTTTCTCTGCGAGGCGTACTGCGAAGACACGGCCCCGGACGAAAAAGGCGTGCCGACGCCCCGCGTGCTTTTGAAGCTCCATCCCCGCCTGGCCCCGATCAAGGCGGCCGTCTTCCCCTTGGTCCGCAAGGACGGCATGCCCGAGATCGCCCGGGAGATTTACACCCAGCTCAAGCCCCACCTGAGCGCGTTCTACGACGAGAAGGGGGCGGTGGGCCGCCGCTACCGCCGGCAGGACGAGGTGGGCACGCCCTTCTGCATCACGGTCGACGGGCAGACCCTTTCCGACGGCACGGTGACGATCCGCGACCGCGACACGCTCCGCCAGTGGCGCGTTAGGAAGGAAGACTGCCTGGCCGAGATCCGCCGGCGCTTGCAGGCGACCTAGCGGGCCAACGCTGCTCATCTGACGCGTTGGGTGCCATGCCCACGTCGCGCCAGCAGCGTGGGCATGGCACCCGCTGCCACCCGGCTGTCAGCGATCAGCCGTCAGCGTGGGAAGACCCCGGCTCGGCGGGCAGGGGCGAGTCGTCGGCCGTGGTGAGGTCCGGCGGGGCGAGTTCTCCCGCCAGGGCCGGGTGGGCCGCGTCGATGGCCAGATCGCGGCTCGGCGGGCCGCCCGCCGGCGTCTTCCGCGCCGGGGACGCCGCGGCCCGCTTCCGCTGCCACAGGCGATCCAGTTGGAGGAGGATTCCGAGGGCCAGCGAAGCCCCGCCTCCCAGCGCGACTGGCATTCCGATCCGCCACAGTCCCTGGCGGCCGGTAACCATTGACCAGGCCACGAGCACGCCCCCGCACACCACCGCCATCGTCCCCAGGAGCGTGGCGACCCAGGCCAGAATCGGCAGGATCCGCCGGGCGTGCACGGTTTCGATCCGCTCCCCGATCCGCCGCAGCTTCACCCCCCAGCCGCTCCGGCGGGGACGCCGCGACGTCCGATGGGCCGCGTCGAGCCGCGACCGCTTGCGATTGGGCGGCTCTTCGCTCTCCGTGGCCAGCATCCGTGCGATCTGCCGCAATAGCTCGTCCAGCTCCCAGTCGTCGAGGACGGGAGGGGCGGGCCCGGCAGGAATCGGCTCACTCCGGTCTTCGCTGGCGGCGACCGCCGCGGCGACTTCATCCGGGCCGGACGTTGTTGGGACGTCGCTCGTCATGTCATCACCCAGAAACTCCCCACAACGGGGGCAGTAGTACCTCCCCGTTTCCTCAGCGTAGATCCCAGGGACGTCTTGGTGACACGGACTACACCACATGATGGTCTAATCCATCGGCATTGGATCGTAACGACTACACCGATTTTGCAGAAAAAGGGAGAAGTATCGGTGGCGGCAAGATTGCGGGCCGGGGCGACGGGCGAAAATGGTGAGAACGGGCCGTTTGCAGGGAGTGTGAATCTGCTTCGTCAGAGAGAACCTTCCGGAATTCAGTAGGACCGGCGTCTCGCCGGTCCCGTCCGGGATTCCAGCAGAACCGCTCCGCGGGGAATCTGGGCAAACTGCACGGACCGGCGAGACGCCGGTCCTACTCACTATTCCACCGAGGCCACCGGCTCGTACCACACCCCGCGGAGCCAATCGGCCAGGATGCCGATCTGCCGCAGAGAGAGGATGTTGTTTTCCGGCGCGTCCGGCGTCTTGGCGTAGGCCGGCATCCGCTCGTTGTTCTTGCCGTAAAACCGCGGATCGGCGGGGTTGCTGATGATCCCGACCAGCCACTCCGTCGAGCCGTACCTGGTGAAGTCCGGCGCGACTGGGGCCTTGTTCTCGCCGTGGAAATGGTGGCAGTCGAAGCAGGTGAAATCGCCGATGGCCTGTTTGACCTCCTCGGAAGGTTTTTCCCTGGGCGTGCGGGCGGGTTCGGAGGCCAGGGTTGCGATCATCGTGCGGAATTCCTTTTCGCCGACGTCCTTGCGGACCTCTCTCAAGTTTCCTTTGACGAAGTCGACCATGTCTCCTTTGACGAGTTTCTCAGTTCCGCCGAAGTAGCGGGGCCGGTCGGTGGGCGTGCACTGGAGCTTGCCCGTCTGGGGATCGCGCGGGGGAGCGTAGGCGATCTGCTTGCGATCCAACAGCCCGGCGATCCACTCCGCGGTCGCGAAGCGGTGGAGGTTCGGCGCGGAGGGGTTCTCGGCGAGCATGCCGCTGCCGTCGGCCGCGGCGTGGTCGTGGCAGCTTAAGCAGTGCTGTCGGAAGAGCTTGGGACCTTGCGTCTTCGGGTCCTCCCACAGCAGCGCCAGGGCCCCGCCCGAAGGAATCCCCTGGGCGCGGATCAGCTCCTTTACCCGGAGGGCATCCTGCTCGGCGGCGGCCAGCGACGCCTGGTGGTCCGGGTCCTTGGCGTCCTGGTACTTGGAAATCACGGTCAGGACCACGACGCCGATCGCCAGGGCCGCGGTGGCGGCCATGTTCAACCGGTGTCCGGCCGCCCATCGGGCGAGAAAGGGCATGGCCAGAAAAACGAGGACCAACAGCCCGGGAACGACGAAGATCGGCACGATTTTCCAGCCGCCGGAGAAGTAGTGGGCGAACTGGTAGAGGCCGACGAAGTACCAGTCGGGCCGGGCGGCGGCATAGGCGTCGCCCGGATCGGGAGGGCTCCCCAGTTCAGCGCCCAGGTAGTCCCCGGGCGACTGCCCCGCCTGCCCGCCGCCGACGGCTCCCCAACAACACAGGACGAGCACTACCGCCATCACGCCGACACAGGCCAGGGCATTGAGGAGGGCCTGGCGGGAGCGGGCGGCGTGCGGGTCCGAGGCGGCGGGGGCTTGCCGCAAGGCCGCGCGGCGGGCCCAGGCGGCGCGCAGCAACAGCAGCACCCCGAAAACGGCCGAGAACAAGCCGGCGTGCAAGGCGAGGAAGCGGGTCAGGGTGAGGTGGCCCATCCCCGGACCCCCCACCGCCAGCTTGTACAAGTCGCCTCCGACCCAGGGCAGAAGGAAAAGGAATTTCGTCCGCACGTCGGTGCTCCAGTAGCCCCGCTGGCTCCAGCTCAACAGGTCGCCGGTCAGGAGCAGGGCGATGGCGACCGCGGCCATGGCGACGGCCAGCCAGAAGAGTAGTTCCCGCGGGGCGCGATAGGTCCCGGAGTAGATCATCGCCAGGACGTACAGCCCAATCACGGCCAGCAGCATCTGCCCGGCGTAGTAGTGCATCCCGCGGAGCAGCCACCCGCCGGCCACCTCATACTGGATGAAGTAAAGACTCTCCCAGGCCGTCTGGGTGCTGGGGCTGTAATACATCCAGAGGAAGAAGCCCGTGACGGCCTGGACGAGGAAGGTGAACAGGATTGCAGCGGGCCAGACGCCCAGCCAGCCGGGCGGTTGGAGCACGCTTGCCTGCCGGCGGTCTTGCCACGCCGAGAGGACACCGGTGCGATCATCGATCCACTGGAGCAGGGCTTTCATGGTGCTTGCGCCAGACTGCGGGGATTAGGCTTGGGAGATCTTCTCGGTGCTGCCCGGCTGGAATCGCTCGAACTTGACCCAGACCTCCGCGCCGCGGACCTCGACCTCCAACTCGTCGAGGTCGCGAGGGCTCTCAGACCGCTCCTCGAGGCGTTTTCCCTCCAGGTCGAACGTGGCCTTGTGGCAGGGACAGTGATATTGCTTGTTCGCCTCGTCGTAATCGACGAAGCACCCGGCGTGCGGGCAGACTACGTGGAGGGCCAGGACCTGGTCCTTTGCCGTGCGGCGGAGGAAGACCGCCCCGACCGGCTGCTTGGGAAACCGGTTCCAGGCATCCACGCGGTCCATGATCACGGGGACTTTCACCGGCGGTCCGCCCTCGGGGAGCCCTTCCAGGGAGGCCAGGCGGAGCAGTTCCCCGGCCTGGCCCTTCTGCCGCAAGGGATTGAGGAACGAGATGATACCGACGACGACCGGCGTGGCAAAGGCCGCGGCCCCCAACGCCAGGGCGAGCGACTTGGCAAGGAATCCGCGGCGCGGCTGGCCGGTTTCCGGGTCGCCGCAGCAGGGGCACGTGGCCCGGTCGGGGCTTTCCATGGATGCTTCCCTCGATACAAGTCGATCCAGGGGCGGGGAGCAAACGGCGGGGCAGCCTTGTCGAGGCCGCGACCCATTATGGCATGGCCGCGCGGACCGCGTCAAGGACCTTGGCGCGGGCGACGGGGAGGGGATCGGCGAGGTAGGCGCCGGCCGCCGCGAGGTGTCCCCCGCCGCCGAACTGCTCCGCCAGGCGGCTGCAATCCAGGCCGCACCGGCTGCGGAAGCTGACCTTGAAGCCGCGCTGCGGCTGCTCGATGAACATCACCGCCGCCTCGGTCCCGCCCACGCTGAGCGTCATGTTGATGATGTCCTCACTGTCGGAGGCCAGCGCGCCGGCTTCGGCGAAGTCGTGGCGGGAGAGCCAGGTGTGGATCAGCCGCCCGTCGAGTTCGGTTTCCGCTCGGGCCAAGGCCCGCCCGATCAGCCGCAGCCGTCCCAGGCTGTCGCGCTCGTAGAGGTTCTTGAACAAGCGGTGCGGTACGGCGCCGGCGTCGGCCAATCGACCCGCCAGGCGGTAGGTGTCGGCGGACGCGGAAGTGAAGCGGAACCAGCCGGTGTCCGTGGCCAGGGCGGTGAACAGCGGCGCGGCGATTTCCTCGGTGATCGGCACGCCGAGGCGTTTTGCCGCCTCAAAGACCAGCCGCCCGGTCGCTTCCGCGCTCGTCTGGCGGAACGTTTCGGCGCCGAGGTCGTCGGCGCTGAGGTGGTGATCGAGGACGATCTTCCTGGCCTGCGTCGAGCGAACGACCGCGGCCATCTCGCCCAGTTGGGCCCAGGCCGACGTGTCCAGGACCATCAGGACCTCGAACGGCCCGAGCTCCTCGGCGCTCACGTCCTTGCCCAGCCGCCGGATCTTGTTGGCAGGATCGAGGAACCGCAGCGCGGGGGGCAGCTCGAACGCGGCGACGATCTGGACCTGCTTGCCCAACTGCTCCAGCACCGCGGCCATGCCGAGCGTGCTTCCCACGGCGTCGCCGTCGGGCCGGACGTGGGTGGTGAGGAGGAACTTGCGGTGGGCGCGGACGAGCGACACCAGCCGCGGCCAGTCGACCGCCGCGCTGCGGGGATCCGTGCCCGACGTTTCCCGAGGCTCACCCACCTGACCGCGCCCTTCCTTGAGGAATGGAGAAGAGGGAATTTGCCGGGTCGTCTTCGGCCGCGTGCTCGTCGGCCATCGCCCGGGCCCGGGCCACATCCTGGTCCATCTGCGCCAACAGCGCGTCCACCGAGGGGAAGCGCTCGACGGCGCGGAGGCGGGAGAGGAACTCGACGTCCAGCGGGCGGTCGTAGAGGTCCCCGTCGTAGCCGATCAGGTAGGCCTCGACCTTCAAACCGCCCTCGTCAAAGGTGGGATTGGGGCCGACGCTGATTGCTGCCGGCCACGCCCGGCCGTCGGCCCAGGCGCGACCGGCGTAGATCCCTTCGCCCGGCACGAGGGTGCCGATCCCGGCGAGATTGGCGGTGGGATAGCCGAGTCTTGCTCCCCGGCCGGCGCCGTGGATCACGGTGCCGCAGAGGCGGTAAGGGCGGGTGAGCAGCCGCCGCGCCGGATCGACGTCCCCCGCGGCAATCAGCGCCCGCACGCGGGAGCTGGAGACGACCTCCCCGTCGATGGTCACCGGCTCGACGACCTCGAGTTGGATGCCAGCCTCCCGGCAGAGCCCGCGCAATAGCTCCACGTTTCCCTGCCGTCCCCGGCCGAAGAGGAAGTTCGCCCCTTCCACGATCGCCCGGGCGTCAAGCCGGCGGCGGATCATCTCGTCGAAGAAGTCCCGCGCGTCGAGCCGCAGCAGGGCCTCGTCGGTGGGGTAGGCAATCACCGCGTCCACGCCCCGCTCGGCCAGCAGGGCCGCCTTGCGGTCCGTCCAGGTCAAAGGCGGCGGGGCCTTGTGCGGGCGCAGGACCCGCACCGGGTGCGGGTCGAAGGTGAACACCACCGCCGCACCGCCAAGCCGGCGGGCGCGCTGGACCAGCCGCCCGGCGATCTGCGCGTGCCCCACGTGCACGCCGTCGAAGTTGCCGATCGCCACGGCGCCGCGGCGGAGCGATTCAGAGACGTCGTCCAGGTTGCGGAGGATTCTCACGGAGTTCGCGGCTGATCGACTTAGACTTCCGGCTCGCGGATCACCGGCTCCATGACCTTGGTGTTCCGTTCCACGGCCAGCACGATCGTCCGCTGCTCGACCCCGTCGCCGCTGCTGGCGACCACGGGCAGGACGTGGCGGCGGTCGGGCAGGTTGAACCGCATGCGGAAGGTCCCGTCGGGCTGCAAGCGGACCGGCTCGCCGCGGAGCGTGACGTGGGCGTCGGGATCGGTGGCGCCAAAGACCACCAGTTCGGCGTCGACCTCGAAGGAGAATTCCCGCCTGCCCCCCAGCGTCGCGCCGTGGGCGGCCGCGATGCCGAAGCGGGTGGGGAGCGTCGAGCCCATGGGACGGTGCAGCCGCCGCTCCAGGAGGTCCTTGAGCTCGGAATGGTCGCCGTCGTCGCTGTATCCCCCGCTGAGGGCGTAGATCCGCTCGAAGTCCTCCCCCGCCGCGACCCAGTTGCGGTCGAAGGCCTTCACCGATCCGGCCGCCGGCGTGCTCACCACGTTGCTCTTCGCCAGGCTGACGAATTTCCCGTCCAGCGTCAGATAGCCGATCTCCATCTGGAAGCTCCGCGGCGGGTCGTCCACGTCCACGTACCAGTTGTTCACGCCCCCGTGAATCTCGATGTCCCGCAACACCTTGCGGACGCTGCTCGTGGTTCCGTCGCGGGCGACCTGGATCAGCCGCAGCACGGCGCGGGCGCCGTACCAGTGCTGCCCCAGCGTGGCGCGGGCCCGCTCGATGCTCGCCCGCGTCAACTCCCAGTACGCGTGGAGCCAAAAGGGATCCCGCACCATCGCGACCAGCCGGTCCTGGGTCGGCGCGTCTTCGTCTTCGCGGCTGGAACTGAGGGACAAGTCCTTCGATTGCGCAAGCTTGGTCCGCATCTCGTGAAGCCGTTTCTCCGCGCGGGGGGACTTTGCTTTCTTGGCCACCGCGACGTGGCCGTTGCCGCCCCCGGCCTTCGCCCCCTTCTTGGCCCTGTGGTTCCCGGCCGCATGGCCGCTGGAGCCGTTTCGCTTGGACGCGTGCGAGGCCTCGGTCTTCGTGACCTTCACCAGGGCGTGGATCAGCTCATCCTTGCGCATTTGGTGCCAGCCGGAAACGCCTTTCCGCTTGGCAATCGCTGCCAACTGCTTGACGGTGCGCGTTTTGAGGTGAGCTACGGTCATCACGGGACTTACCTCCGGGGGGGGCGAATGCGTGCTGCCGGTAGGCATTCGGATGCAGGTCGGTCATGGGTGGCGCGTCTTCCTTGACCCGGATTGTGCCCCTCTATTCCGCTCTTGCGAGGCCGCGCTGAGGGTTCCCCGCTTCCGCCCGGACTATGTCCGTACCTCAAGGCAGGAGGGAAGACCCGATTAAGGCGATTATAATCAACCTACCGCGTACACGCAATAAGCTGGTCGTAACTGTTGCCGAGATCTTGTCTAGAACGCATTATATATCTCCTTGCTACTAAGCAATTTACGACGATGACCCCAACCGAAAATGGCAATCGGGAGTCCCGAACGCGGGGGACCGGACTGAAGCCGCACAGCCCCGTTTCATGGCCCATACTTTGGCGGGGTTTCGATGGGCCGTATACCCAGCAAAGCCGCGTCACTCCAGCGCGGTTGACACTTTCTGGCAAGAGACATTAAGTTGGTGACCTTACTTAACCGCCATACCTCCGCCATCCATGTCGCATCCATCGGATAACCGCGCCCCTTCGGCTGTTGCGTGGGGATGGGCATCGCTAGCGATCTCGGTTGCCCTGGAAATGGTCCTCCCCGGCCTCCTGGGATACTGGGTGGACCGTCAACTGGGAACGCTTATGGTCTTCCTCGTTCTCGGGCTGGTTCTAGGAATGACGTCAGGGCTGATGCACTTGATTCGCTTTGCGAAGACCGGCATGCCGAACGGGGGGGCCTCACGGCGGCCAGCTTCGCGCGACGACAAGAAGGACCCCAACGCTTGAGCCGCGGCATGCGGAAGTTCCTGGCGAGACTGCGGAAAAAGGGATGGAAGGCGCAATCCGCCGCCATGACAACACTGGTGGTATTGGTGTACGTGCTGGTTGCTCCCGTGGCCGGTCTGCTCCACCGAATAGGTGGGGTCCTGGCGGCCGCAGCGGCGGCTGGGCTATGCTTGTTGGGGGCCGTGCTCGCCCTGGCGGTAACCCACCGCTTCCGCGACCCGAGACACCTCGGCCAGGCATTTCTCGTGGGGATGCTCCCCCGGATGGGGATCCCGGCCGGAGGGGCTATCGGGCTCGAATTGCTCGGCGGGATCCTGGCGGAGGGAGGAGTTTTGTACTATCTTCTTGTGTTCTATCCGATCACGCTGGCCGCCGAAGCCTGGTTGAGCCTTCCCTTGCGCGACGGGCCGGGGCAATCTTCACCTCCCGGTGGTGTCCCGGCAACCCGTCCCCGCCAGCCCGAGTCCAGTAGCCTATGAACCTGGAAGAAGCGGGACAACACGTCAGCGACGCCGCCGCGTTCCACCTGCCGTTTCACAAGGCGATACCGCTGCCCGAGGTGTTCGGATTCCAAATCACCAAGTACATGGTGCTCGAATGGCTGGTGGCGGCGCTGATGGTGCTCATCTTTGTCCCCTTGGCCAGGCGGGTCGCCGCGGGGGAACCGGTGCGGGGGCGGCTGGCGAACATGTTCGAGGCGATGCTCGTCTTCCTCCGCGACGAGGTTGCCCGGCCGGCCATCGGGCGGCACGACGCCGACCGCTTCCTCCCCTACATCTGGACTGCCTTCTTCTTCATCCTCTTCTGCAATCTGATGGGAATGGTTCCCTGGGCCGGTTCGCCGACCGGCTCGCTGGCGGTGACTGGGGCGCTGGCGGTGATCGCGCTGGTGATGGTGATCGGCACGGGGATGCGCCGGCACGGAACGGTGAAGTTCTGGATCGGGATGGTGCCCCAGGTCGAGGTGCCGCTGGTGCTGGCGGCCTTCCTGATCCCGATGTTGCTGGCGATCGAAGTCGCGGGGCTCTTGATCCGGCACAGCGTGCTGGCCGTGCGTCTGTTGGCCAACATGTTCGCCGGCCACCTCGTGCTGGCGGTGGTTATTGGCTTCATCGCTTCGTCGGCGAATTTGTACCTGGTCCTGTGGCTGGGGGTATCCGTCGGGAGCGTGTTCGGGGCTGCCGCGCTGAACCTGCTGGAGTTGTTCGTCGCCTTCCTTCAGGCCTACATATTCACGTTCTTGTCCGCGGTGTTCATCGGCATGGCGCTCCACCAGCATTGAGCGGGGCGGCCCTGCCGGGTCATGGGAGTCTCGGGAAACGAAAGCGAGGTAGCAAGTGAAGGAATTCACGACGATCACGGCGTTGGGCATCGTATGGCTCGCTCTGGCCGGGCCCGCAGGGGCCGCGGAGAAGCAAGCTGAGGCCCCGGAAGCAAAGCCCGCCGCGGCCGCGCCTGCCAAGCCCGGCCAGGAAGCATTTATTTTCCTGGGCACGGCCTTCCCCGCGGGGCTGGTTATCTTGGGCGCCGCCTACTCGATCAGCAAGATCGGCTCGGCGGCGGTGGAGAGCATGGCCCGCCAACCGGAAGTGGCCACCAACATCAACACGGCGATGATCATCTCGGCGGCGCTTATCGAAGGGGTGACCTTCTTCGCGCTGATCGTGTGCCTGTTGGCCCTTTACGCCTAGTTGCCCCCTGTAGCCTTGAGCGTGTCAGGCGGAGATACCACGGTGGTCCGAGTGATTCTCGTCCTCGCGGTGGCGTCGACTCTGCTTGGTCTTGCCGGCGTGGCTCCAGTGGCGGCGCAGGCAGCAGGGTCGCCGAGCGCGGGCCACGAGCCCGCCGACGGCGGAGGCGCCCAAAGCCTCAACCCGCTCAAGAGCTTGCAGCTTGACCCGGCGATCCACACGGCGATCGTTTTCGTCGTCCTCCTGCTGGTCCTCTGGAAGTTCGCCTGGAAGCCGTTGGCCGAGGGGCTGGACAAGCGGGAGCGGCGGGTGGCCGACGAGATCGCCGCCGCCGAGCGGGCCAATCTCGACGCCCAGCAGCTCCTCGCCCAGTACCACGAGAAGCTCGCCGCCTCGGAAGGCGAGGTCCGCGAGGTCCTCGAGCGGGCCCGCCGCGACGCCGAGCACCTCGGCCGCGAGCTCCTGGATAAGACTCGGGCCGAGACCGAGGTCGAGAAGCGGCGGGCGCTGCGGGAGATCGAGACCGCCACCGCCGCCGCGCTCAAGGAGCTGGCCGACCGCAGCGCCTCGCTGGCGGTCGAGCTGGCCGGCAAGATCGTCCACAGCCGGCTCGACCCCAAGGCCCATGCCCGGCTGATCGAGGAGGCCGTCTCCCGGTTCGCCTCGGTCAAACCCAACGGCGGCTCCTAGCAGGCGGTGCGATCGATGTCCACGGAGCGATCCCAGCAAGAGACCCGCGAAGCGGCCGCGATCCTGGCCGACGTCGGCGCGGAGCAAGTCGCCGCCGTCTACGCCGGGGCCTTCCTCGGCGCGGCGAAGGCGTCGGGGCGGCCGGAGGCGCTGGTGGCGGAGCTCGACTCGCTGGTGGCCGACGTCCTGGACCGCTTCCCCGAGCTGGAGAAGACCCTCGCCTCGGCGGTCATCGCCCACGAGGAGAAGGAAAAAATCCTCGACCGCGTGCTGGGCGGCCAGGCGGACCCGCTGGTGCTCAGTTTCCTCAAGGTGGTCTCCTCGCGCGGGCGGCTCGATTGTCTCCGCGCGATCCACCGCCAGGTGCACGCCGCCTACGAGCGGATGCAGGGGCAGGTCCGCGTCCGCGTGACGACCGCCGCCCCCCTGGACGCCGCCTTGGCCCAGCGGATCGCCGACGGACTCCGCCCGATCCTCCCCGGCGAGCCGGTGCTCGAACAAGTCGTCGAGCCGGGCCTGATCGGCGGGATCGTGGTCCGCGTCGGCGACACCGTCTACGACGCCTCGATCGCCACCCAACTGGAGAACCTCCGCCAGCAGATCGTGGATAGGAGTGCTCATGAGATTCAAAGCCGACGAGATCGCTTCCGTTATCCAGGCTGAGATCGAACACTACCAATCGCGGATCGACGTCCGCGAGGTGGGCCGCGTGTTGGAGGTGGGCGACGGCATCGCCCGCGTCTACGGACTGTCGAGCGTGATGTCCGGCGAGATGGTCGAGTTCCCCGGCGGGGTCTTCGGCCTGGCCTTGAACCTCGAAGAAAACTCGGTGGGGGTGATCATCCTCGGCGACTACCTGACCATCAGCGCGGGGGACGAGGTCCGCAGCACCGGGCGGCTTTTGAGCGTGCCGGTGGGCGAGGCGGTCCTGGGCCGGGTGATCGATCCGCTGGGCAATCCCCTGGACGGCCGCGGGCCGATCGTCACCACCGAGCGCCGACTCGTCGAGTCCACCGCCCCCGGCGTCGCCCAGCGGCAGCCGGTCAAAGAGCCCCTCCAGACCGGCATCAAGGCCATCGACTCGATGACCCCCATCGGCCGCGGCCAGCGCGAGCTGATCATCGGCGACCGCAAGACCGGCAAGACCGCGATCTGCATCGACACGATCCTCAACCAGAAGGGCACCGGCGTCATGTGCTTCTACGTCGCGATCGGTCAGAAGGAGTCGACCGTGGCCGGGCTGATCGACGTCCTGCGGCGCTACGGGGCGATGGACTACACCACGGTGATCGTGGCCGGGGCCGCCGATCCCGCACCCCTGCAATACATCGCCCCCTATGCCGCCTGCGCGATGGCCGAGTACTTCATGGTCCGGGGCGGCCACACGCTGTGCATCTACGACGACCTCTCGAAACAGGCCCAGGCGTACCGGCAGCTTTCGCTTCTCCTGCGGCGGCCGCCGGGGCGCGAGGCCTACCCCGGTGACATCTTCTACGCCCACAGCCGCCTCTTGGAACGGGCCGCCAAGCTGAGCGACGAGCTGGGGGGCGGGTCGCTCACCGCGCTGCCCATCGTGGAGACACTCGAAGGCGAGGTCTCGGCCTACATCCCCACCAACGTGATCTCGATCACCGACGGGCAGATCTACCTCCAGCCCGACCTGTTCTTCGCCGGGCAGCGCCCCGCGATGAACGTGGGGATCTCGGTGTCGCGGGTGGGGGCGGCGGCCCAGGTGGCGGCGATGAAGCGGGTCGCCAGCGGCCTGCGGCTCGATCTCGCCGCGTTCCGCGAGCTGGAGGCCTTCGCCCAGTTGGGCACGGAACTGGACGCGGCCACCCAGGCCCGCCTGGACCGCGGTCGCCGCAT
>Ga0315280_10006751_pt1 | contig 15696 bp, 18 predicted proteins | sample YL17G06_40_MG_FD_203697 | JGI IMG/M metagenome (GOLD analysis project Ga0315280, IMG submission 203697) | Sediment microbial communities from Yellowstone Lake, YNP, Wyoming, USA - YL17G06_40 | ecosystem: Environmental > Aquatic > Freshwater > Lake > Sediment | place: USA: Wyoming | collected... | reverse complement strand
GATACTCATCGGAACACAACTAGGAATGGATGTCGTACTGGCACATCCAAAGGGGTTCGAACTCGAAGACGTGGTGCTCGAGGCGGCGAAGGCAAACGCGAACAGATACGGAGGACAGTTCGCCGTCGCGAATGACATGAAAGCGGCCTTTGAAGGCGCCGACATTGTCTATCCGAAGGCCTGGTCCCCGAAGAACTTCTTCCCTCCACATAGCAGTTCTCCGGACAAGACAGGCGCTGCTGCCTATCAAGACAAGTTCAAGGATTGGATCTGCACACAAGAACTGATGAACATCACCAACAAGGGCAAATACATGCACTGTGGGCCTGCGGACCGCGGCCAAGAAGTGACTGACGATGTCATTGACAACTCGAAATACTCGTTGTACTTTGAAGAGGCTGAGAACCGACTGCACGTCCAGAAAGCCGTGATGGCTTTGGTCATGGGCGATCGTCTATATGGGCGCCGAAAAGGAACCTGACTTCTAAGCACGGAACCACTGCAACGATGACAGTTCAGACCGCATTGTCGGTGCCCTGTGACCCGACGACGAAAAGCCCCTCCTTATGATGGTTCAAATCTCGATGTCCGCACCAAGGACTCCACCTATGAAAAGCTTGGTTCTGCGTGTGGTTCTCGGGTGGTTCTTCCGCGTGGCGTTCAAGCCGCATCAATTATTCTGTGGAGTCGCTTATGCGTTTTGTTCTGTTCCTGGCCTCCATTCTTGATGGTTGGCTTGAACGCGGCACTCACCTATTCGCGCGCTGTGGCGCATTCAATGAGCCGCTCCGGAAGGTTGCCCATTCACACACCCGGCCGCTACTTGGGTCAGGGTCACTTCGGGCGTACCAACCACGAGAAATGACTCACACTGGAACTTGAGGCTTTTCATCCTTTCACACACACAAAGAGACCGTCCTTCAATCCTTGGAAAGAGGCCTCGGATTCTTGTCGGAAGCCTCTTAACGTCACATGCCAAGTAGCGTCGGATGAGATCGAATTGACTCGCATGCCATGGGTCTTTAGGATAGCGGTCTTTGCGATGATCATGTTCATCGTGGCGTTCGTGCTATCGGTTAGTCCTGGAGTCCCAGTGGACACATCTGTATTGGTAGCGTTCTGGGCCCTCCTGTTGAGGGACTCTTGGCTGAACCAAAGCCATTTGTTCTCGTTAGGGATCTCGACAACAACTATGTGACATATGAGATCAATGGCTACACAGACAAACCAAACCAGCTTGTCATGATATACTCAAGCCTGATGGAGAGTACACTTGATCGTTTTGACAAAGCCGGTGTGGAGATTCTGTCGCCCCGGCACATCACCCTCCGTGACTCCACGCCCACTGTCAGACGTCATGCACGCAGAACCAATTGACTGAATCAGGACCACAGACGGCCATACAGCCTCATCCCAAGTATGCACCAATGCGTCCAATCAAGTATCTATTGTGGTGGCTGATACTTGGCACAAAGGGGGCAAAACAGGCGGTCGCCTGAAAGTCGATGGACAGACGATGGGCGTCGCATATCGTGCGACTGAGACGCAGGCGTTACAGGAGGGAGAAAAGCATCGAACTGCCTCTAAGAGCCGACGACGAAGACCTGGGCGGTGCTAAGGCTATGGGCGTATTCATTGATGGTGCGGTATGTGAGGTATCAGCACACAGTGGAGAGAAGACAGAAGTGGATAGTGTATGGTATGGTCCTCAGCCACAGAAAAATGGGCATGGCAGGGCGGAGCAAGGATATGGGGATATGATCTGTGTCCTTGCTCCCTATGGTTACTCTTCTCTTATTTCATCTGATCCCACGGCTATCTTGAGGGTATCCCGGGATTAGGTATGCACGGGGGGACAGGGAATGATCATGATTCGGATTTCCATCTCAACTATGGCATGATGAGTCTGCATGGTGAATCCACGCAATCGAGCTTTCCATTCACGAAGGCGGTACTATGCTATGAAGATTCGACTAGTCTCATCTTCCTCAATCGGATCTGCAAGAGTTCTCCTTGGACGATTAATGAGAGAATCGCTACTCCAAACGTCATTGCGACAACCGTCTCCTTGAGCGGGCTTTCGGGGAGCGAGAGCGCCAGAGCGACAGAGACGGCTCCACGCAGCCCAGCCGCAGCGAGCACCTTCGTCCACGAACCTGGGATTTTCTCTCCCGTAAGATTCGTTAGGCCTACGATTGGATAGACGCTGACGAATCGGGAGACGAGTATTGCCAGGAAAGCAGCGACAATGAGTGGGGCGTAAGTGAAGAGAAGCCACAAATTCGCTTTAAGACCGAGTAGAAGGAAAGCGACAGAAGTGGCCATGAACGTCGCTATCTCCCAGAACGTTGTCAATGTTTCGCGAGTCTTATCCGACATGGCAACTCGCATGGTTCGATTTCCCATGTAAAGGCCAGCGATGGCTACCGCCACCAAACCCGACACCTCGAGGGTTTCAGCGAGAGCATACGAACCAAACATGACCACCATCGTAAAAGTAGTCTCGGCCAGCGGCTCTGTAACCAGCCGATATAGAAGTTCGGCGATAGCAGACACAAGTAGACCAACGAGAACTCCTCCTCCGAAAGTATATGCGAATAGTCCTATGCTTTGAACGGGACTTGCTGAGAATGATAATACGACAGAATACAAGATCACCGCCGTCGCGTCGTTGAAATAGGCCTCGCTCTCCAGAATCGTGGTCAACCTCTCGGGGGCTCTCGCCCTCTTCAGTAGGTTCACCACGGAGACAGGATCCGTAGGTGAGACTATGACACCGAACGTTAGAGCAGCTACCAGCGGCAAACCCAGACCGATCCGCAGAACGGCGGCACTCACCAATGCCGAGATAACGACCCCGAAAATGGCAAGCACGAACACCGTTCTATGAACTGTCCTGAAGACTTCATAGCGAGTTCTCATGGCAGCCTCAAAGATCATCGGAGGAACGACCAGACCAAGCATGATGTCCCTGTCGAGCGGTACGTCATGGAGTCCGAGAGGTACGCTGACAAAGGATAATGCGAACCCTATCACGATCAATATGGTGGTGTAGGAAAGCCTGAGTTTATCGCTCAAAACAGCCGCGACGAACGCCCATGCGACGACCAGCAGCATCACGGTGAACGGCGAACCAGCAATCAAGTGAACCATGGCAGACCACCGCTTACCAAACCACTCGATCCTCATTCCCTGATCGAAACAGCAAAGAAACTAGACATCGCGACCAAGGGAAAAAGAGCGCAAATCTCAGATGAGCTTGTAGCAACCGCAAAAGGTTCAAGCACATCGGATTGAGTGTTCTCGGCTGACAAAGACGAAGGAAACTCGCCATAGCTTCTCACCCATTTGAATTGTCAAATCTTCTCCGTCAGTTGTGTGATGACTTCTGGATGGTTCTATATCAGCTTCGCAGGGTCATTCTATTGTAACTCACCATAACGATTCGGGTACGCAGAGTACGGACGCTGAGTACATGTCCCAGACTTCCGTTCGACATCCATCGCTCGAAATGCGTCAGCCCGGACCAAACGTTAAGAGGCCTCGTTGCTACCTTGTCGGCATGAAGCCTTAGGGATGCTACTTGGTCTTCGAAAATACACCCCTGTTCTTCAGCAGCATTGTGTCGGCAGGCTTAGCGTTCAGTATCGCTTACTTGATGCTCGGATCGTTCAGAGTGACGCAAAGGGATTACCTGCTCGGTTTTCCGATTGGGTTCAGTTTCTTAGCACTTTCCTACCTGTTCCTCGCTATGTCTGCGGCATTTCCCTCGGTGAGTGAGGTTGCTCGTTGGTCCGACCTGTTCTCTACCACCTATGGATTCGCATTCATAACGGGAACGTATTTCCTAAGGCGGAGAGGTACGGCTGGGCCATTCTCCCGCTGGCTTTTCTCTCTGGCTATCGTGGCCGTTCTCGTTGTTATCCTTGTTGAAGTTGTGCCGCCTTTTGGTGCTCTTCCGGGGTACTCGGCGGCTGCTCAGGTTTTCCTAGTTGTGAACTTGGGCTTGTTGGGCTATATCATTTTCAGTCTGAACGAGGCTCTAAAACGTTCCCCGCATGAAGTGAACTTCTTAGTCCAGACCGGCTTTGTTCTTCTTGCCTTTGGGCAATACAGCTTCTTGCTCTGGACATTGGACCAAGGATTTTGGTCCTTTACGTTAGCAAATTTGTTCCGACTCGGTGGTCTCGTCGCACTCTTGATCGAGGCTGCGACTGCTGTTATCGGAGTCAATCGGAGATGATCATGGGTGCCTCGTCCTCCTGAAGAACAAAAGAAACCTCGTGCTCGCTATCGTCCGAAGATTTTCTATGACATCCTATGCTCGATAGTCAAGCAAGAGAAATCTGTTGGTGTGGCAAGAATTACAAGGGTTCAGAATGAGGTCAATCTTCCCTCAGACCGCTTCCGGGTACACCTTGAGGACATGAAGAGTCTGGAACTCATTGATTATGGTGATACTCTGACCATCACGGAGAATGGCAGGAGCTTTGTATCCGAGTATGAGAAAGTGGCTGAAGTCTTGAGACGCTTCGGCCTAGACTAGCCTGTGCGCAGCCATCGGAAGACCAAGAACATTGCGGCACTAGCCAGTCCAATGAGCAGCATGAGAAGAATATCGGGCCCTCCGAGCCTCCCAAATGCCTCACCAAAGTCGACACCGATAAGTAGGAGCGCCGCGGTTGCCCCAACTAGACTCACCAGCAACACGTTGAAGGTTGAGCTCTGCACTACGGTTGGGAACGGTTTGTTTCTTGACCAGTCAAGAATCCTAGCGAGCGCGTAGATCGTGAAAGTAGTTATGATAATCATGAGACCCAGTGAGACATAGGTGGGTATGCCATTTGCTGGAATCGAGGACGCCGTTTCAATAGAGCAGCTTTCCATGAACATTCTCATGAACTATCGAAGCCTGCATGAAGGATGAGCAGTCTGAACGGGCTCCGATAATCATTCAGGTAAGCGGAATACTTACGCGGAGTACGTACGTCGGATACGTACGCACTTAGATGATATCCCGGCAATTGTTCCGAGAATCATCATGCTGACCGTTAGCGAGCCGTTAGTCGCGCTATTGATCTTCGTGGTGACTTACATTCTGCTTGCAACAGAGTATCGAGAGGCAACCATCGCGACCATGGCTGGGGTGGTAGCGATGTGGGCGTTCGGAATCCTCACGCCTGAAGAAATGATCTCCTACGTTGACATCAACGCGATCGGTTTGCTCTTTGGCACGATGATAATCGTTGGAGCCTTGAGTGAGGCGCGCTTCTTCGAATGGGTGGGAATTGCCATGGCCAAATGGTGCCATTCTCGTCCGACCTACCTCCTAGTCGTTTTCACGCTCGTGACAGGCGGCCTCTCAGCCCTTTTGCCAAACGTGACGACAGTTCTGTTCATGGTCACAGTAACCATTGCGATAGCCGAGTTGCTGAAGTTGGATCCAAAACCATACATCCTCAGTGAAATCTTCGCATCCAATATTGGAGGAGTAGCCACCCTCATAGGGGATCCTCCTAACATAATGATCGCGACCGCGACAGGCTTCTCCTTTCTTGAATTCGTCGCCAACCTTGGTCTAGTTTCACTCCTCGCTCTCTTCATCTCACTTGTCTATATCTGGAGGAAGTTTCGAAATAGCATGAATGGTGCCAGCACATTGTCGGCCCAGCAGGAATCCACAACACTACTCAAAATGCCAGACATGACCGCGGATCGTCGTCTTCTCTGGACCGGCCTCGCTACGCTCGTATGCACGGTGGCACTTTTCTGCTTGCAGGATATTGTAGGCATCTATCCGACCACCGTTGCCCTCCTCGCTGCTACTGTACTTCTGTTCGTTGGGGGACGGAAGATGCCTGACATACTGAGGGATGTCGAGTGGAGCACGCTGCTCTTCTTCGGATCGCTCTTCATTGTTGTAGGTGCTCTGGAAAAGACAGGTTGGATGGGCTCAGCTGCCCAAGCGATCTTGGGTTTCGTTGATGGAAACACGGCTCCCGGCGTAAGCGTGGTACTCTGGAGTTTCAGTTTGATGTCAGCCTTCATCAACAACATCCCATTGACGGCCGCGTTTATTCCTGTGTTAAGAAGCCTCGGAAATGTCTCTGGACATAATGTCTATCCTTTCTGGTGGGCCCTCGCAGCTGGAACTGGCCTCGGAGGAAACGGAACCATCATAGGTGCTTCGTCAAATGTGATCGCAATAGGCCTCGCTCGATCAAAGGGAGTGAGAATCACCTTTGTCGAGTTTGCCAAGATAGGAATGATTGTTTTGGTTCTCACGACTTTAGTGGCGAACTCGATTCTACTTCTCAGGTTCTGGGTCTGACAATATTCGCTTGATCAATGACTGAATGAATGATGTATACGAACGTATGCATGGTGATCCGCATGAATAGACGGTCGAGATGGACTCTCGGAGCTGCCCTGAGTCTCGGCATACTTGTGTTGCTGCTGATCCCATTCCACGCTATCTATCCATTTGCTGTCCTGATCTGGTTCCTGATATCCGTGTCCCTGATACGTTGATGATCCTGGGTATCCCAGTGATCGAAAATGACGTATGCGGGATGTACGGGAGAATACGAGATATGGTTTTTTGGATGTCTACCGATGGGGCTGACCCATCCCCCTAACCGGATACGACAATAATATATCCAGATTCGGTGAGCTCTCAAGAATATCACTTCTCAGTCTCGCGGTGCACATACGTAACCACTCGTCTCACTTGAAACGTCGCCCATATCCATGGAAGCTCTCCGCATGGCTGGCAGAAGTGTATTCGCTAGTAGTTGCAGTCTCGAATCTTGAGCCAAATAACGTTCGCTCGGCCCATCGACACGGACCGAGTCCTAATGTGCCAGTCTCTGAAGGATCTCCTCTGACGCCTGATTCGCTCCTTGAATGATAAAGATGAAGGCGATGATTATTGTGCGTTCATCGACAACATTCCGTTCGCGGCAGCGCTCATCCCAGTGTTGACGGATCTTGGGAGTCAGTACGGGGTGGGGGTCCACCCGTTATGGTGGGCGCTCGCAGCGGGAACCGGCCTCGGGGGAAATGGAACCATCATAGGGTCGTCAGCAAACTTGATCGCAACGGGTCTGGCTCAGGCTAGAGGCGTCAAGATCGGTTTCTTGGAGTTCGCGAAGATTGGAATGGTCATCCTGCTACTCACGACTGGGATTGCCAATCCGTTACTCGTCGTTAGGTTCTGGGGCTGAAGACGCGCTCTGATGTTGTGGGGATGAGCCAACTCTGGCGGCTACAGCTGAAGTCTCGTTTGTGCCCCTTTAATAGGAATCAGCGCGCTCCACAACCAGGCGACTCTAGGGGTCTTGGATGTGGCCCGATCATCGAGGATCACAGCGGCTCTAGTCTTGGTCGTCATCCTAACCCCTATGATAACAACAGCATGGACGCCTGCCTACCGTGAAGCACAACTGCTCACAGTCAGCGGAACAGTGACCGAGGCAAAACCGATCAATTATCTTCGTTCCCAACAATTCCTCGCAAAGGGGAATCAACTCAAGCTCGTCCTAAGAATGCGTGCAAATCAGCAGATAGACGCCACAATCGAGGTTGCGCGGATCATTGGCTACTATGTCAACCCACGGCCACTCGCTGAGAAGTCGGAAGTACGCATATTCGGGATGTATCCAGAAAAAGTGATGAACCGTACACAGTGGGACTTTCGCAACGACTACAGTAAGACGCTCTATACTTCACTGGAACATGTGCCTGTTGACTTGCTGGGCAAGGCCCAGATGGGTCTGGAGATTGAGATATTTCTCGAAGGGCCCAACTTCTCCTCCAATCCAACGTTTCTCGTCTATTGGGAGATCGCAGTCTACGACGTTTACTAAACAACCGGCGTGATCGCACTCAGATTCCCAGTCTTTCGTTTGCACTGCTCGCGTATCAGAAGACTAATGAATCAAGTTGAAGCATCGTCTCATCGGTTTCGAGAGATGCCAATTGAATGGGGCCGCATAAAATCCGTGCAAGACAGCGTATTCAGTTGCATAGGAAGGACACCACTTGTAGAGCTCCGAAAGATCCGTCGAGAAGAGGGGATCTCGACCAAGATCCTCGCGAAACTTGAGTACATGAACCCTACAGGCAGCCTGAAGGACAGAATCTACCATGAGATGATCACACGCGCAATCAAGAGAGGCGACCTCAAACCTGGTATGGAGATTCTTGAGGCGTCAACAGGGAACGCAGGCATCGCATGCGCATTCGTTGCGAAGCTCCTCGGCTACCCGGCAACGATCGTTCTTCCGTCAGGTATGAGCCAAGAACGTATGAAGCTGATTCGAGCGTACGGCGCAAGAATAATCAATACACCAGGAGCCGAGAGCGATGTTGATCTCAGTATCAAGAAGATTGAGGAGCTGAAGCGAGACAATCCAAGCAAGTATTGGGAACCGGGACAGTTCGCGAACTTGGACAACATCAACGCTCACTACAAGACAACCGGGCCCGAGATTTGGGAACAAACAAAGGGTAAAGTGGACTGTTTCGTAGCCTCCCAAGGAACAGGTGGCACACTTACAGGCGTGGGCAAGTTCCTTCGTAAGAAGAACCCGAAAGTGCTCCTGTACGCTGTTGAACCTGCTGAGGCGCCAATTCTCTCAAAGCGGAGATGGGGAACCCACAAGATTGAGGGAATAGGCGACGGCTTTGTCCCGCGGAACTTGCATCTCAAGCAACTGACAGGCATTGTGACGACCACCTCGGAAGAAGCCCTCAACATGGCGCGCCGTCTTTCAATCACTGAAGGCATATTCTGTGGTATCTCTTCCGGATGCAACGTTGCAGCTTCGGTGAAGATCGCGCGGAAGCACCCGAAACTCCGCACGATCGTGACAATGATCAACGACACCGGGCAGAGATACTTCTCGACAGAATTGTGCGGCGAGCCGAAGTCTGTGGAGATACCAGAACGCGAGCATCCACTCGACGAGTACAGCCTCTCAGAGCTCGACAAATATCAGGCGTCCTGGGAGATCATCGAATAGCTGTCGCGCGGCATCACAACGCGACTTGCTCTTCGAGAATGCTACTGCGGAAGCTTCACTGACTTTCTGACCGCTTCCCCTATGTCGGCAAACTTGGCCGCGTCCTTGAGCTGTCCTTCGAACTTGAACTGTCCAAGCATGAAGGCCCTTATTCTGTCAAGCTCGCCTGTCATCAAACGGTAGAAGACATCCTCAGTTCCCTTCAGTGTAAGGTCTGGCTTCTCATGGAGGCCATCTGAGAAGACTATCTTCCCACTGGCGAAGGTGAGGTGGAATGGGCTTTCTCCGGTGATGTTGAACTGCACGACTCTGTCCCATCCATTAATCATTTGCTTCACATCCGCTAGTTCGTTGGCACGTTCTGCGAAGTGCTGCCAGCCGTCTCTGACTCTCCCCAATTCTCTCGCCCGCTGGTCGCGGCTGAAATCATTCACCTGACTTAAGAGCTCTCAGGAAAACGACACACAGGATATTTCGGTATTCGCAAGCGAACGCCAACATCCGGACGAGAAGAAGAAATGGGATTCGTCGATTCGAGGAAAGCCTATATCATGTCCCAGAACTGTCAAGCTCGAATGCGGCTTGACGGATAACGTCGTCTTCGACATTGGGATGCTGCTTGTTCTTGCTGGATTTGCGATTGGAATATTGGCAGTCATCGTTGCTGTTCTGAGATCCGCAAGAGGCTCCGGGCCGACGCGTGGCGGAGGAGTGATTATGATAGGGCCGTTGCCGATAGTCTTCGGAACAGACAAGGAATCCACTCGAACTCTGATCCTGCTCGCCATCATCCTGATGGCTGCAGCGTTGCTTTTCATGTTTCTTCAGACGATGTGGAGGTAGAGGCATGTCTCAACGTTGTGACATCTGCGGAACCCAGGAAGCACGCTTCGTCTGCAAGAGATGTGGTAAGCGAGTCTGCGTGCAAGACTTCCGACAGGAACAGTGGCTCTGCGCAAGCTGCGGACCGAACGCTCACTTAGAAGGACCAGAAGTCACAAGTGTGTCTCAGATAGGCCTCTCGTGGATACTCTTCGCCAGTTTCGCAATGGTGTTCATCGGTATGATTCTGATGATGATTGCTTCCTTCACCCAAGGCCGCGGCTCCACGAGTGGAGGCACAATAATACTGGTAGGTCCCATCCCAATAATCCTAGGAAGCGGACCAGAATCAACTTGGATGATCCTGCTAGCTGCGATGATCACTGTGATCGCATTGGCAGCTTTCCTGCTCACTCGCAGAAAGATGTACAGATAGGAAACTACTCTTTTCGTACAGTTTCGAAACCTATCACGTCGCCCGTCTCTGCGTCGATCTGGAAACGAAATGACTTCCGTTCCTTCATGACGCCTGCCCTCCTCATCGTCAGGATGCCTTCAACCTCCCAGACGTCCTTACCTTTTCCGCCAACGAACCAGATCTTGCTGAACTTGACTTGGATCGTCTTGCCCGGGTGCTGGGACTCAAGATAACGTCTAGCCGCAAACTCCGCCGTTGTGGCATCTTCAACCCGGACATCATCACTCATGCGTCAACCATCCGCCAATCTACCTATCAGAACCAGTTCATTTATGGTTTGCATCTATCTGCGCGTTGACCGCGGAATACCTTACACTTGCTCCGTGCATGTTGGACGCAATTCTAATGCGGTCAATCTGGACGACCTATCGGAGCACCTTCTTCGCGTAGTATGAGAGAAGCTGGGTCTGCAACAACAACGAGAGCAGTATGACTCCGAACGTAATCGCCACAATTACGTTCTTGAATGGAAACTCCGGTAACGCCAAAGCCAAAGCGGCAGATACAGCCCCCCGTATGCCCCCTAGGGTTGTTACGTTTCTCCATGTTCTCGGAATCTTCCCGACTAACTTGGATGCTGGCACGAGGACTGCTTCAACGCTGATGTACCTCGCCAGTAGTACGGCTGCAAAAGCCACCACTATCAATGGCGCATACTGCAACAGGTACGGTACTTCCGCTGCAAGTCCAATGAATATGAACGCCAAGGTGTTGGCGATGAAAGCGGCCACATCCCAGAAACCAATCACAAGATCATTGTTCGAGTCTCCGGGGCTCGTCTGCTGGTAGTATCTTGCCATGTACAGTCCTAGGATTGCTACGGCCACTATGCCGGAGAAACTCAGCGCGGACGCGAGCATGTAGGATCCGTAGGCCTCGCTAATAGTGACCATCACATGTGCATTCCTGTCAGTCAGCAGAGGCGCCAGTCTGGTTGCCAAGAACGCAATGACCAATCCCACAATTGCACCTCCGCCGAATTGAATCGCGACTCCAACCACATTGAAAATCGGGTTAAGGGTCAATGCACTGACAGCCGAAAAGAGCACGAGAGTTGTCGCATCGTTGAGAAGTGCTTCACCTTCTATGATTGTGCTCAATTCCTTGGGCGTCTTAACCCGTTTGAGTGTACTGATTACCGCGGCCGCATCTGTCGGGGCGATTATCACACCAAAAGCAAGGGCGGCGAAGAATGAAAGGCCAGTCAGTGAAGTGACAATGAGCGAACATACAATCGCCGAAACGGCGACGCCTACTATCGCCAACAAGATCACTGGTCTCTGGACCTTCTTGAAGACGCTGTAGTTCATGGTGAGTGCCGCCTGGAAAATGAGAGGTGGCAGAATGACGGAGATTATGAGCTCCCCAGTTGGTTCCGCTGGGGGCCTTCCTAGCGCATAATACACTATTGATATGAGGAGTCCAACTACGATGAGAAGCTTGGCATACGAGATATTGAATCTCTTAGAGAGTATGGAAATAATCGAACCTATCAGTAGTACCAGCAGTACCACGATTCCTAGATTCAACATGCGAATCCACCGACGGATGTTCCAATAGGTTCCCTGATACTGTCACCGACGAAATATGACGCTTTGCCTCGTGCTCTTGCGGGCGCAACGTGGACTTCGCTATGAGCGAGCGAGGAACAGATCCAGCAGGCTCAGAGACACTCCCTGATCGAGTCGAGTTACCATATCCGCGCAAGAAAGCTCCTGAATTTATTCATGGAGATGAATTGCGTTCGGGAGACTTTCATCCGTCTCTCAGGGTTAAATGTGATCGTTGATAGTGTCTCTGTGAGCGTGTCGCTTGATGATACCGTGCCCGCAGATGGGCTGGTGAATCTTCGCGTAGAGAAGAGTTCGGCAGAACGGGCTCCCAGGAGGAACGATGAGTGGGAGACAGGGGCTCTATTGACAGCGCCCAGAACTCTGGTTGTGTGTGAGCCATGAAGACGCCTCGAATGGCCAGAGAATCTCCCGACTTCAGTCGAGGAGAGTGTCAAGTTCTCATTCCTTCGGTTTAGGACCTTGTTTTCCGCTGATTGAGTCAACAGAGATTCGCATGATCCCGACATTGCGTACCGCTTCGTCGTTTCCTGCGAAGCGGGCAAGAACGGCTTCTGGGTCACGCTCATGCTTGCGTGTGAGGAGTTCGAGTCCACGACGCTTCTCCGCAAGGTCGGTGACCACATGCGCGCTTCCTTCAATGATGAGTGAACGGTACGCATGGTCGCATTCACCATGGATGTACCCCCGGTCTTCAACGACTGTTATGCAGACACGTGGGTTAGCTTGGAGGATTCTCATCTTGCGGCCTTCAGTTGCGCAGTGAAACCAGAGATTTCGTGCCTTGGATTCCCAAGTGAAGTTGACCGTGAAGAGGTACGGCTCGTTCTCCAAACAGCAGGCAACCGTCATGATCCTTACCGACGCGAGGACTTGCTCGATCTCTGCCGGATCGTTCAGCGCTTTGTCGGAGCGACGAAGGTGATATCGTTGCATGTCAAATGCATCCCATTCGTCTTCAACCTGAGGTGAACATGAAGTCTTTGACGCGGTTGCCGTCGATGTCTAGGAGCACGCCTCGCAGGATGCGTTCTGCGTACTCCGAGCCTGGATTCATGCAGAGTGTCCGGCCGATTCTGAAGGTGCCTTTTGACTCGTGAATGTGACCATGCAAGGCCAGCATGGGCTGATACTTCTGGATGGCGCCCCTGACCGCGGTGCTTCCCGCCGGAGCCATCTCGAATCCTCCTCCTGGCTGCACGGATGGGTTGAGGTCCTTGTCAAGTTTTGGTGCCTGGTCAAGCATAGTATTGTGTGGTGGGCAGTGGAGGTTGAAGATGCACCGTTCCATAACCTGCACTTCGCCCGCCATGCCTGCAATCTTCTTGCCCAGTTCCTCCTCGGATATGTCTCTCGGACACTTCCACGGTGTCATGTTGCTGTATCCGCAGCTGATCATCTCATGCTGGTCGTCTATCTTCACAACTTTGCCTTCGGGGTAGATGACGTAGTCAGATGATTGTATGATGGGGTCGATTGCGAATGTGTCGTCGTTGCCTGGGGAGATGTAGCACCGCGCTCCGGTGCCCTTCAATCGTTCCTCTGCTAGCTTGATCCAGCTGCTGATGGAGTCGCACATCAGTTTTGAGAAGAGGGCTTCGACTTTGTCCTTGTCGGCTTGGAGTTCCTCTGCTTCTTGTTTGGAGGCTCTGTGGGTGTAGTAGCCGATGGCGCGTATCTTCTTCTCGATTGCCTGAACTTCAGCCTCGCTCCGCATTGTCAAATGCTCGCCTAGGAGCGTGGTGGTCCATTCTGCTTGTGATTGGGCAACGATTGGGATTATCATTTTTCCGGTTATGTCTCCGCCTAGGATCAGCACGTTGGGCTTGTACTCTTTGGCGGTCGCTAGGAACTTCCTGAAGCAGTCCTCGGATCCGTGGATGTCGGTTGCGTAGAATACTCTTGTGCGGGACATATGGATGCGACTCTATCTCTCACGTGGTTGCAAAAAAATGGTGGGTGGAGTAGACGTCGTTTCACGTCTACTCTGGTGGGAGTTGCTTGAAGGACAGTTCGAGTGGTATTCCCTTGCGGTGGTATAGCGACGAAACGTAGTAGATGATTATACCCAGGATGAAGAGTCCGATCGTGAACTCCATCGTGGAGGGATCTATGGTTCCCACCATCGCTGGTGAGACGCTTGCGTATCCGATCCATATCGATAGGATCAATGTGATGAAGCCAAGTATTGTGATCAATGGAACGGGGCCGAGTTTCATCCTGACGATCTTGGGTGAGGCTTCGAAGATGTCTTTGCGTTTCCACGGGAAGATCATGCCTGAGATCGAGCCTATGGCTTGCATGATCATCCAGCCGAACACTGCGTAGGCGAAGAGGCTTGTCCACGGTGTCCAAAGCCAGATTGCTGTCATGATGATGGTGACGATGTACACTGCTATTAGGGCAACGTATGGTGAGCCGTACCGTGAGTCAACCTTCGACAGTGCAGTTGGTACGATTCTGTCGAATGACCATGCGAATAGTAGTCGTACGCATACGAAGATGTAGGTCATCGAGGAGGAGAGGGTCATCATTGCGAATCCGAAGATGGCAATTCCGTAGATGAGGGGTGAGGGTGCAGCGAATACGAACAGGTTCTGGAAGAACGGCTCTCTCCCCAGCGTGTAGGCAGGGTCACCTGTCCCGAACAGATATGCAAGTGAGCTGATGAGTTCGCGTGACATCGCGTAGTAGGTTGTGGAGTAGATGATCCACATTATCACACCGAAGATTATGACGCTTACAGGTATGGCGATGAGCTGTGCCTTGTGGACTTCTTTGATCTCTCCGGACATGTAGATGGATGAGTTGAAGCCTAGGAAGTTCATAAAGGTGAAAGCTAAGCCTAGGAGTGTTGCGGACCATATCATGCCGGTTGGGAATCCTGCATTATTCGCGATTGAGATGACCTCGTCATAGTTCATTCCGGACTGGGCATTGAAGTTGGCTTTGAAGCCAGCTGGGCCGACGTAGAGTAGTGTCGCAACATAGGCTATGACGCCTACTACGATCAGTATGAAGAAGACCCAGAAGACCTTGTGCGAGGTTTTGGCTCCTCGCGAAATGACTACCGCCGAGAATAGGAAGAACAGTACAGCGAATGGGAAGATGAACTCCGGAGTCACGACCATTGCGGCGAGGTCAGTATATCCTGCCACTTCGAGTATTGGGCCCAGCGCGTACTGGGCGAACCATGGCATGTACGATCCGGCGACGCCGAGGATGGCGATGAAGAAGAAGAAGTTCATTCCGAATCCTATGGCTGGGTGGATGACTCTACTAACCCAGACGTAGTCTCCTCCAGATCGCGGCATCGCAGCAGAGTATATGGCGTAGAATAGGCCGATGGGGATAGAGATGAGGGCTGCCACTATCGCCGTGGTTGGCAGATCTGTGCCGGGATATGTCAGCAGCGCCCAGATGCCGTAGACGAACACTGCGGTGGGCGCCATGAAGACAATGTTGTAGATCATGGCATCCCACGCGGAGAGTCGTCGTATCAGCCCCGAAGTTTTCCTAGCATAGACAATTGGTTCTGTTCTTGACGCAGAGCCTGATTTGCTCAAGCATTATCACAATTCATCAGGCAGCGGCGGTCTAAGTTCTTAAGCCTTGTCAAGAAAAACAGCTCATGATCATGCAGCCGGCGTGATCTTCACATAATTGTACAGCAGAGTACTACGGCATGTCAAATGGTGTGGATTCGGCGGTCCTTGATGATGCGGTTCGCATTGTGAGCCAAGCTCACGAAGCGGGCATGACAGTTCGGTTGCTCGGCGCCATAGCAGTGAGGCTTCAG
>Ga0315280_10006750_pt1 | contig 15698 bp, 13 predicted proteins | sample YL17G06_40_MG_FD_203697 | JGI IMG/M metagenome (GOLD analysis project Ga0315280, IMG submission 203697) | Sediment microbial communities from Yellowstone Lake, YNP, Wyoming, USA - YL17G06_40 | ecosystem: Environmental > Aquatic > Freshwater > Lake > Sediment | place: USA: Wyoming | collected... | reverse complement strand
CATGTAGGCCATCACGCCGTACAGGCCCACGCCGGCGAGCAGCAACGCCAGGCCGGCGAACATTGCGGCCAGGCTGGCAACGGCCCGTTCCTGGTCGAACTCCAGCTCCACTTGCTCCCGCAGCGTGCGAATGCGGATGACCGTCAGGTTCGGATCGACACTCGCGAGCGCTTTCATCACGACAGGTTCGAGCACGCCGGGGGCGACGGGCGTCACCAGCATGACTCCGCCAATCAGGTGCGAGCCAAGTTCGATCTTCTGCATCAGCGGGTGGGCGTAGTTGACCCACTGCGCCAGGGGCACGAAGAACATCGGGCGCGCGGCCCGGCGCGGCGTGGTGTACTTCGCGTCTCGGATGACGCCGACGATGCGGAACGTGCCGGCGTTCTCCGGCAGGTCGAGACCGAACCGCTTCTCGAGCGGGTTCTCGTTCGGGAAGAACCGGCGCACGAACGTCTCGTTCACGACAGCCACCGGCGCGGTGTTCTCGTTGTCCGCCTCCGTGAAACCACGTCCGCGCAGCACCTGCTGGCCCGCGGCGTCGAAGTAGTCCACGCTGACGCGGTCCCATGACGAGCCCGATTCCTCCTGCATCTTCGCGGGCGGCCGGCCTTCGACGAGGACCATTTCACTCCAGTTGTCGGTGAGCGGCGTGTAGAGCCCGAGACCCACCTGCTGCACGCCAGGGATACGCCGCAACCGCTCCTCGAGATCCCGGTACATCGCGTTCAGCTTCTCCCGTGAATAGGTGGCCGAGAGCGAACTGATCGTCGCCATCACGCGATTGCGCGTCTCGAAGCCGAAATCCTGCCGTTCCAGGTTGCCCAGGCTCCGCGCCAGCATCGTCGCGGCCGCCACGAGCACGATCGACAGGACGGCCTGCGCGACGAGCAGCGCCTTGCGGGTGAGAGACGACGAATCACGCGTGCTGCGGCTGGTCCCGCGCAGCGCGTCGATCGGGTTGGTACGTATCGCGAACCACGCCGGCGCGGTGCCGAAGACGACGCCGGTCAGCAGCGAAAGGGCGAACGCGAAGCCGAGCACCGGCAGCGACGGAGCCGTGTCGATGGGAAGATAGCGGGCACCATGGAACGCGAGCGCGAGCAGGAGGCGCGAGGCGCCGACCGCCACGACGAGCCCTGCGACGCCGCCCATGACAGCGAGGAGAACGCTCTCCATGAATGCCTGCGACAGGATCTGGCGACGAGAAGCGCCAAGCGCCAGGCGCATGGCGGTAGTCGAGCGGCGCGCGGCAGCCCGCGCCAGCATCAGGTTCGCCACGTTGGCGCAGGCAATCAGCAGCACCAGGCCGCACACGCCCAGGAGGATTTCAAGGCTTCGGCCGTAGTCCTCCTTCATCTCGGCGACGCCCGCTCCGGCGGGAACGACGGTGATGTTCTGTTTGGGGAGGAGCCGCTTGATCTCCGAGGTCCACTCGGGCGGATAGCCCGCCTCCGTGATCAGCCACCGGCGCAGCATCCCGGTCAACCGCGCCGACATGCCGGCCGTGGTTGCGCCGGCCTTCAACCGGCCTATCACGCGAAGCGACGCGGCAATCGACTGTCGAAGCAGGGACCCGTCTTCTCCGACGATCAACGGCTCCTGTTGCAGCGGAATCCAGAGGTCCGGTGGATCGCTGCGGAGCGTCTCACCGTAGAAGCCGGGAGGCGCGACGCCGACGATGGTGAACGCCCGGCCTTCGATGACGAACCGCGCGCCGACGACCGACGGATCGCTGCCGTAGGTCGTCTCCCACGTGTGATGGCTGAGCACCGCGACAGGAGGCGCGGACACCTGGTCGTCCGCCGCCGAGAACAAGCGGCCGCCATATGGACGAATGCCGAAGGTCGAGAAGTAGTTCCCGGTGACGTACTCGCTGCGGAGCGGCTTTGCAACCGTCCCGGTATCGCGCCGCACGCTCATGCGGTTCGGCCCCGCCTGGAAGGCGGTCAGATCCTCGAACTCCGGCAGGTTCTCCTTCAGCCGCAGGTAAAGGGGGTACGAGTACAGGCCCCAGCGATCCTGCGGTCCGCCCACCACGCAGCAATCGTTGCCGTCGCCGATGCGGTAGAGCCTTGCGGGATCGGCCACGGGCAGCGAGCGCAGCATGACGGTGTGAATAAGGGAGAAGATGGCGGTTGTGCCGCCGATGCCGAGCGAGAGTGTCAGCACGGCGGCTGCCGTGAACACGGGCGCGTTGCGGAACTGGCGGAACGAGTAGCGAACGTTGGTCAGGAAATCGCGCATGGTCCACCTTTACTCCCCTTACGTATCGGCGGACGCCGCGGTTCCCGGCCCCTTACATTCCACATTGGACGTCAACTCGCCGATATACTCCCGTACATCGGCGCCACCCTCTCGATTGGGCCGATGGTCCTTGCGTCCCTGGAGCGTGGCCCCGTCGTCGTGGCGGTCGTCCTGCTGGTCATGCTCGCCTACTACGAGCGTCGGACAGAGGGCGTGGCTGCGGAGCAAGCCGCCGCGGTTGCCGTCGAGATGTCGGACGATCGGCGGAGGGAGGAGAACCGTCCGCCCGAACCTGCTGACGCGTCCGACTCGATTGTTGAAAAGGCTGCCGGAACTCCGTGAGAAGCCGCGAGCCCGCCTCATCGAAAGTGCAACGGACGTGCAAAAGGGGACAGACATCGGTGGACCCCGCTCCTAGCATGTCAGTAGAGCGAGCCAACGGTGAAGCCGGAGGCTGTTCTCGCCGGAGGGGTCGAGCAAGCGGCCCGCGGGCACGCACGCCCGGCGCTGCCTGCTGCCTGGCATCATGAAGAAACTCCTGATCATTGCACTCATCGTGATCGTCGTCACCGGATCCGCCGTCAGCGCGTATGTCTACATGCGCAAACCGGTCGAACCCACGGTGTCCACCGTGGCGGTGAGCCTGGGCGACGTGATCCAGCTGGTCGCCGCCACCGGCACGCTCGAAGCCGTGACGACGGTGGACGTCGGCACGCAGGTGAACGGCGTCATCAAGGAGATGTACGCCGACTTCAACTCGATCGTGAAGAAGGGGCAACTGGTCGCGAAGATCGATCCGGCCACGATCCTGGCGACCATCGAGAGCGACAAGGCAAACCTCGAAGGCGCGCAGGCAACCCTCGAACGCCTCGCGATCGGCCTCGAAGATTCCAACAACAAGCTGAAACGCGCGAAAGACCTGTCCGCGCGACAGTTGATCACGCAGCAGGACCTGGAAACCGCGCAGGTGAACGTCAAGACCAACGAAGCGTCGATCAAGTCGGTGTCGACGCGTTCCCCGACAAGGAGTTCGTCGGCACCGTCTCGCAGGTGCGCCTCCAGCCGGTCGTGACGCAGAACGTCGTCACCTACACGACGATCATCAACGTACCGAACCCGAACCTCGATCTGAAGCCCGGGATGACGGCGAACGTCAAGATCGAGATCGCCAGGCGCGAGGGCGTGCTGCGCCTCCCGGCGGGCGCGTTGCGCTTCCGGCCGACGAGCGAGACCTTCACCGCGCTCGCGATCAAGGTGCCCGCCGACGTCGTGGCCAGGGGCCGGGGGGCCGCGGCGGCGGCCGGCAGCCAGGCCGTGCCGACGAGCGGCCGCGCGTCAGGGGCCCTGCAGCGCGGCGGAGGCGACCGGGTTGCCGGCGAGACCGTGTCGAGCAAGGGGATCGCCGACCGCGGCGCCACGACCATCGACGCCCTCTTCGGCGCGCTGGCGTTCCCGGAGACGGGTGGCCGCGTGTGGGTGTACGCGGTGGATCCTGCGACCAGCGCAAAATCGCTCAAGGCGATCGCCGTGCGGACGGGCATCAGCGACGGCAGCTACTTCGAGCTCACCGACGCCGATGGACTGACCGAAGGGAAGCAAGTCGTCACGGGCGTGGACACCGGCCAGGCGTCCACGGTGCGCACGGGCAGCAGCCCGCTGGTGCCCGGCCGGACGGGCGGCGGCCCGCGCTGAGAGGGCGCTCACTGGTCGGGCAACTGCTCGAGGTCCGTCACCATCGATTCCACGTAGTCGTCGACCTTTGGCACGGAGTGGAGGACTGTTCTGAAGTAACCCCCGGACACGTCACCGATTCGATCGGCGCACCTCGCGCGGTCCACCTCTGTCGCGTCGATTTCGTAGAACGACAGTCCGATCCCTTTTCCCCGCAGGTTTGCTCTCCCTCGCCTCGCGTCCAGGTCCGTCGCGTCGCCCAGGACCGAACGCAGTCGCTCGGCGGTCCGATGGCTGGCGATGATCGGGGCCATCCTGTACCGCCCCGCGAACAGGGTGCCCCGATTCGCCACGTCGATCTCTGCACACCGTTTCGTGGCGATGTCGGCAAGGCGGGCGGTCGTGTTCATGTGGTCGCCGAATGCGCAGTACTCGAGGTGCGCGGCGTCACCCGGCCTCGCGATCGTACCCGGCGTGGATCCCGCGGTCGATGGCCGGCCTATGTACGCGAAATGCACCTCACCGCAGTTCAACCCCACGCCCAGCCGGATCTCAACGTCCTCGTTCTGATCTCGAAGGAATCGCGCGACCTTGTCGTGCGAGCGCCAGTCCCGGTACAGACGCGCGAACGCGTCCAGGAGCTGCCGGGCGGCGTGCAGGGAGAGCACGCAGGCTGTTTCGTCGGGTGTCACGGTGGGGGTGCCGATGACGTACTCGCCGAAGGTGGCAACGAGTCCATCCCCCGTGAAGCGGTGCAGGCTCCCAAGGCCCGTCCGAGTGATGAGTTCAGCCGCATAGCGGAACCAGGCGCGAAGGAGAGCCTCGACTGCCGCCTCGCTCCTGGCGATACGCGCGACTTCGAAGAGCGTGGTCGAGTTGCGGATATCGGCGAAGAGGATCGCAACCGATTTGTCTCCCTCCAGCTGATAAGCCGGCAGGTACGTATTCTCGTGGATTGTATAGTGGTTGCACAGAAGCGCCGACACGACGCGGGCCAGGTTCCAGAGGGCGTTCTGGATCTGCAGCAGTTCGCTCTCGGGCGGAGGTTCGTGCCCAATCCAGGCGGCGACGAAGAACCCGAGCGGCGCGGAGTTGACGAAGTCGAAGCAGGCGACATGAACCGCGCCCTGGTGACTGCGCGACATTTCCGACGGCACGGCGACCCTGACCAGGTCCTCGTTCTGGTCTGCCGGCAGCCGGTAGGTTCGCGGCCGCCACGAGTACTGAGCATCGAGCGCAGTGAACTTCGGCACCGGAGGTCTCGCCTGGATCTCTTCGTACGCGCACGGAGAGGATGTCGCGCTGGTACCCCCACGCTGCGCCACGCAGCGGAGCCGGTGACACTGCCCGGTCGCCCCCATTTGCGGGTTCACGAACACGTGGTACACACACTGCGCGTCCGCCCACAGACGGACGCTCGCCCCGACGACGCTCATCAGCTCGGCAACCGCTTCCTGGACAGACCGGTGGGGTGAGAAGCGCTCGATGACGTTGAACGCAACGGCGGAGAGGTCGCTTTCGGCAAGCAGCGAATCAACGCGGCCCATGCTCGGCCTCTCGGCGGGTCGACGCCTTTTCAATCATGTCCAGCAGCGACGCCGTCGGCTCGTTGCGGCTGACCCAGCCGCCGTACTTCAGCCGCTTGAAGGGGGGCCAGTCCTTGAAATCATCCGGTATCCACATGCTGCGGACGATCGGAGACGCGATGGCCGCGTGTCCCGGGTGCTCTTCCTGCAGCTGGAGAAGCACGTCCAGGCCGGCAGTCTTCGACTCCGGCCCGCCCGGCGCCATGGGCATCGAGATATCGAGCAGGATGACATCGGCCGCGAGCGCGCGTTCCCGGAATTCCTGTCCGCAACTCGCCTGGAGCACCTCGAAATCGAGCGACCCCAGGAGCTCGCAAATGGTCTTCCGCCAGTTCTCACGATCCTCGACCACGAGGACGGTCGTCCTCTTGTCTCCCATCTCGCGTTCCTCCCGGCCTTTCAAGCACGTCCGATGCGTCGGGGCGGTCCGCGCGGTTGCTAGCCGCGACGAGGCATGCCGACTTCAACGCTGAATCGAGTTCCCGGGGACGCGTCGTCATGGCGGACCAACCAGCCGCGGAAACGGGCGACGCGGAAGACGCGGCGGAGCCCGGTGCCGCTCGAGGCTGTCAGGCCCATCGGGCCGCCTTCGAGCTGCGCCTCCTGGAGCGTGAGCGGCGAGATCCCCGAACCCGCGTCAGCGATGGTGAAGGTCACCGAGATCGGTTCCGCCTGCGGACGCGAACTGCGTCGGACGGTTGCGGACAACGAAACCGAGGCGGCGCACCCTGAGTGCTGAATCGCGTTGTTCAACAGGCTCAACAGCAGCGTGTGGAGGTCCCAGCTCTGCGCAACGGTCATCGGCAGCTGGATGGAACCGTCCTCCCTGGACACGACCTGTGTGACCTCGGTCGCATGGTTGGCCCGAGCCTCGATGGTGTCCTTCACGAATTCCGACAGCTTTCGGTTCTCCATGTCGGTGGGGTTCGAATACACCTGGATCGACTGGCGCAGCCACGACGTGACTTTGTCCACGTCGGACTTGCTGCGTTCCAGGATCTGCAGGAGCCACTTCGAGTAGTCAGAGGACCCCGCCTCTCGCTTGCGGTAGAGCCCCGCGTCGAGCTGCCCGGCGACGTCGGCGAGGCGCCCCGCAACGGCATGCCTGGCGTCGCTCAGGATTCGCGCGAGCGCGCGTTCGTACAGGAGGATGACCAGTGAAAGCTGTTTGGCGGCGAGGTCGAACTCCTGCAGCTGGGCGGGAGTGAACACTCCCGCCGAGTTGTCGCTCCGCCGCTCGATCTTGTAGACGCCAAGGACGGAGGCCCGTGGATCTTCCGACCTGCCTCCCTGTCCGACAATCCTGAGTGGAACGGCGTACAAGCAGCCAAACGTATTCTGTGGCCCGGTCGGGTGAAGTTCCTTGTCCCATGCCCCGCGATGCGCCGGGTGAAGTGTCTTGTCGAGGAGCTCTTCGGCATTCTGGATGAAGAGCGGTTTACCGCTCACCGCCACCCATGTCGTCAGGCCTCCGCCGGGCATCTCCGCTTCGGACCGCGCGCCCCACGGAAGCGGGTAGGATGCAATCGCCCTCAGCTGCTCTCCCTTCCGGTTGAACCCGGCCTCCGCGACAAGCTCGGTCTTGGACGGCGTCACGCGGAAGAGCGTCGCGATGTCCGCGTCGTACTGAGTGGCGGTTGCCTGCACGAGGGTCGTGGCGAATTCAAAAGGACTGTCCACTTCATGAAGTGACGCCACGAACCGATCGATCGCGCTCAACGCCCCGCGATAGCCTTGTACGTCGGGATCGGGGGCGCCGGCCGGCAAGCCCGTCATCGTTGTGCCTCCACCTGGGATATCGGCGCGCTCACCGCATTCTGGCAAGAACCGCGGCGCAAGCGGCAAGGACGCCAGCCGAGAGGGCCAGCCATCCAGCAACGCGGACCAGTCTGAACTTCCGATCGAGGATTCGAGCCAGGACGTACACCTCGTCGGTCATCTGTCGCGTGAGGCTTTCATCGGTCTGTCTCTGAAGGTGCGCCCAGAAGTCGCCGGGGCTTCCGTGGGCCAGCACGTCTCCCCAGAACAGGCTGCCGGTGGTTTGCGGCGCCCACGCCCGGGGAAGCACTGCCGCGACGCAGAGGATACCGGCTGCACCGGCGGCCACGAGGCTGACGCCGAAGAGGGCGCCGCGCCAGTCGAGGATCCACAGGCTGGCAGGCAGGCCCCTGCCGCTCGCCAGAATCCACCCGATGACAGCCAGGCTCAAGGCGATGATGGCGCCGGCCTTGGCGTCGGCGGCCCGGACCTGGTCGTCCTGTCGCCTGAGGACCTGGCCGAGATGCTCGCTCAGGCGCTGGTTCGGGATCGGCAGCGCGATCGGGTCGATTACATCTGTGTTCACGTCGGCTGATGATATTCCCAATCAGGCGGCGGTCAAGCGATTCGAAGCACTTTCCATCTCGAAGCGTGAAGGTGGCGCGGCGCCGGCTCGCCGGTCAGCGCTTCGCCACCGGAAGGAATCACCAGATCATCTCACCTGTTACTGCGACAGCACGGCGCGGTTGCCACGTGGTCGATCGGTTGAGCCGCCGTTCAAGACGACGATGTCGATTGGCCTGGCGCAGGGGCTGGCGGCGCTCGGCGAGCGGGCGTGCCTGGCGCTGCGCGAGCCGTCGCTCGGTCCCACGTTCGGCCTGAAAGGCGGCGCGACCGGCGGCGGCCGCTCGCGCGTGGTGCCGGAAGCGGACATCAACCTGCACTTCACCGGCGACTTCCACGCCATCTCCGCGGCACACAACCTGCTCGCGGCCCTCACCGACAACCACATCTACCACGGCAACCATCTGGGCATCGATCCGCGTCGCGTGCTGTGGCGCCGCGTCATCGACATGAACGACCGGTCGCTCCGCCACGTCATCATCGGCCTCGGCGGCGTGCTCGAGGGCGTGCCGCGCGAGACCGGCTTCGATATCACGCCGGCCTCCGAGGTGATGGCGGCGCTCTGCCTGGCCGACGGCCTCGACGATCTGCGCGCGCGGCTCTCGCGTCTCATCGTCGCGCTCACGCTCGACCGCAAACCGGTGACGGCGGCCGATCTGAACGCGGTCGGCGCAATGATGGCGCTGCTCAAGGACGCGGCACTCCCGAACCTGGTACAAACCTGCGAGGGCGTGCCGGCCTTCGTGCACGGCGGGCCCTTTGCCAACATCGCACACGGCTGCAACTCGGTGGCAGCCACCCGCATGGCACTCGCGCACGCCGACTGGGTGGTGACGGAGGCGGGGTTTGGCTTCGACCTGGGCGCCGAGAAGTTCTTCGACATCAAGTGCGTCTCTGCTGGCCTCGACACCGCCGCCGTCGTGCTGGTGGCGACGGTGCGGGCGCTCAAACTGCACGGCGGCGCGGACAAACGCGCGCTGACGGTGCCCGATCCCGCCGCCGTCGAGCGCGGCCTCGTCAACCTCGAGAAGCACATCGAGAACATCCGCACGTTCGGCGAGACGCCGGTCGTCGGCCTGAACCGGTTTGCCGCCGATACCGACGAGGAGATCGCTGTCGTCGCGCGGGCGGCTGAAGGCCTGAAGGTCCCTTTCGCCGTGGCCGACGTGTTCGCACGCGGCGGCGACGGAGGGCGCGACCTGGCGCGTGCGGTCATGGCGCACGCCGAGACGCGGTCGCGCCGTTTCCAGCCGCTCTACGACTGGAACGAGCCGGTGCCGGAGAAGATGTCGAAGATCGCGCACGCGATGTACGGCGCACGCGACGTCGTGTGGACGAAGCAGGCCCGGCAGGCGCTCGCGACGGTTCGCGCGTTCGGCCTCGAAGGCCTCCCGCTCTGCATCGCCAAGACGCAGAAGTCGCTGTCGGACGACCCGTCGTTCGTCGGCCGCCCCGTGTCGTTCACGATCACGGTGCGCGACCTCTTGATCGCGGCCGGCGCCGGGTACCTCGTGCCGCTGCTCGGTGACATCATGCGGATGCCCGGCCTGCCGGCGTCGCCCCAGGCGGAGCGGATCGATCTCGTGGACGGCAAGGTGGTGGGCGTCACGCCCGGCGGTCCGCCTTCGCCAGCTTCCGTGTGAGGATCTGCTTCCCGGCTGCCCCAACTCGACGGCCGTGCCGTCGCTGGTGGCTTCGGACAGGATGGACGCGAAGCGCTCGCCCGGGTTTCAGGTGCGTGCGCGCGACCGGACGGTGCCTTTGCGTGCGCCCTTGACGTGGCGCACCGGTGCCGGGATCGCCGTGGGTTCGAGCAAGACGATGGTCGTGATGAACTTGTGGATGCCGTGTTCGTCGAAGTCGATCACCGTGTGGTACTCATTGATGTCGATGAGCGTTCCCGCTCCGTACTGCACGTGAGCGACGCGGTCGCCTTTGTCGAAACCCTTCATTGGAGACTCCATCCCAAATACGGCTTCCCGGCCCGGCTGGCAAAAGGGCGAAAGCGACCGGCCACTCGGGCCGATTGCGATCGTAGCCCGGCGGTTTCGCCGGCGTCTGTTCAATCCGGCACAGCGCCGCCCGGGCGGCCGCGGCTCAGTGGATACAGGCTGTGCACTCGCTTGGAACCCCTCACCCATGCGACGCCCGGCGGATTCGCGCTCGCGTCAACCGGCCTCGTCGGCTTCGTGAACTTCGCCGCGTGTTTGGCGACCAGGCACGGATCGAGCGCGGCCACGCGACACCAGTGGAGGAGCATCGGGGAGCCGGCAAAGAACAGCCGGGCGCTCTCACGATCGGTTTGGGACCCCGCGGGGTCGGCAACATCCCGGAGTGCGCAGGCGAGCACCCGGATCGCGAGATGACGGTAAGGCATGAAAGCCTCATCGTAGCCTGCGAAACGGTGTGCGCTCGTCAACACGGGCACCTGCTCCGTCGTAAACGCGTTTGGCTGCCGGCGCTGCCCTCGCACGGCGGACGCCGCGCGCCGATTGCCTCAGTCTGCCGCACCCCTCACCGGCGGCGATGTCCCACATTGAACAGGAGCCGGCGACCTGAACAGACGCGGAGCCGTCTGATGGCCGGACATCTCGGCAGTTCCCGGCTGGTTCCGCCTGCCGGGCTTGGGCGACCCGTTCGACGCAGGCGCCGCCCGCCCGAAAAAGGGGGACGGCCCCTTCGTGCACTTGCCACGACCGAGAGCCGTCCCGATTCTGCGCCTACGAAGCTACCAGCGCGGTTCCGACCGGCGCCGGCTTCCGCCGCCGCCGAACCCGCCCGAGCGCTCGGGCTTCGGACGCGCCTCGTTGACCGTGAGATTGCGCCCACCCAGCGAGTAGTTGTTCAGTTCACTGATCGCCTTCTGGGCCTCTTCGTCCGTGCCCATCTCGACGAACGCGAAGCCGCGCGCGCGGCCGGTCGCCATGTCGCGCATGACGTTCACGGTCTCGACCGTTCCCGCACGTTCGAACAGCTGCTGGAGGTCCGCTTCGCCGACTTCGTACGGCAGGTTTCCTACGTAGAGTTTCCGAGCCATCGTTCATTCTCCTCCCCCGCTTTCGGCGGGAGGTTTTGATGCGGACCGTCAGCGTCCGTTCATCGTTGCGATCGCCGGGCAGTCCGATATGGGCCCCAGGCGGGATGGAATAGGCTCTCCTCGACGGATGCCGTGTGTAAGGGGAAGCGAGATGATGTGACTCGATTCTCTGACGCGGACAACGCGGAGTGCTGTAACCAACCTGACTCGCATAGTATACCACGCGCACGGCCGGCATCGCCGGCAATCGGCCGGAGGGCCTTTTACGGATGAAATCGGGCTCGCCCGGCTCGAGCGGAACTGCCCGCGGGGGCGGGGCGTCGGGCCGGCTTCGAGCTCGGCGAGGATCTCGTACGGGCCGAGGCGGGCGCCGGACGAGAGGGCCATGATCGCCGGGCCGATTGTACCACCGCGGATGCGCGTTGAGGGCGTGGTGGTCTGACTTCTGAGAGCCTGCAACGGCCGTCGATCGGCGGCTCGATCGCCGGAATCCCCCGAAATCCGCTTGACCACCCTCGAGCGCGTGCGGATACTGGGGCGTCCAGCTAATCCCTTTTTCCATCAGGAGGATGTGCCGTGGCGATCAAGGGTGGTCTCATCGTGTGCGCCGTGGTGGTTGCGGCGGGAATGCTTGCCGAAGGCAGGGCAATCCAGACGCCGGCGCAACAGCCGGAGTTCAAGACGCTCAAGGCGGATTTCGTTCCGGGCGAGAAGACGATTTTCTTCGACGACTTCACGGATATGGCCCCGGGAGATGCACCGCCGCATTTCAAGGTGCGTGGTGCGGCGCCCGAGTTGCGGGAAGCGGGAACCGTGCGGCAACTGACGGCCACCCAGAAGGGCATCCTGACGCCGAACCTGACCGCGCTGCCCGCGAACTTCACCTTTGAGGCCGAGACCAGTTTCAATACGCCGACCGGCCGGGCCGACGCGACCTATTCCTTCTTCTCGAAGAACCAGGAAACGCTGCAGTGGGTTATATACGTCAGCGCGCAACAGACCGACCTCGTCGTGTCGCTCCGGTCGCCGAAGTACGAGGAACTGGGCCGCACACGCATCCTTCCCGCCGCCCTGAATGTCAAGCAGCCGATGAAGCTGGCCCTGTGGATGCAGAACGGCCGCGTGCGCATCTTCATCAACGGCGAAAAGCACCTCGACTTCAACCAGGTTGCCCTGCCGCCTATCGACAGGGTGGAAATGGCCGCGGGTTTCCTGGGCACCGGCCCGTCGCTTGGCTACCGCTCGGTGCGGTTTGCCGAATCGACACCGGATTTCAGCGCCGTCATCAACGCATCCGGCCGCTACGTGTCGCACGGCATCCTGTTCGACACCAACAGCGACCGGCTGAAGCCCGAATCAGCCGCCGCCATCCAGACCGTCGCGAAGGGGCTGGACACCAATCCCGCCCTGAAGTTGCTGATCGAGGGGCACACCGACTCGGTGGGAAACGCGGCCGCCAATCTCGATCTCTCGAAGCGCCGCGCCGAGGCGGTCAAGGCGGTGCTGGTCTCCCAGTTCAACGTGGACGCGTCGCGCCTGACGACCAATGGCCTGGGCGCCACCAAGCCGATTGATTCCAACGACACGCCGCAGGGCCGCGCGCAGAACCGGCGGGTGGAATTCGTCAAGCAGTGACATCAGCTGCGGCGACGCTGCAGATGCGAGGATTACCCGCTTGCCCCGCCGCGCACCTGGTGACATGATCCGGGCGACAGGCGGACCCACGCCGTCGACCGCGCAACGCGCGCGGCGGGACGGGACATCGAGACGTGAACGGAACCGAAAGGACGGGTGAAGGAATGGAAACTCCGACAAGCGCGCCTCCACAACCGTCTGGCCAGCTGCAGTCACGCGTGGTGAACATCCTGACGAAGCCGAAGCAGGAATGGACCGTCATTGCGGCCGAACCGAAAGACCTCCCGGGGCTGTACCGCAACTACATCGTCCTGCTCGCCGCGATCCCGTGCGTCTGCATGGCACTCGGGTTGAGCCTCATCGGCATCCCGGTGCCGTTCTACGGCCACGTTCGCGTGCCGATCGGCACGGCATTCGCCAATGCGATCGTGACGTACGTGCTGTCGCTCGCCGGCGTCTACGTGTCGGGCCTCGTGATCGCGAAGCTCGCGCCCAACTTCCAGTCGGAACCCGACACCGTGCAGGCGATCAAACTGGTCGCCTACAGCTCGACGCCCGCCTGGGTCGCGGGCATTCTCTACCTGTACCCCGCGCTGGCGCCGATCGGGTTGCTGGCGGGGCTCTACGGCCTGTACCTGATCTACCTGGGTGTTGTTCCGCTGATGAAGACGCCTCCCGACAAGGCCATCGTTTACCTTGTCGTCGCGGCCATCGTGATGATCGTCGTCTACGTCGTGGTCGGCTTCATTGCCGGCCTCGTGTTCCCGGTTGGCGCGATTCCGCGCGCGACGTTCTGACGCGGCCGGGCGGCGCGGGCATCAGGTGCCCGCGCCCCTTTTCGCTGTTATCCTCTCGAGCGATGTCCCGCCCGCGCTCGACCGCACGCCGCACGCGCAGCGCAAGCCTCGTCTGGCCAATCCTGCTCACTGTTCCTCCGGTCATCCTCCTGTCGGTCGTGGCGATCCACTCGCTTCGCGAAGACCGTGCGGCTATCGACCGCGACGCGCGCCGAGACGCCGCGGTGCTGTCCGCCGACCTGGCCCGGCGCTGGGGGACGCGAGCGGGAACGGAACTGGCCGCGCTCGTCGATTCGGCCTGTTCGGGCGCCGGCCTGGAATCGCCCGCGCAGTCTCTCGCAGGGGCCGAGCCTGCCTCGGCCCCGTCCCAGGCGGGCGGCGCGGGCGCAGCACCGTTGTGCGGCCTGGTGATCGACGGCCGGATTCGCGTGCCGCTCGACTACCCGTCGGTACCGTCGCCGCCGGCGTGGCTGCGCGAGCTCACCCCCGAGCAGGCACGGTTGTGGCGGGTCGCCGCCGGCGCCTCGTCGCAGACGGATCTCGCCACGGTGCGCCGCACGGCGGCAGCCCTGCGTGGCGGGCCCGCGGCAGTGCGCGTCAACGCGGAATGGGCCGTGGTGCGAACCGAAGCGAATCGGGATTCCTCGTCGGACGCCACCGCGCGCCTTACCGATTTGGCCAGGCGATCGGCGGGCATCCTCAGCGAGTCGGGCGCGCCGCTCCCGGATCTCGCGTTGCTGCTGGCGCTGCGCCGCCTGCCTGCCGGCGGCCTGCGAGCGTCCAGAAGGAAATCTCGCTCGTCGAGCAGCGGATCGCCACCATCGAGGGGAACGTCAAGGTCGGCGTGGTTTCGCCCCAGGACGCCGAGCTGCTGCAGCTGCGCCGCGACCTGCTCGGGCTCCAGCGGAAACTCGCGGAGTTCCAGGCGGGCGCGAAACGCCAGCGTTGACACGCGTCTCTCGCGCCGCCCTCTTCACGCCGACCTCCGCCGGCCTTATGCTATGGCGAGGTGCGAAGTGCCATTTCCGCACGTCGCACCTCGCACTCGCACTTCGCACTTCGCACTACACTTATGCCAATCCAGACGAAGAATCCTGCGACCGGCCAGGTCATCCGGACCTTCGACGCCCTGTCCGACCCGGAAATCGACGCGCGGCTGCAGCGCGCGATCGAGGCGTTCCGGACGTACCGGAACGTGGCGTTCGCGGCGCGCGGCCGGATGATGAACGCCGCGGCGCGCCTGCTCGAAGAGGGCAGGCGCGATTACGCGCGCACCATGACGCTCGAGATGGGGAAGCCGATCGGCGCGGCGGTGCAGGAGGTCGAGAAGTGCGCGCGCGCCTGCCGCTTCTACGCGGAGCACGCCGAGCGCCTGCTGGCCGACGATCCGCCGTCCGAACCGGGGCGCAGCTTCGTGAAATACCAGCCGCTCGGGCCCGTGCTCGCCGTCATGCCGTGGAATTTTCCGTTCTGGCAGGTCTTTCGCTTCGCCGCGCCCGGACTGATGGCCGGCAACGTCTGCGTGCTGAAGCACGCGTCGAACGTGCCGCAGTGCGCGTTGGCCATCGAGGACGTCTTCCGCCGCGCCGGGTTCCCCGACGGGGCGTTCCAGACGCTGCTCGTGGGTTCCGACAAGGTGGCGCGCATCATCGACGACCCGCGCGTCGCCGCGGTGACGCTGACGGGCAGCGTTGAGGCCGGCCGCAGCGTCGCCGCCGCCGCCGGCAGGCGGATCAAGAAATCCGTTCTCGAACTCGGCGGCAGCGATCCGTTCATCGTCATGCCAAGCTGCGATCTGCCACAGACCGTGGCCACGGCGGTGCAGGCGCGCGTCGTCAACAACGGCCAGTCCTGCATCGCGGCCAAACGCTTCATCGTCCACGAACGCATCGCCGGGGAGTTCGAGCGCCGGTTCGTTGAACGCATGCGGTCGCTGAAAGTCGGCGACCCGATGGACGAGAGCACCGACGTCGGACCGCTCGCCACCGAGGACGTGCTGCAGGGTCTGGAGGATCAGGTACGCCGGACGGTGGAGGCCGGGGCGCGCGTGCTGTGCGGGGGCAAGCGCCTCGACGGTCCCGGCTTCTTCTACAGCCCGACGGTGCTGGCCGACGTGCCGAAGGGCACGCCCGCCCGCGACGAGGAACTCTTCGGCCCCGTCGCCACGCTGTTCCGCGCGCGCGACATCGACCAGGCCATCGAGATCGCGAACGACACGAGATTCGGTCTGGGCGCCAGCCTGTGGTCCGACGATGAACGCGAGCGCGCGCTGTTCGTCGACAGGATCGAAGCGGGCATGGCGTTCATCAACGGCATGGTCGCCTCCGATCCCCGCATTCCGTT
>Ga0315280_10006749_pt1 | contig 15698 bp, 11 predicted proteins | sample YL17G06_40_MG_FD_203697 | JGI IMG/M metagenome (GOLD analysis project Ga0315280, IMG submission 203697) | Sediment microbial communities from Yellowstone Lake, YNP, Wyoming, USA - YL17G06_40 | ecosystem: Environmental > Aquatic > Freshwater > Lake > Sediment | place: USA: Wyoming | collected... | reverse complement strand
GGCTGATATTAAATAAATGGGCAATAGCATCGGCATCCGGTTGTGCCTCAAGAGCACAACTTAGAATAACCATATCCACCGGCAACCGGCGTTGCCGCCCCACCAGGGTATCCTCAAACTGGACAATGAGTTTACCTTCCTCTTCAGGAGTTTCGACGACATCGGTTATCTCAGCGGGGCGACCTCGGATAAAAACTGTCCCTTCTTTGAGAACCCGGTTATAGAATTCCTCATAGCCCTTACCAAAGCTCCGTATGTCAATGTAAAACTCGTAGACCTCGGCATCAGTATGCTCCTTTATCAGGTGGGCAAACTTTATGGAATGCATGCAGCAGACCCGGGAGCAATACTCGTGATACTTCTCATCCCTGCTGCCGACGCAATGGATAATGGCAATCCTTTTCGGCTCCGAGCCATCCTTGAGCACAATATTGCCATCGGTGGGACCAGAGGAGCTAACCATCCTCTCAAACTCAAGGCTGGTGATAACATTATCCAGTCGCTTGTAGCCATAGTTATAGATGGGGGTAGGGTCAAATAGACTAAAGCCAGTAGCCAGAATTATGGAGCCAACCTCAACCTCAATTACCTTATCCTCCTGCTCAAAATCTATAGCCTTCGCCTCACAGAACTTCTCGCAGGCACGGCAGGTGCCCTTCAGGAAATAGGCGCAGTGCTCACGGTCAATGACCGGAATATTGGGCACCGCCTGGGGGAAGGGGGTATAGATAGCCTTTCTTTTACCCAGACCAGCCTCAAACTCGCTATCTACCTTCCACGGGCACTTAGTCTGGCACAAGCCACAGCCAGTGCACAAAGCTTCATCAACATACCTTGCCTTCTTCCTGATTTTAACCTTGAAATTGCCAATATACCCGGAGACCTCCTCGACCTCACTATAGGTCAGCAGCTCAATGTAGGGATGAGAACCCACCTGCGTCATCCTTGGGGTAAGAATGCACGCCGAGCAGTCCAGGGTGGGGAAGGTCTTATCCAGTTGCGCCATATGTCCCCCGATGCTGGGCTCTTTCTCCACCAGATAGACCTTGTGCCCGGAGTCAGCAACCTTAAGCGCCGCCTGGATGCCGGCAATGCCCCCGCCCACCACCAGGGTATTAGGATTGACCGGGACCTGCCTGGTCTCCAGCGGCTGATGATAATAGACCCGCCTCACCGCGGCACTGACCAGCGCCTTAGCTTTCTCCGTGGCTTCCTCTTTATCTTCAGTCACCCAGGAGCAGTGCTCCCGGATATTGGCCATCTCAAAGAGGTAGGGATTTATCCCTGCTTCCTGACAGGCACGGCGAAAGGTAGGCTCATGCATTGTCGGAGAACAGGAGGCAACTACCACCCGATTAAGCCCCAATTCCTTAATATCCTTTTTAATCAGCTCCTGACCTGGGTCGGAGCACATAAACTTGTAGTCGCGGGCGACGACTACCCCCTCCAACCCCTGGGCAAAGCGGGCAACCTCCTCAGTATCAACCGTGCCCGCGATATTGCTGCCGCAATGACAGATATAAACACCAATCCTAGGTTCCACTACTGACCTCCGTCCTTACCTTCCAAATACTACCATAAATCCCATTGCCTCAACAAGGCTAAACTATAGAGATTGCTTATTAACCTCATCCCCTGACCCCCTCTCCTTGAAAAGGAGAGGGGGAGGAGAAGAAAGAGGGGCTGACGCCCCTCTTAGACACTCCCAATTGAGTAAGCTCTAACCGAAGAAGGAGAGATTTAGAGAGGGGCTTTGTCCCTCTCTTAATTAAATGGTTCCCCCCTTCCCTTAATAAGGGAAGGGGGTTAGGGGGATAGGTTGCTAGACAATCTCAACTACAGACATTTGTCGTTACTACCCCTGTCGTGATAAACTGCAGGGTTAGGAAAAGGAGCTTTAGATGAGAATCTTGGTAACCAATGATGATGGAATCTTTGCCGACGGGCTATGGACACTGGTCGGAGAGCTAAAAAGCATCGCCGATATAGTGGTGGCAGCCCCGGATAGAGAGATGAGTGCCATAGGCACCGCGGTCAGTCTGCACCAGCCAGTAAGGGCAAAAAAGGTGGCGCCTCTGCTAGCGGAGGTAGAAACCTACGCTGTAGAAGGCACCCCGGCTGATAGCGTTATTCTGGCTTTGCGCAAACTGGTCAAAGATAAAATAGAACTGGTCATTTCAGGCATAAACCGGGGGGCAAACGTGGGCGATGACGTGCTAATCTCAGGAACGGTGGGGGCAGCTCTACAAGCCAGCCTGCATGGTCTCCCTGCCTTTGCCATCTCCGTAGTCCAAGGGGATAACCCCCACTTTGGCGATGCGGCTAAATTTGCTGTGTTACTAGCCAGGAAGTTCGGCTCGGGCGCCTTGCCCGCCAACATTTGCCTCAATGTGAATCTGCCCAACCTACCTCGTGAAAAAATTAAGGGGGTAAGGATTACCTATCCCGCTACCAGTAGCCATACTGATACTATTGACGAAAGGTATGATAACGGGCGCCAATACTACTGGTTTGCTCGCCAGAGGATAAATAAGGCGACGGATGAACAAACAGATACCTGGGCAATAGAGCAAGGCAATATCTCAATCTCGCCACTACTCACCAGCCTCGTCAATAAGCCTTCACCCCCCATTCCCCCTAACCTTTGTTCTAACCTCTTCCACGAGCTGCAACAGTTATAGGCTTCTGCCAGTTAAGTTCGGCCAAACTCCTTTTTTAACTGCCCTGAGCTGAGATGAATCATTGTTGGTCGGCCATGGGGGCAGGTATTAGGGGTGGCTGTCTGCTCCAGTTGTCGCACTAACTCTCGCATCTCGGCATCGGTTAATGCCTGTCCTGCCCTCACTGCGCTGTGGCAAGCCATAGACCTGGCTACACCCTCCACCCAACCCCCCTTATCCCCCTCAGGTAAAGAATCCAGTAATTCCTTTAGCATGCCCGCCCAATCTTTCTTATAAAGTAGAGCCGGCACCGCTCGGACGAGAAAGGTTCTATCGCCAAAAGGCTCGATGGCGAAGCCAAATTCAGCCAGCTCTTGGCAGTGTGACCCTAACACTGCCTCTTGTCGGGGACTAACCTCAAGTGTCATCGGCTCAAGCAACCCCTGAACCTCTATCTCCCGTTGTGACCTCTGGTGTTCAATCCTTTCAAACAGGACGCGCTCATGAGCAGCGTGCTGGTCAATAAGATATAGCCCGTCAGGACCCTCAGCTATGATATAGTTGTTGTCGAGCTGACCCATTACCCGCAGCACCGGCAGAGATATTGCCGGGGTCGGTAGAGAAGGTGGGGGGCTATAACCAGTATCAGCAATTGGGGTTAATATTGCCTGTCGCGGTGGCGAAGGAGATATGGATTCTCCAGCCACCGCCTCAACCTCAGGCACCGGCATCTGCTCCGCCAAAGCCTGGCGGACTGCCCGATGAACGGCACTGAAGACGGCATGCTCGTTACTGAACTTCACCTCGCTCTTAGTCGGGTGAATATTAACATCCACCTCCTGAGCCGGCAGCGAGATATTGATGATAGCAATAGGATGTTTCCCGGCCATCAAAAGCCCGTGATAAGCCTCTTCTACTGCCCGAGCCAGCAGGCGGCTATTTACCCAGCGACGGTTGACAAAGAAGCTGAGGTAACCCCACCCCGAGCGGCTTACTGACGGTGAGCCAACCATACCCGCTACCTGAGGTGATGGAGCTGTTGCCTCACCCTTGAGCTCAATCATATTCCCAGCTACCTCCACCCCGTAGACCTCAACTGTGCTATCTATTAGCCGACCGCTACCCGGTGTCCTTAACACTACCCTACCATCAATGAACAGAGAAAATTTGACCTCGGGGAAGGCAAGGGCGTATTGACTAACCACGTTGGCGATATGAGAATTTTCTGTAGCCACCGACTTGAGAAACTTCAATCTTGCCGGCACCTTACGGAACAAGTTTCGCACTGTAACCGTAGTTCCTTGAGACCGCCCCTGACTTCTCCGACCGACAATAGTGCCACCTACTAGGCTGAGGTAAGTGCCAACCTTCTCGCCGGCAGCGCAGGTAACCATGTCTACCTGAGCTACAGCGGCAATACTAGGTAGCGCCTCGCCACGAAAACCAAGGCTTGAGATAGACTCCAAATCCTCAAGACTACCTATCTTGCTGGTAGCATAGCGGTCAAAGGCAAGCCCCACCTCCGCCGGGGGAATCCCAGCCCCGTTATCAGTCACCCGGATAATACTCACCCCGCCAGCCCTCACCTCTATGGAAATCTGGCTGGCGCTGGCATCCAGCGAATTCTCCACCAATTCCTTCACCACCGAGGCTGGTCTCTCCACCACCTCCCCAGCGGCAATCCGGGCAACTATTTGAGGGTCTAAAGCTCTAATTGGCATAGCTAATTCTACACGGTTTCGTGTAAAATGTCAATGGCTATTCTACCTTTTCCAGTCTGGCAAAGCTCAAAAGCAGTTTCCTCACCCCTGCCCCACTGGTGAAGGCAACCACCACCTCTTTATCGTCCTTCACCGGCTGGCAGCTCACCACCACCCCATCGCCAAACTGGACATGGCGAACATGGTCGCCAGCCTTAAAATCGGGAAGACTAAAACTGGTGGCAGGCGCTTTATCCCAGGAATATAGAGACGGCATTACCTGGCTCTTCTCCCCCTGCCATAAGCCGCTACTGGCTATCAGGTGCTGAGGTATATCTTTTAAGAAACGAGAGGGTTTACTTACCGTGCTTGAGCCCATAAGGCTGCGGCGGAAGGCATAAACCAGATATACCATCTGCTTGGCTCTGGTTATTCCTACATAGCATAGCCGCCTCTCCTCCTCCAACTGTTCCGGGTCAGCAAGCGACTTGAAATGAGGTAGAATGCCATCCTCCACGCCGACAATAAACACCACCGGGAATTCCAACCCCTTAGCCTGATGCAGGGTGACCAGGGTTACTGCATCCACAGTCTCATTAAGCCCGTCTACGTCAGATACCAGGGTCACCCCCTCAAGAAAGGTAGCTAACCCCTCCCCAGGTTTCAAATCACGATAATCCTGGGCTACAGTACGAAGCTCAAGGACATTTTCCCAGCGCTCCTCTTCGTCCTTTCCACTCAGTACATATTCCTTATAGCCAGTCCGTTTTACCACCAAATCGAACAACTCAACCAGGTTTAGCTCCCGGCTGCGGGCGATAAATTCTTCCATCAGGTTGATGAAATTGGTCAATACCTTAACGGTGCGAGAGTTAAACGGGTGCTGTTGTCCTTCATCTGCTGGCTTGGTTATCAATCTCAATGCTTCATATTGAGAGACGCCCAGGGACTTTGCCCAGCTAGAAAGCTCACTCAGGGTACGTTGACCGATGCCCCGCCCCGGGACATTGATGATTCTTAACAGGCTAACGCTATCATGAGGGTTCTGGATAACTCTCAAATAGGCAATAATATCCTTTATCTCCCGCCTTTGATAAAAGCGGGTGCCCGCCACCAGCTTATAGGGCGTCCCGTAGCGAATAAAAGCCTCCTCAAGAGCTCTTGACTGAGCATTAGTCCGATACATCACCACACAGTCGCTCAGCCTGGCCTTCCCCTGCCCCATCAGACGCTCAATCTCACTGACGACAAACTGGGCTTCATCCTGCTCAGTATAGGTCTCAACCACATTAATTAGCTCACCGAGCTCATTGTTCGTCCACAGCTCCTTGGGCTTGCGCTGCTGATTGACTGAGATTACGTGAGACGCCGTTTCTAGAATCATCTTGGTCGACCGATAGTTCTGCTCCAGCAACACCAATTTAGCCTCAGGATAATCCTTCTCAAAGCTAAGAATATTACGCAGGTCAGCAAACCTCCACGAGTAAATAGATTGGTCAGGGTCGCCAACCACACATATATTGTGCCTCTTCTCACCAAGTTGCTTTATTAGCTCATACTGAACCAGGTTGGTATCCTGAAACTCATCCACCAGGATATGCAGGTACCTGGACTGGTATTTAGATAAAGTCTCGGGGCTATTTCTAAATAGTTGCACCGTTTTCATCAGCAAATCATCAAAGTCCACGGCATTACTTTCAGCCAGTAGCTCCCGGTAGCGCTCATAGACCCGTCCCACCACCTCCTCAAAATAGCTGCGGGTATGCTGAATATAGTCTTGCGGGGTTAACATGCGGCTCTTGGCTGAAGTAATAGCTGAGGCTATAGCTCGGGGGACATATTGCTTGGGGTCAAGCCCTATCTCCTGGATAGCCTGCTTTATCACGCTTATCTGGTCGTCTTCATCATAGATGACGAACCTTGGGTCAATATCTATAGCTTTGCCATCCCGACGCAGGATGCGGGCACAGATAGCATGAAAGGTACCAATGGTCAAATCACCGACGGCACTGCCGATAAGTCGGTGGAGCCTCTCCTCCATCTCCCTGGCAGCTTTATTGGTGAAGGTAACCGCCATAATTCGGTAAGGGCTAATACCACAAACCTTGATAAGATAGGCTACCCGATGGGCGATGACCCTGGTCTTGCCACTGCCCGGACCGGCCAGAATCAGCACCGGTCCACTGATTGCCTCAACCGCTTCTTTCTGCGCTGGATTAAGCTCAGCCAAGATGTCCATCACTAAATTATAACATTTATGCCGTGATGAAGACCAAACCGACTCTACCTATAAACAGAGAATGTTTTTAACCTCACCCCCCTTTATCCCCCCTCTCCTTAAAAGGAGAGGGGGGAAGAGATTTTTAGAGAGGGGCAAAGCCCCTCTCTTACTTACACTCCCCCTTCCCTTGGTAAGGGAAGGGGGTTAGGGGGATAGGTTTCCAAACAATATTAGGAAAATATAGCGGTTGAAAGGCAGCCCTTGACAGGCAACAGTTAAAGTCGTAGGATATAAGTGAATATGCGCATATTCACTTACAATCAGGGGGAGGTTATGGAACAACTGATTAAAGCAATAAAAGCTCTCTCCGACGAGACGAGACTCAGAATTTTAAACATTCTCCTAGAGCGAGAATGCTGTGTCTGTGAGGTCATGCAAGCCCTTAATATATCGCAGTCCAGGGCATCGCGTAACCTTGGTATTCTTCAGGACGCTGGTTTCTTACAGGCAAGGAGAGACGGAGTGTGGATAGTTTATTCTGTGGGCTGGGAGACGGCAAACCGCTACGCTGCCTCCCTAGCCAAGTTGCTAGCAGACTCCCCTATCAGCAATAAGGTATTAGCACAGGATAGGGAAAGGCTAAGGCACGCAGTACGTGTTGGGCCTACAGCACTAAGGAAGTAAGCCGGGATGGGAAAAGGGTAATGCTTGAAATCAGAAGGAGAGTATGGCAGTAACTAAACCCGGGATAGCCAGACTCTCAATACTTGACCGCTTCCTGACCCTCTGGATATTCTTGGCGATGGGGTTAGGCGTCGGACTTGGGTATTTTATACCTCAAGTGGCAAACTTTATAACCTTCTTTCAGGTTGGCACCACCTCTATCCCCATAGCCATCGGGCTCATCCTGATGATGTATCCGCCACTTGCAAAAGTAAGGTACGAGGAGATGGGACGGGTATTTCGCAACTGGCGGGTGCTAGGTCTCTCTCTGGTACAGAACTGGCTCATCGGACCGGTGCTCATGTTCTTTTTAGCTATTATCTTCCTGCGCGCTTACCCTGATTATATGGTAGGACTTATCATGATAGGTCTGGCTCGCTGCATTGCCATGGTCATCGTGTGGAATGAACTGGCGAAGGGGGACACCGAATATGCCGCTGGTCTGGTGGCACTTAACTCGGTTTTTCAGATTCTCTTCTACTCAGTTTACGCCTACGTCTTCATAACGGTGCTGCCACTGAGGTTTGGGCTGGAGAGAGCAGCAGTAAACGTGACTATCAGTCAGATAGCCCAAAGCGTATTTATTTACCTTGGTATTCCCTTCTTCGGCGGCATGCTCACCCGCTTTATGCTTATCAAGGCAAGGGGACGTGAGTGGTATGAGAACAAATTCATCCCCAAGATAAGTCCCATCACACTGGCCGCCCTACTGTTTACCATCGTGGTAATGTTCTCCCTTAGGGGCGAAAAAATTGTTCAGTCGCCACTGGATGTGGTTCGCATTGCCATTCCTCTTCTAATCTACTTCGTCCTTATGTTCTTAGTTTCGTTCTACATGGGCAAGAAAATAGGCGCTGACTATTCCAAGACTACCACTATCGCCTTTACTGCTGCCAGCAACAACTTTGAGCTTGCTATTGCTGTGGCTGTTGCTGTCTTTGGCATTGGTTCGGGGCAAGCCTTTGCTGCTGTTATTGGGCCGCTGGTTGAGGTGCCAGTGCTTATCAGCCTGGTAAACGTAGCCCTCTACTTCCGGCGTAAGTACTTTTAGCCCTGATAGATATAAAGGGGCTGGTTATCAGTGATGAGCCTTCCCTGCTTGGATAGTTCCTCCCTCAGGTGTTTAGGTAAAGAGAAAATCCCCTGGTGGGTCAGCCCATCGTAGAATCTGAGGTGCGTCAGTGACCGGGCTGAAATCCTCCCATCCACCTCGACAGGTGACAGCAGAACCGGGTTGAGATTTAGCGATGCCAGGCAGAATCCCCACGGACCACCAAAGCAAGGAATATCTACTTGGTAAGGACAAACTATAGGAAAAACGCTTTTTAGCGTGTTATTTACTGCGCTAAAGTTTAGTAGTTCGGTAAAGGCTGCCGACCCGGCTTGAACACTTATAATTCCATTAGCCGTAAGCCTGTCCCTGACCAGATGATAAAATTCCCGAGTGTAGAGTAAGTAAGCCGGACCCTCCTCTATAGGGTCAGGCAGGTCAATAATGATTATGTCAAATAACTCCCTACTTTTAGCCAGATAGTCTCTGGCATCAACATGGAGCAGTTCGGTGCGCTTGTCGTCAAAAGAGCCTCGGCTGTAATTGGGGAGAAATCTTCGGCACAGAGCTACTACCTCCTTATCAATATCAACCATCACTGCCCTTTTTACCGCTTTATGAGACAATACCTCCCTTAAGGTGGCTCCCTCACCACCCCCAGCGATAAACACTGTCTCCGGGCAGGGATGAGTTATCATTGCCGGTTGAACCAGCGCCTCGTGATAAATAAACTCATCCGCCTCACTGGATTGAATCTTGCCATCCAGCACCAAGCACTTACCGAAACTACCACAACGAATAATTTCAGCCAATTGGAACTTGGTCTGCCCACTATACAGCACCTCTTCGATGCTGTGGAGCTGGATTAAATTTCGGCTTATTCTATCGCAAAACCATTTATCAGGGTCTTTATCCATAGCCTTCGTCTCAAACCACTCTAGGTATCCAAAATACCTATCTGCATCTCGGTTATAGAGTGGTCTTTACTGCCAAGCTTTCCCACCAGTACCTCCGCCGCCTTCTCCGGTCGGACGGAGCTACCACAAGTGAAAATGTCAGCGGCAGCATAGCCATATTCCGGCCAGGTATGAATACATAGGTGGGATTCAGCGATAATCACCACCCCGCTCACCCCCTGGGGATTAAAGTGATGGAAGGATTCCCCTAATACTGTCGCCCCAGCCTCACCGGCTGCCGCCAGCAAAACCTCTCTGAGAAAGCCTATATCGTTTAACACCTCCTTATTACAGCCCTTCATTTCCAAGAGTAAATGTTTTCCTAGTGCATTCAATCACCTGCCCTCCTTAGAAGATTTTCTCTTGCCCGGTCTCTAAGCTGAATCGGGCACAAAGCAAATTTTATAACAATATACACAATTTTATCAATACCTTAATAGAAATTTTTTAGCAACCTATCCCCCTCCCCTTAATAAGGGAAGGGGGGAGTTATAGGTAAGAGAGGGGCAAAGCCCCTCTCTAAAAACCTCTCCCTTTAAATAGAAGAGAAAACACAAGAGAGTTTAAGAGAGGCTGCGCCTCTCTTAAACATCCTCCTCCCCCTCTCCTTCTGAAGGAGAGGGGGATAAAGGGGGTGAGATTGATAAAGATTGTCAATGCTACTAAGTCTAAGCGGTTAAACCTAGCCCCTTATATATAGTTTGAAAGTTAAACTGTTGCTCCATAATTTCACTAAGCCGTGGTAATTTCTCTACCTGGTTAAATCTGGTCTTGCCTAGAATCCGTTCAATACTGTTCACTACGGAAATAGTATCACCCTGGGTTAAAATAATAGGAATCCCTTTATCTTCCGCCCTGCGGAGCACGGTATGGATTGGTGATACACCGCCACTAAGAACAAGACATTTATTTGAGGTCTCTAAGGCTGCCAGTTGCATATCCGGTCGCTCACCTCTGACCACAACTGCCTTATTGGCTTTACGACCAAAATAGACTGGTCCAGGGTCAACAGTCATTGCCCCCAGCATAAGGTTCTCCACCAGCTCTGCCGATTTATCAGCGCAGTTTAATATTTCTCCTTGAACATGCTCAGCCAGTTCCCCTACAGTTAAACTGAGTAGAACTCTATCCTCAGGAAGTATCCCCAAAATATTCACCCCCGATAGCTGATTATACAAATGCTTCACTCGACTTCTTGGCACCTTATTCACAACTACACCCAGCAGGTATGGCCCGAAATCCTTGTACCCATCAATAGACTTCCTCTTGGATAACTCTTCTGAATAGGGCTCAACAACAATCACCCTGGCGTCCAGCGCTGCCACTACTTCGCAAGAAGCCTCAATTGGCTTACCACCCGGCCTCTGCCTCCATACGCCCTCAACAATAACCACGTCTTTGCCTGTACAAACCTTAGCATAGGCTTCCTTGATACTATTGGTCAGATTCCCCTGCCTACCGATAACCGGGCAAAGGCTGTCTAGGGGCTCTGCCAAAGCCAAAACTCGCTTTATAAATTCAACATCACTGTCAATAGCTTCTGGGCTTTTGATATCAGAGACAAGCGGCTTAAAGAAGCCAACCCTTTTGCCATCACTCAGCAGATGCCAGCTCAGTCCAGCACAAACCGCAGTCTTACCCACACCGGCGTAGAGAGAGGTTACATATAAGGCTGCCAAATTGCACCTCCGCTAGACCTTATAGAATCTGAGCCTTAGCTATTATAACTGCTTGCATTTCATTGGTAAAGAAAGCCGTAGATATAGAGGCTGTTTATTAACCTCACCCCCTTTATCCCCCTCTCCTTTCAAGGAGAGGGGGAAGAGAAGAAAGAGAGGTTGACACCCCTCTTAAACACCCCGTTAAGTTAGTCTCCCTCAAAGGAGGGAAGAGATTTAGAGAGGGGGCTTCGCCCCCTCTCTTACTTACACTCCCCCCTTCCCTTACTAAGGGAAGGGGGTCAGGGGGATAGGTTTCAATAAATCATGGTTGATATTGACTAAACACTTTTACTGCCCTACAATGAAAACTACGATGCCTAAAGGATTTCCAAACGGTTGCCCACTTCCACAACACTTGAAAGACAAAGTATTGCATAATCCATTGTCTATCATACTTCCACGTCGTGGCCGTGGTTCCTGTAATAAATGTAAAATACTGGGAGAGACAACGCAATCTTACCGTGAAATGCCTTGCCCCCATATGAAATGGGTAGGCAAGCACATGAAACCGATGCTCCTACTCTAGATTGAAAATGTTGCAATCGTCAGAAAAAAGTGGTATAATATTAATTTAATAGAATAGAAAAGAACCTTTAAGCCGGTCCGGAGAGGCTGGCAAGGGAAATAACAGAAGTCAGGGTGCGAGACCTCTTGCCAGCTAAAGCAAGAGGTTATTTTATGCCCAAAAAAGTCATAATGACCCAAGAGGATATGAGGCGAACCCTGGCTCGGATTGCTCACGAGCTCATTGAGCGAAATGAGCTCCTTGAGAATTTGATATTGGTTGGCATGCACACCCGCGGCGTGCCTCTGGCAAAGCGTCTCGCTGCCAACATAGAAGGCTTTGCTGAAACCAAGATACCGGTGGGCACTCTTGACATCAGCCTTTATCGAGACGACCTTTCTTCACTAAACCTGCAGCCAGTGGTCAAACACACCGATATCCCTACTAGTGTTGATGGCAAATCCATAGTGTTAGTTGACGATGTTCTATATACTGGGCGCAGCATTAGAGCCGCCATGGATGCTCTCACTGACCTGGGGCGACCCCACTTAATTCAACTCGCCGTGCTCGTTGACCGCGGCCACCGCGAACTACCGATACGTGCTGACTATGTAGGTAAGAATATACCCAGCTCCAAACATGAGGAAATACAGGTCAAATTAAAGGAAACCGATGGCGTAGACGAGGTAACCATTATCTCTACGCCGGTAGCTAAGGAGGGCCAATGAGGACAACTCAAAAAGATAACCCCGCCCTGCAAATAAAGCCTAAAGCGCCCGAGACAGCAATCTGGCGGCACCACCACATCCTTGATGTTGATGACTTCAGCCGGGAGGAAATAGAACTCGTCTTCCACACCACCAAGGCAATGAAGGAGGTCCTGTCCCGACCGATTAAACGAGTGCCTACGCTCCGGGGCAAGACACTCATAACCCTATTTTATGAGCCGAGCACCCGCACCCGATTATCCTTTGAGCTTGCAGCCAAAAATTTGAGCGCCGATGTTGCTAACCTGAGTGCATCAGTCAGCAGTGTCGCCAAGGGGGAATCTCTGGTTGACACCCTCAGCACATTACAGGCACTGGGGGCTGATATCGTGGTAATGCGTCATCCCCGCTCCGGCGCCCCTTATATCGCCGCCAAATATATAGCGGCAAGCATAGTCAATGCTGGAGATGGCTGGCATGCCCATCCCACCCAAGCCCTCCTTGACCTCTACACCATCCAGGAACACAGGGAAAGCCTAAAGGGATTAAAGGTAGTCATTATTGGCGATATTATGCACAGCCGAGTGGCCCGCTCCAATATCTGGGGTCTAACTACCATGGGGGTAGAGGTTACACTCTGTTGCCCCCCTACCCTTCTACCCGTTGGCTTGGGTAGTCAACATCACTTTCCTTCAGTCAGCATTGAGCCTAACATTGAGCTTGCCCTAGACGGAGCTGATATAGTAATGACACTGCGTCTACAGCTAGAAAGGCAACAGAGCGGACTACTACCCAGCATCCGTGAGTATATCCAGCTATATCAACTCACCGAGGCAAGGCTAGCCAGGGCTAAGCCAGATGCTCTAGTCTTTCATCCTGGTCCAGTAAATGAAGGAATTGAGATTTCTCCAAATGTAGCTCACGGTCCCCAATCAGTCATCAATGAGCAAGTAACCAATGGAGTAGCCGTGCGCATGGCTTTACTTTACCTCCTCACCGGGAGCCAAAAACGATGAAACCCTTGCTTATTCAAGGTGGCCGAATAATTGACCCCAGCCAGGGGATAGACGTAACTGGCAGTTTGCTTATCGCTGAAGGCAAAATCTTATGGCTGGGCAAGGGAGAAGCAGCCCCACCCCAGCCCGACTATGACGTCCTTCCTGCCCGAGGGCTGGTGGTCTGTCCCGGATTTATTGACCTACACTGTCATCTCAGACAGCCCGGGTTTGAGGAGAAGGAGACCATTGCCACTGGAACCAAAGCCGCAGCTAGAGGTGGCTTTACCACCATCTGCTGCATGCCTAACACCAGTCCACCGCTGGATAACCAGACCGTCGTTGAGTATATAAAATCAAAGTCAGCTTCAGAGGGGGTGGTTCGGGTTCTGCCTATAGGCTGTATCTCCAAGGGGAGAAAGGGAGAAGAACTAGCCGAGATGGGTGAGCTGGCTTCAGCCGGGGTGATTGCCTTTAGTGATGATGGCGAACCAGCGCTAAACTCACACCTTATGCGCCAGGCTCTAGACTATAGCCGTGCCTTTGACCTGCCAATTATTGACCACTGCGAGGATAAAGCCCTCAGCGAGGGCGGGCAGATGAACGAGGGCATAATATCAACTAGGCTAGGTCTTCGTGGGATACCAAATGCCGCTGAAGAGATTATAGTGGCTCGCGACCTGGCTCTGGCACAACTGACTGGTAGTCGGCTACACATTGCCCATGTTACTACTGAGGGCTCGGTTGAACTCATTCGCCGGGCTAAGGAGAAAGGCATTAAGATTACCGCCGAGGTTACCCCCCACCACCTGACCCTGACCGAGGAAAGGGTCATCGGCTATGATACCAATGCCAAGGTAAATCCACCGCTTAGAACCAAACGGGACATCAAAGCCCTAATCCAAGGGCTTAACGATAATACCATTGATATTATTGCCACCGACCACGCCCCCCACACCGAAGCCGATAAGCTCTGCGAGTTTGACCTTGCCCCCTTTGGCATCAGTGGTCTTGAAACTGCCCTGGGCAGTCTTATGAGCCTGGTACATGATAGAGAGATAAGCCTGGTTACCCTCATTGCCAAGCTTACCTATGAACCAGCCAGGATTATTGGCAATAAATATGGCAAGCTAGGGACTCTGGCTATTGGAGCCCCAGCCGATGTTACCCTCTTTGACCCTACTCTGGAGTGGGTGGTAGATACCAAGGCTTTTGCCTCGAAGGGCAGGAATACCCCTCTCGCTGGCGAGAGGCTCAAAGGCAAGGTAATGGCGACAATATTTCAGGGAAAGCTAGTCTATAAAGACGACTCTATTAATGTAAAGGGGAGTTAAAGAGGGGCAAACCCCTCTTATATAACCACCTCCCCCTCTCCTTTGAAGGAGAGGGGGATAAAGGGGGTGAGGTAGATAAACAATAAAAGGGCAATTCTGGTCTTAGAAGATGGCTCAGTTTACGAAGGCTACTCCTTCGGTGCTGAAGCTGATGCCTATGGCGAGGTGGTGTTCAACACCAGCATGGTAGGGTATCAGGAGATGCTAACCGACCCCTCCTATGCCGGGCAGATTGTCGTCCCCACCTACCCCCTCATTGGCAACTATGGCATTAACGAGCAGGACTTTGAATCAAACAAGATACAGGTCAGGGGCTTTGTCGTCAGGGAAGAATGTCTTGAGCCCAACCACTACCTGAGCAATAAGACCATCCACGAGTACTTAGCCAAAAGCAGTATCCCTGGAATTTATGGCATTGATACCCGGGCGATTACCCGCAAACTCCGCTCCTTCGGGGTAATGATGGGCATGCTCACCAACGATAAGACACCACAGCAAGCTCTGGAAAAGTTAAAGAGCCTGCCTGATTACGGCTCAATAGATTATGTCAAGCAGGTAACCACTGCCACCCCCTACCAGTGGGAGCCGGCAGGCTCTGCCCCAACCTACCATATCGTCGTGCTGGACTGCGGCTTAAAGTACAGCATCCTGCGCTTCATCCGCCAGATGGGCTGTGCCGTGACGGTAGTCCCCTGCACCATGTCAGCCAGCAAAATCCTGAAATTAAAACCCGATGGCATTCTCCTCTCCCCTGGCCCCGGCAACCCCGAGCTACTGGACTACATCGTGGATACAGTTAAAAAGCTCGTCGGTAAAAAGCCGATTATGGGCATCTGCCTGGGCAATCAGCTTATTGCCCGAGCCTTTGGCGGTAGATGCTTCAAGCTGAAGTTCGGGCACCGTGGGGCTAACCACCCCGTCCGCGACCTCGCCACCGGTAAGGTCTACATCACTGCCCAAAATCACGGCTATGCCGTTGACCCGGATAGTCTTAAAGACGGGCTTGAGGTTACCCATATCAATCTTAACGATGGCACGGTGGAGGGCTTGCGCCATAAAGAACTGCCCATCTTCTGTATTCAGTACCACTCCGAAGCCTCCCCCGGCCCCTGGGACAGCACATAT
>Ga0315280_10006748_pt1 | contig 15700 bp, 21 predicted proteins | sample YL17G06_40_MG_FD_203697 | JGI IMG/M metagenome (GOLD analysis project Ga0315280, IMG submission 203697) | Sediment microbial communities from Yellowstone Lake, YNP, Wyoming, USA - YL17G06_40 | ecosystem: Environmental > Aquatic > Freshwater > Lake > Sediment | place: USA: Wyoming | collected... | reverse complement strand
TTCAAGCCCAAATCTATCCTTCAGAGTCGCTGAAGGCTGCACTATCTCAAAGCCTCGATCAAGCAATAGTTTTGTTAGGGCTGTTGAGTAAATGCCACGAATTCTAGCTGTAGGCACTTCATTCACCATTTTTGTTAAGAGCCTTTTTTCTCGATTTGATAAAGTTCTCCCACTTTTGTAACATGAAGTTTTGCGTCTAAAATTTTTTCAGTTAACCATATGTTTGTTTCTAAATGGTCTGTCACATCGCGAGTTAGATAAATGGATGAAGCATCTGTAAGCGCGACATAGGGAACTAGTATGTCAGCTAAATGTATGTCAACTGTAGCCCTTGCCTCAATTTCTCTAAATAGGTTTTCCGCAGCCTCTTTGCCAACTGTTTCGCTTGGTTTGCCAAGTTCGCCTATAGCATCTCCACCAATAAATGCGCCTGTGCTAGTTTTTGTCCACATCACCATGGAACTGCCCTTCTGAAGAGGATTTGACTTGTCATTAATTATTTCGATTTTTGCCTCAAGGTCATGAGTCTTAAGATGATCATTTGCTGCTTTGGCTTGTCTTTCTGCAACTTTTCGGTCTTCTAAGAAAGTGCAGACAGAGACTCCGTGAATTTCTATTATTTTTCCGAATTCTTCAAGTGAGATTGGGTTGAGTTTAGGGTTTGGCTGTGCTTCTATTGAAACTTCACCCATGCCTTTTGGGTAATAGCCATATCTATGAACGATTAATGATGCCTTAAGATTCATTCGATTCAACATTTGAAGTAGCACGTGTTTTATGTAATTGATGGTTGGAGCATTTCTAACATCAGTGCCTCCTTTAACTATGCGAAGATGAACAGTGTTTTTGGCAAAGGCACAAATGGGCAAGACTGTAAGCAACAGCATAGGAATGCTTCCAGCGGTTCCGATTTCAGCCTTTACTTCGCCGCCATAGATCTGTTTAGGTGTAAACCATAATTCTCGAGAGTTTAAGGACGCACCCTTAATTTCAGCGTCACAAAGTTTCGCAGCGGTTAAAACGGCTTCAAGATGTTGAGGACGCAAACCTGGTTGCTCTCGCTTTTGACGAATATTATATATGTGCAAAGGTTCGCTTAAGATGGCAGATAGGGCAACTGATAGGCGTAAGATTGTTCCACTACCGCTTTTTTGGCTGCCATCGATTTCCAACATTCTAGAACCTCTAAACTAGGATAAAACAAATGAGGAACAAACTAAAATAATTATACACTGTAGAGGTTGGTTTCATGAGCGAAAAGAAGTTGAAGGTAGAACAACTGTTGCAACGGATTGACGAATTACTTACCGTATTGAACATGATTTCTAGAGATTTGGCGGAAACTGCAAAGGCTTTGAAAGAAGCATCTGGCGCCCCTCCAGCGGCACCTGTTGCAGTCTCAGAGGAAAAGAAGCGGGCAATAGAAGAGATTAAAGTGTTGTTTCCTGAAAGCTTAGGAGGAATGTTAACTTTTGAGGAAGTGAAAGATTTCATCGTGATAAAGCCAAGGCAGTTTTTAGGTTCAGAAAACTTTGCCAAAATCGCCGCGATAGTGCGTGATGCAGGCGGAGAATACATCAGTGCGGGGAAGGAATCACATTTTAGGATTCCAAGAGAAATGGGCTAAAAAGGCTATTTTGCAACAAAAAATTTTCGCAGTTTTTCTAGGCTTTTTGTGTCGTGGTGAAAGTTTATTTTGATTGGTGTAATTGAAATACATCCTTTGGTCTTTATGGCATGCAAGTCTGTTCCATTTTTGTCGTCAGGATAGCTTGACAGTATCCAACCTTTTATTTTGTAAGCGTCTCCTTGCTTTGTGTGGATGTCGTCATACCCCTTATAGGATAACGTGGTCACTTCCGCATTTTTAGATGTAGCCTTTTCTGGCACATTTATTGAAATAATGTCCACATTTTTTGGCATACCCTGCTCTAGAACATATTTAGCCGTTTTCTCAGCGAAAGTGGTAGCCACTTCTAATTCATCTGCTGACACATCTGCCTTCTCTCTCATTTGCTCAGTTATTTCTCGTAGACAATAGGAGACCGCTATGGCTGGCACATTATGAATAGCAGCCTCTAAAGCCGCGCCTAAAGTGCCTGAATTGAGCAAGTCATCTATGCCGAGGTTTGGACCAAGATTTATTCCTGCAACCAGCAAGTCGGGCGGTCTTTTCATAATTTTATTCACTGCCAATAGATAGGCGTCGGCTGGAGTGCCAGATACCGCATAGGCTTTTGTCCCGTCGCCTAACAGTGTTTCTGTGACTTTTATGCTGTTTGTGGATAATGCCTTTCCTATACCACTTTTCTCATCTAACGGTGCCACAACTATTACTTTTCCAAGTTTTTCAAGTCTCTTTTTCAAGACAAGCAGTCCAATTGAGTGTACTCCGTCATCGTTGATTAGTAGAATTGTCTTCAATGGCTAAGCCTCTTGCTACGTAGCATCAGCACTCTACTTATTTAAAGAATGATATTTTGAAAAGGAACTTCCATTTTCTCTTCGTCAACTGTGTCCATACTTTATAGTAAAACTCTTAAACTCGCCAGTAAAGTCTTGCCAATCAACATCAACTCTTGCCACTCTTGCTCCAGGTGATCCTCTTCTGCAAAATTCAATTACTTTTTCTACGTTCTCTTTTTCTCCTTCTAAAACTGCTTCGACTCGTCCATCTGGCAAGTTCTTAACCCATCCAGTAACATTTCGCTTAACTGCTTCATCTTGTGCTTCTGAACGGAAGAATACGCCTTGAACTCTTCCGCTCACGGAAATGTGGGCTCTAGTTTTCAATGCGACTTTACCTCTTCTTGCGATTCAATTAACATATTGTAGAGTGAAGAATTTCTATTCTTTTTTTCCAGCTATAAAGATTCCTCCGCCTATACTTCTGATGAGAGGAAGTTTCGAAAGCTTTTCGATTGACTGTTTCGTTCCCAAGTAGGATGATTGATAGATGATCTTGACTTTTTTCTTTTTTAGGAGTTTTTTGATAGTTATTGGGTCCGTTATTGTAGTGGCATCCAGATCTTTTCCCACTTCCTTGCCAGACCAGTCCAGTTTTGGCTTTACGTGTTCAAGGTGGAGCTTGGCATCTGATTCGATGATTTTTGAAAACAATTTCTTTGTGTTCAAAATCTTTTGCTTAAATCCTTTTGCGTAGACTGGGCACAGCAGGTTGGGGCTTGCAATGATTATCGTTCCGTTCCGCCTCAATACTCGAAACATTTCGTCCAAGCATTTTCGGTGGTCGTTGAGATGTTCCAGAATGTCGAAACATCCAACTGTGTTAAAAGTTTCTCGTTTAAAGGGTAGATTGTAGCCGCTTGCTACTATGAAGAAGGCGTTTGTGTTTTTGTTTGATTCTCCGACGGCAGTTTTGATTGCTATGGGTGAAACATCCACTCCGACACATTCTGAACCCTTCTCTGCTATTTTAGCTACAACTTGCCCGACGCCGCAACCAACGTCCAAGACTAAACCTTCCTTTCTGTTTGCACTTAGAAATTTGTAGTATTTTGAAAACCAAGTTTTGAAATCCTTCTCTTGCAGTTTAAAGAAGTATTCGCGGCATGATTTGTAGTATCGCTGTAGGTTCTCTTCGCTCAATTGTATCATCAATAGAAGTATAGTGCTAAGACATTAAATATTTGTAGCGTTGCAATGTGAATCCAACTACCATCGTTCGAACTCATGAAACTTGCTTGATTGAGCAACTTTTTTACTATTACTTTCACTTACCTCTCTCCACCTTCTTTTATGTCGTTGCGCCGAGGCTCTTAAAAGCGTAGAAAATCCGTTTTTTACATGTAGGTGAAGCGCATGCTACCTGCTGGCAATGGGAAATTCTTGATTTATGCGTCGGGTTTTCGAAAACAAAATGAACGCTTGAAGATTGTCGGCTCGGCTGTGGCTAAAGTTGCTGAAAACTTGCATTTCAACATCGAAATCCTCTCTAAAAGACAGTCACTTTCAATTTATGTCTACTATAAAAATGGAGGAGATGGAGAAGAAATTCCAGTGTATTGTGATTGGGGCAAAAACTGGAAAGAAGAAGACATATATCATGCTGTAAAAAGCGTAATGTTCACGCTTTCCTTTCACCCTAAATATTCAATTCTTCAAACCATGAGAAGGCAGCTCTTCTCATAATTTTCTTGGCAGATATATCTTTGGAAGCTTTGTAACGACTGTGAATAGTGGGTCAACAATTTGAGAGACACGTATCTTTGCCACTAAACTTAGAAACATGTAGGCATCGTAAGGTTCAAAGCCATAATCCTCTTCTAACCATTTAATCAGTTCCATGAAAGCAAGTCTAACAGCGTCTTCCAATGGCTTTGCACTGCACACAGTCATTATTTCATCTGGAGATTCAATACGTGGCCAATCGATTTGTTTATTCTTTATTAAGTCGATTTTAATTGTTACTGTCGCCGGGATTTCAACTGCAGTTCCACAGATTTCTCCGTCCCCTTGAACAGCATGTACGTCGCCCAATCCGAGTAAAGCACCTTTAGTCATAACTGGAAGGAAGAGTTTGTTGCCTGGGCAGATGTCTGGCGTGTCCATGTTTCCTCCGTGTTTTCCAGGAGTAACCGTTGCTATTGCTTCAGAGGCTGGTGACACGCCAATTGTGCCTATGAACGGTTTTGCTGAGATTTCTATTTCTCTTCCATTTTGTAGCGCAAAAACGACTTTTCCATGTTCAAGCTTGGAAAACTTTGTGAGAGGTTGAGATTTTTGAAGCCAGCCTTCTAATCCGCCAGATCTTGGTATGACTAGGGTTACTCCTTGATTTGGGATTGATATGTCTATTACATGGACGACTAAAGTGTCTCCTGGCTCTGCCCCCTCTACATAAAGTGGACCAGTAACTGGATTCTTGTAAAGAGTTATGCCCTTTTGAATTACGTCTTCTAGTGTTCTGTTTGGTTTTATTACGCCACTGATTGCATCCCATGTTTCTACTTTAACAGTTTCACTGGGTTTTATGGTTGCCACTGGCTTGTTTAATGGTCCGAGAGTGCAATTGTTAATAGAAGACAATTCTTCAAACTTAGCCTTAGGAATCTTTCTTACCAACGTAATGCTCTCCACTGACTAATTGTGTATTTATTATTGATTAGTCTTTTTCAAAATTGAATTAGCAAAACTTATATCTAACATCATTACTCATCATCACCGCTGGCTTGCCAGAAAGGAGCATTGCATTAAGTCGTTTTTACCGACGAAGCAGGATTCTCCGGGCAGCTAGTTCCGCGATAAGGGACGAAACAATAGATGCTGAAACGGTTTCCAGAAAAAACATGTGTAGACACTCAAGAATGCAGAAGAGACGAAATAGCAAGAATCAAAGGCTTTCTAATATTTGTGCCACTAACAAAAATTGGAGAACACTTAAAAGTCAAAATACCACAAGTTAAAAGAAAATTTGTGATTGCGGAAAAACTAAGTGAAATAGGAGAGGAAAAGAACAATTGAAAATAAAAGAATTGAAGAGCGGCATGAGACAAGTTGATATAACAGCAAATGTTGTTGAAAAATCTAGTACACGAGAAGTGCGTTCAAGATACAAGGACGAAACATACAATGTTGCAGATGCAGTCATCAACGATGGAACAGGCACAATAAAACTAACCCTATGGAATGAACAAATCGATCAAGTCAACGTAAACGACACAGTCAAAATAGAAAATGGATACGTGACATCGTTTCAAGGAGAAATTCAGCTAAACGCTGGAAAATATGGAAAACTAACCGTCGCTGAGCGGAATTCTAAGTAAGAACGGATGTGAGGTGAAAAAAGATGGAAAGAAGAGAAAGACGATATGGGGGAGAAAGAAGAGGTTTTGCCCCAGGATTTCCTCCGAAGCCAGTTGAAGTAGGCAAAGAATATGACGTAGAAATTCAAGAATCAAGCAGACGTGGCGAAGGCATTGCAAGAATCAAAGGTCTAGTATGCTTTGTTCCAAACACTAAACCAGGCGACAAAGTACGCATAAAGATAACAAGAATAAGTCGAAGATTCGCTGAAGCAGAATCGTTAGGGAAAGCAACCGGAAAAATCGAACCAGAAACAGAAACCACAGCTGAAGCTGAAAAAGCAAGAACGGATGAAGAGGAAACAGACGAGGAAGAAGAGGAAACCGAGTAACAGCCTCAAAAATGGAAAGCAGTTTTCTCATTCTCAACTTTTTTTAGATTCCCATTCTTTTGCCTAATCTTTCTTTGTTTTTGATAAGAATTTTTTTACGAATCTTGTATTCTTTCAGACTAGGTTAATTTTCAATGGCGTTACAGTAAAGCACATAAGCATTCACATAACAATGCAGCATTAACGGGGGCGATGAAAAATTGTTAGACTTGGGAAAAAAAGCCATTGAAGAGGCAAGCAAGAAAGGCGCTTCCTATGCAGACATTAGGATCGGAGAAATCATAAAGACAGCATGCTCTCAGCGCTGAAAGATATTAAGATGGTAGGGCGGAAGCGAGTAATAGTTGAGGAGACAACCGTTCCAGCTCTAAGCCCAAAGAAACTGAGATTTACTGATGTAACAGAATACTAATTATGTAGGCACTGAAGTGATTCAATGGATTTTAGAAGAGCATATGATGGCTAAGTTTTCCTTCTGCGTCTTCTAACCACTTTCTTTTCGGGCTTTGTTTCCTCTTGTGGTTTTGTAGGCTCTTTTGGTAGTGGAGCAGTAGTTGGTGTAGGTGCACTTATAGCAATTTGCACTTGTTGCGCTTGCTGCAAAGGTGTAGAAGTAGGTTCAGGTGCAGGCGAAGGTGTAGATGGAAGTGACTTGTTTTCCTTTGGTCTTTGAGAATAGCCGACTCCTGCAAGAATTAAACCTAAAATCGCCAAGATCACTGTTAATGCAGTCCCTATTGTAGCATCAAGATACGCTGGAGTGACTGCAAATGTGATTGCAAATACAATGGCAGCCAACAGAAAACAAATGACAGCAACAACGTACGAAATGTAATCTAATCTCACGATATTTCCCTCTATGATTGTCATTATCTTTGGATATGACTTAAATAATTTTCCATGAAGAAACAAAATCAGAAAAAAAGGGAATAGAAATGAGGCCTACTTTCCGCGAGCTAAGGAGTATATTGCCTTTATTGCTAGGATGATTGCTGCAGGCGCCACGAAAGCCACAATAAAATTAATTATGCAATATGCCCATGAACCCAAAAGAAGATGAACCATGTTGAGAGGATTTTGGAAAGTTTCTCCCTTTGTCACTGATAAAGCGATAGCTGCTATAAGGAATGGGGTGACCTCTTTTGCTGCGATGTTTAAAAGCCCCACTATTATGCCGAGGATTAGCAGAGCAAATGTAACCCATCCATACGCGTTTAATGCTGTATCGACAGATGTGCCGCTATCTGGCCATGCCATATAGCCTACTGCAAGCCCAGCTATTATTGCTATTATGACACACGCTAGAAAGGCATATTTTCCAACAAAGGCATATTTTTCCGTTTCTTCCCCTTTTGTCAAGTCGTTCGCCTTCTTGAATGAAAGCAAGTATCCTTTGTCAGACTTTATAAATTTTGCGTCTCTTTCGCTCTTCAAAAGTGCCATACAATATTTTTTAGGCTTTTTTTAGAACTATCGTAAACATTCATGATCCATTTGTCTCACTGCTGAATAATTTTCTCATGATAACTACGTCTCTGTTTGTGATTGGATCTCTAATATAACCCGTAACCTTAAAGCCCTTTAGCGAGTATAAGCCTACAGCATTGAAGTTGTCTGCAAACTCATTATGCAAAACATATTCTACGTTTGGTGAACGTTTTTTCGTTTCTTCTAGGAATTTGTCGATTAGGAAACTGCCTAAACCTTCTTTTGCGCTTTGTTCATCTCCAACCGTTAGGAACATGATTCTTGCGTATGGCAGTGTTGAGCCGTTTATCAAGCCTACAATCTTGTCTTTTCTTTTCGCCACCACAGTTGCCACTTGGTCACTGTAAATCATATGCTTTATCGTTTCCTTGTCTCCGTAAGCTTTTGCCTGACTGCCCAAAGTTGAGATTACAAGGTTTACACATGCGTCTACGTCTTTCTTTTGGAGCGGTTCAAATGTGAAATCCATCTATGCAGCCTTCTATGCCTTAGTAGTTGAGGTTCGCTCAATAACTATGCCTTGTCATGGTTTAAGCCATTTCTCTAAGCTTGCTCGTTTACGGTTTTGGTAGAAGTTTCGCATTCTTTTGACCACAGTTTCCACGTTCTTTCTGGAAAAGTCTCTTTGGTCGCAGAGAAACTGATACAAGGCATCTTCTTTTAGTTCACCATATTCCAGACTGTAGTTTGATGTTGTTTCTGGGTTCAGGAAGATTTGTCTTATCTCTTCATGGTTTTCTGGTATTTTTGACTGAATATTGTTAGGCAGGTTTTCTAGTTTCTTGTATTCTTTTATGAGTTTCATGGCGGTTTTTGGTCCTATGCCCTTAATGCCTTCGTTGAAGTCTGTTCCGATTAGGATTGCTAGGTCGATGAGTTGTTCTCGAGAGATAGCGTAGGCTGAGAGGAATTCGTTTAGGTTGATTAATTCTGGCTTTAACGCTCTTGAGGTTCCTTTGCTGGGTAAGAATTCTCTTCCATAAATGGTCAGGTATCTGAGAAGTTTTGGAGCCCCAAATAGTAGCGAGTCATAGTCTTTGCTGCTTGCTGCCCACACGTCGCCTTTCATTGCCATGTAGGCTGTTTGTGTTTCTGCTTCGCTTGGCGCCTGCACATATGGTATGCCGAGTAAATGGAGTAGTTGTTTTGCATCTTCAATTAATGGTTTGGTTAAGCGACTTGTCATAACTGCCTTTGAAAATGCTGTCGCATAGTCTTTTACCTTAATAGCCTCTTCATATTCTCTTGTGGCTTTTTCTCTTAGTCTTCGTCTTTTCAGGATTTCTTGCTGCTTAAGCCTTGGAGGTTCTCCGTCGAAGACGAATATTAAATCGATTTTGTAGTCGTGGATTAGGCGTGTGGAACGAAATATAAGCCCAGATAAATGCGATGTAATGTTGCCATGTGAGTCTTTGAGTGGTGTTCCATCTCTTGTGCGGATTAGCGAGAGAAACTGGTATAAATAATTATTTGCATCTACTGCTAAACTTTTGCCTTTAAGGTTCTCTAGTTCCAGAATGTGCTTAATGATGATGGGTGTTAAGTTGACTCCCAAAGGCTTTGAACCAGCGAAAAATAAGTGTTCACGAGATACAATAAGGATTTCTCTACTTGAAGAAGAAGAACAAAAATAATTTTAATTCACTCAGCGCAGTAGAGAAAGCAAGTTGCGTATTTGTACAATAAGCTAATAGAAAAAATGAGGGCAGGAAAGCTGTCTGAGTTATCGCTTATTTTTTCTTTATCGCTGCAATGAATTCGTCGATTGGTATGGCAGGAAGACTCATAATCTGAATTGTTCCCCTCGAGCCTAATTCTATAGAAACTCTAGCTATTGTCTTGTTGTCTGGAGCCTCAACCACATTCACGAAATCGTAACATCCAAGCGTCGCATACTGATAGACCACTTTCACGCCTAATGCCGCAAGCTCTTTGTTAACCTCTTTAATTCTTTCAGGCTTCTCCTTAACTGTCGTCCATCCTTCATCAGTCAGCTTAGACAGAAGAATATATGTAGGCATTCCAATTTTTCCTCCTAAACCATATTTTTACAGCGCATCTAGCATTTCTGTTTTTCGAAAAAATAAGATAGACAGAATGTGGTGCGGCTGCCGGGATTTGAACCCGAGTTGTCGGCTTTCTCCGAAAATGTTTCATGGGAAGCCGATGTCTTAACCAAACTGGACTACAGCCGCTCTGAGTCACCAAATGTCTATGCAAACAAGCTATTTCTAATAAAACTATCGAACTTTAAGTTTGAGGAATGGTTAAGAAATAAGAAAAGGTCATATTGTGTCACAATAAGGGTTTAATGGTCATCTGATAGAAGCGATTTGATTTGTTCTTTTGAGATGTTGCCTTCAATTTTTTCTCCAGAATCAATTATCAATGTTGGAAAAGTCTTTATCCCCTTAATCTCTTCTTGCAAGACTCTGTGAATAATACTCTCCTTTGTCACATCAACAACTTCAACATCGAAACCATATTTAGGAGCAAGTTTCCTCACCATTTCAACAACTCTACTCTGGTCTTCTGGAAGAACAAAGTTGTACTTAGTTATTGATTCGACTTCATACTTTGGAATTATGCGAAACCCCCCAACTTTTGGGCTTGGTCCTGCTGTAAAGTATTGACGATCAATTTTTTCTGTTCCGATTGCAGTCTTAGCGCTTTTCACATACAGAGTTCCTTTCCTTTTTGTCACAAGTACCCCTCAAAAATTCTTTGAGCGTTCACCTTTTAAAAGCTTCTCAATTCAACTGCCTATCACTTCTAACAAAATCCTTAAGCCTCACAAAATAAGCATAAACATTCGCATCAATGGAGAAACAAGTAGTTGACAACCAAGAAAACACAGTTAGATATAGAGTTTTGGCAAGGAAACGAAGCCTGTGCAGAGGGCGCCATAACAGCAGGATGCAGGTTCTTTGCAGGTTACCCAATAACGCCGTCTAGCGAAATTGCGGAGCACTTAGCCTTGCGACTTCCTCAGGTGGGCGGCATCGCCATCCAAATGGAAGATGAGTTAGCGTCTTTAGGTGCGGTTATTGGTGCAAGCTGGGCTGGAGCGAAGGCTATGACTGCCACGTCTGGTCCAGGTTTCAGCCTAATGCAAGAAAATATAGGCTACGCGTTTATGACTGAAACCCCATGCATTGTTGTAGACGTTCAAAGGGCTGGTCCTGCTACAGGGCAGGCGACTAAATGTGGTCAAGGTGATGTGATGCAGGCTCGTTGGGGCACTCACGGAGATTATGCGGCAATTGTTTTGTCGCCAAATTCTGTCCAAGAAATGTTTGATTTGACTGTTAGAGCGTTTAATTTGGCTGAAAAGTTTCGAACGCCAGTTGTGCTATTAGCTGATGAAGTTGTTGCGCATATGAGAGAGAAAATTGTTTTGCCGCCTTCAGGTAGAGTGAAAATTGTTAATAGGAGAAAGCCAAAGCTAGGGGAAAATGGTTTTTTTGGTTTGGAAGATGTTCCGCCTATGCCTTCTTTTGGCGAAGGCTTCAATGTTACTGTGACTGGCTCAACTCACGATGAGTATGGGATTCGTGCTACTGCAGACCCGGTAGTTCATAGAAGGCTTGTTGAACGGCTTGTTGGCAAGATACTCAAAAACGCTGATGAAATTGTGGACTATGAAAGTTACAGGGCTGACAAATGCAAAGTGGGCATAATATCCTACGGATGTACGTCGCGAACCGTATATGAAACTGTGGAACTTGCCAAAGAAGAAGGAATAGATGCTGGCTTCATACGACTAAGAACTGTATGGCCTTTCCCAGAAGAAGTCGTCAGAAAAATGGCAAAGAATGCTAAGGTTATTTTTGTGCCTGAGATGAATTTGCGACAGATTTTCTATGAAGTGCAGAGAGTAGCAGGCGACACTGTTCCAATTATCCCTGTGAACAAAATAGGCGGTGGAGAAATGATAACCCCTGAAGAATTGCTTGCAAAGATTGAGAAAGAGGCAAGGTGAAGAAGAAGATGAGCGAAACTGGAATTAAGAAGTTTATGCGAGACATACCGCTTCCGTTCTGTCCAGGCTGCGGTGATGTGACAGTTATGAGCAGTTTTCTTAGAGCTGTTCAAGAATTGGGCTACGACAGTCTGAGTAAGTTTGTTTTCTGCAGCGGAATTGGCTGTGCAGCTTGGATTCCTTCGCCTCATTTCATAGCGGATACTATACATACGACTCATGGCAGAAGCATACCTGTGGCAACTGGTGTCAAATTGGTTCGCCCAGACTTGAATGTGGTAGTTTTTGGCGGAGATGGAGACTTGACAGGCATTGGTTTGAGTCATTTGATTCATGCGGCAAGAAGGAATGTTGACTTAACGGTCATTATGGTGAATAACATGATTTACGGCATGACTGGTGGGCAGGTGGCGCCGACAACTCCTCTTAAGGCGAAGACTACGACTACTCCGTATGGGAGTTATGAGAGACCTATTGATGCGACGCGGTTGGTAGTTGCAGCTGGCGCAAGCTACGCTGCTAGATGGACAACTGCACATGCAGAACAGCTGAGGGAAGCAATAAAAAAAGGTCTTAAGACGAAAGGATTCGCTTTCATAGAGGCAGTAAGCCATTGTCCGACAGCCTTTGGAAGAAGAGTTGGATTAAAAACTATTGTTAACTTTCTTGATTGGCTTAAAGAAAACTCTGTAACACTTGAAGATTCTGTAAGGATGAGTGAAAAGGATTTGGAAGGGAAAATTATAGTCGGCGAGTTTGTGCGTCGTGAGTTGCCTACTTACATAGAAAATGTGTACGCTGTTATGAGGGAGGCGAGGAAAAGTGTCAAGACAGGTTGAAGTTAGAATAAGTGGGTTAGGCGGTCAAGGCGTAGTTTTGGCTGGAGAAATATTGGGCAGAGCAGCGGTTTATGATGGGAAGGAAGTTGTTGAGACAGCGAGTTATGGGGCTGAGGCAAGAGGAAGCGCTGCAAAAAGTGAAGTCATAATTTCAGGCAAGAAAATAGGCTATCCTAAAGTAAGAAAATGCGATGTCTTAGTGGCAATGAGTCAAAGCGCCCTTGACAAGAACATAGGCGACCTGAAAGAAAACGGCATCTTAATAGTTGATAAGGGCATAGTGGAAAAAGTGCCAGAAGTTAAGGCAAAAATTTTCGAGATTCCAGCAACAAAAACCGCGGAAACCGAGCTGAAGTCTAGAATGTATGCAAATATTGTTATGCTAGGCGCCTTAGTTAAAGTGGCAAGAATAGTTAGTGAAAAGGCATGTGAGCAAGCGATAAAAGACAGCGTTCCAGAAGAAACAAAAGAGAAAAACATCGACGGACTCAAAAAAGGACTTAACCTTATTTAAATCTGCACTTAAATTATGGTGGACCGGGCGGGATTTGAACCCGCGACCTCCTGATTGCGAATCAGGCGTTCATACCACTGAACTACCGGCCCCAATATCGTTTTGAACGATGATACAGTGTATTAAATGTTCTGAATTACATTCTCTGTGATAATGAAGATGATGAAACAAAAATAATTTTTATTCTGCTACAGAAGAGTAGAGAGAGCCAGCTTTCTCATAACCCTTATATTTTTAACATCCTTTTTCACACTATGATAATCATGCCAACGTCTCACATCAAAATTCTCTTCCACGCAACATTCAGAGAGATAGCAGGAAAAAAAGAGGTCACAGAAGAAATAAATCCAAATCATACGTTAGCAGAGGTTTTATCCAAACTAGCCAAGCAATATGGAAGAGATTTCAACAAAATAATAGACCGTAAAACACGGCAAATTAACACAGACACATTAGTTATGATAAATGGAGAAAGCATCAGAAAAATCGACATTAAACTTAAAGACAACGACGTAATTATGATTACAGTTCCAGTCGGCGGAGGCTAAGAGAGCAGGCATGAGCAATGAAGTCAGATGCCTAAACTGCCTAAAAAGATTCACAGTTCAGCTAAAAGCAGAAACAACACAGTGTCCAAATTGTAAAACACGATACCGCGTCTCATGGCTAAACACAGGGCAAGCAAAAATCAGAGGACAAGCATAAAAGAGCCCAAAAAGGCGAAATAAAACATGGTATGGAACAAAAAAATAGCCTACATTAACTTATCAACAAAGAAAATTGTGCAGAAACCAGTACCGAAAGAAATGAGGCAACTGTATCTGGGCGGCAGAGGCATAGACATGTACCTTCTATACAACCATGTCAAGCCTCACATTGACCCGCTGTCACATGAAAACGTGCTGCTAATAGGCAATGGCTTGCTCTGCGGAATCCCCTGCCTCGGCTCAGGAAGATGCGACATAGCAGCCAAGTCACCGCTAACAAACGCAGTAGGTGATTCAAACATAGGCGGATTCTTCGCCATAGAGTTAAGACTTGCAGGCTTCGACCACCTAGTCATTACGGGAAAAAGCGAGAAACCCACATACATCATGATAAACGACGAAGAAATCGAAATCAAAGACGCCTCACACTTGTGGGGAAAAGACACATTCGAAACCCAAACCACAATAAGAACCGACTTGGACGATGAAGAAATCAAATCATTAGTCATCGGAACCGCAGGCGAAAACCTAGTCAAATTTGCCAACATAAGAACAGGAATGAAAAACTCGGCTGGAAGAACTGGCATGGGCTGCGTAATGGGCTCCAAAAACCTCAAAGCCATAGCAGCAAAAGGCACATTGAACATAGAATTCGCTTACCCAGAAGAACTTCTAGATTATTGCAAAGAAATGAACAAAATGATAATGGACACAAGATGGGCACAAACACAATCAAAATGGGGCACCATGGTAATTTTCAACAACACAAACACCACAGGCCTCATCAGAACAAGAAACTTCCAACTAAATAGGATGGAAGAAGGCCAAGACTTAGAGCCCGAAAGCATGGATAGATACTCAATTGGCATGAGCGGATGCTACGGATGCGTAGTCCATTGCAGACACCGCTATGTACTAAAAGAAGGAGAATATGCGCCACTATATGGAGAAGGCCCAGAATACACTTCATTAGGCGCCTTCGGAACCATGGTCGGATGTCCAAAAATGGAAACAGTACTTATAGCCAATCACTTGGTGAACAAGTATGGCATAGACACGTTAGAAACTGGCGGACTCATAGCATGGGCAATGGAACTCTACGAAAAAGGAATAATCAACGACAAAACAACAAAAGGCTTAAAACTTGAATGGGGCAACGAAGAAGCCTTATTTGAGTTAATCAGAAAAATTGCAGAAAGAGATGGGTTCGGCAGCATTTTAGCAGATGGGTTCAAGGCTGCAATAGCCAAGATTGGAAAGGGCTCAGAATATTATGCAATTCAGGTTAAAGGCATGAGTAATTTGCATTCTGACGAGCGACCTACACCAAGTTTTGCCTTGGGAATCGCAACTTCAACAAGAGGCGCGGATCATTTGAGAAGTCGTCCTGCGATGGACTTGTACGGTTTACCAGAAGACTTGCTGGAAGAAATCTACGAAGGCAAAGTCTCATCTGACTATACATCCTATGAGGGCAAAAGCCGAATGGTCTGGTGGCAAGAACTGTTATACGCTGTCACAGATTCGCTTGGCACATGCAAATTCCAAACCTCTTTCTGCGCTGTTCATGCTCCAAGATGGAAAGAATTCTCCAAACTAATCCAGTTGGCTACTGGAATGAAAATTTCCAAACCGCAGTTAATGGAGATTGGAGAAAGAATCTACGCGTTAGAGAGACTGTTTAACAATCGAGAAGGCTTCGGAAGAAAAGACGATGCTTTGCCAGAACGCTATTTTAAGGAGCCAACGCCCATAGGCTTTGCCATGGCAAAAGGCAAGACAATAGACAAGGAAAAGTTCAGCAAAATGCTAGATGAATACTATGCTCTTCACAAGTGGGACAATAATGGCGTTCCCAAGAAAGAAACGCTTAGACAGTTAGGCTTGAACAAAGAACCTTCGCACATTGTTTAGAAGGTGACATAAAAAATGCAGAAGATATTGTTTATAGACCCAGAAAAATGCACTGGATGCCGACTATGCGAAACAGTGTGCTCAATGCACCATGAGAAG
>Ga0315280_10006747_pt1 | contig 15700 bp, 15 predicted proteins | sample YL17G06_40_MG_FD_203697 | JGI IMG/M metagenome (GOLD analysis project Ga0315280, IMG submission 203697) | Sediment microbial communities from Yellowstone Lake, YNP, Wyoming, USA - YL17G06_40 | ecosystem: Environmental > Aquatic > Freshwater > Lake > Sediment | place: USA: Wyoming | collected... | reverse complement strand
AGAGAATCCAGTCCACTCTGCAGTCCATTTTTAACTACAACTTCATGACCGACTTCAGGAACTTTTCCAATTGCCAGAGAACCTATGCGTTGGGCGATGAGAAAGGCCTGATTCTCTGTTCCTGGCCCAAAGCCGGCCGGCCGCCGCTTCCTTTTCCTTATTCCGATGAAGTTTGGACTGGGATTGAATATCACGTGGCTTCGCATCTGATTTATGAAGAGCTCATCGAAGAAGGGCTCTCCATTGTCAAGGCTGTCCGCGATAGATACGATGGCTGGAGACGAAACCCTTGGAATGAGGTAGAGTGCGGACACCACTATGCCCGGGCCATGTCTTCGTGGGGGCTGCTCCTTGCTCTCTCCGGCTATTCCTATTCAGCGCCTGAGATGAGATTGGGTTTTGAGCCAAAAGTCTATCCGGAAAATTTCAACACCTTCTGGAGCACAGGGTCTGGATGGGGTTCTTATTCCCAGAAGGTGGAGGAAGGGGAGAAGGAAATAGCGAGCCTCGCTGTTTCGTCAGGCAACCTCGCGCTCAAAGAATTTTCCTTTGGCGTGCCTCCGTCTCTTCAAGGGAAAAAGATAACGAAATTAAAATGTATCCTCAACGGAACACAGATTAAATCAGGTTTTAAGCAGGAAGAAAACAAGGCTATGGCAAAATTCGCCAAGCCTCTTACGCTAAAAGCAGGCGAAAACCTCGAGTTTGAAGTCGATTTTTGGAAATCCGCTAATGTAATGCATTTGTATTAATAAAAGAGTTGTACCCTTTTTTAAGAGAAGAAGGAGAGAATATGATGAAAAGAATTTTTTGGGGTTTCCTATTTCTGTTAGCAGGAGTAATTTCATATCGCTTCTCGGACGGATTGAATATTCCTGAGGAGAAACAGGGAATCCCGCCCATCGTAGATGTCTTAAAGGCCAATAAGATCGAGTATTACCTCTTCCAAAATAGCCAGCAAAATCAATTTCTCGTCGTCCCCAAGTTTGGGGCAAGGATTTTCCAAGCATCTGTGGGTGGCGAGAATTTGTTTTGGACCCATCCGGATATTCTGAAGGGACAGGGAGGCCAGCGCAGCTGGATTTCCCCTGAAGGCGGGGCGAAAGGCTTTATTTTCAGGGCAGATTGGAAGGGAAGCAGAGATTTTTCAATGCTCGACCCCGGTAACTACAAGGTTTTATCTTTTAAAGAGAATGAAGAGCTCGGGCTCGCCAACACCTTCAAGGTAACTTCCAATGATGGAAAAGAAAACTATGATTTGACTCTAATCAAGGAAATAAGGCTCGAGGAAGATCCCTTGAAAGAAGACCCTGATTTCAGGGAATTGCACTACCAGTATTTAGGGATTGATTTTATTCACAGACTCAGAAACAATTCTCGCACGCCACTGGATAAAATCTTGGGTTTGTGGTGTTTGATTCAAGTCCCGGCCAAAGGGACGATGGTTGTTCCTGTGAATGATGTCGCACGGGAAGCCTGGCGGTCCACTTATTTCGAGCCGATTCCTGACGAATTTGTCAAAGCCAATCCCGATTCTTTTTCCTTCTTCATTCATGGCAGCCAGCGCTACAAGGTTGGTATCAGGCCGCAGTCTGCGCTGGGAGTTATTGCCTCTATCTCGAAGGCAAAAAGCGGCGATTACACCCTGGTTTTTATGACTTTCCCCGTAAAGCCAGAAGGCAGCTACCCAGACAAGCCGAAAGCTGAGCAGGAGACGAATGGAGATGCCATCCAGCTTTACAGCCACTTGGAAGAGGGCGCATTAGCGTTTGGAGAGTTGGAATGCCAATCCTGGGGATTGGACCTTCCCGCGGGTGGTGAGGGAGCCTTTCCGATCAAGGTCTATTTGTACAGAGCTCCTCTTGAGATTATCAAGAAGATTGGGAAGAGCCTCGTCTGCCCTCAGTTTGACAAAGCCTATTTGTTTTAATAGCGGATCTTCCCGGAAATATTTTTAGGTTGTGAAGAAGCGGGTTCAAGATTATAATTCCCCCTCAAACTTAAGAGTTTGGGATGAGGCCAATTCAGCACCGCCATCATTGACCAGCATTTCGCAACGCGCAGGCGGCCCAACCGGCTTCTGACCCTTATGGCAGAGCATCCGCAGCTTTTGGGAATAGGAATTGACGAGCAGATGGCGATAATTGTCGAGCCTTCTTTGAAATTTGAAGTGATCGGCGAACAGAATGTCATTGTCTACGATGCCTCCCAGGCAAAAATCAAGATTTTGCCTTCGCAGTCCATCGGTTTTTCCAGAATGATCATGCATCTCTTGCTCCCCGGAGACAAATTTGACCTGAAGAAAAGAAAGGTGATCACCCAATGAGCGTCAAGAAGATAAAACTTCCCCATACTCTGATTCTTATCTACATTATGGTCGTTTTGACCGTCGTGGCCACTTGGATTGTTCCCGGCGGCCAGTACCAGAGAGTTGAGAAAGACGGTCGCACTGTCCCTGTTCCCGATTCTTTCCATTTTACAGCGCGCCAACCGCAGGGGGTGGCTGCGCTCTTTATCTCGCCGATCAAAGGGTTCGTTGATGCCGCTCTCATCATCGTTTTTTGTTTTATCGCTGGAGGAGTCTTCGGGATTATTCAAAAAACCGGCGCGATCGCGGCTCTTATCCATAATCTTGCCTTGAAATTTGGCCGAAGTAAAGCCTTGCGGGCGCTCCTCATTCCGGTCACCATGATTCTCTTCTCCTTGGGAGGCGCCATCTGGGGGATGTGTGAAGAGACCATGCCTTTTGTGCTGATCTTTGTGCCGCTGGCTCTGTCGGTCGGCTATGACACCATTGTCGGGGTTTGCCTGCCCTTTGTCGGCGCGGCCTCTGGCTTCGCCGGCGCTTTTTTTAATCCCTTTACGGTAGGAATCGCCCAGGGAATCGCGGGTCTGCCGCTCTATTCTGGGCTAGGTTACCGTTTTATCATCTGGGTGATTGGGACTAGCCTTGCCATTTTCATCGTTTCCCGGTATGCAGCGCGGATTCTGAAAAATCCCAAAATAAGCCCCACTTATGAAGAGGATTTGGAGAAGAGAAAAAACCTGGCCATAGACTTTTCCAGTCAGGAAGAGGTCACGGTCACGAAATATCATAAACGGGTTCTTTATATCTTTCTGCTGGCAATTATGCTGCTTGTTTTTGGAATAATGAAGTACAGATGGTATATGTATGAGATCGCTGGGCTATTTCTCGCTTTGGGAATTTTTTCCGGAATTCTTGGGAGACTGAGTTCAGAAGAGATCGGCCGCTCTTTTGTGGATGGAGCCAAGGATATGATGAATGCAGCCCTGATTATCGGCACTGCCCGAGCAATATTAGTGGTGGCTATGGACGGGAAAATATTGGACACGCTGCTGTATTACATGGCCAGTGGCATTTCCCATGTTCATCCCATCTTCTCCTCCCAGTTGATGTTTGTCTCCCAGTGCGTGATCAACTTTTTTGTGCACTCCGGCACCGGCCAGGCTGCGCTCACCATGCCGATCATGGCTCCCCTCGGCGATCTGGTTGGGATCACGCGGCAGACATCTGTTTTAGCTTTTCAGTTGTCCGAATACATCAATCCCGTGCTTCCCACTTCTGGTGTAACGATGGGAATCTTGGGATTGGCCGGGCTTCGTTGGGAGAAGTGGGCGAAATGGCTCATCCCGCTGCTGGTTGTGTGGGTTCTTTTTGCAGCGCTTGCACTTGTCCCTGCAGTTCTGATGCACTGGGGCCCTCGCTAGACCCGGGTGAGTCCCTCTTTTCTTCTTTTGTAGCGGTCGCATTTAGGCGACGATGTCTAATAAATCAGACCGCTGCAATCAATGTTCGATAAATCTCACCGCTATATTATCAATGACCACTCTTACCTTGATAAAGGGGGAGTATCAAGGGAATGGAAGTTTATCCGAGATATTTACGGAACCGCAATGAGCTCAGGACCATCGCTAAGACCCCAAAAACAAAGAGAACAAGAACCTGGGGCCATAGATCTGAGAAGTTATTTCCTTTGAGAAGAATTCCCCTCACCACTTTTCCAAAATGTCGCAGGGGGTTGAGCAGGGTCAGGTACTGGATGATTTTGGGCATGCTGTCGATCGGGCTGAAAATTCCGGAGAGAAGCATGGCCGGCATGGCGAAGAAGAATGATGTCATCATCGCCTGTTGCTGAGTTCTCGAGATCGTAGAAATGAGCAATCCTAAACTGAGCGTGGTCAGGATGAAGAGGAAAGACACGCCTAAAAGGAAAAAGATGTTTCCTCTTATCGGGACATCGAAAACAATTTTCCCGGCCAGGGTGATCAAGATTATGTCGCAAAACCCGATGATCATGAATGGGATGGTTTTTCCGAGCATCAGTTCTATGGCCTTGATGGGAGAAACGATGAGCTGCTCCAGTGTTCCTATCTCTCTTTCCCGGGTGATACCCATGGCTGTGAGCACGAGGGTTGTGATCAGGAGGATGAGGCAGATGATTCCAGGAACCATGAAGACCGAGCTTTTTAAATTCGGGTTGTACCAGATGCTGGGCTGCGGAGTTATGAGGCCGAACACACGTTGGGGCATAAGCTCGAGAAAGATTTTTTGCGAATACTGAGCAATGATTTGAAAAAGATAGTTTTGGACAATGGTGGCCGTATTGGCGTCCGCGCCATCGACCAGGACCTGTAGAGATGTTTTCTCCCCTTCCCTTAGATTCTTCTCAAATTCATAGGGGATCACGACAGCGGCTTTGATCCTTCCTTTTTCCAGAAGGCTGTCGATCTCCTTGGGTGAGTCGAGATGAAAATTCAGGTCAAAATACTCTGTTTGAGTGAGAAGGGAGATGAAATGCCGACTTTCTATGGTCTTGCTGTAATCCAATACAGCGAGGGAAATGTGTTTGATGTCTGTTGTAACCGCATAGCCGAATAAAATCAACTGGATAATGGGGGCGCCGAAGATGGGCAAGAGCATTCGTTTATCCCGGAAAGTCTGGATGAATTCTTTGCGAACGATGTGAAGAATAGTTCTCAGCATGGTTACTCCAGACTTAATTTCATTCTTTTCGTGCTTGCGAGCAGGATGAACATGGCATAAAGGATGAGAGCCAGGTACTGAGGCCAGAGAACGAGCAGCCCATTTCCTTTGAGAAAGATTCCGCGGAGGATGACCAGAAAATATCTGGCCGGGACCAGATAGGTAACAATTTGAATGATCTTGGGCATGTTGGCGATTGGCGTGAAAAATCCGGAAAGAAGCAAGGAAGGCAGGAGGGTCATCAGGATCGAAAGCATAAAAGCGAATTGTTGAGATTTGGTCACAGTCGAAATGAAAAGGCCGGTCCCCAACCCGCCCCCAAGGAAGATTGAGGAGGCGATAAAGAGCAAGATTAAATTTCCTTTGAGGGGCACTTTGAACAATAAATTTCCGGTCAAAACCACCAGGAGGGTCTGGACGAGTCCCAGGACGAAGTAAGGAACCAGTTTGCCGATGATGATTTCAGGGGCGCGGGCAGGAGTGGAGATCAGTTGTTCCATGGTTCCGGTCTCCCACTCCCGGGCAATGGTCAGCGAGGTCAACATCGCGGTCATGATCATCATCACCACGGCAATCAGCCCCGGGACGATGAAGTTGGTGCTGCGGAGCTCGGGGTTGTACCAGGACCGGGTTTCGACATCGATTCCAGGTGTGCGGCTGAGCAGAAAGGCTCCCTGCCGCCCTGCGGCCTGCAGGACTAAATTCGAAGAGAAAGTATGGATAAACTTGGCGAGGTTTCCCATGGCGATCAGGGCGCTATTGCTGTCGCTGCCGTCGATAAGAAGCTGGAGGGAAACATCTTTCCCGTTGGCCAGATTCCGGGAGAAAAACGAGGGGAGGATGATGAGGATTTTGACTTTTCCTTCATCCAAAAGCCTTTCCAGGCCCGTATAATTCTTGGAGAGAAGGCGAATGTCGAAATATTCGCTGGAATGAAGATGGGAGATGAAGGCGCGGCTCATCGCCGTATTATCTTCATCTATTATTCCGATAGGAATATGCTTAATATCAAAATTGATGGCATAGCCGAAGAGGATAAGCATCACCAGAGGCAACCCGACCGCAAGGTAGAGACTTCTCGGATCCCTCCAGATATGAAGGGTCTCTTTTCTCAAGAGGGGTATGATTCTCATCCTTTCCCTCTGAGCCTTTTCTCTTCTTCAATGGCCTGGAGAAAGACCTCTTCCAGAGACGAATCTTCTTTTTGGGTGTATTCTCTTTTGAGCTCTTTGGGGGAGCCTTCGGCGATAATCTTCCCCGAATAGATGATGGCAAGCCGGTGGCAGCGCTCCACCTCGTCCATGTAGTGAGAGGTGACGAGCACGGTTGTGCCCCTTTCGGATAACTCGTAGATGAGGTCCCAGAAGTCACGCCTTGAAACCGGGTCCACGCTGGCGGTCGGTTCATCCAGAAACAGAATCTCGGGCTGATGGAGGATGGCGCAGCCCAGCGAGAGTCTCTGTTTCCAGCCTCCCGAGAGTTCCTTCGTCAGGGAATTTTCCCTGCCCTCAAGGCCGGCCATCTTCAGCACCCAGGCATGTCTTTCGTGTTTAAGGCGCGGCGCGAGATGATGAATTCCTCCAAAGAAATCCATATTTTCCTGGACGGTGAGGTCTCCATAGAGTGTGAATTTTTGGGGCATGTAGCCGATGATCTCTTTTATTTCCTCGGGCTGGGTATCGATATCAAACCCTCCGACTTTCCCGAAGCCCGAAGTGGGTTTGAGAATCCCGCAGAGCATCCGAATCGTGGTCGATTTTCCTGCTCCATTGGGGCCAAGGAACCCAAAGATCCCCCCTTTTTTGACCTCGAAAGAGATCTGATCAACGGCCGTGAAAGAGCCAAATTTTTTTGTCAGGTCTTGAACTTCAATCGAGAACATTTGTATCCTTTTTGCCCGTCCTCTCTTCCTGAACTAGCGCCAGAAAGACATCCTCAAAAGAAGGAGGGATTCTTTTTAAACCTTGAATCTGGATGCCTTGACCATCCAGAGCTTTTTTGGTCTTCTCCAATCCTTGCTTGTCTGATTCAAAGACAAGATGGAGCGTCTCTCCAAAGGGATATGCCCATTTTAAATCCGGCAGATTTTTTATGGCTTTTCTCGCCTGTTCCTGGTCAGCAATAAGCTCAATAATTTCGTCTTTCATTTCCTGAATCAGGCTTTGGGGAGGTTTGTAGGTCAAAATAACCCCTTCATAGAGCAAACCCACCTCGTGGCATTTGGAGGCCTCATCCATATAAGGAGTGGTCAGAACAAGCGTCGCTCCTTCCGCATTTAATTTATACAGGATCTCCCAGAGCTCGCGCCTTGAGACGGGGTCCACACCGGTCGTCGGTTCATCCAAAAGGAGAATTTTCGGAGTGTGAAACAGGTTGGAAGAAAGGGCCAATTTTTTCTGCATCCCGCCCGAGAGGTTTCGCGATAGGCGGTCCTCAAAAGGTGCAAGGCCGCTGAACTGGAGCAGTTCTTCTTTTCTGGCTTTGAATCTGGACAGAGGGACTCCATAGAGATCGGCGAAAAATTTTAAATTTTCAGAGACGGTCAGGTCCCCGTAGAGGCTGAAATGTTGCGGCATGTAGCCAATCCGGTCTTTGATTTGTTGGGGAAATTTGAGGATATCGACTCCGTCGACGAAAATGGAACCCGAGGTCGGCTTTAAGAGGGCTGCTAAAAGGCGAAGCAGGGTTGTTTTTCCAGCCCCATCCGGCCCGATCAGTCCGACAATTTTCCCCTGTTCAATCTCTAAGTTGATATGGTTGATGGCGGCCGTGCTCTCGAATTTTTTGACCAAATTTTCAATTTTGACAGCAACCATTTTTTTATTATTCTTTAGCCATAAAATATCTATCAATTCCCCCTATATCGCCTCTTTATCTAAAGGGGGATAGAGGGAGATTTACAAAACTATCCTTACATCCACAGGCATGCCCGGCTTTAGTTCTCCGGCTGAATTTTCAATGTAAGATTTAATCATGTAGACAAGCTTGAGCCTTTCCTCCTTGGTCTGGATATTTTTAGGAGAGAATTCGGCTTCATCAGAGATGTAATCAATTTTTCCTTTATAGGTTTTGCCGGGGAATGAATCTGAAATAACCTCGACCGCATTCCCGATTTTGATCTGCCCGATGTACTTTTCTGGAACATACGCTTTGACATAGGTGCGGTTCAAATCAATCAGGCTGAAGAGCAGCGTTCCCGGCGCGGCCAGTTCGCCAACTTCGATATGTTTGACTTCGAGTAATCCTGGGATCGGGGAGATGACCTTTGAATCCTGGATTTGCCGGAGCAGGAATTTTTCCTGGGCCTCGAAATTTCGGAGTTCAGCTTCCACCATTTCAATTTCCTCTTTTTCTCTCCCCCGCAGCGCCATTTGATAATTCTCCTCGGCGCTCTTTTTCTGTTCTTGAGCGGCCGTTAACCTTAAATCGGCCTGTTCTTTCTGGTTTTGGGATATAGCTCCTTCGCTGAAAAGCCTGGCCATCCGTTCCTGATTTTTTTGGGCCAGGTCCAGTTCTTTTTCGGCGATAGCCACCTGATTTTTGGCCATAGCAATCAATTCTTTCTTTGTTCCTTTTTGAACGAATTTTAACTTTGACTTGGCTCCATCGATTCCTGCTCTCACTTGATTCAGTTGAATATTGAGTTTTTCGTCGTCGAGCAAGCAGAGGAAGTCTCCTTGGTGAATCTTTTGTCCTTCCTCGACCAAAATTTGTTTAACTTCCCCCTGAGTCTGGGCTCTGATTTCAGTTTTGATGGCCTCGATCAGACCCGAGACCTCAACCCTGCCCGAATTTTTTGAGCTCTTTTGGCAAGAAGCAGAGAAAATTAGAAACAGGATGAGGGCAAATAAGGCAAAATAATTGATGTTCTTTTTCATCTCGACTCCTGGTGATTATCTTCAGCTCTAAAATATAGCCATCTCCCAGGAAATAACAACATTTTTTTTGCAGACCCAAAATTGACGATAGAACGCTCGAATTCCCCCAACTTCCTTCATGCGTCCAAGATGGAAGAACAAGAGCATCACTTAATGGGTGGCCCGGCCAGTCTCTGTGTGTTCTCGACCAAACCCACCCGCCCCCCTAGGTCTTCGAACACACAGACACTGGCCAGGCCCCATGTTTATTTTCTAGCGGCAATTCTGGGTTGCAGGCAACCTTTTTGGCTTCTCCTGCATCTTTACTCAATGAGGAGAAAAAATGGTGGTTTGCGAGACAATTCCTGTGGCAGTTCCAGTTCAAATCAGCGATAATAGGAATCAAAGCGTTCAAGAAAAGGTATATGGAGTGGCTTTCGCCATGAACGAGAGAGAAAAAGCACTCGAAGACGTTGATTTGGTTGAGCGCAGCCGCAGGGGAGACGCCAGGGCTATGGAAGCCATCTACGAACGCTATAAACGTCCCCTTTTCAACCTCGCTTTTAGATTTACCTACAATTCAACCGTGGCTGAGGACCTCCTGCAGGATATTTTTATCAAGGTTTTTACCCACCTTGATGACGTCCAGAATGTAAAGACTTTTAGCGGCTGGATTTATCGCATTGGCCTCAACACTTGTTACAGCTATTTGCGAGGAAAAAAGGTGGAAGCTCAAAGGAGTATTCCCCTGAGCGAGATCGAAGGGAAAATGGAGGAAGCTTGCTCCGATACCGAAGAGAAAGAGATAAAGAAACCGTTAGATGAAGCCATCCAGTCGCTCCCTGAGAAGTTGAAAGCCATTTTTCTCCTTCATGATGTTCAAGGTTTTAAACATGAGGAGATTGCCAAGACTTTGGGTTGTTCTGTGGGAACCTCCAAATCCCAGCTCTTCAAGGCAAGGATGCGAATCCGGCAATTCCTCAAGGATAAACAGGTTCTCTAAAGGAGGATGAAAATGAGATGCACCAAAGCCCGCAGGCTCATCAACGAAGCCATCGATGGAACACTTCCAGGGAATAAAAGCTCGGATTTTCACGAGCATCTCGAAATCTGTTCCGAGTGCAAGCAGATTTTTGAGGATTTTCAGGGCATTGCCGAGCAAGCGAGAAATTTAAGCGCGCCGTCGCCTTCAGACGCAGTGTGGCTCAAGATTCAAGCAAAGCTTCAAGCGACCAAAAAAGAAGAAGCCGAGACACCCCAGCCGCAGAAGAAAAATTGGTTGAGCGCAATTTTCTATTCTCCCAGTTTCAAATATGCTCTCGCCACAGTCCTGGTTGTGGCCATTATCGGCGGTGGTATCTGGTTTGGGTTAAAGCCCTGGAAGGGAAGAGGAGTTGAAGGCGGAAATGGGGCGATGAAATATACGCTTGCCAAGCTGGATGAAGCGGAGCGCCATTATCAACTGGCCATAAAGGCCCTCAACGAGGCGGTTGCAGCTCAAAGAGGAAATCTCGATCCTCAAGCGGCAGAGGTTTTCCGGGAAAACCTTGAAATCATTGATTCTTCCATCCAGGCCTGCAAGCAAGTTATTCAGAAAGAGCCAGATAATTTGAAAGTCAGGGCTTGCTTGTTAGACGCCTACAGGGAAAAGGTTGATTTCCTGGATGCGGTCATGGAGATGGAGAAGTCCGGCTCGCAAAAGGCGTCAAAGATAAGTTTATAAATATAAAAAAATTCAATCAGGAGGAATACCATGAGAAAAAACAGAATGAAAAAGGCGATGGGAATTTTAACAGCCCTTTTGGTGCTGCTCGCATTTTCTTCAGCCGTTGCCGCGGACCGCGAAACCTACCAGGAGAAGTTTGAAAAGACGGTTGCGCTCGCCAAGGACGGTAAAGTTTATCTAAGCAATATTTCTGGGGACATTGAAATGAAGAGCTGGAACCAGGCCCAGGTCAAGATTGATGCGCTCAAAGTTTCAGAAGCTTCCTCTCTCTCCAAAGCCCAAGAAAATGCCAAACTTGTGACGATTGAAGTCATCAGCCAGGATAGCGTCGTGCGGGTCGAGACGAAATATCCTAAACACGCGAGTTGGCATGGCGAGCATGTCTCGGTCAATTACAGCGTATGGATTCCGGATAAAGCATCCATAGAAATAACTTCTGTGAGCGGCGATATCAAAGCTGAAGGAATCGGCGGTGCACTGGGAGCGAAATCAGTCAGCGGTGATGTCGAGATCATGAAAGCAGATAAAGGGGCAGACTGCGAATCCGTAAGCGGAGATGTGAAGCTCCAAGAAATCACGGGTGACGTTGATCTTCATTCTGTATCGGGGAATGTCACTATCAGCCTGATTCGGGGGTCGATCAAAGCCGAAACAGTCAGCGGAGATGTGGCCCTGGCTGAGGTTTCTGAAGCCAACGTGGTAAAGGCCAAGACAATCAGCGGTGAGGTCACCTATCAGGGAAAGGTCAATCCTGCGGGAAGATACACTCTCGATGCTCACAGCGGAGATGTCGAAATGACTCTGCCTTCTGATTCGGCCTTTGACTTGGAAGCAGAAACTTTCAGCGGCGATATTGACAGCGATTTTCAGATTGAAGTGTCTGGGAAGATTTCGCCCAAAGAGATTCGGGGAACCGTCAACAAGGGCGGCGCATACATCAGGCTTTCGACTTTTAGCGGGGATATTCGCCTGAAGAAAGTCTAAGGCATATGGGGACTGTCTCCGATCGGGGACTGTCCCCTTTTTTATTATTCCCCCTATATCCCCCCTTTGGAAAAGGGGCGAGTAAGAGGGAATCGAAAAAAGAAAGGGGATACAGCGGGGATTGATCGGACCTACCTCTGTTTATTTGATATGATGCGACAATCGAAGGAGGGTGGCACGGCGGAGGGGCTCCCCACCCGCCCGCAGCCTCACGGCGCTTGAATCATTTCCTTTGCGGCATCTTTCGGGAGCGGAGGTGAGGACGGATGGGGGGAGCCGTGACAGGACCCTATTCCTTATCAATGGTATCATATAAATGGAGATGCTTACGGATTGATTCTTCTCCTGATAATATCAATGAAAATAGATTATAATAGGGGGCTTGAGACGCCAGATCCATTTTATCAATTTCAGCCGGAAGTTTGCGGTTAATACCGTCTTCTTTCTTGTCCCCCTCTATTTTTTGAAAATCGGGCTGAATGGATGGCAGATTGGCGTCGTCATGTCCTTTTTTGCCTTTGCCCCCCTGCTCTTCTCTTTCCCGGCCGGCTGGATCAATGACCGTCTTTCCATGATGCGAGTGATTCAGGGAGCTCTCTTCGCCTTGACCTTACTTTTTTTGGCGCTGGCGAGAATCCATAATTTTTTTGCTTTGGCTACCTTGTTTCTTTCTCTGGGAATCGCCAACAACGCCCTCGATGTCTCCACGAATAGCCTTTATTTCAAGGATGAGACGGAAAAGGACTTGAATCAAAAATTCGGTCGGTTCAATTTCTGGCTCGCCTTGGGGACAGCCACTGGGATTCTTTTAGCTGGATTTCTGACCTACTACGCCAATTTTCAAGTCTTGCTTACAGTCTATGCTCTTTTTGTGTTTACCGTCTTTCTTTCGATCCGCAATTTCAATCAGGCAAAATTTGAAGTGGTCCCTCTCAGAGAATACAAGCTCAATCTCTTCCGGAAGAAGACCATCCTGTTTTCCATCTTGATTTTTGTCCTCGCCTCGCACTGGGGGGTGGAAGGCACGGTCTACACTCCTTTTTTAAAAAAACATTTTGCCCTCAATAACCTCCAGCTTGCATTTTATGTCTCATTTGCCCTTTTCTTTCTTGCTTTGTCTTCCTTCTCGATCGGCCTTTTGAGATTCAATCCCCAGCTCAACAAACGCCTGTTCCTTCTGGCCATGCTTCTTTCAGGGCTTGGGCTCATTTTCATGGTCCAGACTAATGTCTATTTATCTTTTCTTTTTCGGTGTGTTCACGAGATAGGAGATGGATTCCTGGGAGCTCTGGTGTTATTGTTCATCTCCAGGCAGTTTGAAAAGAGGAGCATTGGAGGCAGTTCCGGTGCACTGCTGGCAATCCAGACCATGGGTCATATGGCTGGGGCGCTTTTCTTTTCGCCTCTTGGTTATAAAGTGGGGCTGCAGTATCCGTTTTTTGTAGCTGGCTCGCTTCTTGTTGCTAATTCAGCATTCGGATATTTTGTATTCCGATCAGAAAAGTATTAGATTCATTTGGAACAGAATGATCGCCACTAAAGGTGTGGATTTTGATGTCATCCTGGTGAGCGGCGAACCTTATGCCGATCATCCTCTCTCGCCAGTGGGAGTGATTGCCCGGGTCCTGGATGCCAAGGGCCATAGAGTTGGCGTTATCTCCTGTCCCGATTGGAAAAAGAATGAAGATTTTTTAAGACTGGGAAGCCCTCGGCTCTTTTTTGGCGTGAGCTCTGGCTCGATCGACAGCCTCCTTGTGAATTACACTCCACTTAAGAGAAAAAGGGCAAAAGATGAGCATGCTCCCTATGAGTCCCGGATGCCCGACCGGGCCGTGCTCGTCTACTCAAATAAAATTAAGCAGCTTTTTCCTGGTGTCCCTTTGGTGATTGGAGGGATTGAGGCTTCGCTCCGGCGCTTCGCCCATTATGATTATTGGGAACGCCGTGTCCGGCGCAGCATCCTGCTCGATTCACGGGCCGATATACTTGTCTATGGGCCCGGAGAGCTCCAGGTGATCGAGGTCGCAGGGCGCCTCGAAAAAGGCGAGAACCTTAACGGCATTTTGGGGACTTGCGTTGTAAGGCCCGAAATTCCGCCTGGTTTTAAAGAGATTCCCTCGTTTGAAGCAGTGGGCGAAAGGCCAGATGAATTCTGCAGGGCCCAGAATTTGTTTTCAAACAGGGAGCGCCTAGCCCAGCGCCATGCCAATCGCTTTGTCCTCCAATATCCGATGCCGCAGTATAAACCTGAAGATTTGGATTGGATCTATGGGCTTCCCTATTCACGCCAGATCCCAGCGGCTTTTCCCGAATTTGCCATGGCCCGCTTTTCAGTGGTCACTCATCGGGGGTGCATCGGCCGCTGTTCTTTTTGTTCGTTGGCGCTTCACCAGGGAGATAAAATTATCTCCCGGAGCGAGGAGTCCATCCTGGCTGAGATTGAGCGTCTAACGCAACATCCTAAGTTCAAAGGATACATTGATGACTTGGGTGGCCCGACGGCTAACATGTATGGAATGGATTGCGACAGGACTTGCGAGAAAAATTGTTTGTGCTGCCCAAAACTTGATTCAAGCCACAAAAGGTTGATTCGCCTGATGAAAAAAGCTCGGGAGATCCCAGGCGTAAAGAAAGTTTTTGTCCGGAGCGGCATCCGCTATGACCTTGCTCTAAGGAGCCCGGAATACCTGAAAGAGCTCTGCGATTATCATCTGAGCGGCCTGTTGAAAATAGCCCCGGAGCATGTTTCTAAGAAGGTTTTGCGTCTGATGAACAAACACTTGAGCCCGCTTGAGGAATTTCGCGATCTTTTCAGAAAAATTAATGAGGGGCGTAAACAGCATCTCAAATATTACTTCATGGTGGCCCATCCAGGAACCTCAAACAAAGAGGCCATGGAATTGGCAAATGCCATTCGGAAATTGGAAAGAGAGGGAGAGAAGCCAATCGAAGGGGTCCAAGTTTTTACTCCTACTCCCATGACGAGCTCGACCTGCATGTATTACACAGGGAAAAACCCTGTTACTGGGGAAATTATCTATATACCGAGGAGTTATGCTGAAAAAAAGGATCAGAAGCGGATCCTTATGAAATCCTGATTGAGCCAATCCTTAATTTCATCCCTGATGCGACGGAAACAATCCAGCATTTCTTCTTCCGACCCCTGACAAGAAGAAGGGTCTTGAAAATTTTTATGAATATAGTTGGCTCCGCCGGGGAAGAAAGGACATGCCTCTTTGGCATTGTCACAGACCGTGACGACATAATCAAAATTCTGGCCTAAAAATTCCTTCACGCTCTTTGAACGATGACCGGTAATATCAATGCCGACCTCTTTCATGACCTTGATGGCGTAAGGATTTATTTGAGTAGGTGTTGTCCCGCCGCTGTAGGCTTCGTACCGGTCACTGGAGAGAGCGTTTAAAAACGCTTCGGCCATTTGAGACCTGGCGGAATTATGGGTGCAAATAAATAAGACTTTTTTCTTTTCCATGCTTATAAAAAAATTTTAGCATATTAAACGCGTGCCGAGCAATCACGCACTCAATAAAAATTTGAGGTCTAAGAAAGTTTATTAAGATTAAAGCCGAGGAAAGATCAACGCAGGCTCCTATGCAGGCAGGCATAGCTTCCGTGTGTTCGGCCACTTGACAAAAGATTCCCTTTGATATATGAATATATGTTCATATATCGATTTAAAATGAAAGACCTGGTTAAGATTTTTAAAGCTTGCTCTGATTCCACGCGTTTGCGCATCATGAGACTTCTTCTTGAGAGAGAGCTCTGTGTCTGTGAACTGATGTTCATCCTCAAAATGGAGCAGTCGCGAATTTCCCATCATTTGAGAATCTTACGGGACGCGAATTTGGTGGAGGATGTCCGAGAGGGAAAGTGGATTACCTACAGAATTGCCGATAAAGTCCGGCAGAGCCTCAAGCCTTTATTCCAAGAATTCCTGAGAGAAAAATTGAAGAATTCAAAGGAGGTCAAGCTCGATATCAAGAATCTTAAGGTCTGCGTAAGGGAAGAAATCAGAAAACGTCTTGGCTCAAAAAGAGAAGATGACTGATGAAAGAGAAAAAGATATTTCTTGTGCTACTTCTCATTTTTCTGGCCGCTTATTTCATT
>Ga0315280_10006746_pt1 | contig 15703 bp, 16 predicted proteins | sample YL17G06_40_MG_FD_203697 | JGI IMG/M metagenome (GOLD analysis project Ga0315280, IMG submission 203697) | Sediment microbial communities from Yellowstone Lake, YNP, Wyoming, USA - YL17G06_40 | ecosystem: Environmental > Aquatic > Freshwater > Lake > Sediment | place: USA: Wyoming | collected... | reverse complement strand
CCATGAGTGGAGGGGTGGACTCCTCGGTCGCGGCGGCGCTTCTCAAGCGGAACGGGGCGGAGGTGACGGGGGTATTCATGTGCCTGGGCTCAGCCGCAGTGGTCGATGCGGTGTCCAGCGGCTGCTGCTCGCCGCAGGACGCCGCCGACGCCCGGAGGGTGGCCGACGCGCTGGGGATCGACCTGCACGTCGTGGACCTGAGCAGGCAGTTCCGGGGGATCATTGCCGACTTCGCCCTGGAATACGCCCGCGGGCGCACGCCGAATCCCTGCATCCGCTGCAACGCTGAGATCAAGTTTGGCCGGCTGGTCGAGTTGGCCGAGTCGCTCGGCGCCGGCTACGTCGCCACAGGCCATCACGCCCGCACTGTCACGGCAGATGGGCGGCCCGCCATCGCAAGGGCCGCCGGGAAGGACCAGTCCTACGCCCTGTTCGCCGTGCCGCGCGGGACGTTGGGCAGGATCGTGCTGCCAGTCGGAGAGATTCGCCAGAAGTCAACCGTGCGGCGGATCGCAAGGGAGCTTGGACTGGTTGTGCACGACAAGCCTGACAGCCAGGAGATCTGCTTCGCCGATGGGGACGACTACTCGGAAATCCTCCGCCGCTGGGCGCCGCAGGCGCTCAGGTCCGGCGACATCGTTGACTCGTCAGGCCGGGTGCTCGGCAGGCACGAGGGTTTTGGGCGGTTCACGGTCGGCCAGCGCCGCGGCGTGGGCGTGGCGGCGGGCGAACCTATGTACGTCACGCGGATCGACCCGGCCTCCGCCACCGTGACCATCGGCCCGCGCCAGGAGCTGCTGGCCAAGAGCCTGTCGGCCTCCGGGGCCAACTGGCATCAGCCCGTGGACGATGAGTTTCACGCGACCGTGCAGATTCGCTACAACCACACTGGCGCGCCAGGGCGGGTTTGGCTAACCGGCCCCGAGACTTTCCAGGTGGAGTTCGACGAGCCTGTCGTGGCCGTCACGCCGGGGCAGGCGGTTGTGGTCTACGATGGCCACGTGCTGCTGGGCGGGGGGTGGATAGATTCACCTGTGTGACGTGACGGAGCGAAACGGGACAACATTGGCTGTCCATCCGGGGGCATTGGGGGATGTCATCCTGTTCGGCCAGTTCCTCAAACGCCTGGGCGGCGAGGTGACGCTGGCAGCGGGCGGGGCGAAGGCTCGGTTGCTCGCTGGCCTGGGCGCCGTCCAAAGGGCGCTGGACTTCGACTCCCTGCCCATGCACGAGGTCTTCATGGACTCACCGGCCGATCGCTCCTCGCTGCCGGCGCTCCTGGGCCGGCACGACAGGCTGGTAAGCTGCTTCGCGGGCGGCAACGGGCGGGCTGAGCGGGCCCTGCCGGCGATGTGCGGCGCAACCCAGTCGCTTTTCCTCCCGGTGCGTCCGAAAGCGGACTTCGAGGGCCACTTGCTGGACCTGTGGGCTGATCTTGCTGGCCTGCCCCGCTTGGCGGCAGGTGAGTTCAGGCCCTGGCCAGTGCAGCCGTCCTGGCGGGAGCAGGCGGGGCAGGTGCTGGTGCAGGCAGGTGTCAGCGCCCGCCGGCCTTATGTCGTCATTCACCCCGGCGCGGGCGCGGCCGACAAGTGCTGGCCCGCTGGCAGGTTCGCCGCCCTGGCGGAGCTGTTGCGGCAAGACAGGCCCGGCCTAGAGGTGGTCTGCACGAGTGGCCCAGTGGAACTGGAGAGGTTGGGCAAACTGGCCATGGAGGTGCTGCGGGGCAATTGCCGGATTCTGCCCCCGATGCCGCTGGAGACGCTGGCAGGGGTGCTCGCCGGGTGCAGCGGCTTTGTCGGGAATGACTCCGGCCCGGCCCACTTGGCCGCCGCGGTGGGGGCGCCGGCCGTCGTGGTCACGTCGCCTGCGTCCCGGCGGCACTTTCTGCCCGTAGGCCCCCGCGTGGCGGCCGTCGAAGGTGCTCCCCTAAGCGATGTACACCCCAGAGAGGTCCTGGCCGCCCTAGGCGGCCTGGGGCCGGAGCAGGCAGCGGCGGGCAGCCCCAGCCGGGGCAGGCGCGGAACGCCGTAGAATATCGAGAATTATGTTGACACTACCCCTGGCGGACGGCACTATACCAGGCAGTTCGCAGGGCTGGCGGGCATATTCGGGAAGCGTTTCCAGACCCGCCGGTGGAGCCCGAATGGCATAGGGACTCCGTTGCAGGATACACCAGGTATTTGTCACGTCTCTTGGAGCTGCGCCACCATAGTTGGACACTCATAGGGGCTGCCGCCTGGCTGATATCACTCGCTAATCCCAGTTGTGCCGATTTGCAGAAGGAGCCGCAGCATATGGCTACCGGTAAGGTGAAGTGGTTTAATGATTCCAAGGGTTTTGGCTTTATCACAGCCGAGGATGGAACGGACGCATTCGTCCACTACAGTGACATCAGCGGCGACGGCTTTAAGTCCCTGGCAGAGGGTGACAGTGTGGAGTTCGACGTCACCCAAGGCCCCAAGGGTGCCAAGGCCGTCAACGTCAGGAAAATCTAGGCCTCACGCAAAGCTGTAAATCCAGCGCCGCCGGCACCGGCGGCGTTTTTTTTGGCCGGGTGGGGCGGTCCCGGGGGGGGCGGGCGGTTTGACAAGCCCGCGGGGAACTATTTAGCATATAGGATCGCTGACTGTGATGGCCTACCTAGGTCCGCTGAATAGCGTAAGACTATGAGATACGCAGTTTGCCTTTGTGGCCTGGCGCTCGTGGCGGCGCTTGTGGGCTGCTCACCGGCGATAGGCCGCGGGGGGCAGCCGTCGGCCGAGGTCGCAACGGTCGATCCATCCGCCGACGCCAACCTGACTGTCCCTGGCGCCTACCGTCTGATCGTCGCCGCTCGGGCGGCAGTCGTCGAGGTGCCTCTGGGGGCCTCCAGTTGCAGCGAGGAGATATGGAGCTACGTTGACGAGGAACCGGTGGAGGCGGTCCGCTCGGCCGGGCTGGGCAGGAACGGGCTTCGCGTGGGCCTTGCCAGGGCCGAAACCTGGCCCGACCTGGAGGACGTGCTACGGCGGCTGACCGGCAGGGACGCTGCCTACGCCGTGCTGACAGCGGCGGCGGGCGAGCCGGTATCGCTGCTGGTGAAGCGACGCCAATCCCCGGCCACCATCTTCGCGTTCTATCCCGACGGCAGCGCCAGCGGGGCTGATTACCCCGCCGGGGACTACCTGATCACCATCACGTGCCTGGTCAAGCAGGACGATCCATCCCGGCTGGTGCTGACGGCGCTGCCTCAGATACGCGCCTCGGCGATCGAAACAGACGTCGGCCAGACGCCGCTGGGCGTGGGCTTCCGCAGCAGCCGGGAGATGTACAGCTTCGACCAGGTGGCAATGCAGTTGACCATGCCCGCCGGGGACATCCTGGTGATAGGCCCCGGGGCCGAGTCGCTCCGGCCTAACAGCATCGCCCACCATTTTCTGACCGACGAGAAGAAGGGCGTGCCCTTCGAGACGGTGATCCTGCTGATACCGGAGGTGATCGCCGCGCCGATCAAGTAGAGCAGGCGGACGTGCCCTCCCCCGGCGGGCCGGCAGCAAGGAGCATCGGCTGGCCATATGTGTGAAAACGACTCATCTCAGCCGCCCGGGGGGACGGCGGAGTTCTACCGGCTTCTGGTGGAACACGCCGCGGTGGCGATGGTGGCGATGGACCGGGACTACCGGGTCGTCGCCTGGAACGCCGCGGCCGAGAAGGTCCTCGGCAAGCCCGCGGCGGAGATGATCGGGGGCAGCATCCTGAAGATCGTGCCGCCCGACCGCGTTGCGCTGCTCAAGCGGCTGCTGGCCAGGACGGCCGAGCGGCGAACGACCAGCCGGCTGGACCTGCGCATGCCGGCGGGCGACGGGCCGAGCAAGGACCTGACGGTGCTCCTGTCGCCGATAGCGGCCGCCGACGGGACGGTCCACGGGACGGCGGCGTGGGTCATCGACGAGACCGCCCGCACCAAGCTCACCGAGCGCCTGGCACAGGCGGAGAAGTTCGCCTCCCTCGGCACGCTGGCAGGTGGCGTGGCCCACCACTTCAACAACATCCTGGGCGGCGTGGCCACGTTTGTGGACTACGCGCTGACCAGCGGCGGCCCCGTCGCGATGAAGCGGGCGCTTCAGATGACGGCGGAGGCTGCCGCCAGGGCCTCAAAGATCACCCAGTCGCTGCTGAGCTTCGCCAAGGCCGACACGCACGAGGCCGACATGGCCGACCTGACCGAGGTGGTCCTCACCTTCGTCCACCTGGTGGAGCGGCCGCTTGCGGAGCGAGACATCAAGCTCAACCTGGACCTGCGTCCCGTACCGGTCATCGCCGTCGAGGCCAACAGGATGCATCAGGTCCTGGGCAACCTGCTGACCAACGCCGAGGAGGCAATGCCGGAGGGCGGCCACCTGTCCATCAGCCTCTCCCGGGACGAGAAACACGTCACGCTCAAGTTCGCCGATACCGGCTGCGGCGTGAAGAAAGAGCATCTGCCGCTGATCTTCGAGCCGTTCTTCACGACCAAGGGGCTGCTTGCCGGAGGCAGCAGGGTCAACCCCGGGCTGGGGCTGTCGGTGGCGCACGGGATGGTCGTGGAGATGGGCGGGACCATCGAGGCCGACAGCGAGGCAGGTAAGGGCACGACGTTCACGCTGACGTTCCCGATCCCCCCGCCGGGGGAGTCATGAGACGGCGTCGATAGCGGTCTGCTCCAGGTCCTGCGCCCCGCAGTACAGACACCTGCCGTGCCGGCGGCTCATCACGCGGTTGCAGCGGGTGCAGCGCTTGACCTTGGTGCTGACCTTCCCGTCAAGTTGGCCGTCCATAAGGTCTATCTGCCGGATTCTCTCCAGCAGCACCTCTTCGCTGAACCGGTTGCTTTCCTTCAGCATCGACCACATGGCCAGGCACGCCAGCGTGAGCCTGTTCAGGCGGGATTCCATCTCCTCGGCGCGGGCCAGTGCCTCCCGGCCCATGGCGTCACCCGCCGGGGGAACCCGGGCCGGCATGCCCGCCTCCGATTCACGCCCGCCCCGGCCATAGCGGTCCAGCACCTCCGAAGCCAGGAACGCCCCGAGGTTCAGCAGGCCAGACCATTGAGACATGGGCTGCTCCCTATCCGCTTGGGCCACCGGGTATGTCGTCGTGCGGCTGCGCCGGCGTATTATACACCTACCCCCGCGCGAGGGCCGCAAGGTGGATTCGGTTTGCCTCGCCGCGCCGAGCAGGTACCATTGACCCATCCGGCGGATCGACCTGCCGGGCTGATGTGTGTGAAAGGGCAACTCATGCGCAAGGTGGTTGTATTGGCGTTCTTGGCTGCCGCGGCGGCGGGCTGCGGACAATTGGCGGGCAACAAGCCGGCGGAGCGGACGGCCGTGCCCACCGCCTCTGCCGCGCCCGCCGCGACCGGGCAGGCGACGGAGAACAGCTCGCAGGTGATGGCCTACGTCAACGGTCGGCCGATCAGAATGTCGCAACTGTACGACCTGCTGGTCCGCTCGCAGGGGCTTCAGACGGCCCACCAGCTCGTTGCCGATGAGCTCGTCAGGCAGGCTGCGGCCGAGAAGGACATCACCGTCAACGACCAGGAAGTGAACGCCGAGAGCGACAGAACGCTTGAGGAACTCTTCGGGCAGATCAAGCAGACCGACCAGCGCGAGCGGCTGCTGGACCAGTTGCTCGCCCAGCGGGGCATCTCATACGCGCAGTGGCGGATGATCATGCGTCGCAACGCCATGCTCCGCAAGCTTGTCGCCCCGCAGGTCACGGTCAGCGACGAAGAGCTGGCTGAGGAATTCGGCCGGCAGTACGGGCGGAAGGTGCGGGTGCGGCACATTCAGACCGCCTCGCTGACAGCCGCCCAGGAGGCGATCCAGAAGCTCAAGGCCGGCGCCGACTTTGCGGAGCTGGCAAGACAGATATCGGTCAATCCCTCGGCCGCCAACGACGGCCTGCTGCCTATGATCGGTGCCGACAGCCGCATGGTCCCGCCGGCCATTCGGGAGGCGGCCCTGGCGATGAAGCAGGTCGGCGAGATCACGTCCCCGATCCAGGTGGAGACGGCCTTCCACATCCTCAAGCTCGAGGAGGTCATCGAGCCGCAGAACGTGGACTTCTCCAAGGTCCGCGACGAGCTGGCCGAAACGGTCCGCAACCGCCGCCTGCGCAGCGAGCAGCAGAGGCTGCTTCAGGAGCTCATCCAGTCCGCCCAGGACAGCGGGACGGTCCGCTACGTCGATCCGGTGCTGAAGGCCCAGGCGCAGGAAGCTGAGGAGCAAGCCGCCCGGCAGTAGCCGCCCTCGGCGGCGCGGCGGCGATTGCGTGGCGGCGCCGGGGGGTTTGGGCTAGCATGTCGGTATGCTACTGCGGCGCTACGGCACCTTCTCCGGCGGCATCGACCTGCCGGATCAGAAGTCCGCGACGCTCGACCGCCCGACGGAGCCGGCGCCCCTGCCTTCGCGCCTGCTGGTGCCTCTGGCCCTCTGCGGCCGAGCGCCCGCCAGGCCGATCGTGCGGCCGGGCGACCGCGTCAGCGAAGGACAGCGGATTGCCGAGGCGGCGGACGAGACGGCGGTGGACGTCTTCGCGCCACTGGCCGGAAGGGTCGTGTCCGTCGAGGCAGTAGCCCAGGTGGCAGCCGCGGAGGGCTTCGTCCCCAGCTTGGCCATCGAGCTTGCGGACCTGGACGATCGCTCGCCCCCCGCCGCGCACGAACCTGTCGGCGACTGGGCCGGCGCAGAGCCGCCTGACTTGGCTGATTGGCTGCGCAGCGGAGGGTTGACGACATTTCGCCGACCAGCAGAACCCCTGGCCGCGTGGGTCCACCGGGCCCGAGAAAGGCAGTGCGACGTCCTCATCGCCAATGCCGTGGAGGGCCAGCCCTACGTCACATCCGATCACCGCCTGCTGGTCGAGCATGGGCCTGAGGTCGTAGCGGGACTTGCGATCCTGGGCAGGATCATCGCGCCCCGGTGGCTGATGCTGGCTGTCGACTACCGACGGACCGATCGTTACCGCGGCCTGGCGAGGGCAGCCGGGCGGCACGGCATCGCCAACATCGCCCTGCCGCACAAGTATCCCATCGGCGCCGACGCCATGCTCACCAAGGTCCTCACCCGCCGCACCTGCGCGCCCGGGGCGACCGCCATGGACGTTGGCGTGGCCGTCACCGACGCGGCGACCTGCCTGGCCGTGTTCCAGTGGATCACCTGCGGCATCAGGCCCACCCGCCGGGTCGTGACGGTCGCTGGCGAACGCGCCCGCTTCGCGCGCAACTATTGGGCGCTGCTGGGCAGCCCCTGCCGAGAGCTGATCGGGTGCGACGGGCCGGTCATCCACGGCGGGCCGATGGTCGGCCTGCGCTGTGCGGAGCACGCCGTCGTCTGCCCCGCCACCGACGCGCTGCTGGCCATCCACGAGGCCCCGATGATATCGCCGACCCCGTGCATCCGCTGCGGCTGGTGCACCGACCACTGTCCGGCCAGGCTGAACGTGGCCGTGCTGAACGACGATTTTGAGCTGTCTCTGGTGGACCACGCCAGGCGGCTTGGCGTGGCGGCGTGCGTCGAGTGCGGCGTCTGCGGCTACGTATGTCCGGCCCGGCTGCCGCTGAGCGATCGCATCCGGCAGCTCAAGAGGGCTGCGGGCCGGCCCGCCGTTGGGGCAGTCTCAACGCCGGGAGGTGTGGCATGACCAGCATGCCGGCCGGCCCATCCGCCCCTGCGGCACCTGTCCCAGCCTTCTACGGGCGCCAGGCGCCGTTCCTGCATTCCCTGGAGGGTGCTCGGACGGTGTACGTCGTCACTGCCGCCGCCGCCTGCGGGCCGATGCTCGCGGGGGTAGTCCTGTTCGGCTGGCGGACCGCGGTCGTCACCGCGATCGCGGTCGTCTCCTGCGCCGCGTTCGAGAAGGCCTACTACCGCTGCACCTACACGCCCGCGCTGCTGGGGCGGTCGCACGCGTATCTCACGGGTGTGCTGCTCGCGTTGACCTTGCCGGCGTTCGTGCCGTGGTACGTCCCTGTCCTGGCGGCGGCGTTCGCGATAGTCGTCGGCAAGGCCATCTTCGGCGGGGTGGGACATTTCCTCTGGCAGCCGGCGCTGGTGGGGCGGCTGGCGGTGGCGGTGATGTTCCCGGCCACGATGAATCCGGCTGCCTGGCCGGTGCTGGCGCAGAACAAGCTGCTGGTGGGCGACATCCGCAACGCCCGACACGCCGAGGACTATCGCCAATGGCGCGGCTCTGTCGCGGCGGGCGCCGACGCCATGCTCATCGAGCGCCCGTCGGTGATCCTCGGCGGCCTGACAGGCGGGGCGGAGCCGGCGTACAGTAGCCTGGGCTATAGGCCGGAGGGCTCCGCCAGCCGCAAGCCGCCCGCGCTGATGCGCCTTGTGCCCATTACCGACCTGCTGGCCGGGGCAACGCCCGGGGGCCTGGGCGAGACGTGCACCGTCGTCATCGTCCTGGCCGGGCTGTACCTGCTTTACAGGGGATATGTCAAATGGCAGTTGCCGCTGGCGATCATCTTGTCCGCCGCGGCGGTGGCTGCCGTCGCCCCGATTCGCCTGGCCGGCGACGGGGACCAGATCCGCACGGTCTGGTTGCCGCTGACGGCCGAGGGAACCGACGTCGGTCTGACGTACGTGAGCTTCCAGTTGCTCGGCGGGGAGTTGATCCTGGCGGCGGTGTTCCTGGCCACGGAGATGACCAGCCGGCCGGTGACGACCGGCGGGCAGGTGATCTTCGGCGCCGGCTGCGGGGCCGTGGGTATGCTGCTGAAGCTCTACCTCCAGGTGCCGATCCCGTTCTACATGGCCGTGCTCGCGATGAACACGTTCACGCCGGCCATTGACTCGATCTGGCGGCCGAGGGCGTTCGGCCAGCGTCGGCTGGAGGTGTTGAGGAGATGACGGCGCAGGGGCCTTGCCGGCGTCTGCTGGCTATTGGCAAGCGGGCCTCTTCGTCGCCCCGATCAGCCCGGCGCCCGCGGCCATGCACAGCAGCGGGGTTATCGGCAGGCGGTACCGCGGCAGGCCGGAAGGCCCCGGCAGCAAGACCGTGACCACCACCACCGCGGCCGCCAGGTAAACCTCCGGCGGCATCTGGAAGCTGAAGCGCCTGACCACGCAGGCCACAGTCCCCAGGTACTGCACCACCATGACGACCAGCAGCGGACCAACCAGGATGATGGCCAGTGAGTTGCCGCCGAAGTAATGCCTAACCGCCGCTGCCAACCCCTCCCTGTGCAGCACGTCGATCGTGCCGCGGTTGCCCTCAGTCAGGCCGGTGAGCTCCAGGATGTCGGTCGCGCCCGGCAGCAGCACGCCCAAGTCACCCTTGAGGTGTATCTCGGCATACAGGCAGGGGTGGGAGCCGATGATCCGCAATGCCTCGCCGCGGCGGGCGGCTGCGGCCTGGCCGGGGGTCTGCCCACGACTGGCGATGGCGTCGGTCTCCTTCAGTATCTCGCGGGCCTGGTCGGCGGGAATGCCTTCTGTGGCGGCGATAACCTCCGGCGCGGCAAAGCGATACATGCTGTCGCCGGCGAAGCTGGAGAATCCCAGGTAGTCCGCTGCGATCGCGTTTCGGACGACCCACGGCGCCACCGCCAGGCACACCACGCCCGCAAAGGCGCCTGCCCTTGTCCATCGCCCCTTGCCGGCTGACGCCAGCAACCCCACGGCGAACACGGCCGCCATGACGAGGCCCACCGGCCGAACGTAGCACGCGGCGCCCATGACGGCGGCGCCGGCCAGCAGCGGCCACCATCGGCCGGCGCGCATGTGGTGGATGACCAGCAGGAGCGCGACGATGAACAGCAGCGAGTACAGGCTGTCGGAGAGGATCCTCGCCGCAGAGGCGATCGCCAGCGGCGAGATGGCCTGGAGGGCGGCGGCGATCAGACCGGCCCGCTCGCCGACCAGCATCCAGCCGAGGACGAACGTCAGGTGCACCAGCGCGACGTCGATCACCATCTGGGCGATCAGCACCGCCCGCCACCACGACCCTTTCCAGGTCGCCCCGGCAGCGAGTAGCAGCGGGTAACCCGGCGTGCGGAATATCTCGGGCTGGCCATTCCGCTGGAAGCCGTCTTCCTGGACCAGCGAGGTCGACAGCTCGATGTAGTCCCGCGAATCCGGCGCGTAGACCCGCTCTTGGTGGTTCCACACCGCCGCCAGTAAGCCGGCCCTGGCCACGATTGCGACCAGCAGGATCACCTTGAACGTCCGTGTCTTCATGACGGGCACATGGTATGGCGCGGTGGGGCGATAAACAACCGCCAGGGAGGCTGAACCGCTCGGCGGTGGCAGAAACTACTCCCCGCCCCGCCCGGACGGTTAGAATGATGCGCATGAGCGAGCTGAAGGTCTGTGAGATATTCCTGAGCATCCAGGGCGAAGGCACGGCAGCGGGCCTGCCCTGCACCCTGGTGCGGTTGGCCGGCTGCAACCTGCGGTGCAGTTGGTGCGACACGTCGTACGCCTGGACAGAAGGCCAGCCGATGACCGTGGACGACGTGATCGCCCGCGTCGAGCAGCTCCGCTGCCGCAGGGTCGAGGTCACCGGCGGCGAACCGCTGCTCCAGCAGGCGACCCCGGAACTGCTGGCTGCGCTTTGCGACCGCGGGTTTGTCACGCTGCTTGAGACCAATGGCTCGCTGGACATCTCCGCCGTGGACAGGCGCGTGGTGAAGATAGTGGACTTCAAGTGCCCCTCCAGCGGGCAGCAGGACATGAACTGCTGGTCGAACGTCCTGGCCCTGGCCGGCCGGGACGAGGTGAAGTTCGTCCTGGCCGATCGCGGCGATTATGACTATGCCACCGAGAAGCTTACCAGCTATGATCTACCCGGCCGATGCCAGGTGATCTTTTCGCCGGTGTTCGGCCGATTGGCCCCGGCGGAGCTGGCGCGGTGGATACTGGCCGACGGCCTGGACTTGCGCCTGGGGCTACAGTTGCACAAGATCATCTGGCCGGACCGGGACCGCGGCGTGTAGGGTATGGCGACCGGCCCTTGGAGCAAAAGGCGATGGAAGCAGAGGTCGTGAAGACGTTCCGATTCGAGGCGGCCCACTCGCTGCCGAACGCGCCGCCCGGCCATAAGTGCCGCAACCTCCACGGCCACGGCTACCGCATCGACGTGCACGTGACCGGCGCCGTTGACCCCCGCGGCGGCTGGGTGATCGACTTCGGCGAGATCACCAAGGTGGTCGCGCCGATACTGGCCGAACTCGACCACCGCCTGCTGAACGACGTCCCCGGCCTGGCCAACTCCACCGCCGAGACTATCGCCCGCTATCTCTTCGACCGCATCTCCCCTCACCTGCCGGGCCTGTCGGCTGTGACCGCCTGGGAGTCCGACACCTCCCGCGCGGTGTACCGAGGCGGCTAAGGGCGCCGGGCCGGACCGACGGGTGCGCTGGCGCATCGCCGGGAGGAAGGCCAATGGCGTCGCTGCTGCGACGGTTGCTGACTGCGACTCACCCCGAAGGCATCCCTGGGCCCTGCGCGATTCTCTACGAGACCATCTCTCGCAGCAGCATCTTCCAGCGGCATTACGAGCTGGTCGCGCGGGACATCGCCGGTTACTGCCGCAGCGGCAGGCTGCTGGATGTCGGAACGGGGCCGGGGTGGCTCCTCCTCAAGATCCACCAGCAGGCGCCCGACCTCCAGGTCACCGGGCTGGACATCTCCCCCGCCATGGTCCGCAGGGCTCGAAGAAACCTCACCCTTGCCGGCCTGGGCGGCACCCTCGAGGTTGTCGAGGCCCCTGCCGCGCAGGTTCCCTTTCCCGATGGCAGCTTTGACGTTGTCGTGAGTACCGGCTCGTTTCACCACTGGAAGGACCCGATCGGCTCGCTGAACGAATGCTGCCGGGTGCTCAAGGACGGCGGGGTTACACTGATCTATGACCTCGTGACTCACCTGCCGCCTGTTGTCGCTGAGCCGGGCGAGCGCCACTTCGGCAGATACCGGATGTGGCTGCTGCGGCTGCACAGCTTTGAAGAGCCGTTCCGGACCCCGCAGGAGATGGTGGAGCTTGCCTCCCAGAGCCGTTTTGGCGGCGGGGAGACGAAGTTCGTCAGCGTGCTCTGCTGCCTGGTGCTGCGGAAACGGCCCCCAACATAGGCCGCGATGGGGCGGCGGCGCGGGGCCTAGACCACCTTGATGTCCAGTGCGATGTCCACCGCTGAGGCGGAGTGGGTGAGGGCCCCGACGGCGATGCGTTCCACGCCGGCCTCGGCGACGGCCCGCACGTTGGCCAGCGTGATCCCGCCCGATGCCTCCAGCCCGACGCGCCCGCTCAGTCCGGCTGCGTTGCGCATGGCCACCGCCGCGCGGATCTGCTCCAGCGGCATGTTGTCCAGCAATATGATGTCCACCGGCAGCGTCAGTGCGGCTTTGAACTGCTTCAGCGTCTCCACCTCCAGTTCGACGAAGGCCCGATCGCCCAGGTAGGGGCGTATCCGCTCCAGCTCCCTGCCCAGGGCGCTGATGGGGTCCTTGCCCTCGGCCCGCGCCAGCACGGCCAGGTGGTTGTCCTTGACCAGCACCGCGTCGTACAGTCCCCTGCGGTGGTTCCTGCCCCCGCCGGCGCGGACGGCGTACTTCTCCAGCTCGCGCCAGCCCGGCGTGGTCTTGCGCGTGTCGAATATCTCGGCGCCGGTGCCCTCGACGGCCTTGACGTATTCCATGGTCGTCGTCGCCACACCGGACAGTCGCTGGAGGAAGTTGAGCGCCACCCTCTCGGCCGCCATCATGCCGCGGGCCGGGCCTCGCCAGATGGCCAGCACCTCCCCGGGCTGCACGCGCTGGCCGTCATCGACTAGTTGCTCGGTCCGCAGCTCCCCGTCATAGGCAGCGGCGATCGGCTCTAGCAAGGGCACGCCGCAGATGGTCGCCGGCTGGCGGGCGACGAACCACCCGGTCGCCAGCACCTCAGGTGGCAGGATCGCGCTGGTCACGTCGCCGCTGCCGAGGTCCTCGTCGCGGGCCATCTCGAGCAGCCGCCAGAGGTTTTCCCGTTCGCGTTTTCCAGGGACGGTACCCATAGCCTTCGGCCTCTCCCCAAGAGCATAATACAGACACGCACGTATGCAAGCCCCCTGTGGCGGGCCTGTTGCGCGGGGGCCTTGACCGCTAAGCCACTGTTATGTATGATTTAAGAGGAGGGCGAGCACGAACAGAGGCTTTTATAGCACCCACCCGGCGAGGTGGGCTGAGGCGGTAGGGGTGCGAGAATATGGAGGCAGACGGTGAGGATTAGCGGGCGACTTGTCGCCGCGGCAGCCCTGGCCGTGTGTGTCTCGCTGCATCTGCTTGCCGGACCGGCCCGCGCCATCGTCGTCTGCGACGACCCCAACGATCCCAACCACCTGGTCACCCCGCCATCCGCCTACGACGAGGTCGCCTACCTGGGCACCGCCGACGGCACCAGTGCCGTCCTGATCGATTCCTGGTACATCCTCACCGCCAGGCACGCAGGCTACGTGCCAGGCATGGTCGTGTTTCACCTTGCAGGCGGGCAGCAGGTGTTCACGATGATGGAGAAGTTCAGCAATCCCAGCGCCGACCTGGCCGTGATACGCCTCAACCGCGCTACGGGTCTTCCAGGCTACTCGCTGTACGATCCGGCCGTTTACGGCTCGGAGAAAGGCAAGGAGGGCATCCTTTTGGGTTACGGCATGAGCGGGACGCCCGCGACCGTCCAGGCCGGCGGCGACCCCAACTACCCCCGCGGCACGTTGCGGGTCGGCTACAACAAGATCGACGGAAACGCCTTCGATCCCAATGCCGGCTACTACCTGTGGTCGGACTTCGACTCGCCTTCCTCGCCGGGCCCGAATGGAAGCCTGGGCATCAACAAGGAGGCTGCGGTGGCGCTCGGCGACAGCGGCGGGCCCCTGTTCATCAATGCCGGCGGGCAACTCCGCGTGGCGGGCATCGAGTTCTCATCTTCCAGGAACGACCCCAACCACTGGCCAAGCTACGGGGACTACAGCTACTACGTCCAGGTCGCTGCCTACAGCAGCTGGATTAAGAGCCTAATCCCCAGCCAACCGGCAACGGAGACCGGAGACTTCAACAACGACGGTGCCACGAACGATGTCGATATAGATGCCTTGTTCGGCCACTACGGCGGCATCGACATGTGGTATGACCTCACCGGCGACAGCGCGGTGGGCAAGGCCGACAGCGATCGGCTAATCCGCGTCTTTCTGACGACCGAGTACGGCGACGCCGATCTCGACCACCGGGTGGACGTAAATGACTACAACATTCTGGCCGCCAATTTCGGCCTGACCGGCTCGGGCCACTGGGCGCTGGGTGACTTCAACGGCGACAAGAAGGTCGACTTCGCCGACTACCAGATACTGGAGGTCTCCTTCGGTTTCGGCACCGGCGGTGGCTTGTCTCTTCCGCCCGTCCCCGTCCCGGAGCCGGCGGCGATGTCGCTGCTCGCTGCCGGGTGGGTGCTGCTGGGGCGGCGGGCGCAGAAGCGCTGAGGCGCCGTAGGCCGCGCTCGAGCAGGGGGAGTCTTCTGGAGACCAACAACTCGGTCAGGAACCGCCGCGCTTGCTCGCCAGGCGGGAGCGAATCTGCTGAACCGTCTCCGGCGGCACGAACGCCGAGATGTCGCCGCCCATCTGGGCGATCTGCTTGATCAGGCTGCTGGAGGTGAAGGCGTACTGCGGGTTGGTCATGATGAACACCGTCTCCACGCCGGCTGCCACGCGGTTGGTCAGGGCGACCTGGAACTCAAAGTGCAGGTCGGCGGTGTTGCGGATGCCGCGCAGGATGGCTGAGGCGCCGACCTTGCGGGCAAAGTCGACCGTCAGCCCCTTGTAGGACTCCACCCGCACGTTGGGCATAGCGGCGGCCGCACGGCGGACCATCTCCACCCGCTGATCCTGGCTGAGCAGCGAGCCCTTCTCCGGATTGTCCCCGACGGCGACCACCAGTTCGTCGAACAGCTCCGCCCCGCGCCTGATGACGTCCAGGTGCCCGTTGGTCACGGGGTCGAACGTGCCCGGAAAGATGACAAGCTGCTTCTTGTGGTCGGTCATGTCAGTTTACCTGATCCTGGGTCCGCTGCGCCGCGCGTGCTCCGCGGCCGTCGCCGATGCCCAGGATTATATGTCTACCGGATACGGTGGGAAAGACAGGACTGACCCGCCACCGCCGCGGTGCGCCTGAAAACACAACGCCCCCGACCGCGGCGGCCGGGGGCGGGATCGCTGAATCTGATCGGCCAGAGTCACTCGCCGATCCGCACGTGCCAGGGCGTCAGCCTACTGGACCTGTCCAGCAGCAGGATGGCGTCGATGTCGTAGACCATCATGCGCGCCTGGAGCTCCATCGACTGGGATATCCTCCGATTCCGCTGCTCAGCCGTTTCCGAGAGGGTGCAGCCGGCGACCAGGCAGATGAGCACCAACACCACCACAGTTAGTGCGTTCCTCATGACTCTCACCTCAGGACTTCTCCTGCCCCGCTCAGCCATGTCATTCGGCCGATGCGACAGCCAATGGATGCTATTCAGCCCCCCGCCGGCTGTCAACGCAAAAAGGCCGGCCGCCACGGTCCAGCGGGCCCGCGTCAAGACCGAAATACACCAACGACCTGCTTCGGCCCGGCCGGCCACTCGCCGGCAGGAGCAACTCTCATGCATCTGAACCGGCAGGCTGCCGGTTACCTGTTGGCCTGTCGGCGGCGCAGCAGGGCGAGGC
>Ga0315280_10006745_pt1 | contig 15703 bp, 13 predicted proteins | sample YL17G06_40_MG_FD_203697 | JGI IMG/M metagenome (GOLD analysis project Ga0315280, IMG submission 203697) | Sediment microbial communities from Yellowstone Lake, YNP, Wyoming, USA - YL17G06_40 | ecosystem: Environmental > Aquatic > Freshwater > Lake > Sediment | place: USA: Wyoming | collected... | reverse complement strand
CGAGTCCTGCGACTCCAGACTGGGGGTTGCGAACGCGGTTCGGTGCGCTCAGGATGCAGCAGAGCCGGTCAGACTGGCGGTCAGCCCCACCGCGGTTTCTTTGGCGCGGGTGTCGGAGTGGAGGTAGTTGGCGGTGGTTTCGAGGTCGGCATGGCCGAGGAGTTCCTGGACGGTGCGTACGTCCACACCATTGCGCACGAGGTGAGTGGCGAAGGTGTGCCGCAGCATGTGGGGCGTGATGCGCTTGGCGAGGCCGGCGCGTGCGAGGATGCGCCGCAACGAGCGGTTGAGGTAGTCGTTCGCCAGCCGCCGGCCCTGGGGGCTGAGGAAAAGGTAGGGCTGGTCGGTCTCTGGGCGGACGGCCAGGTAATCGCGGATCGCCTGCCCCGTCACGGGCATCAGCGGCACCATGCGCTGCTTGGCACCCTTGCCGCGCACCAGAAGCATTTCGTTTTGTAGGTCGGCATCCTCCAGCCGAATTGCGCCCACCTCGCTGCGGCGCAGGCCGGCGGTCAGCATCAATAGGAGCATGGCGCGCTCAAAGGGGGATTCGGCCGCTGCGATGAGTTGCTGGGCTTCGTCCTCGGAGATCGCATTCGGGATGCGGCTGGCCGGCTTGGGCAGGGGAATCCTCCGCGCGGGGTTGGTGTCCAGTTCTCCCAGGTCCATCAGGAAACCGAAGAATGACGACAGAACGGTGATTTTGCGACAGACGGTGGCTGGCGCTCGACCGCTCAGGGTCACGGCATACTGCATCACCAACTCCCGGGTGATGGCGCTCGGCTCAGGCAAGCGCTCTGAGCGTCCGACGAGCCAGCGGCGGAACTGGCTCAGATCGCAGCGATAGGTGGAGACGGTCAGCGGCGAGTGGCTGCGGTAGGATCTCTGATACTCCAGGAACTGCCCGACCTTGTCGCCGAAGACCGTCCCCTGCATGGCGTTCTCAGTTGTCTGCTGCTGCATCTATCTCTTCCTCCTCTGCATCCATTCCGAGCAGGCCATTCAGCCTCGCCACGGCTGCCTGCTTAGCCTGGCCGTCTGAGTGCAAGTACTTGGCAGTGGTGCTCAAGTCGTTGTGGCCGAGCAGTTCCTGCACCGTCTTGACGTCCACTCCGTTTCGCACCAGGTGGGTGGCGAAGGTGTGGCGGAGCTTATGCGGTGTGATCCCTTGCCCGTCCAGGCCTGCCCGCCTGAGCAAGGGTCGAATTACCTTATAGACTCCGCCGCCGGTCAGTGCTTCGCCCGTCACTGAGCTGATGAAGAGCTGATTGCACTGCGTCGGCTCCCGCCAGGCTAGATGCTGCCGAATCGCCTCCACCACCTCCGGGGTGAGAGGGACCATCCGTTCCTTGTTGCCCTTGCCGCGGACGCGAAGCTGGCGATGCTCAAGGTCAACGTGGTCGAGGGTGATGCCCGCCGCCTCGCTGCGGCGCAAGCCGGTCGAGAGCAGCAGGAGCAGCAGAAGCCGATCCCGCGGCGTCTCCGCCGCGCCGAGCAGCGCCTGGACATGCTCAGGCGACAGCACCACGGGCAGGTTCTTGGACACCTTGGGCAGCGGCAGTCGGTGGGCGGGATTGCTGTGGCAGCTGCCCATGTCCTGGAGAAAGCGGAAGAAGGACGACAGGCAGGCATACTTGCGTCGGATGGTCAGCGGCTTCATGCCACGCAGTTTCAGGCCCCAAGCGACCACCTGCGGGCGGGTGATCTCCGCCGGGGCAGGCACTCGACCCTCGTGCTCTAGTAGGAACGCGCGGAACCCGCGCAGGTCAATCCCATAGGCTCCCACCGTCCACGGCGAGTAGTGGCGGTAGCCTTGCAGGTACGACAGGAACTCCGTGACCGCCGCGTCAAAGGCTGCGCCCTCTTCAGCCCCTGTTTCCCGCTCAGACGAGTCCGGAAAGTCCAGATTCTCCGCCACCTGAGTGACCATCTTACCCTCCTGTAACCCCACATTCTCTATGTATGGCCGCGGCGCTCATAAGCGTGCTCGCGATTTCAGCCGGATGGGGGTCCGAAAGGAACTTAACAAACGGAGGATGATCCCCAATATCGTGACCAAACCAGCCGCCAACCCTGCTGGGTTAGGCTAATGAGTTGTTGGACAGCACCATGTACCGAGAGCTTCAAAATCACCGCGTTGGGGCTGCGGAAGCGCAGCAAACGTGTACCGAGCATGGGCCGGACGCACTCTGGCCTGCCTGTGACGGCGCCGTTGCGGTTTCCTCTCGGCGCCGAATGGCACCCCGCGCCAGATCGCCTGCTCTCTGGTCTGGGGGTTGTGCCATAAGCCGGGGGGTGATAGACTGTCTGCGTGAGCGTGCATCCGAAGATTCTCGCGCAGATCAAGAAGGTCACGGGGAAGCGGCCATTGGCGGTGATTAATCACATCCTGGAGCACGGCCAAGTCACTACGCAGGAGCTGAAGGATCTGTACGGCTACAACCACCCGCCGAGGGCAGCCCGTGACGTGCGTGAGTGGGGCATCCCTCTGGATACGGTTCGCGTCACAGGTACTGATGGTAGAAGCATCGGAGCGTATCGGTTCGGTGATCCCGACAGGATTGAGAACCACAAGCTGGGTGGCAGGAAGGTGTTCGCGAAAGCCTTCAAGGAACTCCTCCTGGAACGGCAGGGCGCTCGCTGTGCGCTGACCAGTGAGCCATTCCACCCTCGATATCTCTCAATCGACCATCGGGTGCCTTACGAGGTCTCCGGTGACGCCGCCGTAGCAGAAGATGACCTCGACAGTTTCATGCTGATTTCGGCAACGGCCCAAAGGCAGAAGAGCTGGTCATGTGAGCATTGCCGTAACTGGCTAGAGATTAAGGATCAAAGCATCTGTCGTCGCTGTTACTGGGCATCCCCTGAGGCATACGAGCACATCGCGATGGAGCAGCGCCGCAGGGTTGACCTCGTTTGGATTGACGACGAAGTAGGGGACTACGAGGCCGTGCTGAAGGCCGCGCGAAAGAGCGGCAAGTCATTGGCCGACTTCATCAAGCAACTGGTCCAGAGAAACCTGGGAAGCTAGTCGAACAAAGTGAGCGGTTCCCGCCGAGGGGCGAGAGGACTTGGCAACCCGCCGAGCTTGTCAACGACGGCAGGAGAAACATATAGGGATTCGTATGTCTTGTGATCGCGGCCAAGCAAGGTTGCCTGAGTTGACCTTCCGACCAGCAACTCTTCATGGTGCAGCCTGAGTTCGTCAGGCAGTCTCTTCCCGTATAACTTGTCGCCGGTGCGTCCGTCGTAGCTGACCACGAATGGCACTTTTCGCGCGTTCAGCGATTCAAGTTCTGCGATGAATTCATCAACATCCACAGACTGAACGTATCTATTGTCTCTGTCCTTGCATACTCCCTGGTATGGGGGGTCCATGTATACGAGGTCGCTCGGACGTGCTTCTCTGAGCACTTTCCTGTAGTCGTCGCAGGTCGTCTTGGTGCGCCCACCCAAGATCTCTGACACAAGATGTATATTTCTCGCCATCGTACGGGGACGCATGCCTTTGCGCCGATGGTCGGGACTGTTATTGAACTCCCCGTTCCTGTTGTACCGAATGGCGGCTTTGACACATCGTGCCAGCAAGAAGAGTAGTAGTTCGGGCTTGTGCGTTCGGTTGAACTCGTCCCTAACTTCGTTGTAGTGCTCACTCTCCCGGCCATGTTGCGCATCCCAGATCCCGCGGTAGTCGTCCGACAGTTCACTTGGTTCGTGGAGTATCCTGTCCCACAGTGCCATAAGGGCAGCATGAGCGTCGTTCAGCCAGAACCGCTGGGCCCGACCGACCCAGGCAGCGGCAACTGACACGGCCGCCGACCCGGCAAAGGGCTCGATCAAGCATCTCGCGCCCTGGGGGATGCACTGTAGAATCGCAGGAGCGAGCTTCCTCTTGCTCCCTTGATACGGGAATGCCTGTGGTGTATTCCGAGGTACGAAAGTCAACGTTCCCGCTCTTTCCATGCATCCTAGCAGGTGTTGTTCACATCCTACGATGCTTCCCCGCCGAAGTCAAGAGCCCGTTCGTCTCACGTTCGTCTCACGGTTACCCCCTTGTGCGGCCTCGCTTGTGGCACCGCAAGTCAGGTGGGGGAAACAGGTGGGCGATGAGGATGCTGTCGAGCCATTCGATGGCGAGGGTGAGATTGACATAACTGGCTGAACATCCTCCCTTCGCACCTATCGGAAGCAGCCCCCATGGACAGTGACACCTCTGCGCGACGCATCGTCCGCTTGGCGGCATCAGGAAGCGGCGGAGCCGGTCAGGCTGGCGATGAGGGCCACGGCGGTTTCCTTGGCGCGGGTGTCGGAGTGGAGGTAGTTAGCTCCGGGCTCGAGTCGGGAGTGGCCGCGGACCGTCGCGGTCTTGATGCGCGCCGTCTGACGATCTCGGGTATTACCTTATCCAGGACACGCCGTATCCGGTTCCCGGCGCGCGGCGCGGTGTGCTGAAGCGCCCTGAGCAGCGCGTCGTAAAGCTTGCCAGCATCATAGGGCGTGTCACCCACGTTCACCAACAGGCCCGCCCACTCCGCTATCGCGCGACCGGCGCGTCTCTCGCTTTGCATCAGGGCAAAGTACAGGCCTCCTACCATCGCCTCAGCTGCAGCGTTGACATTACCCGCAAGCAGGTTGGCCGATGCTACTTGACGCATGATGTCTTGGCCAGCCGCATAGTCGTTCAGTTTCTGCGCCAGCGCTACGGCCTCGGTCGCAGTGGCCGACGCATCGGCTTCTCTGCCCAATTCGATCAAGCACAGAAGGCGGTTCATGAGGATCGCCAACCCCAGTGATTGTGCCTTCTGTTCTAGCGCGCTTGCAGCTGCATCGTAGAAGCTGAGCGCCACTTGATATCGCCGCTTGATGACATCGAGACTGCCTAGACTGCTCAACGCTCTCGCTTCGCCGTCGGTATCGGACAACCGACGGGCACACTTCAGACTCTCCCTGAAGCAAGAACGCGCGCTCTTGGCGTCATCTCCATCCATATGGGCCAGCCCAAGGTTGTTCAGGAGCATTGGCATGCTGCGCGTGTCTCGCAATTCACGCGCCAAGGTGATGCTCTTAAGCCCCAGTGCCACAGCGTTCTCAGCGTCACCGCGGCGCCTTACTATCTCCGCTAGATTGGACAACACCTGCGATGACAGCACACGGTTGTGGGTCTTGCGGCCGAGTTCCACCAGCGCTTCGTAGTCCGATTGGGCCTGCGCCAACTGTCCCGCTTCAGCACGAGCCAAGGCCAGATCGGCTCGCGTCAGCGCCTCCAACGAACGCTCTCGCATCTGCTTATACATGTTCGATGCTTGACGGAGCAGACTCACGGCGCGGCGCGGAGCGTTATGATCAGTGTAGAGAAGCGCTACTGCCCACGTGCGCCGAGCGAGTTCTCTCGTGGTTCCGCGACGCTTTAGGAAGCGGCGTTCCCTATCGAATAGGCTGTGGACCCAGTCCAGATGCCCAGTCGAGAATAGGATTGGCACGCAAGCTGCGTAGGCCTCAGTTAGCGCGGTTACCTTATTGCTTTTCTGCAAGATGCGAATGGCTCTATCAACAGAAGTGCGACACGCATCCAATCGTCCTAGTGATGCGAAGGCCGCACCCATTGCCCAAAGCGTACGGCCGTGCCATTCGCTATCTCCAGCCAACTCGAATCGCCTGATGGCCATTCGATAGTATTTGACAGCCTCTCCCGCCTCCTCCGCGCGTGCTGACATCACACCGGCGTCGTGGTAAGCCATTGCCTCATCGAATTGGCTGCCCAGCTTCTTCTCCAGTTTGGCCAAGGCCAGGAAACGCTCGCGGGCTTCGGTATGACGCCCAGCGGTGGCACAAGCTACCGCCATCGCCCTGCGTAGCTGTTCCTCCACCTGCGCCAGACCCGATCCCCGGGCGAGAGTCATGCCCTCGGTGTACCTAGAAAGAGCGCTCTCCATATCACCCAGTTCTGACAACGCGTTGCCCAGGTTCAGATAGGCCAGGCAGAGCTCTTCAGCATTTCCGTAGCGTCGCGCAAACGAGAGGCCTCGGGCAAAATGCGTGCGCGCCCCCTTGTAGTCGCCGGATGCGACCGCAAGGTTCCCTAACGAACCGTACGCTGCTATCATGCCATGCTGGTCGTGGAGGCGTCGCTTGGTGCCAAGACTCTCCTTAAGCAGCCGGGAAGCTTCCTCCAAGTCACCATCCTCGGTCGCCATGCACGCCAGGTTATTCTGAACCTGCGCAAGCCCGCGGTCGTCTCCTATGATTGCCTTCAGCGCCAGACTCCGACGGTAATACCTCTTTGCGCCCTTGAGGTCTCCCATTCTGAAACTGGCTATGCCGAGGTTCTGCAACGCTGTTGATTCGATCTGCTGGTCATCCAGCTTGCGTCCCATTGACAGCATGTCCCGAAGGGTATCCAGCGCTTCCTCAAACTCGCCGCAATCCGTCAGCGCATTTCCAACCGCACACAGCAACCACGCCCATTGCGCCGGGGCGGCTGAGCGCAGTCGACGCGCCATTCTCCCAAGGGCGTGCTTCTGGCTCGCAACGAGGCGAGAAAGACCTGCCCTTACCATCCCTTCCGCGGTCTCAGCAAGGATCGCACAGGCATCATCGAGTCTTTCGGATCTGGCCGCGCTTGAGAACTGCCCAAGCGCGGCCTTAAGCCAGCGCTTGAACTCCGCCAAGTCTGCTTGGTCGCCTCGACGCTGCTCACCCATTTGTGTGGCGCGAGTGCCCATGGTTGTCACCGGGTCGGCGGCGCGTACCCACCGCTGAGTTGTCTGCCGGTGGTGGGCTGCGTGCCGATCTCGGGCTGCGTTGCAGATCTGTATACCGCCATAAGATGGTTCCAGATGCTTCGCTGAATGTAACTGGTCAGCTCTTGAGGAGACCTAAAGATTTGGTAGGTGCACCGCTTCCCCTGCCTGTGCAGGTACGTGCGAGTCTCAGGCTTCAGCGAACAGCGTTTGACGAAGATGAAATCAGCCTTCTTGCATCTGATGGCCTCCCTGTGTTCGGCTTTGGTATGGCTTGTGAGGTCGCGGCCGACGAGCAGCACCAGGACATCGCTCCGTCGGACCGCCTGCAAGCAGATCTGCATAGGAGGCCGGCAATCTGCATAGCCACAGGTCTCCCAGTCCCACGCGTCGGCGAATCCGAGCGCCTTGACCGCGTTGCGGGCGGCTTCGCGTTCCGCCCGTAGCGCGTTGCGACGCATCTTGCTGCTGATGAAAACCTGCAAACGGGAATCGTTCATGATTTAAGCAGCGATTACTCGGATATCACGCGTCGGCGCGATGGACAACGCTCTGCATTTCGGCAGGCTGCGGTCAGTCACCTGTCACTCACGTCCGGTCGGTTGAGGCGATTTCGAGGCCAGAGAGGCAACTGCGATTTTCATATGACGGGCTTAGTGCGTTCGGGAGGCAGAGCCGGTCAGGGTGGCGATCAGGCTAACGGCGGTCTCCTTCGCGCGGGTGTCGGAGTGGAGGTAGTTGGCAGTGGTTTCGAGGTCGGCGTGGCCGAGCAGCTCCTGGACGGTGCGCACGTCCACGCCGTTGCGGACGAGGTGGGTGGCAAAGGTGTGTCGCAGCATGTGCGGCGTGATGCGCTTGGCGAGGCCGCTACGAGCGATGATGCGCCGCAGCGTGCGGTTGAGGAGGTCGTGAGGCATCCGCTGAGCCTGAGGGTTGAGGAAGAGATAGGGGTGATCGGTCTGCGGTCGGCTTGCGAGATAAGCGCGAATCGCTTCCGCAGTCTGCGGCATCAAGGGCACCATGCGCTGCTTGGCTCCTTTGCCCCGCACCAGCAGCAGCCCGTCGTCCAGCTTCGCATCCTCCAGCCGGATCGCTCCCACCTCGCTGCGACGCAGGCCGGCAGTTAGCATCAGGAGCAGCATGGCGCGCTCAAAGGGGGATTCGGCGGCTGCGACGAGCTTCTGGGCATCGTCCTCGGAGACGGCATTGGGTATGCGGCTGGCCGGCTTGGGCAGAGGGATTCGCCTCGCGGGGTTGGTGTCGAGTTCTCCCAGGTCCATCAGGAAACCGAAGAATGACGACAGGACGGTGATCTTGCGACAGACGGTGGCCGGCGCTCTACCAGCCAGGGTCACGGCATACTGCATCACCAGCTCGCGGGTGATGGCGCTGGGCTGGGGCAGACACCCAAGGCGCGTCTTCAGCCACTGGCAGAACTGGTTCAGGTCACACCTGTAGGTGGAGACGGTAAGCGGTGAATGGCTGCGGTAGGAGCGCTGGTACTCCAGGAACCGCTCAATCCTGTCCTCCAGAACCGTGCCCCGCTTGGGAGCGTCAACCGTCTGCCGCATGTTCTCTTTCTCCCTTCTCACTGATCTGTCCCGAGCAAGCCGTTCAGCCTCGCCACCGCTAGCTGCTTGGCCTGGCCGTCTGAGTGCAGATACTTGGCGGTGGTGCCCAGATCGGAGTGGCCCAGTAGCTCCTGCACCGTCTTGACGTCCACGCCGTTACGGACGAGGTGGGTGGCGAAGGTGTGGCGCAGGTTATGGGGCGTGATCCCTTGCCCATCCAGGCCCGCCCGCTTGAGCAGGGGCCGGATGACCTTGTAGACCCCGCCGCCCGACAGCGGCTCGCCCGTAACCCGGCTGATGAAGATATGCTTACACTCGGTCGGCTCCCGCGAGGCGAGGTGCTGCTGGATGGCTTCCACGACCTCGGCAGTCAGAGGAACCATCCGCTCCTTGTTGCCCTTGCCGCGTACGCGCAGCTGGCGGTGCTCCAGGTCAACCTGGTCGAGGGTGATGGCCGCCGCTTCGCTGCGGCGCAAGCCGGTCGAGAGCAATAAGAGGAGCAGGAGGCGATGGCTGGGGTTCTGCGCGGCGGCGAGCAACTGCTGGACCTGCTCGGCTGACAAGACGGTGGGCAGATTCCGGGAGACCTTGGGCAGCGGCAACCGGTGAGCAGGGTTGCCGTGGCACCGGCCCATGTCCTGGAGGAACTTGAAGAACGACGAGAGGCAAGCATACTTGCGGCGGATGGTCAGCGGCTTCATCTCTCGCAGAGCCAGGCCCCAGGCGAACACCTGCGGGCGAGTGATGTCCTGGGGCGACGGCACCCGCCCTACCTGCTCCAACAGGAACTCCCTGAACCCGCGCAGGTCGATTCCATAGGCTCTGACCGTCCACGGCGAGTACTGGCGGTAGCCTTGCAGGTACGCGAGGAACTCCGAGACCGCGGCGTCGAAAGCGGTTGGCGCCTCGGCGACCGCCTCGTTATCGTCCTGCGGCGCACCTTCTTCGACCACCTGAGTGACCGTCACGCGACCCTCCTGTAACCCACGTTCTGTGGCTACATACATCACTCGGAGGGCCGAATAGTGCAAGCCGATTCAGGCAGAATCTGGGCAGAGTCTTGAGGCGGAAAAGTGGCCGAAAAGTGGGCCTATAACCTCGCAACTGTTGGGTGTCGGGGAACAGCGACAAACGGGCTGGCAGATTCGCGCGGAAATGGCGGCCAGATCGCTACATTACTATATAGCGCAACGCTGGCGGCTGTGCGGGCGGCAGGACAAGAAGAGAAGCGCGAGGAGCGGGCCTGTAAGCCGGAGTCCGCATGGCGATCAGCGAGCGTATGCCAAGGGTGTACCGAAAGTGTGCCAAAACGGGCTGATTTCGCAATTCGCGCGCGGTCCACGCTCAGACCGGTATACCTGCGGTGTACAATCGGTGTACCGACGGTGTACCAAGGGGTGTACCGAGAGCCCTCGGAATCACGCGTTTTGGGTGCGGCAAGCACGGCAAACGTGTACCGGCGGGCGCCGGACGCGCTCTTTTGTGGCCTGCCCGTGATGGCGCCGCTGCGGCTTCGATGACCATTGAGTTGCGATCCTCGCGTCAGGGTCGGAGCCTGCGACGGCCCGGTTCAGCAGCCGCGGTCGGCGAGTTTGGCTCCGCGGCCGTCCCGTCGCCGCTCTTGAGCATCAGCCGGGAAGTGGAGCGGTAGCTGGGCGGGTCGGGGTGACCTGACGTGGCGCAGGGCGTCCAGCAGCGGCCAACTTCTAGCCTCGCTCTAAGCCAGAGCCAGATCAGGTCGCGGTTGACTTGACATCATGTCCTACATGCGCTATCATGATTTCAGTCTGAGCCCATTCCGCCCCTACTGCTGACTTTTCCGACCACGGGGCGGACGGGTGAACGATTAGGGCAACCAGCCCGTCGGGAGGCAGAGACTCTAGTGCGGCCTGCGGGGCCGCGGCTTGAGTGTCTGCCTTTTTTGTTTGGAGCGACCCGATGAAGCGCGCCGGGCTGAGACACAGCCCGGGCGAGAAAGGCAATCGGCAACTAGCCGAGGCACGGAAATGAAGTGACCAACAGAGAGCAAGCCGCCGGCGCGGTGATGCCGGCCCCGCACCCCCTTTCCCTGCTTGACCGAGTCCACAGTAGCATCGGCGGTAGCCAAGCCGCCCCGGCACCGCCCCCCCCAACCGCTGCACCCGCTCGCCGTCGCAACACGGAGGCTTTGCGCTTCTGCATGCGCAGGATCGCAAAGCCTCTTTGTTCTTCTGGGCCATTAGCCCAACGGAGTAGACTCCGATGAACGGCAAAGGACAGACCACAGAAGGCGGAGGCACCGCGACCGGGGCCGGCGCGGCCTCGCCGCGGTCGGACAGTGCAGTGCGGCCGTGGGAAAGGATGAGCGGCGAATCGGCTGCCGCCCACTCCGGCTTTCTCGTGTACCGGGACTGTGAACCGCCGCGCAGCCTGACCAAAGCGGCGCAGGAGATGGGCCGGCATCCGTCCCTTCTCAAGCGCTGGTCGTCGCGATACAGGTGGCGCGAGCGCGTGTTTGCCTGGGACGTTTCCCAGGCACGGGAAGCAGAGGAAGCGCTGCGCCGCCAGCGGGAGGAGTCGCTGCAGCGGCAGGCGCGGGATGCCGAGCAACTCCAGCGCCTGGGGATGGCACGGCTGAGCGGACTGATCAGCCGGGACCCGGAGACCGGAGCGGTGCGCCTGGACTCCAGCGTGACGCCGCGGGATGCCGTGACCATCTACAAGTGGGGGGTGGAGTTGGAGGATCGCATCACCGGCAGGGCCGAAACCGCCGAACCCGAGGATGTCACCGAGCAGCACCTGCGGCGCATGAGCACCGAGCAGCTGCACGAGCTCTTGGCCCTCGCCACGGAACGGGCCGGGCAGGAGAGAGAGGAGGATGGCAATGACGGCGACGAGTGACCTGCAGCGTAAAGCCTGCTTCGGGGCAACCGACTTGATCCGGCGTGAGCTGGCGCGGCGCGATGTCAACGAGTTCTGCGAATACGCGATGACCGGTTCGGATGGAAGCCCTTGGGTGCAACAGGACTTCCACCGCGAGTGGCAGGCGCTGCTGCCGGAGCGCGGGCCAGCCCGTATCCTCATCGGCGCGCCCAGGGAATCCGCCAAGACCAGCCAGTTGGCGGTGGCTCGCGTGATCTGGGAGCTGGGGCGCAATCCGGACCTGCGTGTCAAGATCGTGACCGCCGCCGATTCCCTGGCGGGTGACATCGTCGGCTCCATCGCCCGCCATATCGCCACCAATCCCAGGGTGCGGGAAGTCTTCCCGAACCTGAGGCCAGCGTCCCAGGGATTGTGGCCCAAGCCGGGCGCCCAGACCACGAGGTTGATGGTGGCGAGAAGAAGCCGCGAGAAAGACCCCTCGGTCGCCGGGCACGGGATCATGTCCGCCGGGGTCGGCGGGAGAGCGGATCTCATCATCTTCGATGACGTGGTTGACTTCCGCAACGCGGTCGGTGCTCCCGCCATGCGCAAGCAAGTGGCGCAGTCGTTCTTCGAGGCGTGGCTCAACCTGCTCGGCCCTCAGGGGCGGGCGGTCTACATCGCCACCGTCTGGCACCAGGACGACCTGACCATGGAGCTCAGGGGCAACCCCGAGTGGCACGTATGGTGGAGGCCGGCCTGGGATGAGGTGACCGGGCAACTGCTGTGGCCGCAGCGCTGGGATGCGGACGCGCTGGCGGCCCGGGAGCGCGAGATCGGCCGGCGGGCGTTTGCGCGGCAGTTCCTGCTGCTGCCGCTGAGTGACGAGGAGTATACCTTCCCGCCCGAGGTCATGAACTGCTGCAAGGATACCCGCTTCGCTCCGGGGCAGGTGCAGGTTCCCGACGACTGGCCGCGCTATGCCGGCGTCGATCTCGCCTCTTCCCTGGGGCAGAAGGCGTCCTACACGGTCATGTTCACGCTCGCCGTGGACCCGGAGAGCAAGCGGCGCTACCCGCTGGAGATCATCCGCCGGCGGCAGGTCTTCCCGGCGACGATAGAGATGATCGTGGAATCCTACCAGCGCTGGCGGCACCAGAAGGTCTATGTCGAATCCAACGCCTTCCAGGCATCGGTGGTGCACGAGCTCAAGAGCCGGAACTGCTCGATGCCGGTGAAATCCTACACCACCGGCCAGCAGAAGGGCGACGAGAGCGTGGGCATCCCCTCCCTGAGCGCGGGGATGGCGGGCGGCGGGTGGGTCATCCCGGCAGGAGGCCAGCCGCACGAGGCGCGCTGTGAATGCGGCTGGTGCGCCTGGGTGCGGGAGCTGACCCTGCATCCGGGAGGCGAGCACACCGATTGCCTGATGGCGATGTGGCTGGCGGAGCTGGCGGCGCGGGAGCAGAGCTCCGGGCCTCGCATCCGGTGGATCGAGTGGGGTGATGATGACGGCGGGAGCGGCATCGAATGGCTGCGCAGACGCCTGATACGCTAACCAAAGACAGGAGTGAAAGACAAATGCCAAATACAGAGACGTTGACCATCGAGCAGGTTGCGGTGGAGAGGCTGCGGCCGGCGGCCTACAATCCCAGGTTGATGCCTGGTGACGAGATGGCGAAGCTCCGGCGTTCGCTGGAGCAATGGGGCTTTGTGGAGCCGATCGTGGTACGGCGAGCCGATATGACCGTCATCGGCGGCCACCAGCGGCTGGAAGCGGCCAAATCGCTGGGCATGACCAGGGTTCCGGTGGTATTCGTGGATGTGAACGAGAACCAGGCCAAAGCCCTCAATATCGCCCTGAACCAGATCCACGGGGATTGGGACCTGCCCAGACTGGGAGAGCTGCTGGAGGAACTGAAGGATCTTCCTGATTTGGATGAAACCCTGACCGGCTTCGACCCCAAGGAGATGGATCAGCTCCTGGCGGAGCTGGAGCGCTCGCAGCGGTCGGCCTTTGAGGAGGCGTTTGACGCCGAGCAGGCTATGGCCGAGGCGCAGCAAGCCACCGGGCCGACGCGCGTGCAGCCGGGCGAAATATGGCAGCTGGGGCAGCACCGGCTGGTGTGCGGAGATGCGACCGACGCGTCGTCATGGCAGCGACTGATGGCCGGGAAGGTTGCCCACGCCGTGGTAACCGATCCGCCCTATGCGGTGCACTATGTCGGCGGCCGTGCGGCGCAGGAGAACCGCATCGCCAAGGCGCGGCGGGAGGCGATGAGCGGACAGACAGCGAGGAGGGCCGACGGCTGAGCGCTGGCACAATGGCCGTCCGGCTGCAAGTTTCCGCGGAAAGCAGCGTCGTGTGTGGACGTAGGCCACACACCCGGCCTTGACTAAGTGGCGGCCTCCGAGTGAGGGATACATGCGGTCGGCGGAACTGCCGGCACACTGACTCACGGGAGGACAGCAGAATGACAAAGGCAGAGCAGAGACGAGCAGTCGAGCAGCGGACTCAGCAGCGCCTGGAGGCGCGCAAGGAGGCGGCGAAGAAGGCGCAGGGCAAGCCCAAGCCCGCGGAGACACAGAAGAAAGCCGACGTCGCGGCTCAGGCGGCCGAAGCGCAAGAGCAGCAACCGGAAGTGGCCAAGCGGCAAACCAAGCGCCCTGAACGCAACGTGGCGCAGAAGGGGCGCGCTGCGGGGCCGATGGCAACCGTGGCGCTGCGGGGACAGCAGGCCGAGCGATTCCGGGCGCTGGCGGCCAAGCAGGAGTTGACTCTGGCGAAGCTGCTGGTGCGGATGATGGAGGTGTTCGAGGCGCAGGCCAGCTAGCCACACTCACGAGTCGGCAGCCAACAACGGCGAACCGCCCTGTCCATCGAGGAGGGCGGTTCGCTTGCATATCGGCGACGGGGATACGCGGCCCCTCGCTGCCCAGCCGGATCCTTGCGCTAGATGGAGCGCCAGTGGAAACCGCGCCCTGATGCGCTTTCTGGCCCGAATGCGCCGTAAACGGCGCGCGACGTTGGCTTCAGGGCCGCGTTCGGCAGCGAGGTGGTGGTATGGTGGCGGCGCTTTCAGGCGCTTTGGCCGTGCTACCGAGCAGCGTGGTTTCCCGGCATATCCGCTACCTGCTGGCGCAGGTCATCGGCGTCCATATGCGTATAGCGCTGGGTAGTGGTGACGCTGGAGTGACCCAGGAGTTCCTGCACCGCGCGCAGGTTGGGGCGTGCGCGCAGGGCATGGGTGGCAAAGGTGTGGCGCAGCAGATGCGGCCCCGAGCGATCGGTGATGCCGAGCAGCCATCCCCGCCAGCAGGCCGGCCGATAGGCTAGTGGCCGGAGCACGAGCCTCCGCCCATTTCTGCGGCGCCAGGGGCGCCGCTTTGGGTCTCACGGAGGGCCGAGGGCATGGAGGTTCTTCAGGCTGCTGCATCCTTGATCGTGAAGTCAGTGGTGCTGAGCGCGCAGTGGGCCGGTCAGAGACGCAGGCTGTGCCTGCGGCAGGCGGCCGCCGGTGCCGGCGAGCTGGCGCAGCTGCGCGCGGAGGTGACTGCGCTGCGTGACGAGAACGATCGGCTGCAATTCGAGAACAGCTTGCTGCGGTCACGCCTGCGTCATGCCCGTTCCCGCAAGCCGCACTACACGCCTATCCAGCGACTGCAGATCCTCTGGCATATCGCTTACTATGCCATCCCCAGAAGCCGGGTGAAAGAGCACTTCGGCATATCCATATCCACTCTCTACCGCTGGCTGCATGCGGCCGAGCGCGGCGACATCGGCGAGAAAAAGAGCAAGCAAGACAGCCCCAGGAAGACGCCGGCGGAGATCGTGCGGCTGGTCTGGGAGATCTTCGAGGCCAACCCGCACTTCGGCCGTCATTGCATCGCTATGACGGTGTGGGCGCTGCGGGTGTTCGTCGCCGCCTCGACCGTGCGCAATATCCTGCTGGCGCCCAAGCCAAAGAGGTCATTGGCGCAAGCGGCCACCACTGCAAAGCAGGAACGACCGCAGCCGCGGGCCATCACTGCGCGCTATCCTAACCACGTCTGGTCGGTGGATCGCACTCGGGTGTGGCGCTGGGGAGTCTGGCCGACCTGGGTTTTGGTCGGGATCGATCACTACTCCCGCACGGTGACCACGACCTGCCCGCTGGAAGGCCCCAATGCGGCTTGGGTCACGACCGCGCTGGAATCCGCCTTTGCGCGCTACGGCGCGCCGAGGTACATCGTCACCGATCAGGAGTCAGTGTTCACCAGCGACGCTTTCGTTGAATTGAAGGAGCACTGGGGGTTCAGACACCGCTTTGGCGCGGTGGGCAAGCACGGCTCCATCGCGGTCACCGAACGCGCGATCAAGACGCTGAAATATGAGTGGCTCCGGCGGGTCGCGCTCATCCGCGATTTCGATCACCTGGCCGCGTTGCTCGATGACTGTGAGGTAGGCGTGCAGCGCACCATCGTGGTGAGCGACGTGTTTCCGCACGCCCCCTCCCGAACCGTACATGACAGTTTCCCGTCATACGGCTCTCCGTTCAGGATTGACCAGGT
>Ga0315280_10006743_pt1 | contig 15705 bp, 18 predicted proteins | sample YL17G06_40_MG_FD_203697 | JGI IMG/M metagenome (GOLD analysis project Ga0315280, IMG submission 203697) | Sediment microbial communities from Yellowstone Lake, YNP, Wyoming, USA - YL17G06_40 | ecosystem: Environmental > Aquatic > Freshwater > Lake > Sediment | place: USA: Wyoming | collected... | reverse complement strand
ACTTCAGCATATTCAACTTTTTTGCTTTTCGCGTACTCTAAAGTATAATCAACGACGTCTTCTTCCATCTCTATCCCAACCTATTTGAAGTTACAACTCGTAAAGCAAAAGATAAAACCTTTTAGGTCAAAGAAATTGAAAAGATAAAGTTTATAACTCGATACGATGGCCCCCTCTGCCTCTCGACCAAATATGAAATCGAGAATAGATGTGTTGAAATACGTAAAATACATGAACGAAAATGAATGTGTAAAAGAGTGGTTGGAAAAGAGACCTACGAAGACACAAGAGTGTTACGCAAGCCATCTGAAACGTTTTTGTGAGTATGTGGATGTCAAACCTAGTGAGTTCCAAAACATGGATAAGAAAGCCGCACGAGACATTGCTTGGAAGTACCTTAGTACTTTGAACGATAAAGAGACAGCGAGTGTTGCAATTACAGCTATGGCTGCAATCAAATCCTTCTACAGGAACCATGATGGTGAAGTTCTACCTTTTGATAGTACAAAACACGGTAAACACTACTTGAAGCCACATGCCAAGAAAGCATCGTTCGAACATACACCAACGAAGGAAGAAGTGTACCAGATCATTGACAAAACGATGTCGGTCCGCGATCGTGCGATGATGTCAGTGTTGTACGAGAGTGGTATTCGAGAGAACGCGTTATTGAATCTGACCTACGGTATGGTGAAAGAACAACTACAAAAGGACGTATATCCTTTACATTTGAAGATCACGGACGAGGTGGATTCTAAGCTATGTGGATACGACCTACCGTTTTACGACACTTTCATAGGACGAGAGGCTATAGATGCACTGAAAAAGTACTGTGAGTTAGTACACAAGGACAGTAAAGACGACGCAGTTCTGTTTCTAAGTCGTTCGAAGGCAAAGATGTCTGCCGTTGGTCTATGGACGAGTTTCAAGAAAGCAGTAAAGCGTGCAGGATTCGACGAGACGACAATGTGGATACATTCGCTACGGAAAGCGTACAAGTCTGAGGTTAGAAAGTCCAACATGCAAGAGGAACTTGGTGAATGTTTAATGGGACATCGTTTGAAGGGTAGTCGTGAAAGCTATATGAATCGTAACGATGCAATCGAAGAACTCCGAAAAGCGTACATGACAATAGATTTTACACGTTTAGGTAAGAATGAGAAACAAGACGCAGAAATCGAACAGTTGAAGAAGGAACTTTCCGAGGAAAGACAAAGTAAGGAACTGATGGAAAAACGATTTACCAAGATGATTGAAGAAGCGAACCAACAGACGTTGAGAGAAATAGACAAACGTTTGGAAGATCGACGTATACAAATTGCAGAAAGACAACTAGAAACGTTACCTGCACAAAAGAATATGTGTACTTGTGGTGCCGGTCCCGAAGGTCAAGCTTTCAAGACGTGGATGCTCGGAAGTAGAACTAAAGTTTCACGATACAAATGCACGGCTGGACACGAATTCAATATGTACGAGAAGCTGGCGTAACAACTTTCCTACCTTTTTTTAATGTATAGCGCGCGCCCAGAATACCTAGCCTAGCTTAATGGATAAGTGGAGATATCTCCCGAAGTAGCCCTATCTAAGGAGTGACTTCCTAACGCAATAAAGGCCATCGATGCTTAAATGTGTCGATAGAACTAATTTCTAGAAGAAGACAGATATCTCGATCGAGATCGATCGATAACTTCAATCGCCTATACCAAATCAGGATTTTTATATACCTTAAAAGTAATTAGCATGTATGAAAATGAAAGCGATTGTATATGAAAAATACGGACCACCGGACGTTCTTCAGCTTAAAGAAGTAGAAAAACCTACTCCGAAGGACAATGAAGTCCTGGTAAAAGTATATGCGACAACAGTACATCGGGGGGACTCTAGAATGCGAAGTTTCACAGTCCCTCGCGGAATGTGGTTCATGGCGCGAATAGCTCTTGGTTTTAGAGGTCCAAGAAAAAAAATACTGGGGATGGAGCTATCCGGGGAAATTGAAGAAGTAGGCAAAGATGTAAAACGATTTAGGAAAGGTGACCAGGTTTTTGCATCCACCGGTTTTGGTGGTGCTTATGCTGAGTACATATGTCTGCCTGAAGACGGGATGGTGGCAATAAAACCGGCTAATATGACTTATGAGGAAGCCGCCGCCGGAATTCCTACTGGGGGCGCTCATGCATTGAGGTTTCTTAGAAAAGGAAATATCCAGAGCGGACAAAAAGTCCTAATCTATGGCGCTTCCGGAAGTGTAGGTAGTTATGCGGTTCAGCTTGCCAAGTACTTTGGAGCAGAAGTTACCGGAGTATGCAGTACCGTCAATTTAGAGTTGGTAAAGTCTCTGGGAGCCGATAAAGTAATTGATTACACTAAAGAGGATTTTACAGAAAGCGGAGAACTCTACGATATCATCTTTGATGCCGTCGCAAAAATCTCGAAATCAAATCGTAAGAAAGCACTAACTCCGAAGGGGACATACATGTCAACTCATGATAGGATAGGCGGCGAAAAGATTGAAGACTTAATTTTCCTCAAGGAGCTTATTGAGGCGGGAAAGCTAAAAGCAGTAATAGATAGAACCTATCCGTTGGAGCAGATTGTTGAGGCTCACAGATATGTCGACAAAGGACACAAAAAGGGAAATGTCGTCATAACTGTGGGACATAATAACAGAACCTGACAAAGCAACCTTGGAAGAAGGCGGGTCTGCCAGATTAAACTGTCTTGCGATTGGTAGGCTTGGGATAAACATATAACCCTTAAGTAGCGTAGATAGAAAGATCGTGCATTATAATGCCAATTGAAGGAGAAAATTCTATCAGCCAGAAGATCGCAGATCTATCACCACGCAAGACCGCAAGACTCGCAGGTTTCCTCTATTTCACGTATTTTATAACTTCGCTCATTGCAAATTTTTTTGGTAACTTTGTATTCGTGGATGCCCCAGCAACACTCAATACTATAATTGCCCATGAATCGTCATTTCGTATCGGTCTTGTAATTAGTCTATTCTCAGTAGTGTTTTTCCTTTTGGCAGCCTGGGCTTTATACGTACTATTAAAACCGGTTAACAAAAACATGGCCTTACTGTTCCTGCTATTAAACCTGGGTGGTTTTGTCATATGGTGTCTTAGCACGCTTAATCTATTCTCCAGCCTGCTACTCTTGAGCGGCGCTGATTATTTGAAAGTATTCCAGCCAGATCAGCTACAAGCACAAGCGATGTTATTTATCAATTTATACAAGAATGGGTCTGTTATCGCCCAGATACCCTATTGCGTCTGGCTCTTTCCTCTTGGTTATCTAGTCTTCAAATCACGCTTTCTTCCTAAAATCTTGGGCATATTGTTGATCGCTGATTTTTTTGCTCAACTGATATTTGTCATTCAGCGTTTCCTATTGCCAGGCTACGAAGTAATATCGTACCCAGGTTTGGCGATTAGTTTTATTGCGGAAATTTCTCTTACTTTGTGGCTTTTGATTATGGCTGTTAAGGAACAGAAATAAAATGACTACTATAAGTAAAGAGGAAGGAGACAAGAAGATGACCCAATCACAAGGAATCTGGAGAAAGGTGTTAGTACTGGCGGTCGTGGGAGGATTAGCCTTCTGGGTAACTAACTTCGCAATTTCCCGGACTCCCCTCGCTGCCGAGTATAGAGCTGGTCTTTCAATTTCTTATTTTCCAATGCTTGTTGAAGCTTTGGTTGGTGGTCTGATTATCGGATTTGGCGTCAGCTATTTCTTGCTTCGTTTTTTTAACAAGATTCCATCAAAGGATCCAATTCTAAAATCCGTAATACTAAGCCTCATCGCCCTAATCATTGCCACAATCCTACTTGAAGTTCCCTCACATTTTCTCATCCCAAATAGTGATCCGATGCGTTACTTCCTCATGGGCTTATTGTTTAACGTGTTAAGGATTCTTGCGCTTGGAATAGTTATTGGCTATCTATACAAAAGGCTGTACGGATATACCACATAGGAAACAGACAATCTGTTTCTTAAATATAGTGAGCGATTAAAAACCCTTAAAAACAAATGCCAGGATAATAGAACTCTAGAAAGAAAGGGGTCAAAATGGATTATTTTAGAAAGCTCGCAATAATTGCGGGAGTATTATTTATCATTTATACAAGTGTAGATTTCCTAAGCTTCCTATTTATGGGAACTACGACGGCTACGAATTATCTTGTTAGTGTTTCTGAAAATGCAGGACTAGTAGGAACAGGAGCCCTTCTTTTGTTCATCGGTGGTGCTTGCGCTTCTGGTATTGCAATTTCGCTGTATCCAGTGCTAAAAAAATTCAATGCAGGTCTAGCTCTTGGAGCTGTTGGTTTCAGGATTTCTGAGGGAGTGTTAACTTTTGTTTCTGTGTGTGCCTATCTATTACTAATAACATTAAGTCAGCAATTTGTAAAAGCTGGAGCTCCGGATTCATCGTATTTCCAAACCTTAGGCGTATTGGTATATGAAGGACATCGTTGGGTGTACAATGTTGGGTCACTGCTGGCTTTTTCCATAGGTGCTCTGCTATATTACATCATATTTTATCGAACAAAACTAGTTCCTCGATGGATATCGGTCTGGGGTCTTGTTGCTGCCATATTGGGCATGGTATCATGCGTGTTAGTCTTGGTCGGTCTCATCGCTCCTTTTGGTACGGAACAAGTCGTTATGAATCTTCCAATGTTCCCGCAAGAAATGGTTCTTGCGGCATGGCTGATAGCCAAAGGATTCAATCCAGCCGTAATTGCTTCCAAGTCTCCTCATGTGGATAGTTAAACAACCATGGAAACCCGAGCCACAAGTCGAAGTAAGCAACAGACGTCATCCGAGTTCTACAAGAAACTGTTCAAACTGACTATTGGCGGGGGCGCAGTATTCTACGCAATTACCATCGTATTTTCCCTGACTCCATTCGCCGCAGAGTTCAGAGCTGCCCTTTCAATTTCTTATGTTGAATCGGCTCTTATTGAACCTTTCATTGGTGGCACGATTATCAGCTGTTGCCTCAGCTATTTCTTGCTTCGTTTCTTTGATAAGATTCCAACAAAGAATCCAATTCTGAAATCCGTAATACTAGGCTTCGTCGCCCTAGGCATTGTCTTTATCTTGCTTGGAGTTGCCGCAAGCCGTTCGAGTGATGCCTTCCGCGTCATTGTCACCGGCGCGGTGTTTAACCTAATAAGGTTTCCCTCTCTTGGAATAGTTGTTGGCTATCTATACAAAAGGCTGTACGGGTCAGCCTAATTTTGGTCTGGTTTTGAACCCGTTTGGGTATGCAACCCGGCGACCGCACCACAACTCTCTCTCACACACAGAAATCAAATTAGATGAAACTCGATCGATCTATGCTTGAATGCATTGATAGAACTGTCCTCTAGAAGCGTGCGCCAAACCGATCGATCGATCAAAACGTGTTGGTCGGAATTTCCCCAGAGATTTTCAGATTCACCTAAAAGGAACTCCTATCTTGAAAAAAACTGATGCTCGACTACGATCAATTATATAACTTCTATAGCACTGGTTCGGTCAATCTTGTCTGACTCTCTAGTATCCTCTCTTCTAAGATCTCCAAGAATTCTTATGACAAAGTGAATTACATAATCTGGTATCCTTTTCTCTCATTCTAGAGACTATTTGAATGTCCTGAGTCTGGTCAGTTGTGACAGAGTCGGTCTCTGCTCTCTGTGGTCTCTCCATTCAACGCTCACTTGTCAAGCGCGCGCGTTATTAGTTTCAAAGTAGGTCTCGGAATCGCGCCAAGGTTATCGAAATAAAAAATTTTCTCTCCTCAAGATCTCTACGTTTCCAACGATCTTCGAAACTTTTTAACTCTAACCCTAATGACACTTTCTTGTAATTTGGGAGGTGAAAATATGAGCGCTGGTAACCCATACCCACATCGTTACAAGGATAAACGAGTATACAAATTAGAAGATGGTGAGTTCGAAAAATACTACGAAGTCGCTAAAGGCTTACAATCAAAGGTGAACGTTCCCGCGTTATTATCTATTGTCCATTACACGGGTCTTAGAATATCGGAAGTATGTGGAGATACACCACACAAGTATGTTCTTCCATCATGTAAGCGACATAGTGAACCCTTACACAAAGAAACAGAGGCACTACACGGTTTAAGAAAGATGGACCTTAGCATTGAAGGTGATTTGATTATGGTTGATGTGAAAGAAGTTCGTAAGCATGGTAAACGTGAAGAACCTGTGTGGATTCCGGTGAACAAACTTGGTGCTGATGAAATTGTTAATGCGTGGAAGTTAACGGTGAATCCAAACGATAGAATATTCCCCTGCACGAAGTGGTTAGGTTGGTATCTGGTGAGCAAAGTTACGGAAGGCAAGTTGTATCCTCACTATTTCAGGTTAAATCGTGCTACGAGCTTTGCCAGTGACGAAAGGGTTAGTTTGTTCGATATGATGAAATGGTTCGCTTGGTCTGATCCTAGGACTTGTCAACATTATCTCGGCACAGCAGGCAGAACAACGAAACCAATGGCAGAACGAATGAAATAGAACCTTTCTCTCCATGTCCTATCAAACGATCCTCTTTCAATAATGTCTAATTTCATTCTATTCTAATTGGATTTGCAGTGTTTTCTGAACTTTCTTCAAAAATCTCATAACCGTGAGGTCGATCGAATGGCCTAGGAGTAGGAGAGAGATACACCATTTTGGAATGTTTTGAGAGAAATTTCGTAACCGTGTTTAAGTAACTTAATATCTGGTTCTTTCTTTTCTTTTTCTCGATTTACACGGAGTTGAGTAATATATATGTTGAACATTCGGACTTTACACAATTAAGGTGTTTTCAACACACACAATTACCAAAGATCGTGAAAGACGGTTAGGCTTTGGGTAAGTCGCTCTAAGGTCTGAATGTTACAGTACACATACTCCGACCATTTATAACAGAGAATACAAACATATAATCTAGAAGTTAAACATACATTGCTTGACCGATGAATGGATTGAAAACAAACTGCACTTCGAAAAAAACTTAATCCCAAACGTTTGCGACGGGGAAATCTGTCAACCGATTTCTTACATGAACCTTAATCAACCGAAGATTTTACAGAATCACAATACTGGATAGAGAAGGTGTACTATTTTCATATACCTGTATCTTGGAGAAGTGTGAGAACATAGAAGGTGCGCATAATTATCTCGCTGTGAGCTTTTTCCAATGAAAGCCTCTTTGAGTGTAACTTCGCGCGCGCTTCAGAAAGAAGGCGCGATATTACTTGAAGCTCATCAGTTGCTCGTCCAGTATTTCTTGTGCCTGAATGTAGGCCTCCAAGTCCATACGTTTAGCCAACGCTTTAGCATGAAGGAAGTTCCCGTCGTTATCCCAGTAGCTTATGAAATGTATACCTTCTCGGTCGCAGTGGATCACAAGACCTGCTGATGTATTTATAACGCTCAATACGCGCGACGTTGCAACGAAGTCCCTATACATGCCTTTGTAGCAACGAGTCAACTTCGCCAAAAAGTCTTGGATAGCGGAGCTAGGCTCATCAGTTGCCATTTTCAGTATCTCCTTTTACGCTCGTCCATTTGTCTAAACTACTTATTCTTTTTCGAAAGCATCTTGTGTGTACAAATCTTTTTCGACCTCTGTACAATTCTGGAGTGCACTTGCTTTTGGTGGTGACAAACTTACCACAATAATGACAACGTTCGATATTATGTGCAGGTTCGAGTTTCCTTTTTTCTTCCTCCATCTCTTTTTGTAGCCACTCTAATATGTCAGCAGGCAAAGATTTTCGCCAAGGATTCGATTCATCTTTCCCATCCAAATGACGCCAAACCCATTTTCTATAGTTCTTGATTACGCAATCTAGATGTGCTAAAGGATCATTGTAAAAAGGCTCAGATAAAGTCACAATCTTATCTCTACTTAGATTGATTTCTCTTTCGCACACGAAACACTGGTCACACATGATTCTCAACCTTCATTTTCGCAATACGAAATGCTCTTTCAGGCGATTTTAGGTTTGTCGAACGATTCATGACGTCCAAAATCGAGTAACAATATGAATCAATATAGTTTCAACATCACAGTAGGCTCGAAAACTTGGCTAATAACATAAACGAATGAGAGACTTCCATGATACTCTACGAGGACGCCAGAAGTAATTAACACAAAAATGTGTAAGTCTATCTAACACAAAGAAAATCCGTAAGTCAAAAAGTCCGGTAACAGGATTTTTCGTAACTGTGTGACACATGAGCGAATAGGTGTAAAAAAAATTCTTGCGCTAAACCTCTGAATGCGATTTCTCCAACGGTAGTTCATGCAGCCAGTTTTCAATTTCCACATTCATTGAAGTCAAAATGAAGTACTTTGTAACAGGTCCCGTCTTAGACGGATCTTTCTTACCTTCGTATACCTTTATTTCTCCATTGTGAATGGCTTCAAGCAATATGCTCCACAATTTTTCGGATTCTATTCCTGTTTTACGTCTTAAGGTAGTCATGGGAATAATTCCGCCTTCCGTGGCTATGACAGATTTTACATCCATGATGTCTCGCAAACGAAATCTTGCGCGTTCAGACGTTTCAATGTTCTCCCACAACGTAAGCATACGCTCGAATTCTTGATATTGATGTCCCACAAATTCGATGGCTCGGTTTGCGTCTTCCAAAGTTAGATCAATCTCGTAGGGTTCCTTTTCACCAGTACTATCCAACAAGCCAACGCGATTCACGGCTTCCAGAGCCGCGACCTTCATCGAAAACTCATGCAGACGAGTTAAGTAACTACTTCTTAGGTCGTATCTATCCTCCTTATATAACGGCTGGGCAAGTTCCCTTTTCTCTTTGCCTACTTCCATCAGTCTTTTCCCGACCTCGGGCGGCACATAGAGGCAGGATTTCTTAGCAACAGAATGGTACTGTAACAATAAGCGAGCGAGTTTGTTGAACACCTCCTCACGGAAGCTCGCTTGCACGTAACTCTGGAAATATTCTTCTGGATCGTTATCTCTGAAGGGACTTATTTCATCTACAACTACATATAGAAAACGGTTACCTAAACCCTGCAAGAAAACGCTCCGTGGCAGTACTCTATAAAACTCTGGTGTTGTTGCCGCCACGAGGTTCACGGAAACTTCGTTTGGGGACTGATATCCACCTTTCTTCGTCATTCTAGCAGGAATGTGACCATCATACAAAAACGATAGGAATTCTAATTGATCGCTCAAGTACGGTTTACGTATGTCCTTAAATATTTTGGTGAACTCGTCTTTTACCAACATACCTGAATCGCGTTTCTCAACCTTGCCAGACTCTTGTTCGAGAAGCTCATAATCGAACCAGTCCTTCATCGATTCCGTTGTGTAATCGCTAGGTAGTAGCACCTTAACCTTTGCTAGTTTCTGAAACCTTGACAATACAGGGTTCATATGATTTTTCAGAGCGACAGTTTTGTTTTCACCTGACGGTGCAATCAACAAAGAAAAGAGGTTAAGCTGAAGCGGTCCTTTCTTTGTGTAAACGAATAAGGAACGACCAATGACAGTGCTCAATGTTTGATACGAAAGTACCCTCGCCCATTGCGGAACAGCATCCACATTATTGATGAGCATTCTTTCGAACTGCGGTACAAAAGTGTCCTCAGTCAATTGTTAAACATCTCCGAGAATCTTGGTTCTTTTCGCCAGAACAACATGTAGAAAGCCGTTCTATTAGTTGACACGGTGTTCGGAAGGCAATTTGTTAAAAAGAAACATAAATCTGGCTTATTTGTAATAATGATAATATGTAAGGAGAGTTGACTCATTAAAGAAAAAGCTATGAAAGGAGAGTGCACGACATTATTTCTAATATGTAAATATATTTTATACATATTACTCATTATGATTATTGACCCTCCTGCGTCCTGTGTGCATTCTCTATGCCGCACTCTGCGTGACGCAACGTTAGTAACATTGTTTAACATTGAAAGACATGTTTTTGTTTTCGAAACTTTCGTGTTGGTACGGAGGCTGGGAGCAGACTCCGTAGTCACATTAAGTTTTGTCATTATGCAATTTTTCGCCGTCCTATAGTCGTTTTGTCACGGAAAATCCAGTAGGTGTATCCACCGAATTCTCGAGTACCACTGTTTATTTTGTCTTGAAGTTCACTCGTTTTTTCGTCGCTTATACTAATGAGTTGTAAGGGTCCGAGCCTACCTGCCGAGTCATTCCACTGTGAGGTTTCAGGATCAAAACTTAGTGGGTTGTTCGACGAACTGTAACCTTTATGTGGCTCATTCAATGCTCGAGTAAGCCAACCATCAATCGTAGCTTCTGCTGCGTGCTTTACGGAATTTAGTCCTTGTTCATCATTGATGTCGATTACCAGACCGAAAGAAATGTTGTTGTGTATTCTGCCAGATTCAAATGCAACACCCTTTTTAACCTCAATTGTACGTATTCGAAAAGTTTTATCCTCGGTTTCTGACACTGTACTTCCCCCTTTCTTTTTTTTTATTAGCCCAACGGTTCGGCAACGAGTTTTCCGTTTTCGATTGACACGAGAACCTTGCCTTTCTCCTTAAGTTTACTGAACTGCAGCGGAAAGTTTTCGTCGTTAACAACTTCAGCAGGCAGCATGAGGTAGTATCGAGCGCATAAGGTTCCCGTCTTCCTATGAGGAAAGCTCATATCACGAAGTTTCGCGATTCCACGTTTCATTCAAATCACCTAATTTGTATATAGTAATTAAGTATAAATTATTTAATTTATAACATTTTTGGCCTCATGCTTCGACGTGGATTTTCCATAGTCGAAAACGCGTCCTTAATGTTAAGAAATAATACTGAATAATTCGATATTAGTTCTGAAGATTAACTAGGCAACACATTGCGCGCGCTATACCAGTAGACGCGGTTTGTTGTGAATGTGATAAAGGCTCTGCGGACGAAGAACTAATTCGGAACCAACAAGAAATTATTCATCGTTCTTGCTATACTAAGAGGGTGGAGAGAAAACTGAGAGACTTATTTCTTTCAAAATAATCTTCCGTTTTACCGTTGCTCCGTTCACGGAGATTTCCGATAAAAGTTATAACTCGACACGGAGTCGGGTCCCTCCATGGTGACTGGAAGTGCAATCGAAAAAGAAAGCACAAGTTGAATCGCAAACCGTGCCTTCTGCATCGGGTTCTTTAGATGCTGCGAAAGTCGAGGAAAAGAAAGAAGTCGAACATCTCTGTCGTGATTGTCGTTTCTACAACAAGTCGAAGGAAAAACCCATGGACCGTGGCAAAATTCGCAAAGGCTTGATTGAAACGCGTGCACCATGTGAGAACAAGGATTCTAGCGCGTTTCATCACCGTGTGAAAGACACTTCGAAGAACAAAGAGTGTTTCGAGGAGGGGGTTTTCGTATCGGAGAAGAAGAAAAAACCTAAGAAAGAAGAATCTACACCAGAAGTGAAGAAACAACACGTCAAAACTGAGACGGTTAAGAATCCGTTGAACGATAAGAGACAAGTTCTGGAAACACATAACAATGGCAAGGTCTACGTCCAAAAGTAGACCTCTTTTTCTTTTCTTTGTCGGTTGGTGAGCTGTTATGAAGTATATCATTACTTTACCGTGTGTTGATGAACACGAAGAACCTGAATTGTTCAATGAACTTTTGAGGCTTTCGAACGCCGTTTCTGACGATGGTGAACTGTTGTATATAACTTCGGAATTGAAATGTCCTTTTCATAACGTTTACTTCGCAACGGTGAAGGATCTAGAAAATCATTTACAAACCCTTGGGTATAATCGGCAACGACATTTGGATAAGGCGAAACGATGTCATCTTGAAGAACAGGACTTCTAATTCCTCTCTTTCTTCCTTTCAACGTAAAACAATGGCTGGTGCAAACACATTTGGCATTAATGAAAACGCGCTCGCTAGAAAAGAAGAAGTGCGAGCGAACCGCATCCGAAGCCTTCAAAGTCTTAGTATTTGCCCAACGTTTCGCAATCTCTAAGTCATCTTACGCAGAATACACCGCGATAACAGTTTGTCAAGACATTCTCCTTCACATGCAAGCACAGCTTGCGGAATAGCCTTCTTGTCAATGCCCAGCCTTTTCGCTTCCGACGTCTTGAAATACTTGAAAAGTTCGCAAGCCAAATCGCTCCACCTATTTGAATTCTCAGGGCTGCTTAGAGGAATAGCTTTCTCCAAAAGACCGCTCTCTTTCTCCATTCCTTTTACCCAAGGGGTTGAAGGGTCTGGTGGAGGTCGTGGGTCATAATATGGTGACTCTGAACAGGCTCGCGAATCTTTGCATTGTTGGCATTCATTTTCCTCGCTAAGATAACCTCCGAAGCATTCTGGTCTTTTAAGAACCTCGTAAAAGCAATACCCTTCGAAGGCTTTTCTGGCATATTCATTGGATAAGACGCTACCACGCTTCCAAATTCTGTCAATTTTGAAAAGCCCAACTATATAAGCTCCCCAGTCACGATTGATCCACCTTTCTCTCTTTTCTTCCTCGCCTTCGAACTTTAGGGTTGCATAGAATAAGAGGTAGTCTTCATTCTCTCTCAGCCTCCATATAGCTTTGTTTGCAAGCTTAGCTGCTCCAGAGCTAGCGTAGACACTAATTCTGAAATTTGGTGATTCAGCTACGAAGTTGTCCAATAAGTGCGGGCACATACGTGCGACGTATTCTTTGTAACACATATCTTGGTATTTCTTTGGCTGGGGATCTGTCATTCCGTAGGTTACTTCGTCCCATGGGATATGTATAAATTTGAACGAACCATTTGGGAAAATGGGTCCGCGGCAAACACCCCATTTAGGATCTTTGTTGGCTCCGACATTTATGGCAACACCTTTAGCCAAAGATTTCACCTCGTTGTAACTCTTTCATTTATGTCTTCGCCCAGGCAGGCACTCCTTACACTTGGGATATTTTTTTTAGCCACTCTATTGCTTCTGTGTAGTTGTAGCAATAATAGCTTCCACCTTGGCTTTTCTCAGGGCCCATCTTCAAAGTCCATTTACACTCACAAGTATGCGCGCGCGCTCAAGCCCAAGCTTCCGAACAACTCCAAACCTCTTTTTCCTTGAGTGAATCTTGCTTCAAAAAGCTTATGAACCGTTTCAAACTCGCAAAACTCCAAGTATTCATAGCCATTCCATTTTCTAGCGCGCGCTAACCGATGCGAGCAAGGCCGTTTGCCAATTCTCCCTAAGCTTCTGGGAGCTTCTTTTCTATGTGATCTATGAGTTCTGCAAGGAGTCCCTGTTTTATATCTCGCCCAAGAAGCCATTTGGGGCTAATGAAATCAACGAATGCACAGTCGCATCTTGTTTCATGGCTTATCTTAGTATTGGTTTCCCACATTCCACGTTCCCAAATTTCATCATCCCAAACTCCCTCATCAAATACTGTCTTATACTTAGGATCAAGGAATTCCCAAACTATCTCTGATTTGCGGTGGTGTGAACCGAACACCCATCCCTCAACTCTGACCATATTTTTGGAATCCTGTTTCATAGCATCTCTCAGCACTAGAACCTTACCCAATTCCTCTATGGCGAACTCTACGCTAATCAAAGCGTGGCATAATCTGTTTTCAGCAATAATGAGTTTTGCATCGTTCAGAAAGTTAGTAATATTGCTTTTGCATGGACCAATCCCTTCTTGTATCATTCCTCTAGGAATAATTCTATTCATCAAAGAATCACCAAGCTACTCAAGCTCAAGCCTCGGTATATAATTAGCGCGCGCGTCTTAATCAAGTCGTATACGGTGCGCGTATGAATATGAATACACTAGTCTGTTACTCTCTCAGTCTGGAGTCTTGTGTGTATCCTATGCTGCTTTAAATTCTCAGAATTCTCATAAATACCCGATATAATGGATTTGATTTTCTTTTCATCACTATCTGATGGTAAGACTATTCGGTCTGTGTCTGTCTGACAGACATGTAAACTGTCTGACCAAGAATATTGACTGTAATTCCCACAATGACGGATAGTTTTGACGAATTGTTCCATCTGTGCGTTGAGAAGCGATTTATTCTCTATTTTTCTACCTGATCGAAAAGCATGTAGGAACTGAACACTTCTGCTCCTCCAAGCATTTAGATACAAAGTTCTAAAAAGCAAAGTGGTTTCATAACCAACTATCCAACACCATATATTCTTATTTAACTTCTTTACTGCCTTAAGATTGTCGATCGCACTCTTTAGTGTTGATGATGTTATACTACTTTTGATTTGAATCACGAATCTGACATCCTCAGGGTTTGCGATGACTAAGTCACCAAATTCAAACCACGGTTTGTTGTCCTTCTCATATATGATGATGTCACATTCTTTGCTGCTTTTTCCCTTATCGTCATACAGTATTCCGTGTTTTACTGCAAACGAATCAGCGATGAATTTGACCAAAAACTCTCTTATCAAAGCTTCGCTGAAATCTCCCTGAATTTTGGACTGCAGAGTAAGCGTCCTCAACTGTTTCCGTTTAACAAATAGTTCCTCTCTCAAGTTGCAATAATAATCCTGCATATGTGACCTTTAATTATCCTGAGATATTGAAGTTTTTGGTAAGCCAGACAAACATGACACGATTTCATTATCTTTCATTTTCGATTAAGACAAAACCTTTTAGGTTAAATCTACAAGCTTTTCAATAACTTCTAAAGAATAGAGGAGAATTTCGTTGAAAAAGTTTCCAGAGGAAAACACATACTTTTGGCAAGGAAATGAAGCATGCGCTGAAGCAGCACTAGCCGCAGGATGCCGATTCTTTGCTGGATATCCAATAACACCCGCAAGCGAAATAGCAGAATACCTCTCGAAAAGACTCCCACAAGTTGGCGGAATAGCCATTCAAATGGAAGACGAAATGGCTTCCATAGGGGCAGTCGTAGGCGCAAGCTGGACAGGCAACAAAGCAATGACAGCCACTTCTGGACCAGGTTTTGACCTAATGCAAGAGACCATAGGCTGGTCGTTTATGACCGAAACCCCATGCGTCATAGTTGACGTTCAAAGGGCAGGGCCAAGCACAGGCCAAGCAACGAAATGCGGACAAGGAGATGTCATGCAGTCAAGATGGGGCACACATGGTGACTATTCAGCGATTGTCCTCTCGCCAAATTCCGTGCAAGAAATGTTCGAATTAACAATCAAAGCATTTAATCTAGCCGAAAAATACCGTACGCCAGTTATACTTTTGGCAGACGAAATCGTCGCCCATATGAGAGAAAGAATAATCGTGCCCTCTTCAGAAAGTATAGAGATAATCAACAGAAGAAAACCAAAACCAGGTGAAAAGGCATTTTTTGGTTTGGAAGAAATCCCGCCGATGCCATCTGTTGGTGAAGGATTCAACGTAGCTGTTACAGGATCAACGCATAATGAGTATGGGATACGTTTCACAGCAGACCCCATAGTACATCGGCAACTTGTAGAGAGACTCAATAACAAAATACAGAAGCATGCAGAAGAAATAGCCGAAGTGGAAACTTACAATATTGATGACTGCCAAATAGGCATTGTTTCCTTCGGCTGTACTTCACGTGCAATTTATGAAGTTGCTGAAAATGCAGAAGCAAAAGGAATAAAGGTGGGATATGCCCGCCTAAAAACCATTTGGCCTTTTCCAGAAAAAGCTGTCAGGCAACTGGCCGAAACAGCAGAGAAGATTATTGTTCCTGAAATGAATCTGAGACAAATATT
>Ga0315280_10006742_pt1 | contig 15707 bp, 10 predicted proteins | sample YL17G06_40_MG_FD_203697 | JGI IMG/M metagenome (GOLD analysis project Ga0315280, IMG submission 203697) | Sediment microbial communities from Yellowstone Lake, YNP, Wyoming, USA - YL17G06_40 | ecosystem: Environmental > Aquatic > Freshwater > Lake > Sediment | place: USA: Wyoming | collected... | reverse complement strand
AGAAGTAAAGCAATGAGGCTGGCCGGGAAAACTCCGCTTCGGGCTGCGCCCTCCGCTCCGTTTTCCCGTCCCCAAAGTGTAAACGATGTGTTGGCACAAACTGTAAACCATGTCTGGCCATTTGACACCCAGTATCCGGTCAGGTTCCCGGACCTGCCGCTCTTCAGGTTCTCGCTGTTGCCGGTGGTCGCGGTGAATTTGAAATGCCCCGGGTCTCCGAAATCCACAATCATCCTGGTGGTCGGCCCCAGCACAAAGATGTGGCCGAACCTGCGGAGAAAAATGCCCTCGTTATTATTGACCGTCCCGCTCATTCCTTCCCTGGGAAATCTGCCGATTCTATGGCGTTTGCCGATCAGGGGAACGAATCCCGCGGGAGTGTAAAAATAGCTGCGGCTTAACTTTCCCCATTGCCAGCGCCCAGGATTTTTGCCCAGCTTCCTCTCCAGATATTTGACCGACTCAAGCGCGGCGAGCTCAACCATATCTTTCCGGGCCTCCTTTTCAAGAGTGCGGATGTTGTCATACCAGGGATTGTTAGGGTCCTCAATTATGTTCTGGAGAGCGTCATCGATCATTTCAAAATAGCCGACCTTGGTGTAAGTCCCGCCCAATTCGTCCCTGAAAGTGAGCTCGCCGAGCTTTACCTTCATCACCTCGTAAAGGCTTGCTCCCGGAGAATCGAGGCTGGCAAGGTATCCGGTTTTCCGCCACTCACTTAAAACCGCAAGTGCTTTTTTGGCTTTCTTGCCGCTGGAGTTTTCCAGATCGCGGATGAAGACCGGGACAAAGGTTCGAGCCCAGACCACCGCGACATCGAGTTGAAGATTCTCCATATCCGCCGCTGAAAATTGATCCTTGCTTCTGAGCACCTCGTCAATGCGCTGAATCCGGTCCGAGAAATACTTGGCGCCCAGATAATAAGGGTAGCTGTCCGGATAGTTCCGGTTGTTAGCGGTAGCGATGAATTTTTGCCAGGAGTTGAAAATATGGGGCAGCTCTTGGAGCGGAATATAGCCGTCCCAATCCTGGTCCCCGGTCCAGCCCGCTCTTGCCATCCAGCCTTGCTTGTCCGGCCGGATCGGAACATGGCCGGTAAGCCAGTAGCCGATGTTCCCGCTCTTGTCGGCAAACACATGGTTCCAGGCCACAGGGCCCATGCGCATATTTTCCAGCCCCGCGGTCCACTGATCCCGGTTTTTGGCCCGGGCCATATCAAGGTATCCCTGCAAAAATCTGCCCAACTCAACATCCACCAGCTTAATCGCGTAGAGCTGATCTTTGGCGCCGGCAGATACAGGGTAGCCGGTGACGCTTTGGTCAATGACCGGGCCGTGAATGCTTTCTCGAACCGTGAGCCGGAAGGGCTTTCCGCGTTTGAGCGGAATTTCTTCGCTTCGAACCGCAAAGTTTTTCCACTCGCCCTGGTAAAGGTACTGGTTGGGATTTTGCGGGTTTATCTTCTCGATGAAAAGATCAATGTCGTCAACCATGGCGTTGGTGAGCGCCCAGGCGATGTCTCCGTTATAGGCCGCGCCAAACGCGGGCAGGCCCGGAAACATCATCCCGATTACATTAAAACCGCGGCCTTCAAGCTGGCAGTGGTACCAGAAAGTGGGCATCGGGTAAATGGGCACATGAGGGTCGTTGCAGAGGATCGCTCTGCCGGACGCAGATTTCTCGGGCGCAACCGCCCAGTTGTTGCTGCCGAGCCCGACGCCAAAATTGAAGAGTGTCCTGAGCGCGGCGAACATATTTTCCAGCGCCCGGTCGTTTTTGGCCGCGGGCAGGTCCCTGATCACAATAGGCCCATCCCGGGGGTAGCTGGGCAGGAACGCCCCGGCCTTATCCGGCCCGAATTCGCGCATAAAACGCGTGTAATAGTATTCGATTCCCAGCTGGCCGTAGGTCATTGCCAGGCCGAAAAGGTCCGCGCAAACCAGGCTGTCCTCCGGACGCCACGCCGCCGGCTTTGCGCGCAAAAAATGGTATTGAGGGATGGTATCGCCCGCATCTTTAAGGTAGCGGTTCACTCCCGCGGTGAAGGCATCGAGCAGAACCCGGGCATCCCCCGGCATATTCTGATAGCCCTGCTCGGCTCTGCCCTTGTAATTGAGCGCGCTCATCAACTTGTCCGCTTTCAGCAAGTCCATACCCGCAATCCGGAGCCTTCCGAAAAATTGACATAACTCTCCCCTGCCCGCACGGCGAAACACATCCATCTGCACAAATCGATCCTGCGCCATGGCATAGCCCAGAGCGAAAAAAAGATCGCTATCGTTATCGGCGTGGATATGAGGAACCCCGTACTTGTCGCGAACTATTTCCGCGCGGCCTTTCAAGGGATAGCCGCTGCCGGTCCCTTGAATCCATTCCTTGCGGGTGATATGCGATGCGCACGAGGCCAAAGCCAAAATAAAAACAGCCGCCCAAACTTTTCTCGCCATAACGAATCTCCTTTTGCAGAATATCCGATTCAAGTCAGTTTATAGCCGCTATTCCGAATTTCCAGTTTGCCGCGGGCGGACGAGCCAGGAGCGGACTTTTGTTTTGATCAAATCGTAATCCTCCCGGTGTGGAACAAGACAGCTGTAGAGGCTCATTTTGCTCTGGAGGGAGAAAAAGACCAGTGCGGGCAGCGCCTGCAGAAATGACGCGGTCATCTTGGCCAGGCTTGCGCCCAGGATGCCCATTTTGGGGATCAAAAGCCAGCCCAGAACGCCGTTGAGAACCACTCCCAGGACTCCGAAGATGGATACCATTCCCGGCCGGCCGATGCCGATGATGGAAGAGCTGCTGATTTTGTTCAGCCCTTCCGGGATGCGCGCCAAAAGCAGGAATAGCAGCGGCCAATAAGCCGGAAGAAACGCTCGTCCGAAAAGGAGCAGGATCAAAGGATAACCAACGGCCGCGACCAGCAGGCTCAAAATGATGTTAAGCAGGTTGATCACCCTGAGCACCCGCGCGGCCAGAGAAAATTTCTGGTCGGTCCAGTCCGCGCTCACCCGGGGGAATAGCGCCATCTGGAAGGCGGCGGTGATGCGCAGGAGGTTCTCGCTGAGCAGAATGGCAATGGAATAGATGCCAAGTTCGCTCGGCTTGAGAAAATATCCGATCAAAAAATGATCCAGCCGGCCCTGCATTATGACAACAAGGCTGACCGGGTACACGCGAGCCGCGTAGCTTAGAATCGGGCGCAGGTTCAGCCCCCGTGGAACCCGGCTGATTTCCGTGTTTCTCCGCGCCAGCCCGAGACCGTAGCCTGAAACAAAGACCAGGATGATAATGTATAGAATGAAATATGATTTCAGGCTCCTGCCCAGCAAAAGGCCGGCAACAGCCACGATCACCAGGTTTAAAAAAACCTGAACGATGTTGAGGAGGTTGTATTCCCAGATTCTCTGCAGCCCGAGCAACGAGGAACGAAGGGTGGTGGTCAGGATCAAAAACAGGGCCGCGGGCAGCGCGATCAGAAAAAGTTGTCTGGGATAGGACGCGTAGGCTTGATACCAGTAACCGAAGCTCAGGTAGGCCGCGGCCACAACCACTATCCCCGAAGCCCAAGACAGAAAATGGATGGTGTAAAAGTTCTCCCGAATCCGGTCCCGAAACCTGGAGATGAAATAGGTCGCGGTGTCGTTCAGGCCAAAAAGACCGATGAACAGCAGGGTCATGGGAATGAGGGACACCATGGTGATGATGCCTTTTCCCGAAGGGCCGAAAAGGCGGGCCATCAGGATGCTGCTTAAAATGCCCAGAGCCATCCCAATGGTGTCAGCCAGAAACATATTCAAGCTGTCCTTGGTAAGGCTGCCCCGGGTTGTGACCAGCTTGGATAATCGCGACCAGATTCCCAATTCAGTTGTCCTCGTTCAGGCTCTAATTCTATCAGCAACCGCTTTTTTCTCAAAGATAAGCCTTTTCCGGCCTGCCCTCTTTTCAGCGATTGCTAATGAGGTTAAAATAAGGAAGCATTAACCGCGGCAAGCAAGGAGGCAATTATGGCAAAGGAGTGGCAGTTTGATACCAAAGCGATTCACCTCGGCAACCGGCCCGAGGAATGGCTGGGAGCGTCGCAAGTGCCCATCTTCCAGAGCGCTTCATACCGCTACGGCTCGGCCGAGGAGCTGAGCGAAGTCTTTGCCGGGAAAAAACCCGGATACATTTACCAGCGGATGGGCAATCCTACCAGCCGGATTCTGGAGCAAAGATTAGCCAGCCTGGAGCAAGGGAAAAACGCGATTGTTTTCGCAAGCGGAATGGCTGCAATCACAAACGCCGTCCTCACTCTCTCGCGAGCGGGAGACGAGATCATAAGCGGAGACTCGCTTTTTATGAGCACCTATCTTTTCTTCACGAAGTTTTTGACCAGGTTCGGGGTAAAGGTGCACCTGGTGGACACAAGCGATCCGCAAAATTTCAAAGCCAGGATAAATTCCAGGACCCGGGCCATATATCTCGAGACCATCGGCAACCCGGCTATGGATGTGCCGGAGCAGAAAGCCATTTGCGATATAGCTCACAATGAAGGAATCCCCGTCCTGGTGGACAACACCCTGGCCACGCCTTATCTTTTCCGGCCGATTGAGGCCGGGGCTGACATCGTGATTCATTCGACCACCAAGTTCTTGAACGGCCACGGTTCCGCGGTGGGGGGAGCGGTGATCGATTCCGGCAATTTCAACTTCCGCTCCCGACGGTTCCCGGATTTCGAGCAGTCTTATCAGCGGGCAAAATCGCTCGCTTTTTGCGATAAGCTCTGGCGGGATAACTTTATCATCCTGGGATCCTTTCAGGCTCCGCTCCATTCCTACCTGACCCTGCTCGGCATTGAGACTCTGCCGCTCAGGATGGAGCGTCATCTTGCCAATGCCCAAAAGCTGGCGAATTTTTTGGAAGGACATGGCAAGGTTGAATGGGTGAACTATCCGGGCCTTAAGTCAAGCCCATACAACAAGATTGCCAAGAAACAGTTTAAGGGCAAAGGCTTTGGCTCGCTTCTGACCTTCGGCCTCAAAAATCAGGCGCAGTGCTTTTCGCTCATTCGGAAGCTCAAGCTTTGCTGTCAGCTGGCCAACCTGGGAGACGCCAAGACCCTGGTCATTCATCCCTGGTCCAGCCAGTACCTGAGTTTTGCCGAGGACATAAAAAGCTCTCTCGGCATCAAGCGCGAGATGATCCGGGTATCTGTGGGGCTGGAGGCGATTGAGGACATCATCGATGATTTTGACCGGGCGCTCAAAAAAATATGACAATCTGGGGAGACGGCTTAAGCCTTTAGGGGCCGCGGGGTTGAAAGATTGAAAAAGAAGCGCATAATCTAGTGAACCCGATGAGCAAGAGAACGATAATTTTCGGCCTGGCTGCAGGACTTGTTTTCACGGCCGCGGCTCAGGCCGTTTTTGCTCAAATCACGGCCAAGGAAATGGCCAAGCTCCAAAAGGGCAAAATCCTAACCTCCACGGAAAAAGACAAAGCCTCCGGCGACCGCATTGCCAAAGGCCAGGCTATCTTCCAGGCCCCGTCCGATATTGTCTGGCAGGTTCTTACCAATTACCAGGCATACCCGGAGTTTCTTTCGGACATCAAGCAGATGAAAGTGGTCAAAAGAGAGGGAGACCGGGTCTGGGTGAAGCTCCGCTTTCGGAGCCTCTATGGGTTCCCGGATTTCAAGTGCACCGCGGTGATCGAAGAGTTTCGTTCCGATTCGTCGCTCAAAATCCAGATGGAGGAGGGGAATTTTAACAAGTTTTACGCCAGCTGGAAGCTCACCCCTCTTGACCAGACAAAAATTCTTGCCGAGTATCGCCTCTACAGGTATGTGGGATGGTGGTGGCTTCCTTTTATACCCGACCGACTAACCAATGAATCCATAGTTTCAAACCATCTTGAAGCTTTCCGCAAGCAGATCAAGCTGGTGCAGATGCAAAACAGCTCGCAGCCGGACCAGGTGATCAAGCCCTTCTGGCGCAAATCGATTTTCAAAGGAAAGAAAAAGGAAAAGCCCAAGCAGCCGGCGACCGAGCAAAAGGAGAATAAGACTGAAGAGCGGGCTCCCAGTAGCGAATAGAGGGTCGGCCAGAAAGTTCATCGACCTGAGTATCGCCATTGAACCGGGTCTGCCCTCTGACCCGCCAGGAATGATCCCGGAAGTCGAATACATCACCCACCAGCAGGGCGCTGAGATTATGAAATTATTCTTCCCCGGGCTTAAAACCGAGGAGCTGCCCAAAGGCCTGGGCTGGGCCGTGGAGAATCTCAGGCTCAGCTCACATTCCGGGACCCATCTCGATGCGCCCTGGCACTATCATCCAACCATGGACCAGGGAAAGCCCAGCCTGACCATTGACCGGATTCCGCTGGAATGGTGCTGTGCTCCGGGCGTCAAACTCGATTTCTCGGACAAGCCCGACGGCTGCCGGCTTGAGCCCGGGGACTTCAAAGCTCAACTGGTGAAAATCAACCACCAGCTCGAACCGGGCGAGATTGTTCTGGTCCAGAGCGGAGCGGCTCCCTGGTGGGGAAAGCCGGAGTACTTGGTCAAAGGCTCTGGCGCGGGCAGAAATGCGACGCTTTGGCTGCTCGAACAGGGCGTGCGCGTGGTCGGCACCGACGCCTGGAGCTGGGACCGGCCTTTGCCCATCATCGCCGAGGAGTTCAAGAAATCCGGAAACCCGGAAATCATCTGGGAAGGCCATTTCGCGGGAATTGAAAAAGGGTATTGCCATATGGAGAAGCTCACCAACCTGGGCCAATTGCCCGGCGACGGATTTATGGTCGTGTGTTTCCCGGTCAAGATCAAAAGCGCAAGCGCGGGCTGGGTGAGGGCCGTGGCGATTATGGAGGAATAGGCTGTGAAGTCCGATTATCTTATCCCCTTTCTTCTGCTTTTCATCGTCTTGACTGTCCGCTCCAGCGCGCAGATGGAACCCCGGCTGGCGGTAGTTAACGCCAAGATCATCACTATGGACGAAAAAAATCCAAAGGCCGACGCCATGGTGATCGAGGGGGAAAGGATCATCTATGTGGGCAACAGCGACCAGGCGCAGAAAATCTGCGGGCCCCAGTGCTGGATTCTGGATCTAAGCGGACTCGCGGTGGTCCCCGGCTTTAATGACAGCCACACCCATACCGTGGAAGGCGGAATGCGGTTGCTTCAGCCCAACCTCTATGGCAAAAGCTGCGAAGAGATTGTGAAGATCATCGCTGAAGAAGTGAAGAAATCAAAGCCGGGGAGATATATTCTCGGACACGACTGGGATTTTGGATTTTGCCCGAATCCGGACCGAAGGGCCCTGGACCAGGTGAGCAAGGATAATCCTGTTATGCTCAGCCAGTATGGCGGGCACAGCCTGTGGGTGAACAGCTATTTGCTTGACAAACTGGGAATAAGCGCGGACAGCAAAGACCCGGCGGGAGGCAAAATTGACCGGGACCAAAAAGGCAAGCCGACCGGAATTTTGCGAGAAACCGCGGCTGAGCCGGCTTATGTCAGAAGTTTGTTCTCAATCCCGATGGCTCAGCGCCGAAAGGGAATCAGCAAGGCCTTGGAATTATACCGCCGGGCAGGGATTACCTCGGTCCAGGACAATAGCTGGGACCCAAGAACGATTTGGGCCCTGGGAGAGTTTAAGGAGCAGGGCAAGCTGACCTGCAGGTTCACCTGCTGGTCTCTGGGAGAGCGGTGGTATGCGCCGGCGATGCTCAGGTTCGCGAATTACTATCCTGGTTGGGTCAGGCGGGGGCCGGCTAAAATTTATGCCGACGGCTCTTTCTCGACCAAAACCGCGTGGATGACCAAACCTTACCCGGGCGAGCCGGACAACTTCGGAATCCCTCGCCACACCCAGGCCGAACTCAACCGCCATATTTTGAACGCGGCTCAAACCGGCCAGCAGGTTGCGGTGCACGCAATCGGCGACCGCGCGGTCCAGTCAACTCTGGACGCTATCGAGCTGGCGGAAAAACAATACCCTAAGGCCAAAAAGCTGCGCTTCAGGCTCGAGCATATTCAAATGGTGAGGCCGGAGGATTTCCCCCGGTTTCAGAAGCTGGGAGTGCTTGCGAGCGTCCAGCCCTTTGCCCTCGGTGACCCGGAAAAGGATTTGCGCCTTCTCGGAAAGGAAAGGGCAAAGCAGGCTTATCCCTATCGAAGCTTAATGACCGCAGGCGCATCCATCTCTTTCGGCTCGGACTTTCCGGCTGAGCTGGATTTTGAGCCGCTACTTGGAATCTATTACGCGGTGAACCGAAAAAGCAAAACCGGCAAACCCGGGCCCCTTAACCCGGATGAACGGCTGACCGTGCAACAAGCTCTCTGGGCATACACTATGGGCGGCGCCTACGCGGAATTTATGGAGAAAGAAAAAGGCTCGCTGGAGCCAGGCAAGCTCGCGGATTTCGCGGTCTTGAGCAAAAGCCCGTTGGAGGTCAACCCCGAGAAAATCAAGGACATCGAAGTCCGCTACACTTTTGTGGGCGGGAAACAAGTCTGGCCGGAAGTGAAATAGTGAAATAGGGTCGAAAGGCTGTCTTGTTGAGTCGCATAGACAAATACTCTTAAAGGTGTTAGAGTTTCTAAGAAAGAAACAATTAAATTTTTTGGAAACCGCTGATGGTTATCGACAAAACGAAAATTGTTCATCTTAACCGCCAAATACCTCCAGAGGCCCATACTCCTATGTATTTGTGGCACAAGTATTGGTCAAGGAAAACGTGGAATGTGGTCTCGGAGTTCGTTAAAACCTATTCCGAAGAACACGAGATAGTTTTTGATCCTTTCGCTGGAAGCGGCGTCACGCTGTTTGAAGCGCTAAAAGCCGGCAGAAGAGGAATAGCCTGTGACATCAATCCGATAGCGACCGAGATCATAAGACTCACTATAAAGCCCCTAAATGAAATTCAACTATATGAGGCATTTCAACGAGTCGAATCTCTTGTCAAAGATAAAATAAATCAACTATACCTTACGAAATGCAGACGCTGCGGAAGAGAGATAGTTTTTGATTGTGCAATTTGGCAGGGAAATAATTGCAAAGAAATCCGATATCAGAAGTGCGGCTACTGCGCTGATTCGCGGAGGAAAAACTGCCAGTTAACAGGTTATGACAAAAGGTTATTAAAGAAAATTGAGAAGGAAAGAATAAAGGAGTGGTATCCACGGAATAGATTGTATTACCACGATGGCAGACCTTTTAAAGAGAAACAAAAGTACGAGTCGGTTGAGCAACTGTTCACCAAGAGAAATTTGCGCGCTTTGGCCACGCTCAAGGATGCTGTCGAAAAGGAGCCGAGGAAAGATCTGAGAGAATTCCTGGAAATATCATTTTCCTCAATGGCGCACTTATGCTCAAAAATGAATCCCATTTCAGAGGCAGGCCATTTCACTCCTTTTAGTTCCGCGTGGACACAGCATAGCTATTGGTATCCCTCTGGTAGCTATATGGAGCAGAATGTCTGGAATAAATTTGAGAGCGCTATCACTGGTGCGCAGGGAGTTTTAAAAGCAAAGGCAGAGTCCAATAATTTTTTCAGAAACATCAAAATGGCCGCTTCCTTGGAACAGTTCTTTTCGGAAAAAGCTGATGTTTTCATTCATACAGGCTCAAGTCTTGATTTAATGGAAAAAATGCCGGAGAATTCCGTAGACTATATATTTACGGATCCCCCCTACGATGCATCAATACAGTTCGGGGAACTGTCGTATATGTGGGTGTCTTGGCTTAAAATGAACGGGGACTACCTCAGGGAAATAGTTTCTAGCGAGATAATAAGAAACGAAAAACAGCAAAAGACCTTTGATGTTTACAGTTCTCTTTTGAACGCGAGCTTTCAGGGAATGTTCAAAGTGCTCAAGCCAGACCATTTTTTGACTCTTACTTTTCATCATCCTACCTTCAAAGTTCGCAATGCCACAATCAGGGGCGGCACTTTTGCCGGCTTCGATTTTGAGAAAATACATTATCAGGAGTTGGCCAGGCCATCAGCAAAATCTCTGTTGCAGCCCTTTGGCTCAGCTCAAGGGGATTTTTACCTCAGATTTCACAAGCCCTTAGCAAAAAGAGCAAAGATAAGTCCAGAAAGAATTGATGAAACGCGTTTTGAGAAAATCGTCGTAGAAACAACAATAGCCTTACTTGCTGAAAGAGCGGAGCCCACGCCCTATACAATAATTATCAATTATATAGATCCCATCTTGGCAAAGCACGGGTTTTTCGCCAGCCTATCTACGGGAATGGATATAAATAGCGTTTTAAAAAAGCATCTGGGGAAAGAATTCGTCCTGTTGCCAGCGAAGGTTGGTGGCGTTGAGGGAAAAATGTGGTGGTTTAAAGATACATCCATTGTATCGAGATTGAACGAAGTTCCTTTGACTGAAAGAGTGGAGCAGACGGTTTACAGGAAATTGGGTCAAATGGGCAGGGTTACCTTCAGCCAGATATGGGAAGCGGTTAGCAATGAATTCCCAAACTCTCTCACCTCAGACAGTATGAGTATATTGGATGCGCTGAAGACCTATGCCAGAAAAGTCTCTGGTGGCTATTGGCTTCTAAAGCCGGAAATACACCGAAGGGTCAATCAACATAGCGAAATAGTGGCCATTCTTGCTCTGGTCGGGAAGAAAAAAGGTTATGATGTTTGGGTTGGAAAAAGGGAACAATATGAGAGAAGCAGCGGCGTCACTTCAGCAGGTAAAGCCTTAAAAGAGTATATGACCGTCGATAGATTGCGTGTTAATAATGCAAATAATCAGAGCGTTATCGAAAATATAGATGTAATATGGTTGGATTCTAAATCAATCAAAGCCATTTTTGAGGTGGAGTCCACCACCAGCATGACCGGCGCTCTGTTAAGGGGGTCAAATGTTGATTCGAAAGTTGACAAGTTCATGGTAATTCCCGAGGAACGGGAAACCCAGTTCCGGGTTAAGTTTAGTTCCCCTTTATTTAGAGAGCATTTTGAAAAAGACAATTGGAATTTAGTCTATTTTGATAAGCTGCGTATTGACTTCTCGAAAAAGAGAGGAAACATAGACATAAAATCAATAGTAGACCAGAGGGAAATTTCTAAGAAGAAAATAGAGTCTTCAGGCTCACAAGGAAATCTTTTCTAATTTTAGTGTTTTTACTTACGCCCTTCATCCTCTCTTGCGGAAGATGTGCTCGTTGATCTTGCGCACAACCGAGAATGGGCCGCTGATCTTGGTGACATAGTCGTCCGCGCCGCATTGTTTGGCGATCTTCTTCAACTCGTCCTCGCCCTTGTTCGAAAGCAGGATAATATCAGGCTGGCTTCGCACCGACTCCCTCAAAATCCTCACAATCTTGTCTCCCGCCAGCGCCGGCATCATAACATCCAGAAGGATTATGTCCGGGGAGAACTCATTGATCTTGTTGACCGTGCCGATCACATCCGCGGAGGCCGCTACTTTGAACCCCGCATTCTCCAATGCCCTGGTGTAAAGCTGCAAAGTGGCGGGATCATCGTCGATCAAAAAAATCTTTCGCTCGCCCATCGCGCTGCCCCCTTTTTTGTTCCAACAAACTTTTAACCTGGCAAATGAATGCGTTCGGACTGAAAGGCTTGGGGATTAAAATATCCGCGCCCGCCTCCCGGCAGGGGACCAGGTATCTTGCCGGGTCCGCGGCTGTGGTCATCACCACCGTCATTCCCGGAAAACTTTTGTCCACTTTCAACAGCTTAAGCACATCCATTCCGCTCCATTTGCCGGGAAGAAAAATATCAAGCACCAATAGCTCCGGCTTGACTGAGCGAATGAGCTTCATCCCCTCCTCGCCGTCCCCCGCGCTCCCGCACCGCCAGCCCTGCTGCTCGAACAGCCGCTCAAGCATTGACCTCAGCAATTTGTCATCGTCGATTATGACTACCTTGTTCGGCTTCATTTCTCCGCGATCGTTGGCAGCCAAAAATAAAAGGTTGAACCTTTTCCAACCCCCGCGCTTTCCAGCCAGACTCTGCCCCGGTGCCCATCCTCGATGATCAGCTTGACAATAGTCAGCCCCAGACCCGCGCCCTGGGTATGGTGCTCAAGCTCTTCCACCCGGCCGAATTTTTCAAAAACCTGGTCCTGGTCTTCCCGGGCAATGCCTATGCCGTGGTCTTCAACCAGAACCAGCGCGCCCTGGTCCATCTCCCGGGTTTCGATGCGGACTTCACTCTCCGGGTTTGAGTACTTGATGGCATTGTTCAAAAGGTTGATCGCAACCTGCTTGATCCGGTCGCGGTCAATCCAGAGAGTGAGGCCGGAATTGATTTTCTTTTCGACCCGGATTTTTTTCTGCTCAGCCTCGGCCGCAACCGCTTCCACCGCTTCCCCAATAACCGGGTCCATGGGCTGAAGCACATAATGGTAAACCAGCCGGCCCGCCTGCATCCTGCTCAGGTCCAGAATCTCGTTCACCAGCCGGGCCAGCCGGCGGGACTCCTGGTAAATCACCTGTAAAAATTTATCCTTTTCCTCTTCATTCACCCCGCCTTCCAGCAAGAACTCCGCATACCCCAGGATATTGGCAAGCGGAGTGCGAAGCTCGTGCCCGACCATACTTAGAAAATCGTCTTTCACTTTATCGCGTTCGCTCAACTCGCCGACCGCCTTTTCCAGCTCACTGGTCTTTTCCTTGAGATGCCGCAGTGCTTTCTTTTCCCGAAGGTCCCGCACCGTCCCCAGAATCCCCACCAGCTGGTTGCCTTCTCCACGAATCACCGCGCCGTTCAGGCTGACCTCAACCTCCGCGCCGGCTTTGTCCCTGAGCGTCAAGCTTATTTCCTGGACCCTCCCGTATTTCATAATCCGGGCAAAACGAAAAGTGGCTTTTTGGATCTCATCCGCCTCGTTTGAAAACAGCTTGCCCGCCGGCATCCCGATCAGCTCAAACTTGTGATACCCGAGCATAGAGCAGAGCGCCTGGTTGACATCGATCAATTTGCCCTCAACATTGACCAGGAAAACCCCGTCCAGGATGCTGGAGAAAACCGCTTCCATGGCAGGAGTGAGAGCGGTTTGCCAGTAATCCTCGCTCTCATTGATTCCCTTGTCTTCCCAAAACCAGAAAATAAAATCCTGCTCCGAGACCCGCTCCGGACGGAGCATAGCTGAAACCACTCTCCCGTTTTTATCCGCCAGGCGGAAATTTTTGACCAGGGAAAGCTCCGGGGACTCGTGATTTAGATTCCTGAACCAGGTCTGAAATTCGCGGCGGTCCTCAGGGTGAATGTATGAAGCTAAACTGTCTCCTTCGCCAACCGGAAAGAAAACCCGGCTGAACCCCGCGTTCGATCGCTTGATCAGACCTTTGCCGCTGATCAAGAGAAGGGGCTGCACTTCTAACTTTGATAAAATCTGCTCCAAGCTCCCGCCCTCGCAAAAATTATGTTGATTTGCGGATTATTATACAAAATAAGCTGTAAAACGCAAATCTTAGGACAATGATTGATACCAATCAGCCCGAATCTCAATCACTAACCTTCAAGCTCCTTTTTCCCTTGCCCCGCGAAAAAAAATTATATCTGAAAAATTAGAAAAATCAAATTTTTCTCCCGGAATTTTCTAAAACTCGCTTGCCGGACCTGATCGGGGCAGAGTTAGCTGATGAGCCCGTATGTTGTCAATAATCGGAATCGTTGAGATCTTTATACAGAACCCAGAGCGGCACGCCATCCAGTTCTTGAGAATCCAAAGGCTTGAGCCGGGACTGAGAAACGCCCAGGTCGTAGAAATAAGGAAAAAAATTCGGGCGGGGCCGGGAGAGGATTAAAAGGTAGTCAAAATCCTGTCCCTGGGTAGTCCTTAGGTCGCCGCGGAGCAGGTTTAACTCTTTATAGAGCGATGGCAGATATGGATTCGGCGGAAAAAAACGGATCCAAGCATTGGCAGGCAGCTCCTGGTTCAGCCGGGCTAGAGCCTTCTCATTCAGCGCGCTCCACCAGTATGCGGTCTCCATTCCCAGCTTCGCCGCGCCTTTGGCCCCGCCAATCAGACTATTATAATACTCAAGGCCATAAGGATAGACCCTGATCAGCGGAACCGTCACTCCCAAAGCAAGCAAAAGCGCCAGAGCCGTTCCTGGCAATCGAGGATAGCGCAGCAGCGGAGCAGCAGGGATTTTAGATCGCGACAGATTGACGAACCAGCGTACCGTCATATCGAATCCGTTCCCCGCGATAAGCCCCAGAAAAACAAACGCGGGAAGAAAAAGCCGCACCCCGTCGTACAAGGGCGCATTTGGCGACATAGTCATAACGATCAAGAAAAGGAAGTTTATAAGACAAAACCCTGAAAATTGATCGGCCAGACGCGCGCCCAAGGCTTTGATGGTTCCCAGAAAAAATAGCCCAAGTGTTGCCGGTGGAACCGTGATTAAAACCATAAATGGAGCATAATACCAGGGAGGGGAAGCCCGGTAGTTTTTTCCCAGGAACTGCACAAGGATTGGAATCCATTCCTTGCGGGTTATGCTCATAAGGATAAACCCGTAAAAACCCCTCGCTAAATTGCCCCACAGATAGGGCTGGAGAAGAAAAAACACAGCCGTCCCGATAATAAACAGGCTGGCGCAAAGCAGAGCGAGATTTTTACGCCGATAGACAAAAGCCCAGATAATGAGCGGGATAGGCAAAAGAAATCCCGTGAATTTGGCCGACATCAAAAGCCCGTAGCAAACGCCCGCGAGCGGGATCAGGCTTTTGCGCCTGGTCCCAGCCTCGAACATCCACGCGGCTGAAAACCAGAACAGACACAAAGCCGCCTCGGTCGTCGCAAGGTGGCAGTTGATGAAAACCCGGGGCATAAAAGCCGTGCATAATACCGATGCTATCCCCGCGGCTCTTCCCCAGGCCCGGCTCGCGCAAAGATAAATCATCGCCAGCAAAAGCCCGAACATTATTACCGCGTTCATCCGGTATGCCCAGAAGCCGCCCAGCCTGGTTTTGAGCAGGCCGTAGGATACGGCTCCGGTCAGCTTGAACAAAGTCGGGTGCGTGTCAGACTTGAGATTGGGGCCGAAAGTGCGCATAAGCGTGTCGCGGCTGAAAGCGCCGCTCTTGCCCAGGCTGGAAAACCAGGAAAAATAATCTTTTGCCTTCAGGAAATAATAAGGCTCGTCATCGCTGATGCCTATCTGGTGAATGGTGATCAAGCCTTGCAGCACGAGCGCGGAAAAAATCAGAATCGCAGCCAGATAGTCATATCCGCTGAACCTCCCTGCCCCCCGCTTTTTTAAGTCGGCGGGAGTTTTTATTTCCGGATTGTTTTTCATCGCCCGAACTAATCGTGTCTAATTATAACACCGCTCGACTTTGCCATCACTTTGATCAGGCGGAAAAACCAGGTCAGTAAACGGCCGCTATCTGCAGGATACCGCTGATTTCCTCAGCCAGCAGTTTTTCCGCAAAATCTGAGACCCTTGACCAGATTCTGTGCGAGGGACTTCAGTCCCGATTCATTGAAAAAAATTTTTCACCGCCGAGACGCAAAGAACGCTGAGAAGAAATTTATTTGCTGAGGCACGCTCTGCGTGGCGAAGTCCCGCGGAAAGCGGGATGCGAGCGGCTTTAGTCGCGATTCGTGGTGCGGACACTCTTGTCCGCACACCTTGATGTGCGAGCGAGCTTGCTCGCGACAAGGGCACGCCCTTGACCACGCGGGGTTACCATCGTGCACCAAAAAAGGTCGAGCAGGATGCAAGCAA
>Ga0315280_10006741_pt1 | contig 15710 bp, 15 predicted proteins | sample YL17G06_40_MG_FD_203697 | JGI IMG/M metagenome (GOLD analysis project Ga0315280, IMG submission 203697) | Sediment microbial communities from Yellowstone Lake, YNP, Wyoming, USA - YL17G06_40 | ecosystem: Environmental > Aquatic > Freshwater > Lake > Sediment | place: USA: Wyoming | collected... | reverse complement strand
TCCAGTAGCCGTTGGTTTCCCAACAGATGCGCAGGATACGTTTTTCCTCCGTTGCCCTTTCAACCGCCAGTCGGCTGACTTTGATTGCGTGAGGCATCTGCACTGATGGGTCGCCGCCGAAATAACACAAGCGAATATCTCATTAAAGGCGGATACACTGAACTATTAGCTATTTACAAACGAATCAATCAAGCCGTCGCCGAATACTACAAAGGAAAACTTGATCCCGCACTCTACAAAGAAATAACAACGCTTCACCCGCACGACGCCGATAAAATCCATGTCAACCTTTTATGGGAAGCCGAGGTTCCGCTTGAAGTTGTCGCGGGCGAATACATCGGCGGCAATGAAGGCGTCGGATCAGTCGGGCGCGGTTGGCTAAGTACAGACGTTATCAAAAAAATACTATCTGAGTTTAAACCGCCGATCCGATCGCTATAAGAAAATCTACGCCAAAATTACTGAGTACAGCGCGCACTTCAATGTAAACGCTCAAGTCACGGCGATCGTGCCTGCCGCGCCGATCGCACGGGAACTGATCCCGCTTAAGGTCGCCTTGCCAACTACGTAGTATTCTTAGCGGCGCGCGCTTGGTCTTACGACGGGCATGTCCGTTGTAGGTATGTACTCTAAGGTAGATGCTTCGCCATGATTATTCATGATACGTTTCTCAGCTTCATTTAATCCTACCTCAACAAACTCACTCTCAATCAAAAGGCTTTACATTCCTTCGATCAATTTTGATCAGAGTTTGTCTACAACAACCGGGACAATGCCACAACTCTAAACCTTCAACCGCATGGTGTTTGATTAAAAGTCGCGGTCTATCTAACCTGCAATGAGGATGACAACGTAAGGCGTGTCCAGGATTAGCCGAATACGTACCCTTGATTAATCTGCAGCTTGGCGCTGACTCTGTGTACTTATATTTTCGCAAAACCTTGAGCATGAGCTTAGTCGGTTTATCCTCACGTCTACCCATAGTCTTTTTCATTTTCTCTCTCTTCAATCTTTAGAAACCGTTTGTAAATATAAAAAACCACAAAGACCACGAAGAAATATTGACCAGCGACATAGAGCTTGCTCATAAAGAGAACATCTGGTCGACTGAGAAATCCTCCAATTAAGAGAGCCATGAAAACAAGCAAGCAATATGGAAATAAATCCATGTCAATTTGCATTCGGCTTTTCAGCGCCTCAAAACGTTTTGCTTTCACCTTTGACTTGGGCTTGACCAGAATAAACTACTCCTTTATTTTCCTATGGATCAGTCTTTGAATCAAATAGGCTGCTGAGAAAGGTGACATGAAAACAAGATTAAATAATAAAGAAAAATTGGAGAAGCCAAGCATTATTAATCCAACAACAACGCCCACAAAATATGTGCTAACAACTATTAATGACATTGGAATTAAGGTCTTTCTAATCTGCGCAACAAAGAAACCGAGTTCGAACAAGCTCACCCATTCGGGAAAATAATGTCTTGGAAAAACTCCGAGAACCTTTCCTTCCAACCCTTGAATGTTCAAGACTTGAATGTCCACGAACCAACATACTATAGTGAAGCTAAACCAAAAGATAAGCCAAGGCACATAAGATTTGTATACGTTCTTGTTCTCTTGCAGAAACTCTCTACCTGTGGGAAGGTTTGAAGGTTTCATTTATTTACGCTTCCTTCCGCCCATGAATATAGCAACTATGGCTATTAGGACGCCGGGCGCCACCAACATTATGATCAGAAAGAATCCTGCCATAGCTAGAAGAGTGAGTAAAGCCTGTATGCGCGGATCGCTTAAATAATCCATTAGGCTTGGTGGCATTGTTGTTTTCGTTGTTCTTCCAAAATCCTCTGGAATGTTCTGAATGTCCTTTACGTCCCATTCTCCAATTATGAAGGCGGTGACACTGAAGCCTAAAACGATAGCGTCGCCTTTAGTTTTCACCACGGGAAAGTCATACCAATTTGTGACGCCAAAATTGTTTAGCGTTAATTTAGCGTAGACTTTGTTTGTGAAAAGTGCTGGATTGAGCGCTTTCCCTTGATATTTATAAGCTTCTGATTCAGCGCCTCCAACTCCCCATAAACCATAATAGACATATAGCGACGCTCCTTCACTTTCAGGTAAGAAGCTTAATTCTGTTTCAGCTGTAAGTTCATGGTCATTGTTGTCTTTCGCATATTTTTTCACATCTGAAACTTGAATTTTGCCTATGGCAAAGTAAGCTGTGCCTCCTCCTTCAATGTACCATGTTGGTGTTAAATCGAATTCAATCCATATTTCTAAGTTACTATAGTAATTTCTTTGTCTTGTTCCAAGTATCGGTATTGCACGCCACAGACTTTCATCTCCGTCCCATTCTCCAGAGAAGCTTATGTAATATTTGAGGACCCATTGTTCCATTTTGTAGGTTTTGCCACTGATATTCCAAGAGTACGTTTGCTCAGGATTGTGAATTGCATCGGTTCTCTTTAGAAACTCTGTTGGTATCCATGAGATTGCGCCAGATAACGATTCTTTCGGGACGAAAACAGTGGTCATTTCCCCTATTACGTTAGGCTTTCCCCATACATCTTTGTCAGCATCGAATCTCAATGTTGTGTCAAAACTTGCTTGCGAAGCGCCTTCATGGCTCGTGCTGGTATATTTTTTATCATTGTATTTCACACCAACAAATTGTGCTTTAGGATTCTGAAACCCTGAGGAATAACCTAGGTCTTGGGTTGAAAAAAGATATGCTCCTCCTCCTAAACTTGAAAGAATAATGGTTGCCAGGATAAGTACGACAATGGTTTGAAGCATGCTTTCTCGGAATAGTTTAGCCAATTTGTTCACCTATTTTTGTTGAAATGAAGGCGTGGCGTAGCTTGGCGTGCCGTAAAATTCCTTAACTCCAAGGTGTTCCCAATAGGAGAAAAGGCAACGGCGATAATTACCACCCTCTTTTTTCTTCAAACTACGCCACGCAATTCATATAGTCTGCTGATTTAAAATATAAAACTTGCCCAAAATTTTGAACAAATGTAAAAAAGTACGGTACTTTAAGGTACGTTTGTTCAAGCTGTTCCATACGGTACTGTACATTACGGTACGGTCAACGGACGCATCAACCCAAATTAGCCGAGATTGAGGAATCGTCTATTGAATGAAAGGCTTGCCATTTTGCGCAACCTCTATCAAATATTTTGATCGGGGTTCTCTCTATTTTGCATGTGCATGTCCAATCTGGGGCTTTAGCTACACTTTGAAGCGCTGTCACTATTTCAACGGTCAAGAAACTGCAAGATTCCGCTTGAAGGAATGTGTAGCTAAAGACTTTCAACATATTTAGTAATCGACCGCGCAACATCAAAAATCCGCTACTATGAACACAGTTACCACAAACCTTAGCGATATTGACTTCAGCTTGAGCGATCTGTTTTAACAAAAATCGTCATGAAGAATATGCCAAAATGGGCTTAAATCTCTTTACCACATCGCTATGATCCGCGCCGCCATGGCACTCAGATCAGAGAAACGGCAGTTCAGGCGTCACACTCTAACTCAAAAAGCGGACACGGACGTTCGGCGTCGCGGCGTCGGCGAACGCAAGGGGCAGTTTTGGAAATGCTTCACGAAAATCTTTCGCGTGGACGCGGGCGCGTCGGCACTCGCAAAAGGTTACCCAAAAATGATTAGCTAAGACCGTCCTACGCGCAAGCCGAACGTCAAAATGATGTTGACAACGCGGCGCACGACGATTCGTCCTACCCAAAAATGAGTATTTATTTACTGCCGCTACTACTACAGTAAGCCCAAATTAGAAAGTAAATGTTTTTTTAGTTTTGACAAAACTATACTGCACACACACGTAAAAAATTTGTTTTCATTAACATTACAATTTAAGACTCATAATGTAGGCGTCTTCTCCATCAGCGTAATAATTGTGACCAACCCTTGACACCTCGAATCCAAGTTCCTTGTAAAGATTCACCCCAGACGTGTTGGTGACACGCACTTCTAAATAGCATTCCTTAGCCTTGTAAACCCTCATGCTAGCCAAAGCCTCTTTCATAAGCGCTGTTCCAATGCCTTTGCGCTGGTGTTCAGGCAAAACTGCTATAGAGATAACGTGTCCCCTCTTTGCGATTCCCAATAGTCCAAAGTCGGGAAGTCCAGTTTCAATTCGGCACATGACGTAGCCCACGACCTCTCCGTCTTCTTCAGCTACGATAAAGGTCTCGGGAAATCGTCCGTAAAGGTCCATAAAGAAGTATGTGGCGTAGTTTTCAGGAAGACAAATCCTATTGATATACATGACTCGCTCTAAGTCGTCGGGTTGAAAACCTCTGAGGCTAAACGTTGTCTGCACCATAGAGCGCAAACACCAGCTTAAAAACAAAAATAGTTAAGAGGCACGAGTTAAACGTTTTGATATTTTTTTTCTATTCAGAAGCCTTCACAATAGGTAGCGTTATGTTTCCGTGGGGCATGACCCATACTTTTCCGTCTTTGCCAGTTATGTCAAAGGCGTCTCTTAGAGCGTCGTTTAAGGCTCGAGCAGTTCGCAGTTTGAACACGCCTGTGGCATAGTACTCAGGCATAATGGAAACCAAGATGATTTGAACCTTCTGCAATGTTTTTAAGAGGAAGTAAGCTTTGTGTCCGCCGATTTGAAAGTGCCGCTTTATTTCTGTCTCCATGTCTTTAAGTTCTTTGAACTTGGTCATCCACTCGTAGAACATTTGGTTTCCATGACCTTCGGGACATTCAGCCACCCAGATGATTACTCCGCCTCTTTTAACGGCTTCGAGGGCATTGTCTACTCCCTTGTAGGCTTGGAAAAGGTCGATATCGTGTGGGTGGCCGCCCGAGCTGGCAATGATGATGTCGGCTCGTTTTTCAATGGGCACTTTGTACATTTCATCTACGAGTTTGACGCCTTCAATGAATGCTTGATGGATGTCGCCTGCAAAGGTGCGAACTAATTCTCTTTTGCTGTTAGTTACAATGTTTACTATGAAGTTTGGCTTGGCTAATTCAGCGGCTTCAACCATGTCTTCATGAATTGGGTTGCCTTCTAGAATGCCTGTTCGAGCCTTTGGATGTAGAATCATGGCGTGGTTATGCTGTATAGTTTCTTTGCCTGTGACTGCTGGTAAGATGCTTTTTCTTCCGCCTCCGTAGCCAGCGTAATAGTGGAGTCCTATGTCACCTGTGAGGATTCGTATGTCGGCTTCAGCGAAAATTTTGTTCACGTAAACTTTGGTTCCGTATCTGGTTCTGCCTAGATATGTCAAGTCTTTTGCTTTACAGTCGTGACTTACGGTTTTAACTCTTTGGAGGACTTCTTCACCGACTAGAGTTTTCATTTCTTCAGTTGTGACGGGTCTGTGGGTTCCGCAGCCGAAGATTAGGGTTATGTCTTCGTCTTTGACTCCTGCCTTGTTGAGTTCGTCTAGAATAGGCGGCAGCATGAGGTAGCTGGGTGTAGAGCGTGTTTGGTCGTTGACAACAATGGCTGCTTTGTCGTCTTTTTTGGCTGTTTCACTTAGGCGTTTGGTTCCAATTGGCTCGTTTAATGCTCTTTCGATTTCTGCCTTTGTGTCTTTGACGGCTGGTTTCTCTTTTGGTTCTATAGTGCCTAAGTAGTTTCTTGTTGGGATGCGTGCGCAGACTTCGGTTTTGCCGTATGGCAACCAAACATCAACCATTTTATTTGATGCCTTCTAATGATTTATGAAGGGTAGGGTGAGTTTCATTTAAGCCTAACGGAGTGAAAGATAGAAAACAATTTTTGTTTGTGTGTGCGCACTTGTGACCTAGCCCCTCTATTTGGATCCTAATAGGATTCAAATATGAAATGTATCATTTGAAAGGAGGGCTTTGAAATTGGGTAACATAAGGCTCAAATAGTTTCTTTATTATTCGTATGCGTATGACCAAGTCTATGGGCGGGTAGATCAGTTTGGTATGATCGCAGCGTTGGCATCGCTGAGGCCGCGGGTTCAAATCCCGCCCCGTCCACTTTCACCTCAATTGGATGCGTCATGACTTTTAATTTCACGAAACTTTAGAAAACATACGGAATGAATCTTTTGCTTTTTCTCATGTAATCTCTGTATTCGTCTCCGAATTTTTCAATGAGCATCTTCTCCTCTACTCTTATTCTGTAAAGAATAAAGGGAATTAGAAAGACCATTACGAAGACACCGTATAGGCTATGGAAGAGTAGAGGCACAGAAAAATAGAGTAACAACTCGCCCAGATAACCAGGATGCCGAATATATTTGTAAACGCCATGTCTAATCAACTTGTGCTCAGGCAAGATTCTTACAACTGGAGAAAAATACTCACCCAACAGCCTTCTAGCCTGAGCACGTAGGGCGGATCCTGTTAAGAGAAGAACTAAGCCAATGAGACTTACGAAGTCAAAACGGTAAAGCATCCGTTGAATCACAATGAAATCTAAGGCAGTCACAAACACGCCAAAAAAGAAGATTATCCCCCCAGCGATGAGAACTGCTACATCTGAGAATTTGCCCTCTTCCTTGATGTCTCTGAAATAACGTTTAAGGATTTTAGCCATATTCTCCACACTTGTGCCTACCTTCTTATTCTCCTTTACGATGAACCCTTTTTTTAAGTGCCATTGAAAAATGTGGGTTTTCGATTCTTATTTTGAATTCTTAAATGATTTATCCTTTCAACGATGAAAAAAGAGAATGGTGTATGCTGGATGGCGCCTTCCAAACTTGACAAATACCTGAGTGTCCTTGAAGTTTTAGTTCTTCGCCCTAGAAAACTAGATTCTATTGCGTATAAAGCCAAAATGGAATGTAACGCCGTGAAACGATGCCTAGATTTTCTAGTTTCCAACGGCTTGGTTGAAGAACGAATATTTAATAGAAAACGAATTGTTTATGCCATTAATGAAAGAGGCATATCAGTATTCAGGACTTTGAGGACGCTGAAATACCTCGAGAAACTGAAGAAAACCTTGCCTGTAATTGAAGAATCACGTGAAATAACCACAATGCTAACCAAGCAACCTCAAAAATTGAAAGAACAGTAAAGGCATTTCATCAAAATAGTACAAGTTCACGCTGAAAATTGTTTTTCTTTCTCCAAAAACTTTAAGAACAAAATGAACTCGAATGCTAGGAATGGAGACGACACAATATGGTTTATTGCACAAAATGCGGAACCAAAAACGAAGACACCGCCCTAGTCTGCATCAAATGTGGAGCCAGCTTAGAAACTGGAACCTACGAGTCTCGCAGATACGAACGCAGACGTGCTGAAAGCGAGTGCTTTGGGCTTCCCCACGGCGGCATAATCTTTGGCTTATTCATAGGCATAATAATATTGCTCTGGGGTTCATTCGAGTTAGCTAGACAAATGAAGTGGATCACTGTTGTGCCGGAGATTTGGCCCTTTATCATCATCATCCTTGGATTGCTCATCGTTCTTGGCGCACTTTATCGACTCGGTCGCCGACCGCTACCTCAACCTTAAACTTCCATTTTTTGTGTGTCATTTGGCAAAATTACAAGAGTCTAAGGTGCATCGTGAGCAGATTCGTTCGTGATCCCACTGGGAAAGCGATATCCGAGTAAGGAGCCAAAAAACACTCAAAAAAACCAAGAAGAAATCAACAGAAGTGTTGTGAGCCAACTCTTCATTGCCGATTAGAATTAGGAACGTTCCAACAACGAAGAAGGCGCTGGAAAACAAACGAATACTACTGTTCTGAAGTATGGACAAAGGAGACTGCAGCAAACCCAAGACAATTCCTACAGCGCCAACTAAAACCATCAGAGAAGCATTTTGTTCTATCTGCCAGTTTCCAAAGAAATACGTGCCAGCGCCAACGAGAGCAATAAGTGCTCCTAAAAACAATCCCGAACAAGTGGCACAGAACAGCTTGCCGCCTAAACGAAAAACATGCGCAGAAAAACGCCCACAAAGGGGATGATGTCCACGCAAAGTTAGGTTAGTCGTGTAAGAAATTGACTTATTTCGTTTGAAACCAAAAAATCTGTTTTGACTTTTATTTCGCTTCCCAATGTCAAAAAATTTTGAACACGTTTTAGGGAAGAACACGGCTAGAATTCCTAGCGCACACACAATACTGTATGTTGTGCCAACAAGGGGTTTTCGCCAGACAAACTTTTCTTGTAAAATGGGCGGGTGAAGAGCGAGCAATACTGAGAGAATCAGTCCGAAGCATGACATAGAGACTAGAAAGAGCAAGGTTGAATTACGAAGTTTGTGGTTGGGTGATGACATAAAATATCGGCTCAGACTAGACTCTTCAGTTGCCTCATAACGTTTTGACGAGCCATGTATCGGTAAGCCCTTCTCTTAATCTTATTTGTTGAGAAAATGCCTTGCAGCCTTCTGTGCCAAGAGCCAAAGAAACCGCGATAACACTTGTAAAGTTCATGTTGCACCTGCTCTCTCGTCAAAGTTTCAGTTGGCATAATAGCATGAACCATGTCATAGTTAGCCCAGTTCCAGTCCTCAATCCAACCGTTGCGTTTAGCTTCCTCATAGAGTTCGGTTCCTGGAAACGGCGTTAGAATCATAAAAATGGCTATATCAGGATCAAGGCTGCTGACAAATTCTTTTAGGTCAGTTATTGATTCCGCGGAGTCTTTACGTTCTCCAATGATGCATGTTGCCTGAGAAAATATGCCGTTTTGTTTCAACAATTTTATCGCTGTCTTAGCGTCTTCTGGTTTTGTGCCTTTGTGAAAACTATCAAGAGTGGTTTTGCTGTGGCTTTCCACGCCTAAGAGTAGCCAATTAATTCCTGCCTTGCTCATTTTTGGCAGTAGATTCTGATTTTTCACGATGTCGTCGCATCTAGCCTGCATGAAACATGTTATTTCGTCTGAGAATCCACGTTTGATTAGTTCGTCGCAGAGGTCGTTCATTTGTTTGCCTAAGCCGAAGTTGTCGTCTGTCAGCCATAGAAGCTTGCTTTCATAGTTTTTGTAGAGGAATTCTATTTCTTCGGCGACTCGCTTCATGGATTTGTGTCTCCAAGTGCCTTGCCAATGTTTCCATTGAGAACAAAAAGTGCATCGATGGGGGCATCCGCGAGACGCTTCTATCATGCCGTATCTTGCCTTGCGACCAGCCATCATAGTAAAATGGTATCTGTGAACGTAATCTTCAACGAAATGGTATCCTGGAAAAGGCAATTCGTCTAAGTTTTCCATCAAGGGACGCGAAGGATTGTGCCGAATCTCTTGCCCATGCCTAAAAGAAATGCCCTTTATTCTTGAAAAATTTGTTTTTTCTTTGACTGCCTTGACAAGTTCTAAGAGCGTCTCTTCTCCTTCTCCCCGAACAATCACGTCGATTTCAGGATAAGCCTCAAGGCTTTCTTGAGCCATAACCGTGAAATGTTGCCCTCCGGTGACTGTCAAGACATCGGGTTTCAGTTTTTTTGCTGTTTCTAGGGTTCGCGCTGTTACGTAGGCGTTGCAGGTGGCGAATCCGCTTGAGGCTACGATGTCAGGGTTAAAAGATTCAATGCGTTTTTCTAATCCTTTCCAATCCAAAGCCATGGCTTGGCAGTCCACAACTTCAATTTCCACGTCTTTCATTTTGTTTTCAAGGAAAGCTGCGAGTTGAAGAATTCCATATGGAGGCGGAAGGTATTCGCCCATAACAAACCAATAATCCTTTGGTGGCTCAACGAAAAGGACCTTGGTCAAAGCAATGCACTCTAGGTGTTTGGTTAATTTACGCTATATTGCTAGTTCTTTTGCCAATTCCAAAAGTCTTAAGTCTAATGGCTTTATCGATTTTGCAGATTCTTCAAGGTCTAAAGCAGTTATTTGATGCCCGACTAACCTAACTATTTTGTTTCTCTCCCTGTTCAAAATCAAATCTACTGCTTTGTCTCCGAACATGCAAGCTAAATACCTGCTTCTAGCTGTTGGAGCACCGCCTCTCTGCGAATAGCCTAAGACGCTCAACCTGACCTCGCTCAGTGTTTTTTCTTCAATTTCTTTGGCTATTACGCGAGTTTCTCCCACACCTTCAGCGGCTACAATTATGCTGGATTTTTTGCCTCTTTGACGGGCATCGTCAATGTTTTTGATTAAATCACGTGTTTCAAACTTAACTTCAGGAACCAAAATGATTTCTGCTCCAACTGTTAGTCCCACAGTGAGGGCGAGAAAACCTCTGGTTCTGCCCATAACTTCAATTATGAAAACTCTTTCATGCGATATGGCTGTGTCTCTTATCTTGTCTATTTCTGAAACTGCCGTGTTCACGGCTGTGTCGAAGCCTATTGTTTCATCTGTTCCATAGACGTCGTTGTCTATTGTGGCTGGAATTCCAACAATGGCAGCATCAGATTCTTTGCTGAGGTCTAAGGCGCCATTAAAAGAGCCGTTGCCGCCGATGACCACAAGCCCATGGACATCATTCATTCTTAGGGTTTCTGCCGCCTTCAAAACACCCTCTTTTGAATTAAATTCTGGGCATCTGCTTGTGAAAAGCATGGTGCCGCCTTGATTTATTATTCCACTCACTGACCGTGGTCCTAACGGTTTGAAAGTGTTGGTTAACAAGCCTTCCCATCCTCTTTCAAAGCCTAAGACTTCAAGATGCCTTGAATGTGCGAGTCGGACAACGGCGCGAATGGCGGCGTTCATGCCTGGAGCGTCGCCTCCGCTGGTGACAATGCCTATTCTCTTCAAACTTTTTCCTCCAATTTGCCTCTATCTAGATGACTGTCTAGCTTAAGAATATTAACTAGACGGCAATGCTGCGGAGAAGCTTAGAAAAAGCTTAAAATCGTTTATTTTTTATTTTGTCGGTAAACCACTGTTCCGCAGTTTTTGCAGAAATAAAAGTTGCTTTCAGTTTTTTTCTGTTCTTCATCATTAATTGTATTATGACAACCTGTTTTTGGACATCTCATTTTTTTCTACCTTCCAGTTTTAGATGCGCTTTTCTTTTCGCCGAAAAGTCGTTTGGGAACATCAGGATGCTGATGCTTCACCATTGTCACCTATTGATAAATTCTATGCGTTTAGTTCAAATATCTTATGAAAGTAGGATACGCATTCATAATCGCTAGCTACTATCGTGAGTAGCATGTGCATCGCAACATAGGAAACTTAATAGGACACTTTTTAATCTTTGAGCATGCTAACTCAAAACGGGGCAAGAACAAGTCATGGGTCGATACAAGCAAGTCGAAGAAATCGTTCAACTCATGAATAACCTAGAGTACATTAGGAACACAAGTATCATTGCACATGTTGATCACGGCAAAACAACACTTTCAGACAGCTTACTCGCAGCAGCAGGCATAATCAGTGAACAAACAGCTGGGCAGAAACTGTTCCTAGACTCTTGGGAACTTGAACAGAAGAGACAAATGACTGTGTTCGCATCAAACATAAGCCTTGCACACAATTACAAAGAAAAAGACTACCTCATCAACCTCATAGACACGCCTGGACACATTGATTTCAGCGGCGCTGTTACCCGCAGCCTACGAGCAGTCGATGGAGCACTTGTTGTTGTTGACGCTGTTGAAGGACCCATGACCCAGACTGAAACCGTGCTCATGCAAGCCTTACGTGAACGTGTCAAACCCATTTTATTCATTAACAAAGTTGATCGCCTCATAAAAGAAATCCGCTTAACCTCTCAAGCTATTCAAGAAAAATTTGCAAAAATTATCACTCGGGTAAATATGCTTATTGAAAAATATGCACCGCCTGAACACAAACAAGACTGGCAGGTTACGGTTGAAGACGGTCGTGTAGCCTTCGGTGCAGCATTACATCGATGGGGACTAAACCTGCCTCACATGAAAGCAAAGGGCATAACGTTTCAAAACATTATCGACGCCTACAGCGGAGAACCCGAAGAAATAGGAAAAAAAGTGGATGAACTCAGCAAAAAGGCTCCGCTTTACGAAACCATTTTGGACATGTTCTGCGAGCACTTGCCGAATCCTCTGGAGGCGCAGCCGTATAGGCAGAGTCAAATATGGCCGGGTGACCCGAAAAGTCCAGTCGGCGAAGCCATGGCAAAAGTTGATCCTAAAGGTCCAACACTCATGTGCATTAGCACTATTGAGGTTGACCCACACAGCGGAGTCGTAGCCATAGGACGTGTATTCAGCGGAACCATTGAAAAAGGCAAGCAAGTGCGCCTAGTTACAGCTCACGCCAATGGAACTATTCAGCAAGTCTACATGAGTATGGCGGCTGATCGAGTTATTGTTGATCGTGTGCCAGCGGGAAATATAGCGGCTATGGGTGGATTGCCATCAGTTCGTGTAGGCGAAACCGTAGCAGAACAGGGAACAGAGACAAAACCGTTTGAAGGCTTGCAATACGTGTCAGATCCAGTGGTCACCGTAGCCGTGGAGCCTGCAGAAGTGAAGGATCTGCCACTTTTCGACAAAGTCATGCACAAGTTGACTCTTGAAGACCCAAACTTGCACCTTACCCTTAACAAAGAAAGCGGAGAATACCTCCTAAGCGGCATGGGTGAACTGCATCTTGAAGTTACTGCCTACAGAATGCAGGAAGCAGGGTTGAAAGTTAAAACTGGCAAGCCCATTGTGATTTATCGTGAAACCATCAGCCACGACTATAAGGGACCTCCAGTTATGGGCAAAAGCCCGAACAAACACAGTAAATTGTGGGTAACGTTAGAAAAATTGTCAGATAACGTGATTGAAGGAATAAAGCAGGGCAAAATTTCTGAAATGCAAGGACGAGATGAAAGACGAAAAACCCTTGCGCAACAGTTTGGTTGGGACGCAGATGACGCCCGCAACGCCGTCGCCATTGAAGAAAACAACATTCTGGTTAATAGAATAAAGGGAAGACAATACGTGGAAGAGGTTATGGATCACATTAAATCAGGATTTCGCGAGGCAGTGCATACTAGTATTTTAGCTAAAGAACCCGCCTACGGCTTGAAAGTTAACCTAATGGATATTACGGTTCACGAAGATCCTGTTCATCGTGGTCCAGCGCAGATTCTTCCCATGACGTGGCGTCCAATTTGGGCTTGCATCTTGTTAAGTGACCCAATACTTTTGGAACCTATCATAAACTTTGAATGTAAAGTGCCAAGTGATTTTGTTAGTTCGGTGCTTGCCATACTTCAGAGACGCCGTGGCAGAATTCTCGATATGCCTCAAGAAGAAGATCACATTATTGTTAAGGCTGAAATGCCTGTGGCTGAATCTTTTGGTCTCGCCGACGAATTGAGGTCGTCCACGCAGGGCAGAGCCTTCTGGGCAACTCAATTTAGTCATTGGGCGCCTGTTCCCTCTTCAATACAACAGACTGTTATAGAGGAGATTCGTAAACGCCGAGGATTAAGTCCAACTCCTCCGAGAGTTGATGAATTCTTGGAGAGAGAACAAGCTTAGCGCAATCTTTCTGCGACTATCATTGAAGTGCGATTTCGCCTTTCCCTGAGGGAATGAAACTCTGAATCTCTTCTAACGAAATTTCAAGTATTTGTTTACGCCATTCTTCAGATGCTTTCTCAGTCAACAGTTTTCGTATATGCTTGGCGAGTGAGCTGCTCGTCTGTTGGCCTGGAATTATCTCAACGTATAAGTTTGTTTGTTTTTTGATGGCTTCTGGAGGACCGCCAACAACTTCAACACGGTTTTCTTTCATCATCATTCCGACGGCAACACGCAGAGGAACGTTTTTAACATAGTTCTTTTTTCCACGAATTATGAAGGCACCTTTCCCCAAATATTGCCCAGACGGTGGACTCTTGCTCAACTGATTTGGATTCATCCAGTAAACATCGATTGCAGGGAACATTTCTCTCCAAGCCCTAGAGTAGGACGCCGCCAACTGAGTTGCTTCACGTATAGTTTGTTCAGAAGGAGTTTTGCCCTCAACTTTAATCACTACAAAGGGAGCGCCTATAATGTCAGCGTGAAAAACAATGTCACTTAGGTCTGTATACTTTTTGATAAGAATTTCGTTGGTTGTTGCGTCTCGTCCGCCTAAAATGAGGAAGCCATCTGAAGAACGGAACCAACGAAACTTTTCATACCAAGCTTTTTCACGTCTCTTAGGCTTAGCTTCTCCCCGAACCTCCTCAGTTTTTTCCTTCAAATGTCGCTGTAATTCCTCAATTTTTGTTCGGGTCTCTCGCCGTGCTTTCTCGGCGCCCTTCAGTTTTCTTTCAGCCTTTTTCGCCCGCTCATAGTAACCAGCTGCGTTTGCTTGAATTGAACGAGTTAGGGCTAATGAAAAAATTGTGTTTTCCACAGAAACGTTGAGAATGCGGCGCTTTGAATCTAAAGACTGAAAGTATATGAAGGGAATGCGCTGTGCTTGTTTCTCTTTCTCAATTTCTGAGCTTATTTGCTCCCAAGTTTTGTCGCGGCTCTTTTCATCCATAATCCATTGAGCGAGTAACTGAAACTCACCAAAATGAGCGTAGATAAAGTTGCCAATTGCCTTGTTTTGCTCCATTATCCTCTTAGACTCTTCAAGCGTTCTCTCCTGTTCTTCAAGCGTTCTCTGCAGTCTCGCAAGCTCACGTGTAAATTCTCTTTCAGTTTCTGAAACTTTTTCAATTGTAACAGCCTTCGAATAGTATTCATCTGAGGCTTCATTGAAAGACTTGTACGGCTTCAACGTTAAATCGGCGTATCTTTTCAACGAAAACGGAACAACATCAACCCATTCGCCTTTTTCATCCATCACGATAGAGGGCTCAAATTTTCCAGCGGTTATTTTTGAGACAAGAGCTTGTGTTTGGGTAAATAATTCATCAATTTGTTGTTTTGTCAACGCCTCACACAAGGTGTTTTTGTCAATTTCGGCTCTAAGCAAGATTTCTTCGGCGTAAAATCCACCTATGCTCAAAAACTTAGTCAATGCTCGCACGATTTCCAACTTCTCATAATGTTTAATTTCGTCAAAATCTGGTCGATTGAGGTGAAACGGGTTTTTTCCGCTCGGCGGTGCCTGCTTGAAGCTTTCTTCGCGTAGGATGTTGCGGTCTCGCATTCTTCGATAAGTCAACGCATAGAGAATTTTGCCTTGTGGGCTTACGAGGATTATGTTGCCGTCTCCGAAGAGTTCAGCTATCAGCGAAAAAGCGCCGTCTCTGGTATCTACTTTGCTGATGATTACTCGTTCAAACTCGTGTTGCTGAACTTCTTTGATTTTGCCGTTTATCAGGTGTTTTCTCAAAGCCATGCAGAATGAAGGTGGCTTCAAGGGTTTACGCAGAACGTATGAGGTTAAGTGAGCCCGTTTACCTGCCTCTAATAGCAATTGAAGAGTGGGCTGATTGGGCTGATGAAGCCTAAATAATAAAGTGATTGAGTTAAGTTGGTAAATATTTTCAATTCGAGCATCTTTGATGACCTGATTGAGTTCGTAGACTAGTGCTGCTATGTCGAAACTTGTCATCTCAGCCTTCAATGAGCATTTTGCTCCTCAAACGATGACGATAAAGTGAGTTTCTTGTTTAAACGTTTTATAGTCACCTTGCGCCTTATCTTTATCTTGGACGATGAAGAAATCGAGGTACATTGACTGGGGACAAAATGATATCTTGTCTCGCTACTGAGTCCAATTGTCTAAGAACATTTCCAAAGTATCATGAAGCGCGCACTTGGAAAGCGTTATAGTTTGACGCTTATTTCAAGTCCGTCTTCGCCTATGGGCACGTATCTGCTGCGGTACT
>Ga0315280_10006740_pt1 | contig 15710 bp, 11 predicted proteins | sample YL17G06_40_MG_FD_203697 | JGI IMG/M metagenome (GOLD analysis project Ga0315280, IMG submission 203697) | Sediment microbial communities from Yellowstone Lake, YNP, Wyoming, USA - YL17G06_40 | ecosystem: Environmental > Aquatic > Freshwater > Lake > Sediment | place: USA: Wyoming | collected... | reverse complement strand
CCTCACTATCGGGGATATCTTCCACTCGAGTTGCGATGTCAATTCCCTCGCATTCCCTTCATCACGCCGCAACCATTGGGGTTTCCTTTTGGGCATCATCGCTTTCTCCTTCCGCAGAACATCATCCATCCTTCCCCGGCTCACGTCAATGGTTTCCCTTTTCGGGTGAAGTCCGTTTTGTTCCAAGCGTCTTACTTCAGCATTTCAACGGGGATGCGAAGGGGTTTGCGCGGCAGCATCTCCTCCCGCATGGCCGTATGATAGACAAAGGCGGCCATGACGACGGCCGATTGCACAAGGTCTTCGGGGACGCAGTGGTCGTAGACGTCCTGGTTGGTGTGATGTAGGGCCGGGAAGTAGTCGATGGGATCCTGGATGAACTGGAAGGCCGGGATGCCGATATAATCGAACGGCAGGTGGTCGGTCCCCTCGGTCGGCTGCAGGGCGATCGTCGTGACTCCGAGGTCCCGAAGGGGCTTCATCCACTCGTCGAAGATCGGCCTGACCTGGAAATTCTCCTGAATGTAGATCCCCCTGATCCGGCCCGAGCCGTTGTCGTAGTTGAAGTAGCCGGAGATCTTGTGGTAGTCCGGCTTGGCGATGATCTTCTTGGAATCGCCGAGAGGGTTCCGCCAGTTTTTTTCGTAAGCTTCCCAATCCGGCTTTTCGAGGATTTTCTTGTCGGTATCCCCGAAATGAGTGAAGACGTACCCCCGCGAACCGTAGAATCCTTCCTCTTCTCCGATCCAGAAAGCGGCGCGGATGGTCCGGCGCGGCTTCACGCCAAGGGCCTTAAGGACGCGCATGGCCTCCAGAACGACCATGCAGCCGGAAGCGTCATCGACAGCGCCCGTGCCGCCGGCCCAGGAATCGAAATGCCCGCCGAGCATCACGAGTTCATCCTTTTTGTCGGTTCCCCGGATCTCGGCGACAACGTTATAACCCTGGCGGTCTTTGTCGTAGATCGTGCTTTTGACCTCGATCTCGAGGGTCACCGGGACTTTGAGGTCCAGGATGCGGCAGATTCGGGCGTAAGGTTCGGCGGCCATGACGATCTTGGGACTCTGACCCGGCGTCAGGTTGTCCTTCCCGTTGCCTTCATAAGCATCGACATGGACCGTGCCGAAATCACTCATGCCCGCAGAGCTGGATTCAACGAGAACGCCGATGTCCTCCGTCCTGTAGAAGGCGACGAGGTCCTCCCATTTGACCTCCGGCTTCGGTTGTTCCTCGGCCGGCTTGATGGGAATCGGAGTGTCCGTGAGTTCTTTTAGATCCTGGTCGTTGAGGCGGCGGGCGATGGGCTTGAAGACGGGGGGAGTCGGCCTGGGCGGCTGTGTAAAAACGATGGCTCCCTTGAGCTTCCCTTTGTATTTTTCCAGGTCGGCTTTGGTATTGATGACGGCCAGGACCGGCTGACCCGTGATCTTACCTTTTGTGCCCATTGTCCAGGGGACGGGATAGGCGACGATCGGAGCATAAGAGGGCGCCGTCATATGGACCGATATATACTCGTTGGACCAGCCCAGTCCAAACTCGCCGCACGGCTCCACGGCCACATTCTCCAAACCGTATTCCCTGAACTTGGCGACCGCCCAGTCATAGGCTTTTTTCATCGCCGGAGAGCCGGGGATGCGCGGGCCGATCACATCGGTCAGGTAGCTCAGATCCTTCATGAGATGCGACCGATTGACGGCTTCTTCCCAGATCCGGCTGACCGTTCTCGTGTCGGCTTTATCCTGGGGTGACTGAGAGTACGAGAATGAGAACACAAGGAGCGCCAGAAGGACGCCTGCGGCCAAGAGACGATGCGGTTTCATCAGAGTTCCCTCCTGCCTTAGGAATAGGCCCTTATCATAATTTTTATTCATAGCTCGGGCAAAGGATTTTTTACAGGTTATGCCAACTGCTTTTGGACCCGGGATTTTGCCTGCTTTTTCCACTTCAAAAGCTAGCGCTCATTACCCCCTATTTCCGACCATCTTTTGCCGATAGGCTCGGATGCATTTAGAGGAGCGGCTTGCCCCGTTTGACTTCCCGCCCATCCCTCTGTTAATCTGAGGCCAAGCTAAAGAAGGGGAGCTCGCTTGGCCATCACGTGCCCGAAATGTCATTTCGACAATCCTGATACCCTGAAATTCTGCGGGGAGGAACGCTTCAAGAAGCTCATGGAACGCGTGAATTACGAATGGGAGCATTTTGAGGAGTGATGCTCTGGAAGGACGCCGGCCCCGGCCTGCCCGAGGTTGAGGATGCTAGGAAAAGGCTGGCCGGGCTGTAGGGCTAGGGAAGAACGCCGGACTGCCGTGATGGAAGGCCTCAATTCTAGGCCTTATAGTCGGCGGAGGCGAACGGTACGAAAAATGAAGTTCTTATGCCTAAGACCGGAGGATTTGATGCGCACACTGCGTTGCATGCTGGTGATCATCGCCTTATTTACCTCGACTTTGACCATGTGGGCCCAGCTGTCTGAGGCTGGAAAAGCAGCTGTACTCATCGAGCATGACTATGAGGTCGTTCCCAACATCACCTACTTGGTTGCCAACGGTTACGAAGCCAAGCTCGATGTGTATCGCCCAAGCCAGGCCACGTCTCCGGTTCCGGTCGTCATGCTGATTCATGGGGGTGGCTGGGTCGCCGGCACAAAAGAAGAAGCGGTTCTTGGTGCGTTGCCTTATCTGGAGATGGGCTTCGCTGTAGTAAACGTGGAATATCGCCTGGGCAAAACATCGCTCGCACCGGCAGCCGTCGAGGACTGCCTATGCGCGCTGCACTGGATTGGACGGAATGCCAAGAAGTACAACTTCGACCTGAACAAATTGGTCGTAACCGGCGGCTCGGCAGGAGGACACTTGGCCCTGACGACCTCTATGATCCCGCCGTCAGCCGGTTTCGAGAACCGGTGCGCTTTCGAAGACGATGAGAACTGGAACGGGCCATGGACCGATGCGCGGCCCAAAGTTGCCGCCGTCATCAACTGGTTCGGCATCACCGATGTGGCCGATATGCTGCAAGGCGCGCCGAACACGCGCTCGTACGCTGTCGCTTGGTTCAGCAGCTTGGCGAATCGCGAAGACCTGGCGCGGCGTTTGTCGCCTCTCACCTATGTCCGTGCGGGCTTGCCTCCCATTCTTACAATTCACGGCGACGCCGATCACATCGTGCCCTATTCCCACGCCGTTCGGCTGCACGAAGCGCTAACCAAAGCTGGGGTGCGCAATCAGTTGGTCACGGTTACAGGCGGAGGTCATGGAGGTTTTTCCACGGATCAGGAGTTGAGGGCCTTTGAGGCGGTGAGACTCTTTCTCGGCAGTGTTGGCGTTACACCCAGAGCGCGATAGCCCCGCCGGCTGGTTACTTGGGTCCTGGGGGATACATAGCAAGGCAATCCACTTTCTTGACAACCAGCGACCAAAGCTCGATACTCAGAACAGTACGGCAAGAAGGGGGAAAAGGCCAGAAATATGGCCCGTCCAACTTGTGCCGTTTTCCCTTCTCGATATTCACAAAAGGAGGGGGTTCTATGAAACGCATTTTTATTTCGGTCTGCCCTTTGGTCCTCATATTTTGTTTCTCAATTGCCTGCCAGGATAAGGCGGCTATGGCGGAGCTGAAACAGATGAAAGCGCAGGCGGAGCTTGAGAAACAGAACGAGGCCACTCTCAGACGTTTGCTTGAAGAAAACGACAAGGGAAATTATGCCCTCATTAGAGAGCTCTGCGCGCCAGATTATCGACTTTATTTCCCCAGCAACGCAAAACCAATAACTTTTGAAGAACATATGCAGGCCAATAAAGCCATGTATGCCGCGTTTCCCGATTTCAAGCATACGATAGAGGATGTTTTCGCTAAAGGTGACAAAGCGGTTTTCCGAGCGACGTTGCGCGGAACCCATAAAGAGAGTTTTATGGGAATCCCGCCGACCGGAAAATCATTTGAATATTCGGCTATCGGAATAGCCCGTTTTAAAAATGGGAAAATTGTTGAGATATGGCTTAATGGCGATTTCTTGGGTTTGATGCAACAGCTCGGCATGGAGCTTAAGCCGATAGCGATCAAGAAGAAATAGGGCCTGGCGTATTCTCTCGAATCCTGCATTCTTGGCGGTTTTGCCCGCACCGTGTCCGCACGGCGGAAGCCGGAGCCTGTCCGCTTTGTTTGACTTCCCGCCCGCCCGTCTGTTAATCTGAGGCCAAGCTAGAGAAGGGGAGCTCGCTTGGCCATCAAGTGCCCGACTTGTCACACCGATAATCCCGAGACCGTGAAATTCTGCGAGGAGTGAACCTTCTTGGGGGAGGTCCGCGATGATCCGAAGAACAAAGGTAATGATAGCGGCCGGGACCATGGTCCTGTTGGCGAACTTGGGGGTGGTACTGGCGCTCGCGGGCTTGCCCGTAATGCAGGCGGAGGCGCCGTCTGAACGTCCGTTGCATTTCCAGACAAAGCAGTGCAATGAAGCCGCCATCGAGGTCCGTCTCGATCCGCGTCCGCTTCAAGACTCCGTCGGGTCCGGGTTCCCGTTCATGCTCGAAGAGGGGAAGGCGCGCGTCCTTATCGTCGTACACGATTGCACGCAGTACTGGGTCGATGGCGAGGACCTTGGGCCGGCGCAGGAAGTCCAGGTGTGGGTCTCGATACACGGACTCGATGACGTCCGCCCGGTGGTGGGTGCGGAACAAACGCTGCCGACGAGGACCTGGTTCGCCCTGTTCGCCGGGTCCAGCAACCCCCGAGTCCGTGCGGCCAAGGGGGCCTCGGGAATGGTGGTACGTCCGGTCGAGAGCGTTTTTCTGGACCAGCCGGGAGCGCCGGGGGGAGGACGCGTCTCCTTGGGAGAGGGCCTGAGCTATTCCTGGCAGGTGTCCTCGCCCGCAAAGCCTGCGGCACGCATGGTCGGCATGAACTTAGACGTTTACGCAAGGGGCCCCGCTGGCAATGTCGTCCTTAACCGGATCCAGGCTCTCCTCCATGTATCAACCGGCGCCTCTCCGGGGGCCCTGAACGTCACGGGGAAATCGAATTCACTACCGTGGCTCGGCCCCGGCACATACCCGGTCTCGGTGCGCATGTTCTTTCCGATGTGGTCTCGAACGTGGCTCGGTTTGCCGCAGGCGCGAGGGCAGCAGCCCTACCAATGCAGTCTCGGTGCCCTGCTCCCGCTCACAATACCGCCTCCGAAGTGGGGTTTCTAACCCGGAGGTCGCTGGTTCGAATCCTCCTCTCAGCTCCGTTTGACTTCCCGCCTATCCCTTTGTTAATCTGAGGCCAGCAAAGATAGGGGGCCAGCGGTGGCCATCACATGTCCGAAATGTCATTCTGAAAATCCCGAGACCAAGCAGTTCTGTGCCGATTGCGGCACTCAGCTTCCTCCGCCCCAAGACCATCCTCCGGTCATGACGGAAACCCTCCAAACGCCTATCCATGAGCTCACGACGGGCTCCACGTTCGCCGGCCGCTACCAGGTGATCGAGGAGCTTGGCCACGGCGGCATGGGCAGGGTCTACAAGGTCTTCGACACCGACATCAAGGAGAAGGTCGCCCTCAAGCTCCTACGGCCCGAGATCGCCCTGGACAAGGAGACGATCGAACGCTTCTCGAACGAGCTCAAGCTCGCCCGGAAAATCAGCCACCGCAACGTCTGCCGTATGTTCGACCTGGGTAAGTCCGAGGGCACGACCTTCATCACCATGGAATTTGTGCCAGGCGAGGACCTGAAGAAGTTCATCCGAAAGTCCGGCCAACTCGGGGCTGGCCGGGCCGTCTCGATTGCCAAGCAGGTCTGCGAAGGCTTGGCCGAAGCCCATCACCTCGGGGTCGTCCATCGGGACCTCAAGCCACAGAACATCATGGTGGACGAGGACGGCAACGCCCGGATCATGGACTTCGGGATCGCCCGGTCGCTTCGGGGGAAAGGCATTACGGGAGCCGGGGTGATGATCGGCACCCCCGAATACATGTCGTCTGAACAGGTCGAGGGAAAAGAGGTCGACCAGAGGTCGGACATCTATTCGCTCGGGATCATTCTTTATGAGATGGTAACGGGACATGTGCCGTTCGAGGGGGACACGGCTTTCACGATCGGGGTCAAACACAAGAGCGAGATCCCGCGAGACCCGAGGGAGCTTAACGCCCAGATCCCCCAGGACCTCGGTCGGCTGGTCCTCAAGTGCCTAGAGAAGGACAAGGCGAAGCGCTACCAGAACGCCGGGGAGCTCCACGCCGACCTTGAGAAGATCGAGCAGAGTCTGCCGACGACCGAGCGCGTCGTTGCGAAGAAAAAGCGCTTCACTTCGCGGGAAATTACGGTCAAGTTCAAGATCAGGAAGCTTGCCCTGCCGTTATCCGCCGTCATCGTGCTGGCCGCCGTGAGCGTCATTCTCTGGCAACTCGTTCCCCACAAAAGAGCGCCTGCAGCGCCCAAAATCGAGAACTCGGTCGCGGTCATCAACTTCGAAAATCAAACAGGCGATAAAAGTTATGATTACCTCCAGAAGGCGATCCCCAATCTTTTAATTACAAACCTTGAACAGACCGGAAATCTCTATGTCCCGACCTGGGAACGGCTATATGACCTTCTCAAGCAATTAAGAAAAGAAAACGTGGAGGTCATTACAGGGGATCTAGGTTTCGAGCTTTGCCGCATGGAAGGGGTCAAGGTCATCGTCCTGGGGACTTTTACCAAGGCCGGGAACATGTTCGCCACGGACGTCAAACTCCTGGACGCGGATACCAAGAAGCTCCTGAAGAGCGCCAGCACTAGGGGCGAAGGTGTCGACAGCATCTTAAGAACTCAAATCGATGAGCTGAGCGGGGAAATCTCAAAAGGCATTGGCCTTTCAACGGAAAAAATGACGGCTGGACAACTGCCTGTCGCCGAAGTCACGACGCATTCAATGGAAGCCTATAACTATTTTATAAGAGGAAACGAAGAAAGGGAAAAGTTTTATTATCCAGAGTGCCTGGATTCTTATAAGAAGGCCGTTCAAATTGACCCGACTTTTGCCGCCGCCTATCAATATCTCTCCTGGGCCTACGATTTTATGTTTGAGGCCAGGGCCAGTCGTGAGGCCATCGAGAAGGCCGTGACGTATGCCGGGAAAGCGACAGAAAAAGAGAGACTCTATATCGAAGCGGATTATGCGGCCTATATCGAGAGGGATTCGCAGAAGTCCATTCGGCTCTTGAAACAACTCATCGATAAATATCCCAAGGAAAAGAGGGCATATTTAGCTCTGGCCAACACATATGGCTATGAGGAATCAGATAAGGCTATCGAACAATTGAACAAGGCATTGGAAATCGACCCCAATTACTCAGACGCGTTCAATTCGCTGGGATTGTATTATCGCTATCAAGGAGACTTTGAAAAGGCCCTTGAGCTGACCAAGAAATATGCCTCTGTTTCCCCCGATCAAGCCAACCCCATTGATAACCTGGCCAATCTTTATTTCCGGGAGGGCAGGATTGATGAGGCCATAGCGAAATTCAAAGAGGCTTTGAGAGTCAGGCCAAACTTTGTTTGGTCGACGATGGCCCTCCATTACATCTCGGCTTTAAATCAGGACTATTCCGAGGCCGGCCGTATGCTGGATCAATTGATTGCTGGGATGCAGGAGGGCGGCCCTGGCGGTGCGTTCTTTGGGCGTTTGCCAAAGGGGTTCTTATGGGCTTGGCTGGGCAACTTGGAAAAGGCTTCGGCTGAATTTGAAATTATCACGCAAGTAGCGGACCGGTTGGGGAATGAGGAAATGAAGTCCATGGTCAACGAGATCATGGCCTGGGCTTATTATGATCGAGGAGAACTCGAACTCAGCCGGAATTTCTTCAATAAATCCGATACTTTTTATGCCGATTACTCCGACTATGCCAAAGCCATGCCCGTTGGCACGCCCTATAGAGCCTCCGTCAGTTTTCATAATGGACTCCTGGACTTGAAACAGAGTCGAATCGATTCCGCAGAATCCCGGCTAGCGGAAATGAGATCACTTTTGCCCAAGACCAAAATTGAAAAAGACTATAACTACAATTATCTCCTGGGAGAGATCCTGCTCGCCGAGGGTAAAACTCAGGACGCCATTTCTCTTCTTGAGAAAGCGCCGCCTAAGATCTTGATTTCGCTTTCCTATGGTCCCTATATGATCTTTTACAACCTTCCCTTCCTTAAGGATATGCTTGCCCGGGCTTACGAGCAAAGTGGGAAGATGGACAAGGCTATCGCCGAATACGAACGATTGAGCACTTTCGGCCCAAAAAGCAAGGAGCCTTTTCTTGTTCACCCGAAATATTATTATCGGCTAGCTAAACTCTATGAGAAAAAAGGCATGAAAACAAAGGCCCGAGAGAATTTCAAACGCTTCCTCGACCTCTGGAAGGACGCCGACCCGGGCCTGCCGGAGGTCGAGGATGCCAGGAAGCGGCTGGCTGGGCTGAAGGGGAGCTGATCTAGATCAGTCCAGTCCGGGGTGACTTTCTTGTCACCCAGCGACCAATGGACGGCACTTAGGAAAACATAGCAAGAAAGGGAAAATAAGCCATAAAGCGACGGCCAGTCCAAAGCGCGCCGTTTTCCCCTTTCGATATTCACGAAAGGAGGGGTTACTATGAAACGGATTGCTTTTGCAGTCAGCTTTACAGTCTTGGCCTTTGCCGTCGCCATCCAGGCGCAAACCGCGGCCCGGACAGAGACCGGGAGTGTGGAACAGGAGCTAATAAAGTTGGAGAACGAGTGGGCTGATGCCTGGGTTAAGATGGACGTCGCATTCTTTGAGCGGATCGAAGCGGATGACTATACGTGGACTTCCCCCGGGGGCGAGGTCTGGACCAAGGCCCGGGACCTTGCATTCGTGAGGTCTTTAAGATCTGTGAAGGACATGACTACCTCCTACGTGATCGCTGAGATGAAGGTTCGCGTTTACGGAGACGCGGCTGTGGTCACCGGCCGCGACCTGATCAAAGAAACGAAGGAAGGCAAGGTTGTCAGTCGTCAGGAACGATGGACGGATACCTGGGTCAAGCGTGCCGGTCGGTGGCAGTGCGTAGCCGGGCATAGTTCGGAAATAGCGGCGAAGTAGCGATAAGCATTTTCTAGTCTAAGTGTCAAACGGAGGGGGAAAATGAAGAAGCTTCTTCATGTCGTTCCATTGGTCCTTCTGTTTTGTTTCACCATTGCCTGCCAGGATAAGGCGGCAAAGGCGGAGCTGGAGAAGTTCAGAGCCCAAGCAGCACTCGAGGAGCAGAATAAAGAGATAATCAAACGTTATGTCGAGGAAGAAGCCAAGGGGAATCTTCTTAGGATAATAGACGAGATTGTAGCTCCGGATGTTGTCTACCATTACCCGAATAATAACAATGTCAGAGGGCTTGAAGCTATCAAGCAGGCGGGTCCTGTTTTTAGCAAAGCTTTCCCTGATTTGAAGGTCATCATTGAGTTACAAATTGCCAAGGGTGACTTGGTGGCTGCCAGATTTCGATTTAATGCAACTCACAAAGGGGAATGGATGGGTATTGCACCAACAGGAAAAGAGCTGAGTTACACCGCTAATGAAATTGCCAGAATATCCAATGGAAAAATAGCGGAGGCTTGGATAGAGTTAGACCAGCTGGGTTTTGTGGAGCAGCTCGGCATGGAGCTGAAGCCGATAGCGGCAAAGAAGAAGTAGGTTTTATTTAAATCCATAAAGGAGGGGTTCTATGAAACGCTTTGCTTTTGCGGTTGGCCTGGTCGTCTTGGTTTTCGCGGTCTCGCTCTGGGCACAAACGACGGCTCCGAAGCCCGATCCCGAGATCAAGAAGTTTGACGTCTTTTTGGGCCATTGGACGTACGCAGGCGAATACAAGGCCGGCCCGTTGGGACCCGCCAGCAAGGTCACCGGCGAAATGTCCATGAAGCCGATTCTCGGAGGGTTCTTTTTCCAGGACCAGGCGATAGAAAAGGGACCTATGGGAGAGTCACACGTTCTCGAGATTATCGGGTACGACTCGGCGAACAAGGCCTTTTTCAGCAATGAGTACCATGACGATGGAAGTATGGCTTCCGGGGCTTACGTCTTCAATGGGAACACATTAGTCTATACGGGAAAGTTCATGGTCGGGGGCAAGCCGTATATGATTAAGGCCGCCATTACACCTGAGGCGGACTCGATGAGCATTGTGGCGAAGGCTGAGATCTCGACCGATGGCAAAGCTTGGGTACCGTTCTTCGAGTATCAATATACCAAGGTCAAGCCCGCACCGAAGAAGTAACTGACTACCGCCGCGGCGAGATAAAGGCGCTAGGGGGGGCCAGGTCCGGTCCTCGGCTTATTAGCCCAGGCCTAGAGTCTATTCGGCAACTGCACACGCATTGCACAGTTGCCCGAGGCCTAGCGGCCTAGCCCGAAAGCGGTTTGATTTCAATTAATTAGCAACGCCAATCCGGGCCTTCGAATCCGAAGGTCGGAGGTTCGAATCCTCTCAGGCACGCCATTCATTTTCTCCCAGTTGCTCTAGGTAAACCCTCAACTTATGGGGAAGCCCTCCTTAGGCCTGGGAGCAGCTTGACGGGCGGGAAGAAGTAGCACATATTGAGTATAAGCTAGGTGCGATAGGGAAGAACCGCGATGATCGGCGCACGCAACTCTCGGGGGTGAAGACAAACCAGGAAATCAACATAAGAAAGGGGGAAATCATGACCACTGAAAAGAGAACAAGGAATCCGTTCATCGCCGCCCTTCTGTCCCTGCTCGCTCCCGGTCTCGGACAGATCTATAACGGAAGAGGCGCCTCGGGACTTGTGTTCTTGCTCATTTTTGTAGCACTACCTTTCCTTTGGGGATTGACCGGCTGGCCGCGCTATTTTTTCGGTTTTGTCGCGCTGGTTATTGTGACGATCGGTTTCTGGTTGTTCACGATCATCCACGCTTTTATCCAAGCGCGCCGGATCAGAGAGATCGGCCTCAAGAAGTACCAAACGGCTGTCGTCTATGCGCTCATGATTATTCTTTTTCTGGGCTTGGTGATTTTCGACCTGCCAAGGATTCGGATGAATCCTCTGGGAGTCTCGCCGTATAAGATACCCACGTCAGCCATGATGCCGACTCTTCATCAGGACGATTTGCTGATGGCGGACATGAAGGCTTATGACGGCCGGGCGCCCAAACGTGGGGACTTGGTCGTCTTCGAATATCCTCGAGATCTTACGAAGTCTTTTATCAAGCGGGTTATCGCCCTTGAGGGAGAAACGGTAGAAATCAGGAATAAGCGGGTCTTTATCGACGGCCAACCTCTCCAGGAATCCTATAAGATTCACGAGGATAGCGCCGTGGACGAAAGGCGGGACAACTTCGGCCCGCTAAGAATCCCCGCCGGCCGTTGTTTCGTCCTCGGAGATAACCGCGACAACAGCAATGACAGCCGGTTCTGGGGAGCTCTTCCTCTCGCCAACGTCAAAGGCCAAGCGCTCTATATTTACTGGGCGAAAGACAAAAAAAGGATCGGCCTGATGCTAAAATAAGCAACGGGGACATAAGAGGTGAAAATCACCTGATTAAGGACGGGCTCAATGAAAATCGGTAAGTTCTTTTGGAAATTGGCGAAATTCCTTGGCCTATTTTATGTTGGGCTTGTACCCGAATCGAATGTATTGGAATCGCAAGAAGAGAAGGAGGAGAAAAAGGCCAAAGACGAAGGGAAAAAGGGGAAGGATTTGCCTGCCCCCGATCAAGATGCACCTCTTAAGTGAGATTTCACGCAGGCGAACCCCCTTAATATGGGATAATCGGTGGCACAAATGTGGCACAACCGGAAAATCAATCCCCCGTAACGTTAATTATATCGATTACATAAAATGGGAGACCGTCGGCCTCCCCGGATCCAAAGGTCGGAGGTTCGAATCCTCTCAGGCACGCTTTCTTATTTCCCTTATTTCTCAGCATTTCCGTTGATTTTGTCTTTTAACGATTAGACCCGTATTGTCAGCGTTTTTCAATCGGTTTTGGCACATATTTGGCACACGGGGAAAAGTCTACTCGGGGGGGACAGGTCAAGAGCACCTGCCCAAGTGGGTACACCCAGAACTCGAAAATGTCACTTCCGAGGTGGTACGTTGAGCGGGGGTAGGTCAGTTTCTCTTAAAGAATATCCACCCCCTTTTCCATGGGGTGGGTTCGGGATGCCCCGATATTCTATTCGACCCCGGAATCAGAAAGAGAACTTGACGCCGAGGCGCGCCGTCCATGGCCCGAAATAACTGGAAAACATGCCAAACCGGGGATCCGGGCTAGCCGTGGGCAATTGGGCTTTATAGTCGTAGTTCTTGGTTATAATCTCCGCATCGTCAGCCCAAATGCTGGTCCTGTTCAACCACATGAACTTGCTCTGGGCAGTCTTGGTATTGGTAAAGTTAGAAATAGTCAAGTTGACCTGAGCGCTATATTTCTTGCTGAGCTTGAGGCTGTATTCAAGATAAAGATCGGACCAGAATGTGAACGGCAGCCGCTCGCCCGTGTCGAAGCGGTTATTGGGATAATAGCCCATGTCCCTGAGAATCAGGATGGTGGTCAGAGGAAATCCGCTCCTGCCGTAGGCTACGACGCCGATGGTCAGCCCGAAGGGAAAGACATAGGAACCGTAGGCCTTGAGATAGTGAGTTCTGTCATTCGCTAGCGGGCCGCGCAGCTCATTGCCTTTGAGGTCATATTCGAGGAACCAGCCGTCAAAATCGCGCTCCTGGTTCGGCGACACACGTCCTTGTTCATCAGAACTCGCCAGGCCAGAGTAGTTGCCGGCCGCCCGACTCCAGGTGTAATTAAAACCGCCCTGCCAGTTGTTGCTGAAGCGTTTCTCAATCGAAAGGTTTAGGCCCCAGTACTCTCTCTTAGCCCGGGGGGTTGGCCAGACATTGGGGTCCATTTTTCCGCCCTCTGTCGTGGGCCGGGCAAATCCCCTCCCGGGATTGGTGAGATAATAGTATTCATTGCCATAGGCATCCAGAGTTCCTACGTCTTCAATAGTCCAGATGAGATGCTTCTGAACCAGGCGCGCCGAGACGGAAAGGTTATCATTCAATTTCTTTTCGACCCCGAAGGTGAATTCCCGCTGGGACGTCGGTTTCATGGTCGGATCGGTCGTGTCAAACGAGTTGGTCCGCCAGTCACGGGAGAAAACGTATGCGTTGCCGGCTGTCTGGCTGGTTTTGTCGGTGACATTGCCGTTAGCTGCAATCTGGGTCCAGTCGTAATTGTTGAGAGCGTAGTAGTCGCTGACCCACTGGAAGCCGCCAAAAGACCCTTCGGCGACATAGAGCTTCATGACATCGTAATAGATGCCGAAGCTGCCGAAGAGCTTCAGGCTGGAATCTCCAAAGACATCGTAGACGGCGCCGATGCGGGGAGCGAACTTGTCCTTGAACTTAAAATCGATCGGAACGACGTTCTTGTATTCCGGCAAATTCGAGAAGGACGGAATATACTCACTTTCGGTACGGACGCCCAGGTTGAGGGTCAGACGTTTCTTGATCGTCCAGCTGTCTTGGAGATAGAGAGCCCAGCGGTCCCTGTGGATGTTCCAGAGGGAGCCGTATTTGGAGCTGAACCCACTGATGATCTCATAATAGCCGTACGTGCCCTGGACGTTGCCGCTGGGCCCTTCATAGGATTGGCCCCAATTCAGAAAAACGATGGGATGTTGAGCGGCGCTGTCAACGATTTCTCCCTGGCGTTCAAATAATACGCCCGCTTTCCAGGAATGTTGCCCCGCCAGATCCAGATAGTAGGTAAAATCCAGAGCGGCATTAGCTCGTCTTTTGACGTTCTTGAGTGTTTGCATCCAATCGCCGCTCCAGTTTGTCCAACCGGCGTATCTGATTAGGTTAGCTGGAATTTCGGGATAGATGTCATTGGCGTAGCTAAAATTCCAGGACGTGCCGGGCATAAAGAGCTGCTGATTGACCCCGGAATCTGTCCGGAAGTAACCTGCCCGAAAGCTGACAAGGAGGTTGTTGCCGTGGGTATAGTCGGCGTGGAAAGACCCGCTGATGTCGGGATAATCAAATCCCGGCTTGTTCCAAGGAAAGTTTATATCATTGACGCCTGTGATGTTGGGTATTGAACCTCGCCATTTGGTGAAATTGTTGACCACGCTGGCTGACAGCCGGAGAGACTTGAAGGGTTGAGCCGTCAACTTGAATTGGTAGTTATATTCCCGATTTTTATTGTAAAACACATAATTGGGACGCGGTTCAGGATCGCTGAGAAAATACCGGTTGGCCTTGGTCGAGGAATTTACGGGGTTAAACGATCCATAGAACCAAATCCTGTCCTTGATGAAATACCCGCCCAAGCTGAAGACCCCTTCGAAGCGACTCCAGCGATCCCGGTTCTTGCCCCCATTAAAGTAGAGGTCGTCATCATTCACGTATTCGGCGATATTGTCATTGGTCGGATTGAGGCGCAGGTAGTTGCGGGAATGGCCTTGCATCAGGCGGCTATTATCGTTGTAATAGCCCACGATGTCGCCATGAAACGCGTTGCCGCCGCTGCGAGTGATGACATTGACGACGCCGCCCATGGAACCGCCGAACTCTGCGGGATAGCCCGAGGCCGTCACCTTGATCTCTTCGACGAATTCAAACACGGCGCTCTCGGCTTGTGTACCGATACCAATATCGCTGATGTCGGTGCCGTCAATATGAAATACATTTTCAGCGCCGCTGGCGCCATCCACCGAAAGACCTCCAGTAAGCCCTTCATATTGGACGCCCGGAATCGTGCTGATTAGGCCGTCGAAGTTTCTGGACCTGGGAAGAGAGGCAAAGACCTCCCGGGTCATAACTTGGCCTTTGACTGTGCTCTTGACATCCACGATAGGAGACTGTCCTATGACGACAACCTGTTCCTCCGGTTTGCCCATGACCAGGGAGACATTGAAGTCCAAAGTCTGGCCTAATTGCAGGACAACATTTTCCCGCACCAAAGTTTGAAAACCCGGAAGGGTAAAAACCAGCTTGAAGACACCCGGGGTCAAAGCTAAAAGCCGGTAGACGCCGTTAGAATCACTTATAGTCGTGGTCTTCCCAAGTTGTTTCGGGTTGGTGGCCTCGATGGTCACTCCTGGAAGAGGAGTACCCTCTTTATCGGTCACCTTGCCGACGATCTTGGCAGAAGCATCTTGGGCCAGGATTTGGACTGCGATGAGAATTAAGCAAGCTGGTACTGCCAACAAAATCTTGGCTTTTTTCATCTTTTTCCCCCCAAATTAAGAAAATTTTGGACCTGATAGACCGCATCTATGGAAACTAAAGCAGATTCTAAGGAGAAGATCCCTGGACATGAAATCGATCCGGCGAATCAGCAGGCCTATTAATTAATTTATAAGTCCGATGGGCTCGCTTGTCAAGCGTCATGCCCCTTGCTCAGCTTTATCACTTTGAAGAAGAGTTTTCAGGCTACATTCCATTGACTAGGCCATATGTCTCTCAAAAAGTATCGCATATTTCTGAGCAGGTTATTCCCTCCGTTAACTTGAATTGCGGGCAACGGGTCGTTCCCAACTGGTTCGGGAGTTCGAAATCGGGGCGGTTAGGCCCATTGAGGTAGAGGCAGACCTGCCCGCCATGTCACAATATCCTATGTCAAGTCCTAGTTGACGAGGGGAGTTCTTTGATAGGGCGCCTTGTCTTTCAGCATGTAGTAGATGATCTTGATGAGCTGGCGGGATAAGGCGTTCATGGCCTG
>Ga0315280_10006739_pt1 | contig 15711 bp, 16 predicted proteins | sample YL17G06_40_MG_FD_203697 | JGI IMG/M metagenome (GOLD analysis project Ga0315280, IMG submission 203697) | Sediment microbial communities from Yellowstone Lake, YNP, Wyoming, USA - YL17G06_40 | ecosystem: Environmental > Aquatic > Freshwater > Lake > Sediment | place: USA: Wyoming | collected... | reverse complement strand
TCCTCGGATGCCAAGCCGATACCGACCGTGTTCGAGATAACGCAGGACATTATCAAAGGTGCAGGCGGCGCAGGCAGCGAACATGCGACCGGCGGCATGAAGACCAAAATCGAGGCTGCGAAGATCGCCGCCAACGCCGGCTGCCGGATGGTGCTTGCCGACGGAAGGGCGAAAAACGTTATTAGCTGGATCATCGCCGGCGAAGAAGTCGGCACGATTTTTATGCCCAGGCGGAAGCTGAGTAACCGCGCAAGGTGGATTCTAAATAGTGCTCCAGCCGGTGTGATAAATATTGACGAAGGGGCGATGCGGGCGGTCAGAAATCGCAAAAGCCTTCTGCCGAGCGGCGTAATCTCAGTCGAGGGGACGTTCGAGGCCGGCTCGGTTGTTATGCTCAATAATGATGCCAAAGCGGTCACAAGTTTGAGTAGCGCCCAATTGAAGATCCTGGCTGGCAAGCACAGCACCGAGATAAGAAAAATTCTCGGTCCAGGCCATCGTGACGTCGTCGCCATCCCGGAAGATATTGTTTTCGTTGATTATTGACCACAGATTTCACAGATCACGCATAAGTTGATGTGTGTGTGAAAGAGTATGGTATGAGAACCCGGCTGAATGAATGGTGGACAAGAAAAGATATGAGCTGCTGTTCAATGGCAATGGTACTTGTGACCATGCTTTTCTCGGCCTGTACAGACAAACCAAAGCAGTTCCACGACGAGCCTGTAGAGTTGCCTGTATCGAAAATAGATGACTTGCAGTCAACGGAAATCCGGCAGCGCATCGCCACAGTAACCAAGAAAGCAAGTCCTGCGATTGTACAGATTACCTGGGGTCCCACGGAACCAACGGGCAGAGGCGGCGGAGCGATGAACGGAGCCATCGTGAGCACCGATGGCTACATCGTGACTCTGGGCCAGCATGGACTACCTGCGGGAAAGGCCGTTAGTGTAAATCTAGCCAATGGTCGGCGGGTGGCGGCAAAAGCACTGGGCTCCTACTGGTCGTGGGACATTGGACTGGTCAAGATTACCGACAAAGGTCCCTGGCCGCACGTTCAGTTGGGCAAGTCTGCCGATACGAAGCCCGGTGATGTTTGTATCTCAGTGGGGTACCCAGATCCACAATTGCCGACTGATGGCAAGGAACCATCGCCGTGGGTTGGACGTATTCTCTCGTTAGTTCCCTCATGGTGGCTTTGCATCTCCTGCCAGTTCCCTTGGGGCGACCAGGGAGACGGGCTGTTTAATCTGGATGGTCAGCTTATCGGCATTCAATCGAAAATTGGTGCAGATAAAGCCTTCCATCCGGCGATCGAGGTCGTCGAGAGATATTGGGAAGACTTAATTGCGGGCAGGCAAATGGATGACTTAGTGCCCGCCGGTTCCGGCGAGGCTACTACCGAGTCGGGTGGCACGGTCGAATACCTTGCTAATGTCATCGCCAAGGCCAAGTTGGCAACCGTGCGACTTGTCTGGGGAAATAAGGAAAGGGATCGCGTCAGCGGCGTCATCGTGACCGCGGATGGATATGTGGCAACGTGTCAGCACCATTGGCACCTACCTGGAGAAGCAATCACAGTTTATCTGGCCGATGGTCGTACCGTCGCCGGGAAAGTGCTTTCCTCGATTCCGTTTTGCGATATTGGTTTAATGAAGATTAGCAAGACAGGCCCGTGGCCTTGTGTGGAATTCGGCAGTTCGCTTGCTATGAAGCCAGGAGATATAAGCATCCTGGTTGGGTATCCATTTGCTCCCATTGATGACGGAATGCTTGAACCGCAACGGTACCCCGCAGTTCGGCTGGGCGCTGTGGTTGACGATACACGACACAGCCAGGGAATGCTCAGCACCTCTTGTTTTTTCCTGAGCGGCGACTCAGGAGGGGGAGTGTTTGATCTTAATGGGCGTCTGGTCGCGATTCACACGGGCGGGAAAGGCTATGAGGGTCCCGCCTATCATACCAGGATTGAACTGCTTCAGAAGCAATGGGACTTCTTGCTGTCTAATAAACCACTTGATAGCCTGCCATCGCCGGGAGGAAAAGCTATAAAGAAGCTGTTTTGAACATTTGAATTCCAGGTTATAGGATTCTTTCCTGCTGCGTAATTCGAATTTCGAGTTTCTCGTAGTGACGCACGAAATTGCCCTGGTTCTGAGTTTTTTTTGTTACTGTACCGATTGCGTGGGCCTTATTTATAATAGAGGTGGTAAAAGGTAGACATTCAAAGAAATGTCTGATACTATGTGGAGCCAAAGGCGTAGACGCCTTGGCAGATGATTTAGGAGAAACCCAAAATGAAACAGCACAAAGGTAACAAAACGGCTCTTTTTGTATCACTGGCAGCGACGGCGGTTATGCTGGTCGGCTGCGTGGTCAGCGACAGTAAGCTGCACTACACCGGCATCACAGATGAAAGTCTTAAGCAGGTCCAGTGCGGCAAAACGACAAAAGACCAACTAGTGGCGACATTCGGCGAGCCGAGCGAGCAACGTGTAACGGATGCAGGTAACGAGATACTCAGCTACAAATGCACAAGGAAACAAGATAACAGCGTTGTCGTGTTTCCCATCGTCATCGTCGACGATGAAAAGGAAACAGAACATACCATCTCGTTCGAGATAAAAGACGGCATTGTCCAGCGGTATTGGAAGAAAACGTAGCAGCCTTCGTGCCGAAAGCCAGCAGGCTCGGCGGACTTAATCCGGAAAGTTTAGGGCCGCGAACTGCCCATGATGCTTCCTGGCAGCGGCATCGTAAGCCTTTGCTGCTTTAATTTCCTTATCGAAGCCGCCTAAGTTGAATTGTTTCCCATCCTTCTTGATGTAGGCAAACCATCTTCTGCGGCGTTTGTTCCACGATACGCCTTTGTACCTTGACGAAGCGCCTCTGGCCAGGACGTTGGCATTATTCTGCTGAATTGTGCAGTTGCGAATATTTTGTCTGCGGTTGTCCAGGCCGTTGTGATTGATATGGTCGCAGACCAGGTGCGACGGAGTATCCATAATCAGCCGATGCATGTAGATTCTTTTTGGCCTGCCGGCCGCGCGGATACTCCGCACAGCGTAGGTTGAGCTTTTATTCACCTTGCAGTGCCATCGGAATTGCGACAGCCAGATGTAGTCTTGCGGATCGACCTTGACGTACTTGCCCTGGGTGAGGGGGATTATGCAATAGTCGCCGAATTGGTCTCTGTATATGGGCAGGTCGTTTTTGGGCCAGTAATCCATCTCGATGTTGCTCTGGCCCACAAAGCGAAACGCTCCGCATACATCGTCTGGTTTGACGATGGGCCAGCGGGCCAGGCCGGTGCTGACATCAACATCGGGCGGATTCTTTACGCAATGCGGGACATCGGCGATAAGCCGCGAAAAGTAGCATTGGCTACATCTTCTTTCTGCCTGGCCTTGTTGCATAGGCATCCTTTTTTCGTTGGCCTGGCTGCCCCGTCTCGCGCGACAGCCCCCATAATTGGATGAGTGTGCGCGTTTTATTCGAAAAAAGTAGATTTTGGCCCGGCTGTTTTTTCACTAAGTGCTTGTGCACGTTGGAATTAAAAATTTTTGCAAAATTCCGATTTTTCTCCGCAGGGTGCAGCCCTTTTGTTCGATTTTTGGGGGCGACGTGTGCTTTGTAGTTAGTCGGTGGAGGGTACTGTGAGACTTGATTACTGAATTGGCAATTGACACCGAATAGTCAGTAGTCAATAATCAATTTAGACGGCCGGAGTGGCGGAACTGGCAGACGCGCGGGTCTCAAAATCCCGTCCTGGCAACAGGGTGTGGGTCCGAATCCCACCTCCGGCAATGATTTTCGGAAGGAAAATAAGGTACAAATGGAGAACTGTGTTATTCCCATTCCGGGAAAAGGCGTAATATTCAGGATGGCCAAATCACACGTGGTTGAGATGCTTCTAGACTCAGGATTATTACCTGTAATTCTCAGAGTTCCATAATCGATTGTTTTTCGGGATATCGGAAAACCTTCAGTGGCTCAGATAGTAGAGGAATTCATACACACAGGTCGTTGGTTGTTCAGATGGAGGAGCTTTCTGCCTTTGCTGGCAATATCGTTTTTTCTGATTGCTTTGAAAAATTTCACGTACCCGGAAGCCAGTCATACATTGGATGTTCTCTGGGAAATGTTTTGTTTTAGCATTTCCTTCTTGGGATTAGGAATTCGTATTTATACTGTCGGCCACACACCCAAAGGGACCTCCGGCAGGCGCACAAAAAATCATAGAGCAGATGTTCTGAACATTACAGGAATGTATTCGGTTGTCAGACATCCGCTATATCTGGGTAACTTCTTGATCTGGCTGGGCTTCGCCCTTTTCGTACGTTCTTTCTTCTTTGGCCTTGCAGCGATATTGCTTTTCTTTTTGTATTATGAGCGAATAATCTTTGTGGAGGAAGAATTTCTGCGTGAGAAGTTCGGACAGACATTTACCGAGTGGGCGGATAAAACACGTATGATATTCCCGCGTTTTAAGAACTGGCAGAAGTCGACTTTGCCGTTTTCTCTGAAAACCGTCCTCAAAAGAGAATACTCGGGATTTTTCGTTATAACGACTTCATTCACTTGCCTGGAGGTGCTCGGTGACTTTTTCTATAAAGGTAAATGGCAGATCAGTTGGCCCTATTGTCTGCTGTTTGGCTTCGGCTCAGCTACGTATGTTGTATTGAGAACCTTGAAGAAAAAGCATTTTTTAGATGTTGAAGGACGCTAATCCACCTCAGCGGGAAAGAAGAACGAAAAACTCAAGTCCTGCCTATATTGGGCACAAAAGGCGAGAGCTCGCGGAGTTGATTGACGATTCGGGGCATTGTTTCAATAGTATGATCGACCTCTTGCTCGGTGTTGTATCGGCTCAGGCTGAATCGAATTGAGCCGTGAGCGGCGGTGAACGGCACTCCCATCGCACGCAAAACGTGCGAAGGTTCTAATGAGCCGGATGTGCACGCTGAGCCGCTGCTGGCGCAGATGCCGTATTTATCGAGCATAAGCAGAATCGCTTCGCCCTCGATGTACTCAAAGCTGATATTGGTCGTATTGGGCAGGCGATTTTTCTTATCGCCATTAAGACGCGAGTCGGGGCAATTTTCTAACAGCGCATTTTCCAGCTTGTCACGCAGACCCTTTACTTTCTTATTCTCCTGCTCGATATTGTCTGCTGCCAATTCGCACGCCTTACCTAGGCCGACGATGCCCGGCACATTTTCTGTGCCGGCTCTGTGCCCGCCTTCCTGGTGGCCGCCAAGCATAAATGGTGCTATTCGCGTGCCTTTTCTTACGTAAAGGACGCCGACGCCCTTTGGCCCATGCAGTTTATGCCCGGAAAGGCTGAGCAAGTCGATACTGCTTTTTGCCAGGTTCAGCGGTATTTTGCCGACCGCCTGAACCGCGTCGGTGTGAAATACTACTTCTTTATCGGCGACAATTTTGGCGATTTTATCTATCGGCAATATGACGCCCGTCTCGTTGTTGGCATACATTATCGAAACAACAGCGGTGTCGGCGTCGATTTGCTCCTCCAATTCCGCCGGGTCCAGCCGGCCTTCTTTATCGACGCCAATCTCTACGACCGTGTAGCCGTGATTTTCGAGGTCTCGGCAGGCCGCCAGTACCGCCGGATGCTCGACTCTGGTTGTTATCACTTTGCGCTTATTGGGGACCGCGGCCAACGTGCCTTTGATGGCGGCGTTGTCACTTTCTGTGCCGCCGCTGGTAAATATAATCTCGCCGGGGTCGCAGCCGAGCAACGCCGCCACTTGCTCGCGGGCGCGGCGGATTCTTCGGCCAACCTGGCCTCCAAACGTGTGCATACTCGAAGGATTACCGTAAAGCTGACAGAAAAACGGCTTCATCTCCTGCAGCACTTCTTCGGCCATCTTGGTTGTGGCGTTATTGTCGAAATATATGGTTTTCATCGTTTATCCTATGTGATTGTGCGGCTGCCCGGCGGAATCTTTGTCCTCCTCGACAAAAAGGTCGTCGGCAACAAATTCTCGCAGTTTCGCCTCGACAAGGTCTTTCATTGTAATCTCGGTCAGCGTGCACTGGGCACACATTCCTCTGAACGCAACGATAACCTTGTTTCCTTCGACGTCGATCAGCTCGATATTTCCTCCGTGTGCCCGCAGTGCCGGCCGAATTTGCTCGTTTATCGTTTGCTGAATCATCTGGATTTTCTGGATATTGGTGAGCTTGCCTGCTCGTTGAGGTACCGCCGGCAATTCCCTTACTTTTTCGCCCTGCACCTTTTCAATTATCTTTTCGATCTCACCCTTGCATCCGCCGCACCCGCCGCCGGCTTTGCAGTAGTTCGTCACCTGGTCAACGGTTGTCAGGTCGTTCTCGCGTATCACCCTTTCGATCTCTCTGTCGGTAACGCCAAAACAGGTGCAGACGACGTTGCCCTGGAGTTCGTGTTTTTTCTTGCCGCCGGTTCGGTAATTCTCGATCGCAGCTTCAAGGGCTTCTCTGCCCATAACCGAGCAGTGCATCTTCTGTTCCGGCAGACCGCCGAGATAATCCGCGATGTCCTTGTTAGTCACCTTGGCGGCTTCGCTGAGCGTTTTGCCTTTTATCATCTCGGTCAACACCGAAGATGTCGCGATGGCACTTGCGCAGCCGAACGTTTTGAACTTTGCGTCCTTGATTATGCCGTTTTCATCCAGCTTAAACGTCAGCTTCAGGGCGTCGCCGCAGGCCAGCGACCCGACCTCACCGACACCATCGGCCTCTTCGATCTCGCCGACGTTACGCGGATTGAAAAAGTGGTCTTTGAGCTTATCAGTGTATTCCCACATAGCTTTTACCTTTGACTGGCTTTCAGCGCGTCTTCAAAATCGGCTATTATGTCGTCAATATGTTCTGTTCCTACCGAGACACGAATATAATCATCTGTTACGCCGGCTGCAAGCTGCTCTTGCCTGCTGAGCTGCTGGTGCGTCGTGCTGGCTGGATGTATCACCAGAGTTTTGCTATCGCCGATGTTGGCAAGGTGGCTGGCCAGCTTAACGCTATTTATGAATTTGATGCCAGCTTTTTTGCCGCCCCTTATTCCGAAGCCCAGGATCGCGCCCTGCCCATCGGGCAGGTATTTTTTCGCCAGAGCGTAATCCGGGTGAGACTTTAGGCCGGGATAATTGACCCACGAGACCTGTTTCTGCCTTTCGAGCCACTGTGCAAGCTTCAGCGCATTTTCACTGTGCCTGGGCATCCGCAAATGCAGTGTCTCCAGCCCTTGCAGGAAAAGGAAAGCATTGAACGGCGACATGCAACTACCCATATCGCGCAAGAACTGAACCCTGGCTTTGATAATATATGCCGGCTCGCCGAACTGCTCGACATATTTCACTCCGTGGTAACTCAGATCCGGCTCGGTCATCTCAGGATACCGCCCGTTTGTCCAGTCAAACTTGCCCGAATCGATGATCGCTCCGCCGATACTTGTGCCGTGCCCGCCGATAAATTTTGTGCAGCTATGAACGACGATGTCGATGCCGTATTCGATGGGCCTAAATAATATAGGCGTTGTGACGGTGTTGTCGCAGATTACGGGCATGCCGTTTTTGTGGGCGATGTCGGCTATCTTTTCATACTCTAAGACATCATTTTTCGGATTGCCGATGCTTTCTATGTAAATGAGCCTGGTGTTTGGTTTAATCGCTTTGGCGAAATTTTCAACCCTTTTAGGGTCTACAAAGGTCACTTCAATCCCGAGCTTGCGAAAGGTCTGGCTGAATAGAGTGACTGTGCCGCCATACAGGGAGTTGGAAGATACTATGTGTCCACCTGCACCGCAAATATTGAAGATGCTTACATAGATTGCCGATTGTCCTGAACTTAATGCCAGCCCACCGACGCCGCCTTCGAGCTCTGCAAGCCTTTTTTCCAGCACGTCCGTTGTTGGATTCATCAAGCGGGTATAGATATTGCCAAACTCCTCCAGCGCAAATAACCTTGCTGCGTGGTCGGTGTCCTTGAAACAATAGCTGGTAGTCTGATATATGGGTACAGCCCGGCTCAGCGTATCGGAATCAACCTTTTGGCCCGCGTGTAAAGCCAAAGTCTCCAGACGATATTTTCTATCTGGTATCACTTTTTCACCTCCTGACCAACACCGATGCACGACGCCAGGTTTTCATTGACCGCTTCGATTGCAATTGCGGCTGCTTTTTTGCCTGACAGCAGCATACCGCCGAAAGTCGGTCCCATTCGCGGAAGACCAAAGGTGCTTGCTACTGCCATTCCCGCCACAATCAAGCCGGGATAGACCTCCTTTGTGTTTTGGACAACCGCGTCTTCCGATTCCTCTATGCACATAGGCCCGAATCCTTTTATCTTGACCAGGCCCCTATTGGCAAGCGACTGCACAACCACAGCATCGTGCCCGGTGGCATCAACGACTAATTTCGCTTCGATGCCCACCGGGTCTACGCACGTAATTGCTCGTGGCAGCGCCGACACGGGCGTCCAGTTAATGACGACCCCGCATACCCTGTTATTTCTTACTATCACGTCATCGAACTTGGTCATATTCAGTACCTTTACGCCCGCATCGCAAGCCGCCGCGATCAGCTTGGAGCAGACGTGCGGCCCGTCCGCCACGAACAAGCCGTCTTCCACCTCTTTATATGGTGCTCCAATTTCATCGAGGATTTCCTGAGCCGGGGCCCTGAATGTAACCTTATTCATCAGGTAGCCGCCTATCCAGAAGCCGCCGCCAAGATAATTGTTGCTCTCTACCAACAGTGTCTTTTCGCCCCTAAGAGCAAATTCTCTGGCTGCCACAAGTCCGCTGGGACCCGCACCAACAACAATCACATCATTGTCGAGGTGCTCCTGGAATTCCCTGGCGAATTCCGATACTATTGCACCGGTTATGTCCTTTTCAGATACTTTTGAGAAAATCATACTATTGTCTCCTTGACAGTTACAACACTTATTTTGCCGGCAGAATTTCCACCATTCTGTCGAGTGATTTCTTTGCCCGTTTGGCTATTTCTTCTGACACAGTGACTCTGTATTGCATATCCTCCATCGACCCAATTATTTTGGCCAGCGTAATCTTTTTCATATTGGGACAGACAGCCCTGTCGGTGGCGGCGATAAACTCAGCTTGGGGGTTCTGCTTTTTCAGAGAGTGAATTATGCCGATTTCAGTCGCTACTATGAACTTTTTGGCGGAGCTTTTCGCCGCAAACTTGAGCATCTGCCCGGTGCTGAGCAACTGGTCGGCAAGTGCCTTGACCGGCTCGGTACACTCCGGATGCGCCATAACCACCGCGTCCGGGTGCCTGCCTTTTGCGTTTCTAATATCGTCCTCGGTTATCAGCACGTGCGTAGGGCAATAGCCGGGCCAGAGAATCAGGTCTCTGCCGGTTCTTTCAGCGACGAATCGGCCAAGATGCTGGTCGGGCACAAAGATAATAGTGCGATCCGCAGGCAGAGAATTGACCAATTCCACCGCGTTGGCGCTTGTGCAGCAATAGTCGCTCTCGGCTTTGACCTCGGCGGAGCTATTTACGTAGCAGATGACAAGTGACCCCGGATTTTTTTGCTTTAGCTGGCGCAACTGCTCGGCTGTTATCATATCGGCCAGCGGGCAGCCAGCGGACTTATCGGGTAGAAGCACAGTTTTTCCTGGGCAGAGAATTGCTGCTGTCTCCGCCATAAACCGCACGCCGCAAAATACTATCACCTGGGCATCGGTCTGCGAGGCCTTTATGCTCAGCCCCAGCGAATCGCCTGTGAAATCGGCAAGGTCCTGGATTTCGCCGGGCTGATAATTGTGCGCCAGTATCACAGCCTTGCGCTGTTCTTTCAGCTTCTTTATTCTTTGAAATAACCGCTCGTTCAAGATGGCACCTGCGCTACTCTTAGGGTTTATCCTTTGTGTGCTTTGTATAAACTAAGTCAGGATGGGCCGTCGTGACGGTGACCCCGGGCGGCACCGACTCCTTTATCCAGACATTACCGCCGACTATCGCACCTTTTCCAATGACCACATCGCCCAGTATCGTCGCCTCGGCGTAGATTGTCACGTTGTCTTCTATTGTCGGGTGTCTTTTGCCGCCCTTTATTATCCTGCCGCGATCGTCCTTCGCGAAGCTAAGGGCACCCAGCGTGGTGCCCTGATAGATTTTCACGTTGTCGCCTATGATGCTCGTCTCGCCTATGACTACGCCGGTGCCGTGGTCGATGAAGAAATTTTTGCCGATTGTTGCCCCGGGATGGATGTCGATGCCGGTTCTGGAATGTGCCCATTCGGTCATTATCCGGGGAATTAACGGCACCTGTTTAAGATATAATTCATGGGCCACGCGATAGGTGGCAATCGCTGTGATGCAGGGGTAACCTATCACGATTTCCTCATAAGACTTTGCGGCTGGGTCGCCGTCAAAAGCCGCCGCGACATCGCCTTTGAGCAGCTCCCTGATTTTGGGTAGTTGAGTCAATAAATGTTGCGTGACGTTCTCAGCCATTGTGCGGCAGTCACAACCTTCGCAGTTTTTTATCCGGCACTGATACTGGAAAGCCCGCTCGGCCTGTTCGGCAAGTTCGGTGTATATCTGCCATAGAATATCGCCGACGATAAATTTTATGTTGGATTTGGTAATTTTTCTTTTTCCGGTGTAGCCTGGAAAAAGGACCTCGATGAGTAAGTCGAGAATTTGTAGGATTTTGTCCCGCCCCGGCAGATTAGAGGCATCAATAAAGTTTATGCCGGAATCATCCTGGTACGTGCGGGTAAGTTCGCAGACAAGATTTTCGATTTTTTCGCCCGTTAATCTACTTTTTCGCACAAGTGCACCCTTTCGCCGCATAAAAGGTTTCGACTATTTTTCAAACATGTCGGTGGAGATGTACCTTTCGCCTGTATCAGGCAAAATGACCACTATGATTTTGCCATCACTTTCGGGGCGCTGGGAGACACGTATTGCCGCCCACATTGCGGCTCCTGAGCTTATCCCTGCCAGTATTCCTTCTTTAGCCGCCAACGCACGGGCGGTGGCCATAGCGTCTTCATTGGCGACCTGGATGATTTCGTCTATCACCGCGATATTCAGCACCTTGGGCACAAATCCGGCGCCGATGCCCTGTATTTTGTGAGGGCCCGGCTTTCCGCCCGAAAGCACCGGCGAATCCTTAGGCTCCACCGCGACAACCTTCAAGCTCTTATTGTTCTCTTTTAACACTTCGCCGCATCCGGTCAAGGTCCCGCCCGTTCCAACGCCGACTACAAGGATGTCCACATTGTGGCCGCTATCCTCCCAGATTTCTTTGGCGGTAGTTTCCCTGTGAATCTGTGGGTTCGCGGGATTATTGAATTGCTGGGGCATAAAGGCGTTGGGATTTTCCGCCACTAATTGTTCGGCTTTTTCTACGGCTCCACTCATACCACGCGCCGCAGGCGTTAGCACAATCTCCGCGCCGAACAAGGCGAGCAGCTTTCTCCTCTCAATGCTCATCGATTCGGGCATAGTCAGGAACAGTCTGTAGCCTTTTGCCGCGCAAATAAAGGCAAGTCCTATGCCTGTATTTCCGCTGGTCGGCTCGATAATGACGGTATCAGGTTTTATGCAGCCTTGTTTTCCCGCCGCCTTTATCATTGCCAGCGCAATTCGGTCTTTAATGCTGCCGCAAGGGTTATGTGATTCAAGCTTAGCCAGTATGGTTGCCTTATCCGAGCCGAGCTTATTGATTCGGACCAACGGCGTATGGCCGACCGTTTCTGTTATGTTTTGGAAAATCGCACCCATGAGTAGCCTCTTGTCTATCTATATTTGGTAACTCGAAGTCTTCTTGTCTTTTGCTTTATCAACCAAGTCCTGCAGCGTTATGGATTCAAGGACGTTCGTAACTGCTTGTTGTACTTGCGCCCAGACCTGTTTGACCACGCAGTCAGCGGACCTGGCACAGTAGTTGTCGCTCTGGACGCACTCTGCCGTGATCACCGGCCCCTCCAGGCAATTGAAGACGTCGCTAAGTCGAATCTGCCCTGGGGCTTTGGCAAGAACATAGCCGCCCTTAGAGCCTCTAACGCTCCTGACAAATCCTGCGGACCTGAGTATAGCCATCAGTTGCTCCAGATACTTGAGAGATATTTCCTGATGCTGGGCAATGGTTTTGAGCTGCAAAGGCCTCCTGTCGGCACTTTCAGCAAGCTCCAGTGCAGCCCTTACTCCATATCTGGTTCGAGTCGAGAGTTTCATCAAGAATCTCCTACTATTCCCACGGTACAAGTAGAGTATTATACAGCATCTTGGCTTTCTGGTGCAAGAAAAAAACGAAAACTTTAAAAAGATTTAAATATTTCTGACGCTTGGCCCTATAATTAGCCAGTTTTATAGCTATCTGATGTAGTAGGGCAAACCATGTCAGAAACAGAGATACCACAGCCATCGCTGGAGCACCTAAAAAGGCTAACGGATGGCACGGGCGTATTTCAACACGCTAAATTCATCGTGCCGGATCGCCAGCCCGGCTACTGCACCGATGACAACGCGCGGGGCGTTATCGTCACGGCCAAATACTATTCTAAGTACCGCGCCCCCCAGGCCCTTGAGCTTTTGAACACGTATTTGGCTTTTGTCTTGCACGCGCAGAATGACGATGGCTCGATCAGAAACTTCATGAGTTTTGACCGGACCTGGCTGAAAAACGAGCCTGCAAGTGATGCCTTCGGCAGAGTGTTATGGGCGTTCGGCACCCTAATGGCAAATCCACCTTCGGCCTCATATCTATCGCTGGCCAGAGACCGCTTCGACTTTTGCGTAGGCCAGGTTGCCAGGCAGTCTCCCAGAGGCCTGGCGTACTCAATACTCGGCTTGGCCGATTATCTCAAACAGTTCCCGGAAACAGATGATATTAGACAGCAAATAGCAATGGCGGCAGACCAACTACTGGCTAAGTATGGGCAGAATGCTCAGCCGGACTGGCGCTGGTTTGAGAATTGGCTTACTTATGACAACGCTGCTTTGCCCCACGCGCTATTCGCGGCTGGCTTGGCGCTGGATGATAGAAAATACCTGGATGTCGCCGAACGCACCTGCGAATTTCTTTTGCAGAATACTTTTAGCGGCGAGCACTTCAGCTTCATCGGCAACAACAGATGGTACGAACGGGGCGGCAGAAGGGCCGCGTTTGACCAGCAGCCCATAGAAGCCGCGAGCACAGTTCTGATGCTGCGAGGTGCTTATGAGGCCACGCAAGATAGCCGGTTTCTGGCGCTGCAAAAAAAAGCGTTTGATTGGTTTCTCGGCGATAATGAGATACATACTCCACTTTACGATTTCACAACCAAAGGCTGTAGCGACGCGCTTGCGGCTGATGGCGTCAATATTAACCAGGGCGCCGAGAGCACGCTCAGCTTCTTATTGGCCTTGTTGGCAATGATTGTGTAACCAATGGGATTGAACGCAATTATCGTGCGATACCGTCAAGCCAGTTCTCAGCCAGCACCATCAGGTCTTGCCAGTTGACAAAGCCATCGTTCGTCTTTTTTGCCACAGAGAGCACAGAGAACTCAGAGAGCAAGTATCCCATTTTTTCTACCTCTGTGAATTCTGTGGCCCCTTCCGGTTTCCTACACCGCTACCGCTACAGGTGGTGGTACATAATATACCACCGGCTGCTCCGCAATGCCAGCAATTTCCTCCAAATGTGCGTTTTCCTGCAGCGAAACGCCATCTCTATGGAATTTGACGCCCCGCCACGGGCGAAATAGAGCCAATAGAGTGGCGGCAAGACTCAGGCTTTTAGGTCGCTCGCTGACCGGCATTTCTGCCACGAAAAAAAATGAAATTTTTTTCATTTTTTAGTTGACATTGCATAGTATGTATAACATAATATGCAAAGTCAGATATGTAGAGCAGCTGAATCTGTGAAATCTGTGGGTATAAAGGGGATTGCTATGAAGTTTGAAAGTCAGTTACTAAAAGGCATCGCTCCGGTAGTTGTTCTGGAGATTCTGTCTCGCGGGCCTATGTATGGTTACGAATTAAGCCAGGCCATCGAGCAGCGAAGCGGCGAGATTTTGACACTTGGCAAAGGAACGCTGTACCCGCTGCTCTATAATCTGGAGGCAAAGAAACTTGTCAGAGGCCGCTGGGAAGAAGCAACGACTGGCCGAAAAAGAAGGTACTATTCCATCACGGGCAGGGGGGAGGTTGAGCTTGCAAAACAAAAGGCTCAGTTTAAGGAACTTAATGCCGGCTTGAATTTTGTCTTCGGCGGGGCACTATCGCCCGCCTAACCCATATTTGGCCCCCCAGTTTTACTGGGGGTTCAAATTCCGGCAATTGAATATGCGAGATCATTATGGCAGATATACGTGAGAACAAGGACTTGAGGAATCTGCCCGCCTGCGTTTGCGAGTTCATCAGAGGTGTGGTCAAGAAGATGCGCTACCGCAGGAAAGTCAGGCAGGATGTGCAGAATGAGCTGACAGCCCATTTTGAAGATGAATTGAAAGAATACAAAACTGACGAAGAACGGCGGCAGAAGGCGCAGCAGCTAATCGCTGAGTTCGGCGACGTGAAATTGCTGGCGGTGTTATTGCGCCGAGCCAAGAAACGCTGCCGGCCTTTCTGGCGTAGCGTGGTGGCGAGAACATTTCAAGCTGTCGGGATTCTAATTTTATGCCTGGTTCTATACGTGATTTGGTTTTACAGTGGCGGGCCGGTTATTACTACCAATTATCTTGCCGACCTTAACCGCGCTGTCCGTCCCGTGGCTGATGAAACTCTCAACGCAGCGCCAATATACGACCAGGCAATTCAAAAAATTAAGGCAGTTCCTGATGAAATCTCAGAGCTTCTGGGCGAGACGTACGACGAAGCCACGCCCCAGCAACGGCAGCGCATGCAGCAATGGCTACGTGATAACAGGGAGCTCTTTGAGATGCTCGCAGCCGGTGCACAGAAACCGTACTACTGGCGTGAGTACAAAAGCAACGACGATACGGCAGAAATGATGGCTGTTTTGGTTCCCGACCTGCAGTATTTCAGGAGATTGGTTTTTGCCTTGCGCTGGTGGATTTGCACAAGTGCTGAACAAGACCGGTATGAAGATGCTTTCAGTGGTATAAAATCTTTGTACTGCCTGGGCCAGCATCTCAAAGGAGACAGTACGTTCGTTGAACAGCTTGTGGGGATAGCGACTGAAGCTCTGGCTGCTGGTACGTTGCGCCAGATTCTCTGGGACCACACAATTGAATCAGCAACACTGGCTCAACTGCAAAGAGAGCTTCAGCAAATTGTAGCCGATGAGAATTTCACCATAAGCCTGAAGGCAGAAAGGCTGGTTACATACGATGTAATCCAGAGGTCATTTACGGGGGGATTGGGCGGAGGGCATATAATACCGAAGTCTCTCGACCGATTCTTTCCCGAAGTGACTATCATTTCAACAGGACAAGAGATTCGCGCTCGCGACCGTTTCATTTACGATGCGTGGGCGGCCCTCAGACGATGGGGCTACATACTGTTTTTGCATCCAGACAAGCAGAAAACTTTCAGGGCGACAGAGCAATTCTATGACTACTGGGAGAAGGTGGCAGCTAAAACGCCTGCTGAACTTATCCCGGCTTCGCCGGGGACTCTTTAATCTTTCCGCATAAGGCACTTCAACTCTTTCCTCGACCTATTTTGCCATTTCGGTTATGGTTGTTCGTAGAGAACAGCCATGGAAGGCGTCGAT
>Ga0315280_10006738_pt1 | contig 15713 bp, 14 predicted proteins | sample YL17G06_40_MG_FD_203697 | JGI IMG/M metagenome (GOLD analysis project Ga0315280, IMG submission 203697) | Sediment microbial communities from Yellowstone Lake, YNP, Wyoming, USA - YL17G06_40 | ecosystem: Environmental > Aquatic > Freshwater > Lake > Sediment | place: USA: Wyoming | collected... | reverse complement strand
AAAGCACCCTCGACGGTATCATGAGAGCCACAAACATCCTCTTCGCAGGCAAAAACTTCGTGGTCTGCGGCTACGGATGGTGCGGAAAAGGAATAGCCATGAGAGCCCAAGGGATGGGAGCAAACGTAATAGTCACCGAAGTAAACCCGCTCAGAGCCCTCGAAGCCGCAATGAACGGTTTCCGAGTGATGCCAACAGCCGAAGCCGCAACAGTCGGCGACATATTCGTAACTGCCACAGGCGACACAAGCGTCATAAGAAAAGAGCACATGCAGAAAATGAAAGACGGCACAATCCTTGCCAACAGCGGACACTTCAACGTGGAAATAAACATAAAAGACCTGGAAGGACTCGCCAAGTCAAAAAGGACAATCAGACCAAACCTTGAAGAGTACACGCTCAAGGACGACAGAAGACTCTACCTCTTGGCAGACGGAAGGCTTGTAAACTTGGCATCGGCAGAAGGACACCCTTCGGAAGTTATGGACATGTCGTTCGCAAACCAAGCCCTCTGCACCGAGAATCTGGCAAAAACCAAGAAAATGCCGCCGAAGGTTTACCCAGTGCCGAAAGAGATAGACGAAACCGTCGCGAAACTGAAACTAAAGGCCATGAATGTAAGCATTGACAAGCTGACAGGAGAGCAGAAGAAGTATCTGGCAACTTGGGAAGCGGGAACAATCTAGCAGAGAAAACCCGAAAAGCACGGTAAAACTTAAAAGGCGTAAAGATGTAAACATGGCTTACATGTGGTGATGTATAAAAATGGTTAGCAAAGATCAATCAATCGGCGGATTAATATTTCTCCTGTGCGCAGTAATCGCCGTACTCTACGTTGTAACCCTCTTCTATCCGGCGTGGATAGTAAACCTAGGATGGGCAAGCGACGCCGACGCTGTTCAATTCTGGATAATAGCTGTACCCGTTTTCATAGCCTTCGTCGCCATAATGGGCATAGGCGCATGGATAGGCTGGACAATGGCCACAACCCCACCGCCAAAGCCAATAGAAGAAATCACAACAGAAATCGAAGAGAAGACAACAGTTGTTGAAGAGGAAGCAAAACCGGCAGAGGAGCCTAAAGAAGAGAAGAAACCCGAAAAGAAAAAGAAGACTGAAGTTTAGCGACCTTTTTCTGAGAGCTTCATTCACCCAAGAGGCTATTTTCATTCAGGTTCTATGCTGAAGACCAAAACCAAACCAATGGCCGGAGTACGCTTGACAATAGATATTGCCTTTTCGAAATCCATTTAGCGCTCATGAATCTGAATCATGGAAAACTGTGAGCTTTACAGTCCGAACGTTTTGAATGCAAAATATAATCCGACATAGACGGCTGCTGAGACTCCGAACATTATTATGATGATTTTTGGTGAAAAGGACGCAGAAGAAGCCTCTTCGCCTTTAGGTTGTATCTCGTACGATTTGATCTCATGCGTCTTCGCGTCGACCTGAACGATGGCCATAAGCTTCTTCATCTCAACCTCAACAGCATAGGTGCTCTCTTCCAGCGAGACCCTTTTGGCCTTCAAGCTACCCTTGTTTCCAATTCGCTTCAAAAAACCAGTTGCGATAGCTGTCACTGTCTCAGCGTTCAATTCCCTAGTCTGAGGAGTGGCTGACGTAATGACTCCAGGGGTTCTCTTCTGCAAGGTCGCAGACAACTATACTGTCTCCTGCCCATTCTCAGAAAATTCGAACAGCTTAAAAGAGCATGTGCGTATCATCGGTAACCAACTTAGCCAGTTATGGTCTTAAGCATGCACTGCACAATGTTTTCGCATATCATGCATTCCACAGGTATTTTCTCTTTCGAGTCATGCTCGCTCAAATACCCAAATTGGTGCGTGCACTTCACTTTCGCAGGAGGCTCAGGCGGCTTTCTTTCGGTATGCAAGATAGTCGGTGATTCATTCTTCACTTTGCTTACCTCTGGTTCCAGTCTATCTTCCACGGGCTCAGAGGTAGTCACGACTGTAATGTCAGTTAAGCAGTAAGGGCAAGCATTGTAACGTTCAGTCTTCTTTGCGCTATGGTTCTCAGCCTTTATGGGGTCGTCGAAAACTCTGCCGCATGAGGGGTTTGGACAGTGAAGCTTCGGTTTTCCCCGATAGGTTCCTTTTTTCTTATGATGGATAACCCTCCGTTACCATAGAATCGGAGTCCGAGTTTATAGTATTAATGAATCCAAAATAATTATCCCAACTACTCGTTGATCGGCAAACTATGGAGAAGCCAATCTTTTGAGGCTCTCTTCACCCTCAGCATAGCCCGAGGCAATTATGACATCGCCTGCCTCAATCCTGGATTCAGGCTTGGGTCTCACGCATTTGTCTCCGCGTTTTATGGCAAGTGCCCACATGCCAGTTTCCTCAGGGATTCGAGCTTCCCGCAGCGTCTTGTTCACCAAGGAAGAATTCTGAGCTACCTGCGCGTAGGTGACCGTTTCTTCAGCCTGCTCTATCGTGAGCTTCAGCACAGGATGTGGCTCTATCCCTCTCAAAACAACCTCAGATATCTGCGCCGCTGCATCCGCTATTTTTTCGGTTGCAACGCCCAGTCGTATCAGTCCGAGAAGACCTTTCGCCTCTTCCTTCTTGAACTCGCTCTTCAAAACCAGCAGCTCAAAATCCGTGTGCAACTTGTCAACGTACTCCTCAAGCCTTTGCACTTCATCAGCCAACTCCTTGCTGTTCATCAGTAGAGAGGAGTAACTTAAGTCGATCATCAACTCAGAAGTATCTTTAAGCTCAACGAAGCTTTCAACAATCTCCTCAAACTGTTTCTCATTAACGTGTTCTGGCCTCCCGCTCTTCGGTTCCGAAGGTTTTCCTTCAACAAGCTCCTTGAACTCTTCAGTCCCCCAAGCTGTGCCGCGAGTGATCAGCACGTCACCTGCCTGTATTTCTGCAGTCTTCTTCGGGTCTATTATCCAATCCTTGCCCCGGCGAATGGCAATTATGTTGACGCCCATTTTCGCTGCTAAATCCAGCTCCGACACGCGTTTCCCAACTATTTTTGAACCTGCGTCTACCTTGGCTTGCATCAGACGTTCTTCAACCCTCTCGAAAACCTTGGTTACAATCGGGTGCACCCCGATGCTCTGCGTCACGATTGCAGCTATGTCTGCTGCCGCATCTGAGATTTTGTCGGCTGCGGAAGCCACTGTGGATACTCCCGTAAGCGCCTCCGCGTCTTGAGCGTCTCTTGCCGCGACCATTATTGTCATTTCCAGCTGGTAACCCAAGGTGTCAACGCGGTTCTCAAGTTCCAAAACGTCCTCAGCCAATTCTCTGTCATTGAACAACGCAGCTGAATAGGCTAGGTCAATCATCAGCTCGGAGAGGTTCTTCATTTCCAGAAATAGTTCTCTGACAGGTATGGGCTTGTACTTCACCTTTTCTAGCGGGGGCATATTGCTTAGGTTCGCTCCGTCTGGAACAATAGAACGCAGGGAATATTTTAATGCTATCCCAAATCAGCCTATCAACAACAAAGCCGCAAGCAGGGCAATTGACGTTATGACGCCGGCAAGCGAACTTTCGACTGGAATCACGAAATGATAAGTGTCTAAGCCTTTCTGAAAAGTCAGGATCGCAAGAGCATAGGAAATCAGAACAATCGCAAGGATAGCGATCACATTTGACACTAGCATCATGCAAGCGAAAATCGAGAATGTGCATAACGAAAAAGCACCCGTTAGCATCAGTGACAACGCAGAAAAGTAGATGAACATTGACGCTGAAGCCATCCATGCACCCCAAGTCGGTGCAACATGCTTTCTTATAGCTGAGAATGATGGTTTAAGCAGTCCAAGCGCGAGCCTCGTCGTGGCCGTGGAGCTGACAACCAAGCCCACGTCTCCCCCCACTTCGATCATAGCAGGATAAGCTATCAGGACTTCTTTCCGGCCATTTGCAGCAGCGCCTATTCTCTGCAAAACAGACCCTGTGATGTTGGCGATGAACGCCATGAGGGTCAATGCTAAGAGGGATTCAACAATGGGTTTCGTGAATTCCTTTTTGTGGACGTTTCTGGGCAATGTGAAAAGGACTAGGATTGCCGGCAGAATTGCAAAGAAAGAAACAAGGTATCTTCCCGAGATACCTAGGTCAAAGAACAAGATCAGGCTCAGCACGTAACAGATTGTTACCAGAAGGTCCGCAATCGCAGTTATTATTGGGCACGCTACACTGTCTAAGTCCAAGCCTTTCTTGAAGACGGTGAAAGTTATGGCTAAGACAAAGGGATAAACGATTAGCCCTAGACTCATGGTTGCCACAACGATAATCAGAATCTCGGCAAAATTCGCAAATGCCAACCCCCAGAACAGACTGCCAAAAAGCATGGAAAAAACGCTCATCATAACGCTGGTAGTCAAGGTCGTAGCGAGTACAGGTTGAAACAGGTTATAGAAAGTTCCAATGTTCCCTGAGAACCTAGGGTAAACTGTGCCGATGTGCAGTGCAGTGTTCAAACGTCCACTGAACAAGCCACTTATCACACTCATGGCAGTCAGAACGGTGGGGTAAACAGCAACAGCCCATGCAGACTGATGAAACAGGTCAAGCTGCCAAACAATTACGAAACCCGCCAGCATTCCACTGACGCCAGCCAAATGACCAACAAGAGTCTCCTTGAACGCTCTAAAGAAAACCTTCGAACTCGCAGCGTAAGTCACCATTCAGCAGCCTCCGCAAAACAGGATCTAGAACAGGCAGCAAGCATGTACAACCTGCGGGCTGAAGGCTTGTGGTGTTTCCGCATTATGAACTCCGTTAGCAAGGCACTTCCGTAAACGCGTAGCAGCGTGTTGCCTTCCTTCGTCTTGCACATCTTCAAATTCTTCCTTTTCTCTGCCCATCCATAAGCACCGCTTCAACAGAGTCCCAGAGCAAGCCTTTGGCACGGCTGCCCTGCTTGCTTCCGAACCGTAATGGGTGTCGCGGCACGGTTTAAATAAGTTTCCAAAGCACAAGCTTAACCTGAATCATTATCCAGAATTCATAACTGTTTTAATTATTCACAGTCAAACTCCTTCCATAATCAAGGAAATGGTGAAAGACTTGTACGCGGTATGGATCAAAGTTGACGAAACCCTGCCATGGATTGAACTCAAAGGAGCCTATCAAACTCGAAGGGAAGCAAGAAGGGCAGTGGAGGGTTTTCTGAACAGCATACAGATGAAAATCGTGTCGATGCCTGAGAAAAGGAATCAGATGCGAGCACTGACAACAATAAGACGATAACCAACATGGCAACCTGCCACTGTTCCGCGCTGACTTTGGAATTTGCTGGCATAGTGGACCTCAGGAGAACAAATGGCGCCGGGGAAGGGACTCGAACCCCTGCGAGCCCGAAGGCCCACTGGCTTACTTGTCCTCTTCTATTTCTAGGCCCTCTTGCTTTTCAGAGCACGATCTCGAGGCCAGCGCGATAACCACTCCGCCACCCCGGCACTGTTTACAGTTTCTAGAATTGTAGCTTTTAGCTTTATCCGAACGAGAAAGAAATGCAAAGGCATTGTACTTGAAACTGACAATTGGAGGTCATTTTCCGCCACGATTAAGCTTAAGCATCAGCATTCAATAATAATCTACTCTGGAGAAAGCCCATCTTGTCTAGTGAACGAAGAAGAACAAAGTACGACATCTATGCCGACATAATAGAGATAGTTGCCAGAAAAGGCCTATGTTCGCTGACAAGAGTCTCATATGGTGCCAACATGCCAGTAGACCGAGCAAAGAAAGAATTGAGCTTCCTTGTCTCACACGGCTTCATCAACGAAGTAGCACTTGGAGACTCAAAGAAGTACAGAGCCACAAAATGGGGACTGGAATATCTTGAAACGTTCAAACGCATGCGCAAGTTCTTTGCCGCCTTAGAAGAATAGAAGGCAGTCACAACCTGTGACCACAAAACGTGTTCTCTTCATGTGCGTCGCCTTTTAAGGGATCCAAGACCAATCATTCTCATCAAAAGAATGAGGTGATAAGAAATGGCACGTCAAATCAGAAATGGATTGAGTTTGAAACAGGAAGAAAGAGGGAAGAACGCACCTAGAACAGGACTTTCCAGCATCATCAGAAATGTCTTCACATTAAGAGCTCCAAAAGTGGTGACCACGATGCCAGTGCAGATCAGCGTGGAAAGCCCGAGGAAACTGAGCGAAAAGGCGAATCTAGAAAGAGCTACAACAGTTGCCGAGGGGCTGCTTAGAAGAGCGTTGACACTTCAGTAAAGCGTTACTAGTCACCAAATGTGAGTATCTCTTATAACACCACGGAGAGACAGAGAGTTGGAGGAGTAAGTAATGAGCAACAAGACGTCCGTCCCGTCAAGAACCACAGTGACGTTAGATGCTGTCAATGGAGACTTGGAAATAGGCAGGCACACTGTTGTTAATGCGCGTGGGACCCCCGCTACGTTGAAAGTCTCAGGGACTGTTCACTGCGAAGGAGACAACGCCTTTGAATGTACATTGGTGGCCGCAAACCTCGAAGCCGAAGGCTCAGTAGTAATCCATGGAAACCTGCAGGTAGAGGATGCCGTTGAAGTTGAGGACGGCAGTCTGGAAGTCTATGGAGAAATGACTGTAAAAGACGCAGACGTAGATGACACCCTATACATTAGCAAGAACCTCACCGTCGGCGAAGCTGACGTAGGAGGAAGCCTAAAAGCAGGCGGAAACATAAAAGCCGAAAAAATAGACGTTGGCGGAACGCTTGAAGCAAAAGGCGAAGTGGCAGCAGAGGAAATTGACGTAGGCGGAAGCCTCTCAGCCGAATCAAAAGTTGACATCAGAACGCTAGACGTCGGAGGCACTGTCAAAGTCAACGGTGGCAAGATCAACCACATAGACGTTGGCGGAACTTTCGAGTCCAAAGGACCCTTGGAATTTGAGAACATTGACGTCGGCGGCGCCGTTCACCTTAGAAACGAGAGCAAAGGCAACGACATAGACGTCGGTGGATCACTCAAAGTCGAAGGTGACCTAGAGTTCAGCAACATCGACGTTGGCGGGACAGTAGAGATAACAGGCCAAGCGCAAGGACGCAGCTTGGACGTAGGAGGAAGAGTGGACATTGACGGATCTCTGATGCTTTCAGGGACTTTGGATGTTGGTGGGAAAGTCGATGTCAGGGGTGAGATCGTCGCGAAAGACATTGATGTCGGCGGTTCACTTCGTGCACAGAAAGTCACGGCGGAAGAACGTGTGGAGGTTGGCGGTTCAATTACCACAGTCGACGGTGTTGCTGCAAGATTCATTGAAATAGGAAGAAGAGGCGAGGCCCACGGACTCTTGAGGGCGGAAGAGGTCATAGTTGGCAGAGACGCACATGTGGAAAGTGTATATGGAAAGAGAATAGTGCTGGAGAGTGGGGCGCATGTAGAAAACGTCTACGGAGAAGACATAACAATAGAGTCTCACTGCCAGATAAGCGGTGAAGTCCAATACACCCACGAGTTGAGATTAGAAGAACGCGCTTCGCTTGCAAAGGAACCCCGAAAAATAGATAGGTTGCCAATCTAGACGTTGGAGTTAGACTTTTTTAGGCATGACTAAGTCTGATATGTCAACGCTGTGCTCGTAAATCTGACCCAAAGCAGAAGCAACCGCCAGAATCTGAGGCATCACATCAAGCGATTGGGTCCTTGCGATCTTCTCGATGTCAGCAAAAATCTTTGCAATCTTCTCCCTCATGTTTCGTACTTCTTCTGCCAAGTCGATGTCGCCTGAAAGAAAGGCTTTCACTGCATTCTCGTGCGCCTCAAAGCACGCAGTGTGAAAATTGACAAACGCCTTTTTCAAGTCCATCGCGAGTTTTGCACTGTTCAGCTCTCCGATTTTTTGAGCTGCATGTACACATTCGTCGCCTATTGCTTCTACTAAGCTTGCCGCAAGACGGTAGTCCAAGCACTCAATCTGGCGAACACCGAGCTTCTCGCTTAGTTCGGGGTTCTGAATTATTGTACGTAATATTCGAACCGAAAGGAAGTAAAGCCTATTTACCTCATCGTCACGATCTATGACGTTTTTCGCTAAACGCAGGTCTCCGTCTACCAGAGCATTGACAACGTCGCGGTGCATACCAGCAGCGATGGCATAGCCCCGTCGCAGTATCTTTTCTGGCGGAAAACCTGAGGGCTCTAACAAGCACTGCAAGACAATTCCAGTATAGTCCTCTTCCACGATCTCCAAGCCAACCAAACCGCTGACAGTCTTCTTTATAACCTCTCGCACTTCAGGACTAAGGCGGTCCTTTGACTCAACACGGATAATGTCAAAACCCAGCAAGTACTTGCCCATAATTTCGCGGCCTAGATAAGCGCTCGGCTTCAAAGTGATTGCTCGTGGGGAGGGTTCAACATCATACTTCGGGTCTATCAGAAGCTTACCGTCATCAGTCACGCTGATGGCCACAACAGCCCCGCGCTCTAAACCGTACTGCTGACCCCAAGCTTTAGGCAGACTTACAAAGAACGTTCCGCTTGCAGTGCGCTGTACCTTGCGAACCTCGCTCACTCAAACCACCACGCAACAAGATGATATTCAGAACCAGAATATTAACACATCTAAACAAAAAACCGATATATAAACTTGGACGTAAGTATTAGGATTGAAACACAAACTATGATCGGCACAGAGCCAGCTGGGAGATGGGGGAAAGATTCAAACCGTCTTGGCAAGTATAGGCTTAAGCGGAGATCCTAGGGCTCGCACTTCAGCGTCATGGAATCGATGTGGCGACTGCGGCTGCAACAGCAGCTCTCCGCCTACAGGATCAAACAATATCCGTGGGAAACACAGCACAAAACCACCAACACTTCCTAAGAAACAGGACCGGAGAAGTCAAGGCATGAGTGAAAACGAAAAACTGCAAAAAGCCGTGGAACTGACAATCGCGTCAGGATATCAACTCGACAAAGAAGCCTTCGAATTCTTGAGCATGGTAGCCGCAACAGAAGATCCAACGGAAATCATGAACAAAGCGATAAGAGTGATAGCTGATCTGCCTGACAAACCAATGTTTATAGACAGAAGGTTTCTTGAGCAGCTCCTGAAAGGACCAGAGCAATCGAAAGATATCATCATCCAACCATGCGAGGAACACACTCAAAAATTGACCGAACCACAGCCGATGATAACTGAAGCAAAGAAGCTCTTCCGTCCGTACTCGAAGGAAGTCGAGGCAAGGATCAACATAATCGAGGATCCCGGCGCCAAGCTGGATTCAAAGGGGACGGTGGAGGGCTTCTTAGAATACTTCCGAGACAGGTACAAGCGTCTGGAGAAATTGTTGAGGCAAAGAATCGATGTGAAAAGTGCAGCGTCGATAATTGACGCGTTTAAGGCCCCTGCAAACACGAGGCTTAAAATAATCGGTATGGTAACAGAGAAGAGGGAGTCAAAGCAAAGGACAATCTTGACGGTTGAAGACCTGTATGCAGCGGCAACGGTTCTTGTCCCGCAGAACGCTCCTCAAGAGGTCCAGAAGAAGGCACGCTCACTACTGCCTGACCAAGTTATATGTTTGAGCGTTGTGAAAACGAGAACCAGCCTCCTGATAGCGGAAGACGTCATTCTGCCTGATGTGGCCCAGAGAACTCAGCACAAGGCCTCCGAGCCAGTTTATGCTGTGCTCACTTCAGATATGCATGTCGGCAGCACGAAGTTCACGCGCGAGGCGTTTAACCGTTTCATACTCTGGCTTAACGGCAAATACGGGAATGAAGAGCTGAGAGAAATAGCAAGCAGGGTGAAATACGTTCTCATAGCCGGTGACATAGTTGACGGAATAGGAGTATATCCTAACCAAGTGAAGGAGTTGGCCGTTAAGGATGTCTACAAGCAGTACAGACTGGCAGCAAGATATCTTGAACAGATACCTGATTATGTAGAGGTTGTAATCAGTCCAGGAAACCACGATGCCCCACGAAAGGCCCTTCCTCAACCACCAATATCGGGCGTCTTCCTCGAAACGTTACAGGAGTCAAGGAAGATCCATTCCCTTGGAGACCCCTGTTTCCTCAGCCTTCACGGCGTTGAAGTGCTAATGTTTCACGGCCGCAGCTTAGATGACATCATCTCAACAGTTCCTGGCATGGTCTACGGCCACCCTGAAAAGGCAATGAGGTTGCTATTACAGGGTCGGCATCTAGCACCATTGTACGGCGGGAAGACTCCATTGTCACCTGAGAACAAAGACTCGCTTGTGATAGAGCGTGTCCCAGACATTTTCCACGCTGGTCATGTGCACGCATTAGAGTACGGCAACTACCGCGGCGTGTTGACCGTAAACTCCGGATGCTGGCAAGAGCAGACTGATTATATGCGCAGAAACGGGTTTATGCCGACTCCTGGGAAAGTTCCAGTTGTGAATCTTGAAACGCTAGAAGTTACGGTCGTTCCGTTCAGTTAGGCCTGCTGAGTACAGTTCATTCTGAGGCTATTTGCTGCCAGCTGCTTTTTGGCATCATCTTCAGCTTGCGTGTTTTCGCAGACATTTGGGCTCATAGTCGACCAAGCGCCCAAGCCGTGCATCGCCGCCGAAGACATCTCGAACAAGAGTGCGGGACAGCTCCAACATGATCTTTTTCGTCCGTCCATACCTTCCCATGCTCACGACCTTCGCATTCAACAAACCCATCGAATCAAGCTCATTCACCAAAGTACTCAGGCGGCGCTGCGTCAAGGGTGTGACCCCCAACTCGCCGCACAGTTCATTGTAAACGTCGAAAATCTCACCTGTGATGGCACTATAGACATTTGCCCTGTTCAGGTGGTAAACGCTCAAGACGACAAGTTTCGAGTGTAAGGTCAGGTTTTGGAGAGCCTCAATAACGCGGTTATGTTCAATGTTTTTCTCCGCGTCTCGCACATGCTCTTCCACCACGATGGCCGCGCCCTTCCGCTCGGCGACCTCACCCGCCACGCGCAGCAGATCCAAGGCCCTTCGTGCATCTCCGTGCTCGGCAGCAGCCAGAGCAGCGCAAAGGCTCAATGCACAATCGGACAGGGCATTGTCGCAAAACGCTGACTTTGCACGTTCAAGCAAAATGCTCTTCAGTTCACTAGCGTCATAGGGCCTGAAAACGATTTCTTCTTCACTGAGCGAGCTGAAAACGCGGGGGTCAAGAAACTCTTTGAGCCGCAGGTCGTTTGAGATGCCGATGAGGGCAACCTTGCTCTTTGATAGGGTCTCGTTTATCCTCGTCAGTTCGTAGAGAAGACCGTCGCCGCGTGTCTTTATGAGAGAATCAACTTCGTCCAGAACAACGATAAATATTATTTTGGCAGCGTCCAAACCTGTCCGAAGCCTGTCGAAAACTTCACCGACCGAGAGGCCTGTGAACGGAACCGCTATGCCTACACTTTGGCACAAGCTCGCAAAAACACGATATTCTGACGCTGCCATCTGGCAGTTTACGTAGCAGAACCTTACGGGCGCGTTAAACTGTTTGGCTTTAACCTCAAGGTGGCTCAAAACGTACTTTGCGACAGCCGTCTTCCCGGTTCCGGTTTTTCCATAGATGAATATGTTAGAGCTTCTGGCACCTTTCAATGCAGGGGCGACCGTCTCTCCCAGCAGCCTGATCTGTTCCTCTCGGTGAGGCAACCTGTCCGGCAGGTAATCATGCCTCAGAACCTCTCTGTCCTTGAACACCCCCGCGTTACTCACGAACCTATCGAACACATCGTCAAGTATGCTATGATCCCCCATTGTTACTCCCCGCTCAGTTACAGAGGTAACGCCTCTCTTTCGTGTGGAAACATAAGCTCTGCCGTATAGAAAACTAAATGTGAGACACTAGAATCCTAAAAGAACTCAACAAGCTACACCACAACCCCAAAGCCCATGACAGACAGACCCCAGAGTTTCCAGTGGAAATCTTTATCTATTTGTAAAATGAGATGTTGACTTCTTTACTTAAAGAAATATACTCTAGACGGTAAGTGCACAAAATTGATTATAATCATTACCATTAAAGTTTTTAGACAGTTTCAAAAAACTTTTCCAGCAGACATCCTTCTGTAGCTCATTGACCGAGCGTCTCCAATAGAAATCGAGGGGTGTGGTCTCCTCATTATGTGCAAATTACGACACAGTCCCGCAGCGCAGCATTGAATGCCCAACAGCCTTGCGGAGCTATTGGACCACTTTCCCGAGTTTCTAGTGCAGCAGACCAGTTCGAGCTGTCTACTCACTTCACTTTTTGCGAATACCTTGTGAAGTTGACTCATGTGTGGCTCTTTTTTGACCTTATTTTCGGCCGTATTGACTGTTTCTTGTTTCTTTTCTGTGAATATGGCACCCCTACGCTTCCACTGCAACTTCGCGCCTGGAGCTTCTCCTTTCCTCTTCTCGCTTTTTCAGGGCGTGTGAACACTGTGGTGGCGAAATCGGCAGCGCAGTCGGTCCTTTCAGGTAATTGGGCTACTGTGGGTCCTCTCTACTTTTTCACGTCAACCATAACGCCTATAACGTGTGAAGTGTAAACTTGTGAAGCACCTGCTGAAGGTGTACACCGTTGCCTGCGAGAAGAATGCGCATTGAACTGTTCGATAGTGAAGGCAATCGATATACTGTGGCCTTCGAAGGGCAGATAACGCGTGAGAAGGCTTTGCGCCTCTTGGACTTAGTAGAACTTTTGGGGGGAGCACCACCTGAAGGCAGCAGTGCAACGGCTAACCATGAAGAGGCAAAGAGCGGGCTCTCCAAATACGACAAGGTCCGCATGACTGTCCAGAAACATTTCCCGCTGGTTTGGTTCTCTTCGCGAGAAGTCCAAGCGGTTTACGAGCAGGAGTTTAAGGAACCTCTTAGTCTCAGCACCGCGGCAACCTATTTGGCTAGAATGGTGAACAGAGGAAACCTACTCAAGACAGGGGCCTCTAACAGCCTAAAATATAGGTTGGCTCCAAACGTACCGCAAGCCATGCTCAAACAGCATATACCGTAGAAGGAATTGCTGAGCGCTACTAAACACGGACTGGCTTCCTGTACTCAACAAAAGACAATAAGCAAACACGCGGCAGTCTTAAAGGGGGTTTTCTAGGTTCAGCATTGAAGAGAGGGCGGCGTGCACATGAGCGACGAAATAGGAGCAGACTTCACCGATATGGAGAAGAAACTCAAACTCTACGTAGACAAAGGCAGGGTTCCAGGCGCAGTTGAAGTGAGAGAAGAGCCGGCGATATCCGCCAGACCTGAAATATCCAGGATAAAGCCCTTGGAAAAGGTCAGTAGTTTCTGCGGGGTTTTCGTTGCTGTTGACTGCTCGACGAGGACGCTTAAGAGGGCCAACAATTGGGGTGTCTACCTGATGCGTGCTGCCTACGCCTTCGTTAAAGAGCGCGAGGTTGACTGGGGGTACCTGGAAAGATTGTGTACGGTGGTTGGGGATGCACGTACTCGTAGTAATTTCCTAACAGATGTGAGAATTGAGCTGGAAAGCCAGATGGCGTTAGGTCTTCTTCAAGACAAGAGCAGTCCCCTTTACTACGAGCATACTTCTCCTCGTAGTAACTACCTTCTGCTCGATGGGGGCGGATATTTCGGCGGAGAGAGGAAGTTCCGCGTCTCGCTCTACGAGAGATGCGAACAAGACGGAGTCAACCTCTTGGCTATCAGTAAGAATTCGCCGTCACTTCATGATGAAAAAGGAAGGGACTTCATAGCTACTACGAGTATGCTCTCTCCTCACGGTATCTGGGTTTATCACCCGATTAGAGAAGCTGACAAGGATATGAGTCTTTACGGGGATATCTCACTCGTCAAATTGTGTGAAGGAAGCTCACGTGTTTTCCGTTGTGACATTATGGAGTACCTGACAAACCGGCAAATAGGCGAGTTGCTTGCTCCTTTGACCTCAGTGGCGGAAGATCCCAGGTGCCTAGATACCCGATCCCTTTGTGGCTTGCTCATGATTTCTCCGCACCAGCCGACGCCAAATTACTTCAGTACCTTGACCAGGTGGAAAAAACACTAGTAGATGCTGGAATAATGGGTATGCTGCGGGAGGAGGAACTCTCGTCCAGCTTTGCAGATGAACTGCACGGCGTGAAATACCCCTTCAAACGGGAGATGGTCGGCGAATATGTCTGAATCAGTAGGGTTTGTGTGTGGAACGAAAGGAGATTCAGTAGCGTTCTTTCTCAATAAGGACGTCAACCTTTCTTTTGGGCAAATTGTCCGCATAGACTCAGATGAAAGAAGCTTCTACGCGAGAGTTGTGAACGCCGAGAGTAGCTCTACCCTTGACACCATCGAACAGCTGCGGGAAGCAGAAGGGAGAGAAGCATACGGTCCATACTCAGCCTACAGAAGCGTCGAGGCCATACTGTTCTTGGAGAAAAGAGCCGCCAAGGCACGTTCTCCAACCTTCAACCCGAACTACAGAGATAAAGTGTACACCGCCAGCGAAGAAGACTGCTCGGTCCTCAAACTCTCAGGGGAGCTTGAGTTGGGGCGCCTCCGCTCTGGAGGGCAGCTGCTGGGATCTGCCGGCATAAGTGTTGAAGCCATACCGCTCATGATGGGCATGTTTGGCATGACAGGCTCGGGAAAAACGAACACTGAACTGATATTGAACGCCCAAATAATAGATCGAAGCCCTGAGACTGTCGCCATCATCTTCGATTTTGCCGGACAACTACTAGATGGAAAAGGAATAAAGCCGCAAAAGGGCTTGAAGGATCACGCTCTGTTTCACAGCAAGGTCAGATACTACTCAGCCAAGGATAAAAAATGGCCGTGGGCCTGCACACGATAACCCCCGAGAAGCTTGGAACTCTTTTCGCAGACACTCAACCCCCTCAAAGAAGGCTTGCTTGGGCACTGTACAGAAAGCTTGGCAAGCAATGGATAGAAAGCTCGTTGGAAACCTACAGAACTGAGGGAAACGTGGCAGTGCGAGCACACAAGTCTGTCGTCGAGGCTCTCATGCAAAAATTGTCTTCATTACCGCACGACCTTTTCCCTGCTTCTGACTATACCTTTGTCGACAGCATTACGCAAAACGTCTGCCAAGGGATAACCTGCTTAATCGACATTTCTGGTCTTCGTTCTGATGACCAAAACAGGATTGTCTGCCTCGTAGCATCCACCGTAGCTGAACACTACAAGCGCTTGTGGGAAGAAAACTACGAAGAGTGGCAGAAACTCCCCACCCTCCTAATGACCCTAGGGGAGACGCATGAATTTCTTGACCCTAATAAACCGAGAACAATATTCTCCGACATCGCTCTAACATATCGCAAATACCGCGTTGGGCTCAACGCCATAACACCGAGACCCTCAAGGATAAACTTTGACGTTTTCGCAGAACTGTGGACGAAAGTCATCATGAAAACCGAGCTTCGTAAGGACAGAGCGTACCTAACAGAAAACACGCCCTATCTGGGGTACAGTGACACAGAGATAAAGATGCTCGACGTTGGCGAAGCTCTGCTAATATCTGAGCCAAAAATCAGGTTTGCCGCGCCAATAAAGGTCGCACACTACCCAGAATACTTGGAGACGAGGGGGAAAGCAGATTATGGTCTGCAAGAATCAGGGAAGCTCTCAGACTTGGACAAGCACCTCAAACAGCTGAGCGCTCAAAAGTCAGTTTCTCTGCAATGAGTCACGCAGTTTGGTCCTCTGTCTTCTTCAACAATTTCTCCATTTCCTTCTTTACACTGTATTTGAACGGAATCTTGCCCGTGT
>Ga0315280_10006737_pt1 | contig 15714 bp, 19 predicted proteins | sample YL17G06_40_MG_FD_203697 | JGI IMG/M metagenome (GOLD analysis project Ga0315280, IMG submission 203697) | Sediment microbial communities from Yellowstone Lake, YNP, Wyoming, USA - YL17G06_40 | ecosystem: Environmental > Aquatic > Freshwater > Lake > Sediment | place: USA: Wyoming | collected... | reverse complement strand
AAGTATAGCTTAGCCCCTGTCCCGGGAGCATTCTTTCTCTTTAAAGATGGCTACAAAATGGCAAAGTCAAGCATGGTCAGACTTGGCCTAGGCACTGTGGACCCTGATAGACCGAACCTTTCAGAAGCCTTTGAAGCTCTTGAAGAAGCGACAAAGACGTGGCTCGTGAAGTAGCCGCTTTGAGTTGAAGGTGCCAAAAGAATAAAGGCTTCTTCTCTAACTCTACGAAGCTCAGAAAGCAGGTGCCAGACTCATGTCCAGATTAACGGGTTACGTGCGGGCTCTATCTTTTGGCTTTCCTTTCAAGGCTTTCACCCGCGACATCTGGCTGATCTGCCTTTCCAACATGATAGGAGCCTTCGGAGAAGGCCTGTACTTTTGGGTTTTCCCCTTATACGTCAAGCAACTGCATGCAGACTACGTGCAGCTTGGTCTGGTCTTCTCTGCCTTATATGGTGCTTCAGCATTAGCACCTCTCCCTGGAGGCTTGTTGGCTGACCGGTTTGATCGAAAGAAAATCCTGATCTTGGCCTGGGTACCCTGGGTTTTCGCTCCGTTTCTTTATTCTTTCGCCCAAGACTGGGTGCAGCTGATTCCTGGAGCAGTATGTTGGGGGACATCTATGATTGGTGTTCCAGCTGTTAACGCATATGTTATCACGTCGGTTGAGGACAAGAGGAATTTGGCTTCTGTCCTCTCATTCGTATGGGCTAGCTATTCTTTCAGCTACATTTTCGCGCCGACGGTTGGAGCTGTCCTTGCGACAGTTTTTGAAATGCGCTGGGTGCTTCGTCTCGCTACGCTATTATGTGCTGTAGCTACTGGTGTTTTCTTCTTTCTCCACAGTCAACGTCCTCGGAAAAAAGAGATGATATCGCAGATCCAGCCTTTGGCTGAAGAGAAAAAGCTCTGGAGGAGAATGCTTGTTTGGTCAGGGTTCTTCACGGCAACAACATTCTTTGCCACACTCGCCAGACCTTTCGTGCCGACCTATCTGGACAACCCAGTTGGTCTGAGCGGATTCTACATAGGGCTTTTTGGCTCAATCAATTTCGCGGGCATGACGTTCATAGGCATTACAATGGGAAGGCTAGGAGACAAGCGGCAGAAGTCTACTGCAATCGGCATGTGCCTGGCTCTTTACGCAGCATCGATGATACCTATGTTATTAATCCGAGATCCAACCGCGTTAATGTTCATGGCCTTCCTCTATGGAAGCTCGATGGTTATAGGTTCTCTTGTAAGTTCCTACGTTGGCACCATCGCACCAGAAAGCAAACGGGGCCTTTGGGTTTCCATTCCTCAAACTCTAAGCTTGCTAGCAGGCGTCATAGCGCCTTACATTGGAGGATACCTCTACACGCAGTCTCCGTACTACGCTCTCATAGCTTCAATTATCCCCATGCCTTTTCTCGCGCTGATTGCATTAACAAAGCTGAAAGAATGAATCAGCACAGAAAAAAGTACCATGCTGTCCACTTAGCATCGATAGAGACAAGATTGCTAAAACGTTTTGTCGATTGGAATTGTGAATCCAGAATATTGATTTCGTCTTCTTAAAATAGATATGTAGAAACAAACTATGCGCGACTAGGTGCGAACATTGAAGGCTGATCAAAAGCAGAATGTAGAGGGCAAGAGTTCCGGTACATCAGAAAAAAGTTCTAGAAAGTGGAGAATAGAAGCTAAAAAGCCGTTGTATCTGCTTCGCTACGAATAGAATAGCCAAGGGCAGATTTCGCTTCTAGGTTCAGATGGACCGGTGTGGATTAGAACCCAAACGGGTTCAAGTCCAACACTCAGTGCACTTTTTTTCCGTCTCTCGCTTCAACGCGCGTTAACTTGGTCGTCTGCTAGAGTTTCAGTCCTTTTGTCACTCGTTTGCCAAGCTCAGGGTCAGATTTGGTAAGGTTCTCGACCATACGTTGTTGAATCGGCTTGTCTGCCTTTCCTAGCGAATCAACGATGTTATCAACCAAATGGTCCTGATCCACTTTGCTGAGTGAACGATAGCGTTCGCCTGCCTGCTCGAAATCGTTCGTCAGACTGATTTTTTGACGCAGCATGTCCCCCTCGAGATGTCCGTGAGTCGTGGCGGTGGCCGGTGCTTCGCGTGGCGTTCCGCCCGCCAGAGTGTTAGGTTCGTAATTGACTGTCCCTCCGCCGTAGGGCGCGTACTGCATGGCTCCATCGCGCTGGTTGTTGTTGACAGGTACCTGGGGTCGATTGACTGGGAGTTGTAGATAATTGGCACCCAGTCTATGCCGCTGGGTATCTGCGTATGAGAAGATCCTGCCCTGCAAGAGCTTGTCGGGGGAGAACTCGATTCCCGGAACAATAGAGGCTGGGCAGAAAGCAGCCTGCTCTACCTCAGCAAAGTAGTTTTCAGGGTTGCGGTCAAGCACCATCTTGCCTACTGGCATAAGCGGAAACTTGTTCTCAGGCCAGGTCTTTGTAGCGTCAAGCGGGTCGAAGTTCTGTTTCAACTCATCAGCAATGTCCATGACTTGGACGTTCAATTCATACTCTACCGTCTTGCCAGAGGCAATTGTCTCGTACAAGTCGCGAGTGGTAATGTCAGGATCTTCGCCAGCTAGACGTGTGGCCTCATGGCGGTCAATGGTCTCTACTTTTGCCTTTGGCTTCCAGTGATACTTGACATAGACGGCTTTGTCTTTAGCATTGACCCACTTGTAGGTGTTGACGCCGAATCCTTCCATTTGCCTGTAGCTCTTGACTGTTCCTCTGTCGGAAAAGAGCCAAGTAATCATGTGAGTCGATTCCGGAGTCAGCGAGATAAAATCCCAAAAACGACTGTTTGCCGACGAGCTTGTAGGAATATTCGTGTTAGGGGCAGGCTTAAAGGCATGCACCATGTCGGGGAATTTGATGGCATCTCGGATGAAGAAGACTGGCAGATTGTTTCCAACCAAATCGTAGTTTCCGTCTTCAGTGTAGAACTTCACTGCAAAACCCCTAGGATCGCGAGCCGTATCGGCAGATCCCCGTGCACCAACCACGGTAGAGAAACGGACGAAAACAGTCGTCTTTTTCTTCGGATCTTGAAGGAATTTCGCGTAGGTATACTTTGTCATGCTCTTGTACACTTGGAAGTAGCCGTGTGCACCAGCACCTTTCGCATGAACCACGCGCTCAGGGATGCGCTCACGGTCGAAGTGTGCGAGCTTCTCAATCAAGTGCACATCTTGCAGCAGCACAGGCCCGCGTTCGCCGACGGTGAGTGAATTCTGGTTGTCGGAGACGGGAACACCTTGATTCGTCGTAAGATGTTTATCTTTCATAATACACACATCCTCCTTCTCTGTTATCGTACAACGCTTGAACATGTGGAAGGTTCAAAGGTTTATTTAAGACTTATTATTATCTAATAAAAGCTATGAGCCACTCTGAAAAACTGGACACATCGATAATTCAAGCTCTCCGCAAAAAAGGATACAAGGCTACTCCACAGAGGATAGCAGTTTGCAGATTTGCACTCTCTAGTCGAGAACATCCAAGTGTGCAGAGAATCCATAAAGAAGTCAAAGAGATTCACCCGACAGTCAGCCTTGCAACAGTATACAAGACACTTCAAATCCTGACGGAAATAGGCTTAATCCAAGAACTGGATTTCCCAAAGTCTCAGGCAAGATTTGATTCTTATGTGGAGCCTCACATAAACTTGGTTTGCCTGCGATGTGGCAAAATCACGGATGTGAACGATCCTGCCGCACGAGAAATGGTCGCAGGAATTGCTGCCGCAGCAGAATTCACGCGGACTGGGCAACGCCTAGACGTTTATGGCATTTGCAAGATGTGCCGCAGCAGAACCAAATAGGGCATTCGCGGAGAGAGCCACGTGGACCAATTCGGCTTAAGAAACCCGTATGTTTCAACGGCAATCTACCTGATATTAACACCTACTGACAGGCATGTTTGTCATAGCCTTGCCGCCGAATGGAACAGAACGTAAAATCGTATTACCACCATCACTCCCTGCAAACTCTAGAAGCGCGCATGTGGGTTTCATTATCATTAGCAGGTTCTTCGGCTTAGGGTTTGGTGATGTTTGAAAGCTGCTGGACTCCATGTTTAGGTAGGTCGTAGTATAGATCTCGACACTTTTTCCACAATAGTGTCACTATCCACGTGCAGGCTATTCTGAGGGTCTTATGAGTACCTTCAGCAATGAGCGACTATGTTAGCTGTCCAGTCACTCACCCATGGACACTTCAACGTGCATATAGAACCAGAGCCGCGTTTGTCTGCGTACCATCTGTTGCTTTGACGGCACCTCTGGCAAAGTGCGCGCTTATTCTTGCAGAGCACAAGCTCTAAACAGCGCGCGCAGCGGTCACAGTTTTGACTTGGTTGAGGCTCGAACTTTTTGTCTATTAGCGCGGGCGCTAGGAGACCGAGATAAGCAACAGGGCTTCCCAGCCAAGGAAGAGCTCATACGCGATGCTGTACGGTTTAGCGCGGGCGCGTTACCGTTCAATCATCGCCAGTTCATCATGATTGATCGCAAAGGATGGCTTCATATACTCATCTCAAAGGAAGATGGATGCGGAAAATAGGAACGCAAGAAAGTGCGAAGATAATGCAGGGTTTTATGGTCTGCGGGTACGTCCCCAAGGTCATCATTGATACAGAAGAATCTCGGTCTTAGAGTCTGAATCTTCCAGAACATATGACGCATCCTCCAAGAGTGGCTGCCCAACGCGACAAAGCTGTAATCGCGAGGGTTCTTTAAGAGCTTCGCTTCATGCATGTTTCTTTGTTCCGGATGTTCTAGGATAAAAAAAGAGTAGAGCACTCGCAGAACGAGATCATTTCCTGAACGAAACTTGTGGGAAGATGTTTCTCGGAATTCATCATGAGTCATCTTCTCTAGGCTGGCTATTACATCGCGGTCATAGAGCTGTGGCGCATGGGCGGGTAGTAGACGCGGGTGTCTTCGACTCCAGAGTTTTTCCACGAGAGCCTGTGTATAGGCGTAGGCTCTATCGTGAACCAAGCCTTCGTTCATATTGGAATGTAGCGGAATCGGTTGGAAGTAGAAATATTGACCTCCAGCAGTTGTGACGAAGGCGTTCCTAGAGGTCGCCTGTCCAAGGAAACAATCATCATTGAAGTAGAGAAATTTCGTAGAGAGATTTGGTATTTTGTGTAGATGAAGCTCGATGGCCGTGGAGTTAAACGTGGGAAGGTCTGATTTGTTTGGGAATATCATGTCATGCGTAACGATTGAAACTCGATCATGCAAAGTATCCAACCATTGAGGTACCTGTCCGTTAGTAACGACATGAACCATACGGAACCACGGGGCGAAAGCCTCGAGTGAACGTAATGAGTATCTGAGTTCCTCATTATCACGGAACCTTTGGGAACTCGCGCTAGCCTGAGTTGGTGATGCTGAAGTTTCTTGGAGGCATTTCTGCAGCTGAGCCTGAAACTTCGGATCGGCTCCATTAACCCATGTGTACACGATATCTATGTCGCTTTCCAGTTCGATCGCTCCAATTTGCTTTTTTGAAAGAATGCGCTTTAACGGTTCACAGAAGATTATCGTTTTTCTAAAAATGCCTCATCTATAAATTTTTTTGGTTTCACCAGTATTCTAGGAGCCTTTCACAATGCTGAAAGACAATGACCATGCAAAAGCGCGCGCTTGGAAGGCGCGACCTGGCTCCATCGCACTGGAAAAGGGAATTTGGGAACGTGCATGCGCGCTGCGAACTCAGAATCTGATGGATTTGTATGACGTTCGGCTTTGATCTGTAACGGACTAACACTCAAACAGGTTCAAGTTTAATAATGGACCGGTGGGGATTTGAACCCCAGACCTCCTGAGTGCAAGGTGAATTATGAAGCAATATGGGAAAACTTTGGTGTTTGGCTGCTTAAAACACACAAAAGAAAGAATGCGATTGACCTTTTACACTATGCAAAGAGATATTCTGTCATACTAGAGAATCCCAGTTTTGCATCTGAACTTCAAACACTTAGCAAAGAAATGAGAAGGACAGTGATGTCTTCACTCAGCAATCTCTCTAAGTACATTGGAATCTATGGTAGATGGAAACAGATTATCAGAAACCATGGTTTGAAATGGGAAAACACAACGAGCCTAGAAACCTTTCTCAGCATACTGAACAGCAACGTAGAGCAAGCAGAAACTTGGCTGAAACAAGTAATCCAGAAACTCCCAAGGGAATATTCTACAGTACTCGTTTTCGATGTCCTAGCTGGATTACGACTAGTGAAGCAGCAACATCATGCAACCTGATCACTGAACTCTCAGAGAACCAAAACTTGCCAAGATATCTTGATAAAGAATTGATGATGCTACAACACTTCAGATTTCCAGAAATGTTTCTCAGAAAATCAAAGAATGCTTACATATCATTCATAACACCACAACTCCTAGACTTGATACTGGAAACAAAACCAAGAGTCAAATACAGTGCAATAGACACAAAGATTGGAAGAGAAGGTTTCAACACTCAGACAAAACAGCTAAGAAAACTCTTTGCAACAAAACTGAGAACCAGTCTACCACAAGAACTAGTAGACCTACTGCAAGGCAGAGTGAGCCAAACAGTATTCATGAAATTCTACTACAGACCATTACTTGAAGATGCAAGAAACAAAGCACTAACCTCACTGCAAACACTACAAGATGAACTGATCGAAACAGTCCGAACCAAAACACACTGACCCCAATCTTTCTTTTTCTGTGAAAGCAACCAATAGAACTACGATGAAAAACTTCTAAGGACTCCCTGAAACCATTGTGAAATGCTAGCTTCTTAATTGAGGTCTCTGCTCTCCTCTGTTTTGATGAAGTTGCTTGCTTGTAGAGCATGTAATTGAATTGCTTCAAGTCTTCTTCTCTTCAGGCGTCAGTATATGTTTTGCCAAAGTTGAGAAGGTTAAGGGTCTAAAATGATGATCAGATTTTAGGCTTATGATGAAACTGTGGTAGTTGGATGTATCCATGAAGGAATACCGTTCATGTGCTCCTTGTCTTATACGTTTCATGAATTCAGCGTATTCTGAATAGGTCTTGTGAAGTGAAACGATTGTTGCTTGATATCCAAAGCCAATGCCAGTTTCAATGCAAATACACTCCATATACATTTTCTGCAGGATTTCACTAGCTGTTTTCGAAGCCTTTTGAATGTCCTCTTCACTGACTTCTTTATACCCCAAGAAGGTGATGGCAAGTATTTCGAAGCCTAGCTTAGCAAAGTCAGGAACAATAGTATATTCTTTGACGTATCCTTCCTTTTCCAGTCTCTTAATCATTCTACTAACTGTGGGTTGAGAAACACCAATGACTTTGGCTAGCTCTCTATCACTTCTTCGACTATTCTTCAAAAGCTCAGAAATGAGCCTCAACTCAATGTCTTTCATATCAACCCTCGAAGCCTTTTCTAGATCAGTTTGTTCCTAAAGAAAAGCCTTTTGAATCACACACATGAATCCCAAATCCAAAACTTCTGTGACAGCTTTCAATCTTCTAGAGGATCGATTGATTCCTAGGTCATGAATAGCATTAAGGTTTCAACATACTCTGTGCATCAAACAATAGAACTACGATGAAAAACTTCTATGGAGTCCTTGAAATCCTTGGAGAATTATTAAGGTTGGTTTACTGAAGCTTCTGTTCTCTCCTCTTCATTCCGTCGTAGACGTTTTCATAAAACATGTTGTAAACCAATTCTTGTGGGATTCAGTTCTGGTAATCTTGAATCCTGCTTCAAGGGCTAACTTGTTTATGAGTTCTGGATTTTGTTCTTTCTCCTTTCCTTTCACTCCATATCCTGTATAGATTTTTTCTTCATCTGGCAAATTGGCTTCTACAAACACAACGTATAGATCTGGTTTCTCACGAATGATTGCATCCCACAAGTAGAGCAATCCATCCGATCTAAGAACCCTTTTAGCTTCGACCATGGCAGCATGCTTTCTTTCAAACGTCTTGATATACATAAGTGAAAAGAAAAACGTGGCTGCGTCAAAAGTGCCATTTCCGAAAGGCATAGAGCAAGCATCACATAAAACCCAATTGGCAACTGCACCTCTAGACCTAGCCTCACCGATTTCTCTCTTACTGATATCCAAACAAACAGTTTCCCTTCCGCATGTTTTGGCTATCATACCCTCTCCACCAGCACCAATGTCTACGACAAAGCCTTCTAACTTTTCAAGGAAAACCTTCGCCTTCGGTCTTCTGGAAAGTTTCACAAGGCTTTTCATGAGAAACCTTTTGAAAACTGCATTCACCACCTAGCTTATTGTGTTAATAACATACAGAGTCCTTTACTTCTCCTCGGTCCTTGTCATTATCTTTGGTTCTTTCCACTCTTCCCTGAGAATGCTATACATACAGTCATCTCTCCACTTTCCTCTGCAGTAGAAGGTTTTTCTTAAGACACCTTCTCTCTTGAATCCAGCCTTCTCAAGAGCTTTCCATGATGCTATGTTTTCTGGGTCAGCCTTCGCTTGAATCCTCACAGCGTCTTTTGAGAGGAATAAGTAGTCAACGATTATCCTAATGGCTTCGCCAGCATAACCTTTGCTTCGTTCAGTTGGTACAATGAAATATCCAAGCTCTATCTCCCCTGCTGCTAGAAAGTGAGCCATATAGCCAATTCTAGTTCCATCATTCTTCTCCACAAAAAACCACTGTGCATCTTTGAGATTGTCGTAAGTCCTTTCTAAATCCGTTCTAGTCTCTTGTCTAAGAGGCTCATATTTACCCATAGACTCAGGATTGTTATCCCATCCCTGTAACACTGGCAAATCCTCTTTCTCCATTATTCTCAGGCTTACATTCTTTCCTTCAAGCAATTCAGAACACCACGCTCTGTGACTTTCTGTTTCAGTTCTTATGATTCTTGTTCATTCATCCCAACGGTACTTCTTCTTCTTGTTTCTCAGCTTCTCTAAACCGCAATTGAAACAAATCCCGTTATGGCAACATACCAGTTCACCACAACTCCTACATTTCCAAGACTTTTCCTGGCTATCAAGGAACTTCTCAATTCCGTTCTCTTTGATGAGATTCAAATTTTCTATCATGCTCATTCTGTAACGAGATCTGTATCTACTGTCAATGGTTCTCAGCCTATCACATGGAAAGCTACTGCACTCAAAACAGAAAGTGACCTCATCATTTGCCAATTTGGAACAATGTTTTTTCAGAAAAGCACATTTCTTGTTTCTTGGTCTGCAGCCTATGCAATAAGGCATTCTAATGCCCCTGTTTTTCACGTCATTCTTATATGACAAATACCCAGAGCAGATTGCACAGTTCATTCCACAGGGTGAAATCAATTCGGAATTCATTTCTGCTTTCATTTCACCAGTCCAACTCTCAATAAGAGCAATCAACCATTAAGTTCTTCTTCTGTTTTTCCACATCACAAACATTCTGGGGAGTCCCTGAAATCATTGTGGCAATTGGAAAGTTTTCATACCAAAGCCAAGTCCAAGAGTGGTTTCTACTAGTAGAGTCTGTCTGGAAAGTGTTATTGGGCTATGGTTTCAGTGTTTGGGTCTTTGCTATTCTTTGTTTTATCTTCGGTTTTCTCATTGTTAAGTAGACTGTTGCTACTATGAGAATCACTGTTATGACTGTGAGAGCATATACCCAATCTCTAGTATAGTTTAGCTCATCATTTAAGCTGTTAACTTGGTCTTGTAATGTGGGTACAGTCCTCAATTGGTCGATGTAGAGTTTCGTTTTGTTAAGAAGGTAATAATGATCCAAATTAGGTACGGTGTAATCAATGCAGGGTTCGATGGCAGCCCTCTCATCAAATGAGTTCCAACTATAAATACAGACTATTCTAACATCATAATTAGTTATTTGTCTGTTTATGACAGTTGCCCATTGAAAATCGTATAGTCCTTCTGTCAGGTTCTGATCATATTTAGCTGTACCATATGTGCCATTAGTACCCCACATAGTTTTGAATGTGTTGTCATATCTTGGTTCTATAAACACAAACCCATCTTGCTGATCAACAGGAGGTGTAGCTGACTGTCCATCATAAGTTGGTGGTCTCCAGCAGAACCAATTGACATAATTTTGACTACCAATAATGCGAATAGTTGTATTTTGGGCGAAATCGCTACGCCATATATAATCTCTATGAGAAAGCTCATCTGTCATATTTGCACTTCCCACCAAGTGACAAGAGGCTTTCCGTCAAGATTCATGTATACAGATGCGTATGGAGTTAGATAGTGAGCCCAAAGATAGTTGTAGAATGAATCTATCATAGACTGATTCACAGCATCATCAAATAGGATTTCCTCTACCATTACGAAAGCCCTCATCTCGGGATGATAGGTCTGTATAGCATAGAATAGCATATTAGTCGAATTATCCTCTCCATACGAAGGGTTTGGTCCCCACCAAGATACTAGGATTGTATCTATACCAGCATCAGACATCCAATCTAATTGTGTCTTCAAAGTGGGCAGATCTTGAGTGCTATAATACCCCAGAACAGGTATATCCACAACGTTCCATTCTGTCCTATTACTCCAATGACCAATATGATTTCCTGCTTGATACCAAGGATAATACAAAACCGCTACATGAACTCGGTGATTATTCCAATCGTTTGCATTGCTATCATTTGTAGAAGCTTCAGAAGTGGAAAAGAAGGTGAATAGTGAGAAGACCAGAATGAGAAAGAGAATGAGAGAGACCCCTTTCATTATGCATCATCCTCGTTGTTCCTTTTCACATTTCCTCTTAACATTTTCCAAAGAACACGTATTCAACTAGTACATACTCCAATAACAGATAGACAATAGAACTCCATTACGGTGCCAATAATAGACAGAAACTCTACATGTGGAGAATCAACTCTACCTAGAGAAAATCTACCTAGAAAACTTGGGATTCTGATATGTGACTCTAAACTTCTAGGGAATCCCTGAAACCATTGTGAAATGCCAATCATGCATGTTAGATTCTACGTGCAAGAAATGCCACAAGTCATATGAATTGGGTGAGAAAATATCATGAGGCATAGGTGAGGTTCAGCATGGTCAAGGTAAATGAAAAAGAAATAGAAACTCACTTGAAGAAATGGCAAGGCATTTTAAGATTAAGAGACTGGGACATACTCGTCAAAATCGTAAAGACTAAGTGGAGGAAATCTGGAGACATAAAAATCGACTTGGATGACAAGAAAGCCGTTCTTCTTGTCAATCAAACTCCAAAATGTGAAAAACTGGAAGAGTTGGAGGAACTGGTTGTTCACGAACTACTTCATCTGAAACTTCATGGAATGGACCAAATGATTGAGGAGCTTTTGTCTTTAGTCTATGGCAAGAGAGATAATCCAAAACGAGATTTTGCTCAAACACAGTTCATGACACTCTTGGAATCCACAGTTGAGGATTTGACTAAGGGTTATCTGGCATCGATTAACAAACAGGAAGCTATGTCCTTTGGAAGATTGAAGAAGAGTATTGACGAAGAACTCGGGAACAGCTAGCACTCTATTTCTATCTGCAAACAAACAGAATCTTTTTACTTCTTTTTAGTTCTTGTTAGTATTCTGGGTTCTTTCCATTCTTCTCTGAGGATGCTGAGGATGTAGGAATCGGTCCAAATTCCTCTCACGAACTTTAGTTTTCGGATTGTTCCTTCTGTTTTGAAACCTGCTTTCTCCAAAACCTTTTGTGCCGTCTTGTTGCTTACGTTTGTTGTTGCTTGTATGCGAACGATGTCTCTGGTGAGAAATAGATAATCAACCATTAGCTGAGTGGCTTCTGCTCCGTATCCTTTTCCCCTTTCGCTGGGAACCAGAAAGCAACCGATTCCCATCACCCTGTATGGCTGATAAATCCGATGATACATGAGCCCTATCCTAGTTCCGTCCTTCTTCTGAATGACGAACAGCTTCCACTCACTCACTTTTTGAAAGTCCGAAGGATTGTCAAATTGTTGCATCAATGATGACTTCGAAATCTGCTCAAAAGCAGGGCTGTTATATTCCCCCCAAAAATCTACGTCATCAAAACATTCAGCCTCAAAATCAACATCCTCTTTTTCCAGAACCTTCAAGTTTACATTCTTGCCTTCAAGCAAACCAATTCACCACGTGTTGTGTTTTCTGTTTCAGTTCTTATGACTTGTGTTAATCCTGCAACTTAACAACAAAAAATCATGTGCAGCCACCATTTAAGTCAAGAGCAGCATGTCAAGTGGAGCACGTACGATTAAACAAGTCTGCCTTCAGAGTCTGACCTTTGCTTTCTAGAAGTGGAAAATCCATATATCTGCTTGTAGCAGTGTTATCAACGGTCCTAGCAATTGGAAAAGAAACACACAAAGCAAATGGAATGCTTATCTCGCAAAGACAGGAAGAGAGAAGCAAACAAACCCTTGTACCTTGCTAGGTATGAATGAATACAATCCTTTTCTTATTATTGGAACATATTACACACACCCACACATACACTAACACAATAACACACTCCAATAACAGAGTACTGATTAGATCTGTTCTGATGTTAATAACAGAAATAGACTGCTTCCTCAAGATATGTGTACCAGTAGTTGTATGGTCCGATGCTGAGAGGTCTAATCTCACCAAACAGATCAGTTATAACCTTCCTATTTCAGAAGAACTTGGCATGGAAGAGATTATACAAGCAGTCGCCCAAGAACATTACTATTCAGTTGGTCCACCAAGAAGTGTACAGTGGACTTGGAGTGCTTAGTGAACGTAATGCAGGATATATGGTCTTATGTAGAAAAAAAGGGAAATTGAGAAAATAGCACTCGGACTATACTATTAGATAATTGGAACTTGAATGATGGAAGATTTTCCTGAATTATTAACACAACTCAAAATGGAAAAATAAAGACTTGCTATAAAAAAAGAAGAATATGGTTTATGGGGATGAAGACTTGGTGCAAAAAAAGGTTGAGTTCTAACTTTCAAGGCTTTATGCTTGGTTTATGGGACAGAGTTCCATATCATACTCGAATATGAGCCAGCCACTATAAGACTTGCAAACTCTGCAGTAAGTTTCGTCATGACGTCTGATTTCATAGACTTATTCATCGATTTTTCGAAGTCAGCAAAGTTCTCAAACTCCCACATTTGGACATACCCGCCCCAGTTACCACCGAGCATATGACTGAAGACTTTGAGCGATTTTACCTCTTTAAACAATTCTGGATGCTTTTTCATCCACGTTTCAAATTTCTTGAGAACTGGCGTAAACTCACCTAGTTTATCTGGTTTTACAATAAACGTTTCCACCGAGAAAATGGTCATTTTATCACCTCTCTTATAGTTGTATTTTGGGATGTCTGTTATAACTTCTATTTAAAATCATAGACAACGGCAGTTTCACCTAGTTTTTGACTGTTTTCATTGAATACGAATACCAAGAATAGATAACGTGACTGTCACCAGAGCCCTTTTCAACACTTAGCCCCGAAGAGTTAACAGAAGCCTGAACAGTTTGACTTATTTCCACTTACACAAAACTAATAAGAACCTTTTCGATGAATACTCTTGCACAGAATATGAGGAGAGAAGAAAAACATGCAAAGAATCCAATGCCCCATCTGCAAACAAGAAGGAGTCCTGCAAAGGAAAGAAACCATTACCAAGGCTAAAGGAAAAATGTATCACTACAAGAAACTCTATGTGTATCATCAACACCCTCAAGAACACCCAGAAAGACCAAAATGGTGCTATCTAACTGCTGAAAACATTAAAGCTCTAGGAATTACACAAAAAAGCCCTATTACACAAAATCTTACACAAAACAGTACACAAACAGAAAACCTTGATTTGAACCCTATTTCCAGATTCAAATGGACCGGTGGGGATTTGAACCCCAGACCTCCTGAGTGCAAGTCAGGCGTTCATACCAGCTGAACTACCGGCCCACGCATTTTCTATCGGAAGAAAACTTGCATTAAGAGATAAAGAGCTTTCTGTGTTGTTGTCTTGAGCCAGGTATCCTAGAGATGAGTCTAGGATAGGTCGAGCCGAGTGGTCATTTCGTTTTCTGAATCCTGCCGAAATCCAGCACGTTCCAGATACGTTCGTGAACATAGTAAATGAGGATCTTCGAAAGGAGTTCTGTCAGGCCGACGCCGCCACTCACTACTAAATTTCCAGTGAACATGAACACCAAGAGCATTGTGGTTAGAGTTGCGACGATTCTCCAAGAAATCGCTTTTACTATGCTTCTCACATGTGTTTCCATACGGGAACCCTATTCCTTCACCCGATTCTATTGACTTACTACTCAGATATAGCTAACCTTATGCTAAGTTCCTCATCTTCGAAACGCTCATGCAAAACGTGGAAGCTTTGGGAATAGGTTAAGCAAAATTGACTGGCCAAATGTGCTTATTCTTTCTTTTCCCTCATTCTTAATATGCTACCCGCTAGGACTGAGAATGCTAGGGGACGGTAGCGTATTTTGTCTTTCAGATCTATCAGAAAGCTTTCAACGTTTTCGCCAACGTACGCTTGGGTTGCTGATGCTTGTTTGAATGAGTGGATAAACTGCGTATAGTCAGAATAGTCCTTGTGCAACGAAATGATTACTCCAGTGTGACCTAATCCGATTCCTCTTTCAAGCATTATGATGTTCCCAGGAGATTCTTTCACCTGCTCTTGAGCCATTGTCCTTCCGTTGTCAGCTTCTTCTCGTCCAAGTGTGGGCTTGATACTGATAAACGTCAACGCCATCAGCTCGTACGCGAGCTTCGTGAAGTCAGGCATCATCGTGTACTCTTTGATTACGCCTTCCTTCTCCAGCCTCTTGATCATCCTGCTGACTGTGGGCTGAGAGACTCCGATCACCTTCGCAAGTTCTCTGTCGCTTCTGCGACTGTTTTTCATGAGCTCGGAAACAAGTTTCAACTCAGCTTCTTTCACTAGGTGACGCCTCCTTCCCAGTAGGAGATGAGAAAAATGAAAAGACTGTTTCTTAGAATAAAGCTTTTAGCTTAATCTAGAATCGTCTTCTTGTGTCTCTTTTCTTTGACCAACATTCTCGGCAGTAAACTGGCCTACTTGGGTCAGGCTTGAATGGGACTTCGCATTCTTTTCCACATTCAGCGCAAACTGCCTTGTGCATGTCTCTTTCCGCCATAGTACTTTTCAACTCCTTTGTACGCTCTGTGCAAAAATCGCTTCTTGCACGATGCATTTATCCATGGGTTTGTACCTTATAAAACTTGTCATCATCACTGCAAACGGGTTTTTTTGAACTCGCCCTAAACCTTTTACCATGGCCATGACAATCATAAGCCTAGAGAACATGTCAGCATCCCTAACGGCAAGATTCGTAATTCAAAAGCATGACGCGACACGTCTGCACTATGACTTTAGGATGGAAATGGACGGTGTTCTGAAAAGCTGGGCCATTCCAAAGGAACCGCCGACAGAATCTGGAGTGAAGAGGCTTGCAGTCCAAGTTGAGGATCATGAGCTGAGCTACATACATTTTGAAGGAACAATCCCAGAAGGCAAGTATGGCGCTGGGAAGGTTGAAGTCTGGGATAAGGGGACCTACGCGCTCAAGTACAGAAGCGAAAACAAGATAATGTTCACGTTACATGGCGAAAGACTAAGCGGCAACTACACGCTGCTAAGATTTAAACAAGACAAGAACTGGCTCTTCTTCAAGAACAAAGCCAGC
>Ga0315280_10006736_pt1 | contig 15714 bp, 15 predicted proteins | sample YL17G06_40_MG_FD_203697 | JGI IMG/M metagenome (GOLD analysis project Ga0315280, IMG submission 203697) | Sediment microbial communities from Yellowstone Lake, YNP, Wyoming, USA - YL17G06_40 | ecosystem: Environmental > Aquatic > Freshwater > Lake > Sediment | place: USA: Wyoming | collected... | reverse complement strand
CGGAATAAAAATCGGTGTATTTCCTTTCAAGCCCATTCGGTCCTTGTCTAGTAACTATCTTCTCTGTTTTCCTCGCTAACTCCAAGGGATCAAAAGGTTTAAAGCCGGGAGTCAAAAAACGTTGATACCCTTTCATCTAATCTCCACGATTTATATTTAGTTCTGAAGCAACTTTTCTACATTTACTCTAGCGGTAGGCAATGATAGCGCGCATGTTTGTTCCGAAATTGGCCTAAAATGGTTTTTATTCGCCTTCCATGATTTAAGGAAGGTCTTGGGCTTCGTATCTGTTCTTGATTTCTTTGAGCAACTGTCTTCTTGAGCACCGGCAGAAATGTGCAAAACGGAATTATGGCCATTTTTGACCATTTTAGGAACACGCATGCGCGCGAAAATGGAGCTTGTGACGGCTGAAGGCGACATCTGCGGTCTGTTGTTTCCTGGGAAAAGGGCTCAGCATGCCTGTAGGCTGTTTCTGGAACATTTAATTATGCCGTGGTTATGATTATACGGTTGTTTGCTTTATCTATCTTTAGGTGAAGTTTATTACCCGTTTTGAATGGAAGCGAGGTTAGGGCGTTTTTTGGAATGTATACAAAGCCGTAAGGGTTTAGTTTGGTCTCAAATGCTTCTACGTTTGTTGTAGATTTCAGTTTGGTGAAATCTGTATGGAGTTTGCATTTTAGCATACTAAAATTTTGATGGAAAAAGTTTTTAGTTTCATAAAATTTGATGAGTTTTGGAAAGCCATAGTTTCTCCGCAAACATTAATCGTTAGGATGCTTGAGTTACATTTTCAGGAGTGTTCACATAATCGATGCTTTACAGGAAACGCTTTTTATCGCTTGGTTTTTATAGTATCGGTTTTAGCGATAATCTTTTATCACTTCTAGTGATAGTATATAAGGAGAGTGATAGCTTGTCAGTGAAGAACATCTTCGCGCCCGTAGCTTCTCGGGTAATCCGGTGTTTTCTCGCCGAACCCAAGCGAGAGTGGAATATTCTAGGACTCTATGTACTTCCAGTCTATAGGCTCAATTAAATCCTCTTCAGAAAACCAGTACTTCCTCATTTTCAAAGCTTCGTAAGTCATGTTTATGCCTATTGTTACATTATCTTGCAGAAGCTCAAATCCTTAACCTTTTTCAAACGCTCCGAAAAATACTTTAAATAGGCTTCATAAAGAAAGTGTCTTCTCGCGCATACATTCACCAGTACATGGTTTGTCCCATGCCCCAGCGGATGTTTCGCAGAACGGTCAAGTCATCCCAGACTGGTTCTAAAACGCTTATGCCCTTATATCCGGGCTCAATCTTGCGAGTGGCGAAATGAATCACATGGCTAAAATGAACTTCAACTTCTTCCGTGTCGGTGATTTCCACTTTGTAAATTTCTGGTAAACCGAAGCGTGGACTATTCTTGTTTTTGTCTGTTTTGACGTCTGTAATCATTGTTGGTGCGTAGGCTTCTAGGCTCACGATTTTTTCAGGCGACAGAACAGGAGCCTTCAACGTCGAAGCCTTATCCTAGTAGCCGATAACAACAATCGACCAGCCGTAGGCTCTCTCAAAGACAGCAGCCTGAGTGAAAACATCTTTAGCGTTAAGCTCCAAAAGCACCTTTTGCACAGCTTCATTAAACTTTTCCTTGTCAACGCCTTCCTCAAGAGGCTCAACCTCAAACCAGTTATCAAAAACGTCATGAGCCACAGCAAACACAATACGATGGGCTACGGGCTCACGCTTCAAAGCAAAAGTTATGTTGCCATAAGTTATGGGCTGTCCAAACTCAGCGCCTAAACCCGTGTAAACCCGCTGAATCTCAACTTGAGTGCGTTCATGAGGCGTTGCATGCGTCCCAAACAGTTTTCTAGTAAACTGCTTAAGGCTAACCATCATTCCAAGTCTCATTTGTTTTGCGTGCCTCTCGAAGAATTTGGCGAATCACCTCTTGTACACTGCGAGCCCCGCGCCTCTTCTGCTCTTTAGCAAGCCACTCGTAAAGCTCTGCGTCAACGCTCTGCTGGAAAATCGGCAAACATTCAACACCAACAACACTAATAAGCCAGAAAAATAAAAGAAATTCTGAAACAAAACTTTAATTAAACTCTAATTTAAGAAATCGCCGAGAAGAACAGAAAAAAGCCTTCACGAAATAGTTAATGACTTGCAGACAAAGTGAGGCATAAAACCAAATGTTCTATTAACGATGACTAACAGAATATTTAGGGTTATTAGCAGGAAGCACGAGCAAAAGCAAAATGTAATAAGGAGACGAGCTTGCGGTAAATCTTACAATGGGGGGTTATTGGTTGTTATTGTGTGGTAATGTCCTTCCGTGTAGAATATGAATGTTCTTGTCTTGTTTGTTATGTCGTTTGGGAGTATGAACGTGAGGGCTATTTGTTCGCTTGGTGTTAGTTCGGCATATTTTTGGTCGTTGAATAGTAATTTTGTTGTCACGTCTTCTTGATTTGAATGGGTTGCTTTGATTGGGGAAGCCGCGGTTATTTTAATTTGGTCTGGTGGTGAAGTGTCTAAGCCTACGTAATCGAGCCTGTGTGGAAGTGTCCAGTAAAGACGCACCATCAAGTCTTGGTCCGCATTAATGTAGGCTGTAAGATTAACGGCTTCTACTGCCCAATATTCACGTGGAGCAATCACAGCAACCGTTTGCCATTCGCCGTTTTTAAGGGTCTGAACAGCAATACAGCATGGCGGGTATATGCTTGTATCTTGGCATTTCATGTCGCTTCTGAGAATCAGCTTGGCATATTCTGCGTTTATTCTCCCGAAGTTTAAGATTAGGTAATCGCCTTTAATGCCGTAAAAATATGTTGCTGGTTTTGAAATGTTCGCATCTGGGTGAAGGATTTCGCTTAATCTACTATTTCCATAGTTGTCGATGCATGAGATTGGTGGTAAAGGCTGCCAATAGTTTACAATTTCACCGTTTGGGGTTACTGCAATTCTAAAGTCTGGGTTATGATCCACCGCGAGTAACTTCACTTGATCAATGTATGAATGCTCATTTTCAAATTCACAGATTTGAAGTGAGTAGAGCGAGAATATTTTTCCCTGATAACTTGGTATTAGAATTTGCTCTAACTTATAATAGTCCTCTGCGTCTGTCATATTATTTTTTGGAAAGGCAGGTAAAAGATTGTTATCAATAACGTATTCATGACCATTCCAAACAGAAAGGAATGGACATGCCTCTCTACGCTCAACAGAAATAGACAGGTTATAGAAACCCCATCCAGCAACATGCTGAACTTTAATAAACCAGTAACCACCTGAATCAGCCGTATATGTTATGGACTCAACAGCGTCACCTCTATTCTCAGACCAAGCCCTCAAATTTCGACCTGGGTCATATAGGTAAAGGTCAAAGTCCACCTGGTATGGTGGGTACAATTTTATCTCTATCTTGTTGCTGTCCACTAAAGCTATTCTATAATAATCCTGTGTGTCATATCCCCCCAGCCAAAGCATTGGGTCAACACCATAAAATCCATCAGATACGGTGTAGGCGTAATCCCAATTATCATTGTTGTCTCGACCCATTTTTATATTTAAAGAACTTGTGACGTTCCTAAGTATTCCATTCGGAAATTCTTCGTATTCACAAATAGCGGTTATTATGAGGTTGTGTTGGACATTTACATCTGGTGGAAATATCCAATAAAAAAATATGTTTAAGGAAGCATCAACAACTGTGCTGGAATTTGCTGGAACTTTAATAAAGGCGCGTTGGATTCCTGGATCTGAGTCTGAATCTTTGAGTTCGAGCCATTCTATACTATTATATTGGTGGACCACGTATAAGTCATAAAGTCCCCATGCCATTAAACCAAAACTCACCAAAGTTCCGACACCTGTGAGGGACGAAAGCCCCATGGCAGCGCCTGCTTTACCCGCAATGAAACTTCCGGCACTTGCAATCGATTTCGCAAACATTAAATTTTCGTTCGGTTGAGGTGGGGGGTCAATCTTAGTTTTTAAATTTGACCCGTAGATAGTGTTACCTTCCTCTATAATGTCATATCTTACATATGGCCAGCTTGTATCCTCAAATTGTAAGTATAAATGTTTAATGAAATAGTTAGGAGTGCATTGATAGAAAATTAAAGTTTTACCATTCAAGGATGAGAGTTCAGACCCATAAGCACACTTCCCCGCACCCTTCCTACCCTCATGATCCTCCACGCCATAAACAAAATATCCATCAACAGCACCGACGTCTTGATACGCAACATATATTAGTCCTCCGAATAAGTAAGGGTTTCCTTCATCCACAGGTGAATATTCCTCCAGCGCGACAGCAAATGTTAATCGCTTTCCCGTTGACTTGTCAAACGCGTTTTTCCATATTATTACGAGATAACTTTTTCCCCAAACAGGCGACCTCATAACGATTATTTTTGATTCGCTATCGATCACCAAATCCCTCCACAAAGCTGCAATAACAGCATTAGGCGGATTTGAGTTTGGTATACTATATGATTTAGCTACGGTTGAATTAGACAGATCAAACGCTATAAAGCCATTAGTGCATATCCAAACGTGTGAATCCATGTATTCATAGTATACATTCTTGTATTTACCACCATAAAACTGGAAGCGGAAGCCACCTCCAGGATACACCCAAGTTCCCCAGTCGTCTCCACAATTTGTAAATTCCTGAAGTATTACGCCGGGGCCAGCAGGTAGAGAATAGCCTTCCATCATCCAATCATACAGACAATCAACAACCTCATAAGTGTAACGTATCCCCATCCTGGTATTCGACAAGCATGAAACATTCATCCCTATGCAACTATCCCCTCCGTAATAGGAGTTGCTGTGTTCATAATTATCGATAAATACGCCGAGACTAACGGTTGCGTTTCCATCAGTGTATCCGTTTCCAATGCTCTTTTTAATTTCCGTAATCATTCCAGGCCTCTCAATTTGTAAAGCCAAGGCTGTGTGAACAAAAGGTGAAAGTAAAATAACCCCAACAAGCGTCATCATCCAAATTTTTCTTTTCACTTGTTCACCCCTCACGCATAAGCGTTACATTTAAAGAGTAAATCCCCCATCCTGCAGAATGTTTTACTTTAATAAACCACCAGCCAGTTACGTCAGCCACGTATTCTATGGATTCCATGAGGTCTCTACTGTTTGTTGAGCTTTTCACTGGGAAGTCTTTACTGTTAGGACTGTATAGGTACAGGTCGAAATCCACTTGCATTGGAGGTGTCATGTTTATTTTTATAACTTCACCATTTTCCACGAATATTTTATAATAGTCTTCCCTGTCATCCCCTCCAAGCAGTCTTCTGAACAGTTGTCCGGAATTAACTATTTCTGCATTTTCAAAGCTTGTACTCATATCTGCAATAAGCTTGATTTTGAAGGGCTGAACAACCTTTTTATACGTTGTCCCATTAAAGTAGGCAATTTCAACTCGCATCATAAGCTCTTGAGTTTCATTGTGTGGCGTTCTCAGAGCCCACTTCACGGGATTAAACAGATGAACGCCTATTGGCTGATTAACACCTTTGTAGTTGATGAAGCCCTTCTCAACCCGACCGACATTATATTGCGAATAACGCACTAATGTAAGGTTTTGCAGAATACAATGGCCTCGTTCCCACAAATCAACAAATGAATTTGCGTGCTCATCATAAAAAGTTATGTTAACGGTTTCCACATAACCCCTTAACAGGCTTGCCGTTAAATCTAAAACAAAGTCTAAACTGGGGCTTCCTCCAAATTCAGAATCCGTAGCCTTATAATCATCTATAATTACTGTTTGATTTATCGAAATATCACTGGTGTAATTGGCGAATATGCGATCCCAAAAGGGAGAATCATCACCTCCAAATATAAAGGAGGGCCTCTCGAATTGCCATTCAACAGTATCCAAGGTTAAGTTTTCAGCTATAGTTGGCTCCTTAACGTTTAACATATCCGTCAATTTGAGGACACTGAAGGATCCTAAAAGAATCAGGGCTGAGAGAAGAACCACCCAACGAGTTTTAAATTTCATCAAACCCCATTATTATTATTTTACGTCTAACTAATTTAAAATTTCCGCTCAAAAACGAACAAGAAATTCGGAAACGAGCTTGCCGGGATTTGAATGCGCGCGTACGATTAGTTTGGCTGTTTGGAGGTATTTTCCTGATCTATTCAATAAACACAATGCTGCCTCCCCGTCGTAAAGCCCCACATCATATTTATGCATAAACTATGGACAGATCAAAAATGATCAATTTTTGACGTAAAACTTTCAGGTTCCGTTAAGAGACACTAACAGAACATGTGCGTACATTTTGGTGGTGCTCGTGCGCGCATAGCGCTCTCAAAATTTATGCGTGCAACTTAAAAAGAGGATTGCGGAATATTCATAAAAAGTGTCTACTATGTCGAAACGATTGGTCATGCAATATTATTCTAAGATAGGTATGAAAGAATGGAAAAGGCTCGTTAGAGACACCTATCATCGACTTGAGTTTGACACAACCATGCACTTTCTTAGAAAATACCTACCAACCAACGGGTTAGTGCTGGATGCTGGCGGAGGACCAGGCAGATATACAATTGGGCTCGCAAAAATGGGTTATGATGTTGTGTTGCTTGATTTGACGCCAGAATTGCTGGAGATCGCGAAGAAACAAATCAAGAGGGCGAAAGTTGAAGACAGAGTAAAGCAAGTATTGCAAGGTTCAATTGACAATCTCTCCATGTTTAACGACAACACTTTCGATGCCGTGTTATGTTTAGGTGGGGCGTTGTCTCATATTATAAATAGAAAGCAGAGAGAAAAGGCAATTGATGAGTTGATAAGAGTTGCAAAGAAGGAAGCGTTGACCTTCGTATCCGTCATTGGAAGATTTGCAACTCTGATTTGCGCCTTAATTTACTGGCCTGAAGAAATGGAAAATGATGGGCTTTACCAAAAAATCTGCGATACTGGGGATTACTATGGCGGTCGTGGCATTTACACAAGATGGTACACAGGTAAGAAGCGCAGTTTTGCACCCTGCCATTTTTACTTACGTGAAGAGTTAGAGGGATCCTTTCGAAAGAGAAATGTGGAAATTTTGGAAATGGTCGGTCTGGAAGGACTTGCCACTCTCCATCAAAAGGAAACGAATAGACTCTTCAAGAAGTATCCAAAGGCTTGGAAGAACTGGCAAGAAATCCACTTAAAAACTTGCACACATTCAAGCGTAGTTGACGTCAGTCAGCATTTTATGATAATTTGCAAGAAATATTGAACTTTGTTTGCAAAGCAGCGCAATGGAACTTAGCGTGTATTCTTAGAACGATGGAAGATATCAACTAAGGGTCTGACCTATAACGCTGATTTTTGACAAAGAATTTTGGAATATGGGCTTGTTGGTAGCCCGGGATAGGTTTGAACTCCCATTTCCACATCAAGGTTACTAGGGGGTCATAGTTTCGTTAATGGCTTCTGATAGTGTCGGGCTTAGCTGTTTTTTGAAAATGTTTTCTATTGCACAATTTGCAGGTATGTTCCGTTAGTAATGTTTAACAGAACTTGTGCATAATATCCGTGGAAATTTTCGGAAGTTCTCTTTAATGGGGTGTTACGTCGCTTAAAAGCGTGCGAGAGGCTGCGCGAAAAGGGGGATTTCGCGTTACATGGATTTCTTTATGAGTATTCTTCCTGAGGGCAGAACTGTTTGCACGTCCCATCCCTGGGCTAGGTAGCGCTCCAGCTTGCTTCCTGAAGCCTCTAAACTTGCGAGTGAAAGCTTGAAACTGAAATTGAGAAGGAAAATCAAAAGGTCGTTTGGGTCATACTTGGGCTGACAGTCTGGAAAAGCATCGAAATCAAAGAAGGTGGCAAGTCCATAGTAACCTGCTGAATTAAGTATATCTATCTCCGAATTTTTTTCGGGCTATCTCCCGCAAAACCCTTTTTCCGTTTTCGTTATGGTATTGGTCGTGTTTGAGCCAAAAGCTTTTCTATGTTGTCTAATCTTTTTTCGATTGCATCGAGTCTATCAAGCATCATTTTCAAAATTTTTTCAATGTCTTCGGCTGGTGCTGCCGGAAGCGGAGTAGGGGACGGCCATCTTTGCTCCTCTGGTCGTTTAAGAGGCCTAGGAATACGAGGAGGATAAACCATTTCTGATCACATCCTACATCAAAATTGCCTCACCAAAGTATTAACCATTATTGTTCTAAGCCGGGGTAATTTGTGTCTAGGAGCTCTAACATTCCATGAACGGTTTTTTCTCCCAACCCTTTGACAGAAAGCAGTTCCCTTTTTGATGCTTGAAAGACCCGGCTAACGCTTCCAAACCTTCTAAGCAACATTTCAGCTCTTTCAGGGCCTATTTTTGGTAAGCTCTGCACCGCCAACAGTTGCCTTTGCCTCAGCGTATGCGTTTTGGGTTTGTGCTTCACAACTGTCTTTTTTCTCCTCTTTTTGCAGTTTTTTGGCTAAGCTATGTAGGAACATGGCTGTATTCCACTCGTCTGGCGTAAAAATTGTGGAAACGTTGTGGTCTGCCATCGCTTTTGCTAAGGCACCCCAAAACGCCATGGGATTCCGTAGTGTCTTCACAGCCTTAATCACGTCGCCTTCAACCAAGAGAAAGGGATTCTCATAAGCTTCAGATAACCTTTCAACTTGCTCAAAAAGTCTGCCATCAAATATGGAGCGGAAAAAGTCGTGCAGTTCCTTCCTTTCAACTGCATAATCCTCTGAAACCACATAATCAGCAGGCGCCAAAACCCTCTCAACAACCTCGCACCCCAGTTCAACCAACGAGTCTTTAACATCTAAACTTTCGCGAACATCCGCAAATATCCTTGGCTTAAAACTTCTAGACATATACACACCTAAAACATCAATAATTCAAGCCCCCACTTAAACCTAAAGGATTTTAACGGGGATGGTGAACGATAAACTTCTTTTATGACAGAAACTCTACTTTGAGTATGGTGGTTGATTTGGAATATTACGTTGGCACTTCAGGCTGGTTCTACCCATGGAATGAGTATAGAAATCTCGATTGGTATGTTGCGAATTCAGGCTTAAACGCTGTTGAGTTAAACGCAAGTTTTTACCGTTTTCCTTTTCCAAACATGGTTAAATCTTGGGCTAGGAAAGGCGAAGGGCTAAGATGGTCCATTAAAGTCAACCGCTTAATAACGCACACTTTCAAGTTCAGCGACAGGGCTTTGCAGTCATGGAAGAAGTTTCAAAATCTTTTCGCACCCTTGGAACCTAGCATAGACTTCTTTTTATTTCAACTCCCCCCATCTATGACCCCAAAATCCGCTTCTCTGATAGAAAGCTTATTTGAGAAAACACAGCTTGGTGAAAGGTTCGCACTAGAAGTTAGAAATTTAAAGTGGTTCGATGAACAATGGATAAACTGGGCTTCTAGGCTAGGGATAACATGGGTGAGTGTTGATTCCCCGGATTTTCCCCTCGACGTGTTTATCACAAACGGCCTGGTCTACGAGAGAATGCATGGAAGAAGCGAGTGGTATGCACACCTATATAGCGATGAAGAGCTAAAGGATGTGGCTGACAGAATTCTCAGAGTTAAACCAGCTAAGGCTTATGTCTTCTTCAACAATAACCATGCAATGCTCGTGAATTCAAGAAAGATGCTGAGCATATTAAAAGAGGCTAAATGAGGTTATGGTAAAAGAGTTATTTCCCAAAGCGACGTATGTTTGCCGACGATGTGGCGAGACCTGTTCCTATAAGGATTATGAAAAGAGCCATTTCTGCCAGAGGTGCGGAACTTTTCTAAAAGAGGCGTCTACACTTGAGGTGTTAAAGTCACAATCAGAGAGGGAAGACAAAGTCGAATTTCAGAGACTGGTTAAAGAAATCTTTCCCTATCCGAGCTTTTGCCCCTTTCAACTTAACGCAATAAAATTCTCCTTTGAAGTTATCAGAAATGGAAAAATAGGTTTGCTCTCCTCCCCATGCGGCACTGGAAAGTCTATTTCGGTATTGACGGCTTTCTTTTTGGCAAGAGAGTTAAACCACTCGTTAGGTAGACTCCTAGCATTAACTAGAACCAAGAGCCAGCTTGAAATCTATTCTCGAGAGCTCAAAAACATAAAAGAACACTGCAATGTCGGATTTACCACCTCCATCTTTAAGAGTAAAAAGGAAATGTGCCCTTACGCCATCAAGGATGCGAAACTTAGAGATATTAGCTATCGAGACTTCCTCTACCATTGCAAAAGCTTAAAGGAAGGCACTTTTGGGAAGACCTGCCAGTTTTATGAAAGAACTTATAGTGGATGGAAGCCCAGTTGGCATGCTTACAACGTTGTCAATAAGATTAAGGAAGCTGGTCCTCTACTCCCCGATGAAGTATACGAAATCTGCCGGAATAAGGAACTTTGCCCCTACGAGATTACTAAGATTCTTGCAAGATACGCTGACATAATTGTCGGCAATTATAATTACATTCTTGTCGATTCGGTCAGGGGGGCTATTCTGGGGAAAGCTGGGATAAAGGTAAAGGATATTAACTGCATCTTTGACGAGGCGCACAGTTTGCCCTACTATGCAGCTGGCATCTTCTCAGATGAGCTCTCATCAACATCTGTTAGAAGGGCTTTGAAGGAAGTTGAAACCTTTGGTTTAGATGATTTCGGCTTCTTAGATGCCTTATACGACATAATGGTTGAGCTTGGAAAAAATGTTTACAGAGAATATGGGTTGGATGTCGAACATGTCATCGGAAGAGACTATGTAGTTAACGCATTATTGAAAAAGCTTAGAACCAACCCCGATAAGCTGCTTGAAATCACATCCGAACTTTTAGATAAAGGAGAGTTCATTCGACTGAAAAGGGCTGAAACGGGTAAAAGCCCAGTTTCTTACCTATTCCGATGTGCAAGTTTTCTATCCGATTGGATAAGCCTTACAGGTTCAAGCTACGCACAATATATGAAAATCGAAATTGAAAGAGATAAAAAGAGAAACATAAGGCTTGGAATCAGATGCCTCGACCCAGCCTTAGCCTCCAGCGTTATCAATAAACTTCGTTCCACCATACTCATGTCAGGAACGCTCTGGCACGCAGATTATTACATGGATGTTTTAGGGATTGAAAGAAGTCGCTGCAAAGCCCTAGAACTACCCAGCCCGTTTCCATCGGAAAGCAGGCTTATTGCCGTAGATAAATCAGTTACGACAAAGTTTGAAAAACGCGGTGAAAGGCAATGGAAAAGGATAGCTGAACACCTTACGCAGATAATCGGACAGGTTAGTGGGAGGGTAGCCGTTTACTTTCCGTCATATGAGGTGATGCAGGAAGTTGTTAAAACGGCAAAGTTTGATTTGCCTCTGGTCGTTGAGGAAAGGGGCACAAGGATTCTAGACGTGCTTCATTTCCTGAGAAACAACGAGCAATGCGTGGTTTTTGGTGTGGCTAGAGGAAAGATAAGCGAAGGAGTCGACATGTCAACTGAAGGAAGAAGCATGCTTTCCGCTGTGATTATCGTTGGTTTACCTTATCCAAAGAGAACGGAGCTTCAAGTCGCCCTTTACAGATATTTTAGGGAGAAATTTGGGAATAAAGCCATAGAATACGCAAACGATATTCCATGTTTAAATGCATTAGCGCAGTCTGCAGGAAGACTCTTACGTAGCCCCGAGGACAAGGGAATCATCGTTATTATGGACGGACGTGCAGCAGGGAAATTTAAAAGGAAACTTCCGCAGGAATGGAGGAACGAGATGAAACCTCACATGAGGATAGAGAAAATTCTCAATAGAATCGACAACTTTTATAGCGCTGGCAAGATATCAAAAACTTTCAATTGAGCTTCTCTTCGGTATACCCCAAAAGATTAGGATGCCTGTTTGAAATGAAACCTCGTTTATTGGAGATTTCTCCCGCAATCTCCCTCTTTTTCTGTTGCATCTCTATGCTCGCGCTTTTCACAAAGGTTTGTAGTCTAGAAAAGATTTTTGAAATAGTGTATTCACAGTCTGGTAGCCCTTGCTATTTTCAATGTATAAGACGACTGCTTCGGGTTGTTCTTGGACTTTCTGTAGTTTTCTCAGAAATTCATCTTTGTGAATCCATTCTCTGACGAAGAGAAGGGCGTATCCATGTTTGACTTCGTTTGTTTGTGCGCGCGCGCTGAGCTTCTAGCCTATCATGAAAGCGAAGAAATGTTCAAGAATTTTGATGAAAGAATTAGAGAACTGTTCGATGAACATGACATAGATTATGCTAGAGTTTTTGCCAGAAGTTCTAACGTATTCTACACCAACTATGACCTCTACGTCAAGAAAGAACAAGAATTTCTCGGAAGACTTTTAGTTGCAAAAGCAAAGGCTGAAGTGGATTACAGCAATCCGAAATGGTACAGGAACATAGTTTTCGATGAAGAAGCTTTGAATAAACTCTCTAAGTTGTTTCCTGAACGTCGGATCAAGACTGACTATGATGCAACAAGATTAGTAGAGGAACTAGGTGATAATGCTCTGACAGAGTTGCAAAATAGACTAAAGGTAAAGGAGGTGAAAAATGAAGAACGACGTTAATACAGAGAAAGATCCAAAAGAAATAGTGAAGGAACTAGTCTGCGATACATCCCTGCAAAACCTACGAAAATCTCGCTTAAACTGAGTTGGGATGACAAAAGATCAATGATTAACCTGAAAGGAGACAATCTAGATCAAACCGCCGAGTACTTTGACACTATTGACTTTACTTCTTTTGCTCACGGCGTTGTTAAAGCTTGCAGAGAAGCTTATAGAAGCGACAAGGTTATCTTAGACCTTTATCCAACGGGAAGCGCTGGAATCTTTGATATTTTCATAGAGTACAAAGAAAAATGAATGTCATGCCTTTACCAAGACAGGTTTTCGTATTTTCTCAGCTTCTTTTTCAGCGATTTGTAGTGAAACTTTTTTTTCGTATCCTCTCAGCATACTCACCAATGGGTGCTCTAAATTTATCTTGTAAAGCTTAGCCTTACCTATTCTTCTGGAAACTTTCACTACTTCGTATTCTCCCAATTCTGGAAAGTACTTGTAGAATGTCTGCTTGCTCATTCCTAGCGCTTCTATGACCTCTTTCTTCGTGAAGTCAAACAAAGGGTTGTCTAAGAAAAAGTCAACGATCCTCAACTTAGGCGAGTCCCCAAGAGTCTTGATTATTATCGACTCGTATTCTTTTTCTGCGTAGAGTTCTTCTGGCATACTTATCTCCTCTAACTTCGTACAACTTCTATTAGTATACGTTAGAACAATAAGTATTTATACGTTGCCTTCTAAAGGTATTGTAAGTGAACTTGATGCCTAAGCGTGAAACAACAGATGAAGAAACAACAGATGAAGAGATTAAAGCAGACATAATGAACAAGTTGTTAAGAAAGAACTGTTGGGGAGCTAAATACTTGCCTCTGGATAGTCTTGTTAACTGGCTCGCCAAAAGAGTGAAAAAAGATGGGAAAAGAGTCAAAGGGCTTATAAGAGTACTCGTGAACGAGGGATACTTGCTCTTGCATAAGGGTGGCAGAACCGTATCGCTCAATCCGACGATGAGTAGAGAAATAATTGAGTATGTAGAAAGGATAATCGAAAGAAGTCGATAGCATGCGAATTCTGATCATCTCAGATTTACATTATAGTGGGGGAACTTTTCATGGATTAGACGAATCCAGGTCTTTCGATTGGCTTTATGAAGTGATTGAAAGGGAAAGACCTGAGCTAACCCTTTCAACTGGAGATTTTGGTGTCGAAGCAGATTTCGATCATTTTAAGCCAGTTTTGGAAAAAGAATATCTACTTACCATATACGGAAACCATGACAACATCGAGCTTATAAAAAACTTGAAGAACAATGATGGATCAAGATGCTGGCTTGAAGACGGCCTCATAACGCAGTATAAAGGTTTGAGGATTGCTGGAATAAACGGGAACATAGCAAGATTTAAGAGAAAGGCTCATCACAAAACCATAGAAGAAATCGAAGGAATAATCTCAAACTATTCAGGGAAGAAAATGGATGTTCTAATTACTCATGAAGTACTTGAACATGAATTGATAAGCCGCGGAAGGATGCTTGGCTATCGAGTAATTAACAAGGCAATAAAGAGGATAAACCCTAAGCTGCATATATGCGGGCACGTTCACATTCCATCCCAAATCTTGAAGACTAACGAAACAATCTCATTAAACTTGGATAGTAGCACAAAAAGAAGAGAGTACGCCCTAGTTGAAGCTATAAACGGAAAGGTCGGCAACGTCAAGATCGTTAAAACCTAAATTTTACAATTTTCATGCAGTATAGGAAACATGCACATACGCAAACTTGATGTTAATAGTCTTGCATTTCTGTCTCATGCCAGTTGATCGTGAACTCGCATACGAATGTTTGAAATGGATAGATCCGAGAGTTTACAGAGTGTATCTCAGGCTCAGATACAAAGGAATGACTCCAGAACAAGTCAAAGAAGATGCCGAATCCTTCTACAAGTTACAGATAGTCGCGCTCTTAAACAACGAGTTGGACAAGCTCGAAGAAAAAGGAATGATAGAAATAATCAACGATTATGAGAGTGAACAAATCCTAGTGAAAAAGAATCAGTATAACCCTAGAAGTGATGAGCATGGTTATAGTGTATGAGTTCTGGCGGTATGATATCCCGACCGAAGTTGCAAGAGATCCCAAAGCGGATGGGGATTCCTCCTCAACAGCCAGTATTAATTGTCAATGAGACGGTATATCAGCCAAAGCTCATCTGAACTTAGCCTCGGCCTAACGTATTCTTTCTTAACCCAAACGGTTTCCTCAACTATTATTTGGCACCTTATTGACTAAAGAATAGTCGCGGTTAAACATGTTTCAGCACCCTTTTACGACACAGTAAATGTTGTTTCGGCGCCATTTAACATTTTTGCGTGACAAAGCAAACGGCAATAGTCACGACTATAGTACAGGCAGAGAACCCCCGCGCGCCTCCTCTAACTAAGTAATTTAATAATACTTTACAAACCATATTAAATAAGAATCATTACCTAATTTTTCCGATTTGCAAACTTTAACATGACTGAAGTTTTACTGGTTAAAATCCAGCTTTTATTGGGTTGCGTGGTTTCATGAGTTCTCTTAGGAATATTGTTGCGTAGGAACCACGATACAACATAAAGCTCACTTCCGCCTTGTGTTTTGATGGTTTTTCTGAATCCTCTGAGATTTCATTCAGCGAGAAATTGTTCAGCGGGGTTATAGCAGTTCGCAGTTCTCCTCTTGCAGTGATTTCCGGCATGACTGAAATTTTGAAGCCTTCTTGGCTGATGCCTTCACCTTCTAGGATTTGCTTTTCAATTTCTCCTTGAACACCGAGCGATGTACGCTGTTTAAAACCAATTAGAGGAATTGCTAACCGCATTTTCCCAGCTTCAATTGCCTTGTTAATCTCTGTTAACACTTCAACACTCGCAATCTTATGCATTGTAAGCATCGGCAATCCAGAACGCTCCACATTCACAACATAATCCCCAACTTCAGCCCTAACCAGCGGAAGCCCACATGTGATTCTTCTGCTTAGAAACTTGTTGAAAAGATAAGATTGATAGGCTTGCGGGAAAAGTTCTCGCAACTTTATTGGGAGTCTTCTAAAGGCGCCTACATAATCGTCTGGTTTTTTGGCTAAGTGCCTAAGCATTAAGCGTTCGTAATGTAGCTTTTTT
>Ga0315280_10006735_pt1 | contig 15717 bp, 15 predicted proteins | sample YL17G06_40_MG_FD_203697 | JGI IMG/M metagenome (GOLD analysis project Ga0315280, IMG submission 203697) | Sediment microbial communities from Yellowstone Lake, YNP, Wyoming, USA - YL17G06_40 | ecosystem: Environmental > Aquatic > Freshwater > Lake > Sediment | place: USA: Wyoming | collected... | reverse complement strand
ACAGTCGTTCACCAATCGTATGTTTATGGTTGTCCCTACCCGGTTCGCGTATATGCACCTTTCCCCACCGGGCAGAAAGGAGCCGGATATGTTCATATTGCTACAATTAATATAATCTTTAATAATAAAGTTTATCCCACGAATAGGGTTGGTCGCGTTTATGTACAGATAATCGCCACTAGCGCAGCCGATAGAGGCAGCATAATACTCGCCGTAGTCGGGAAGATACACCTTTTCTTTCATATAACTGTACTCCATGTTCTGCAACAGCTTTAACGAATAGAAGACTTTGGCATCCACATATTCCGCAACATCCTGCATTTTGTTCGTCATCTCGATGTTCTTGAGAGTACTGACATAACTGCTCAGGCTTATCCAAACGCTTATCATGATGATTACGGATATCGCTGTCTTTATCGCCAAAGTGATGCTTGCAAATCCTTTATTCATTTACTCCCCTAACAAACATCTATAGACACTTGCGGAGTCGTGCCTATTACTCCTTCTTTTTTGATGTTCAAGCTGGCAAAGGGACCGTTCTTACCTCTCACACATGATGTGCCGGCGGTTACGTTGATATTGGTGTAGCATATCGAAATCTCTGCCTGGCCAGGACCATTAGCCTGCGCCCCGACATAGACATTATCTATCGTCGTGTATCTGTACATCTTGATATGCGTTGAGGCGTCATAGCTGTAGTTAGCATCGCAGCCGGTTGTTGTAGCGATGCTGCCGGTATAACCCAGGATAACCGCTTTCTGGTTTATCATAAGGACAGGCATCAGGCTGCCGTAGAGGCTGGTCGTGGTGTTCCTGAGCTCGAAATAGCCGTCGGGATAGTAAATCTCGTATCTGGTCGTGAAGTTTATGTCGCCATGGGCCGTCGACTTAATGACAGAATCCAGCGATATCATCTGGTTTACAAGGTTCTTTATCCTACCGGGCTCGTTGAGTGTCGGGATACTAGAGCTTGCCCAGATATAAGCGGACATAGTGGCTGTGACCATTATTGCCAGTACTAGGACAAAGGATACTACTTCCGAGACGCCTTTGCGCATAAAGGACCCCCTATATAGTAAAGAATAAAAACACTATTGAGTTTAATATAGCTATCCCCTTTCATGAAGCTGATTTTATGCTACAATCTTTGGCTATAACCCCGGACGGGAACAGAAGGTATGCGAAGAAGCACGGTCTCACTCTTGAGGAGTCCTACCGAAAGGGATTCGAGAAGGCGGAAGAGGTCCTTGACTGGTGCCTGGAAGTGCCTACCCTTAAGAACGCGACGATGTATGCCCTGTCCTCCGAGAACTTCAAGAGGAACAAAGAGGAACTGGAAATATTATACTCCCTTTTCGATTATTATTTCAAGCAGCTCGCTAAGAACAGGAAAATCCATGACCGCGAGGTGAGGGTGAGGGTCATCGGCAGAACGGAGGATCTAGAGCCCATCAGAGACGCGATAGACGAGCTTCACGCAGCCACAGAGGACCACACCAGATACACGCTCAACATCGCTTTGGGCTATGGCGGAAGGGCGGAGATAATAGACGCGATCAAGAAGGCGGCAAACAACGGCGGAATCGACAGCCTGACTGAAAATAACTTTTCCCAATACCTTTACCAGCCAATGGATATCGACCTGATGATAAGGACAGGAGCCAGCCACCGCCTTTCAAACTTCCTGATCTGGCAGGCTTCTTATGCTGAGCTGTACTTCTTAGACAAACTATGGCCCGAATTCGAGAAAGAAGACTTCCAAGAGGCCATCGACTTCTTCAATCAGACAAAGAGAAACTTCGGCAGATAATTATTTTTTTATCCCAATTATAAACGCCTGTGAACCGAGCTTGTTCAGAATAGGTATCTTTCCAATTATAGGATCCGCTTTCTCAGTCCTTGGCACGAATAATCTCGTGAACGCCTTTTCTACCTTAAACCGTTTTTTTATTTCTCTCACCATGTCGGAATAGGAATATGGGAATTCATTATAGTCCATTTTCCTGAGCAGGTGATCCATCATTATCTTAAGGTTCCAGAGGTTAGGTTCTGCCACCACAATTTGCCCTCCCCCTCGCAATACCCTCTTCGCCTCAGCTAAAGATTTTTCCATACTCTTTTTTGGCAGGTGATGTAGCGTGGCAAAGAAAAGGACCACATCGAAACTGTTGTCAGGAAATTTTAGATTTTCAGCATCACCGACAGCAAAAGTAGATTTGAGCTTGAGTTTCTTTTTAATCTCTTTTGCTATCCTAATCGCATCCTTCGAAACGTCTATACCGACGAAATTCTTGTAGCCTCGGCGTTCAAGCAGGTATTCATAAAGACCAGTATAACAGCCGACATCTAGCACTCTGTCCTTCTTTGAGAGCTTAGCATTTTTTATCAAGACATCGCAGATAGAATTAGTTTTCTCAATGAACTCTGCTCTATTTATGGCCTCTTTTACACCCGTCTTCTCGAAAGACTCTTTGTTGAATTTTTCTTCTTCCGATTTGTCCTGGTACCCGTCTCGCAGGCCCTTTATTTTGATAAGCATATTTCTTAACACGTAATCTATCTTATTTTATGCGCACCCTTTATTTAAACATCTATCAAGCAAGGAGCAGTTTTGGAAGGTAAGACCAAAATGCTGGAACCGTCGCGAGCTTTTTTACTAGTTCTCTCGGATGGTCCATATCGCCATACTCCTCAATGAGCTCATCAACCCTGTTCTCGCTCACTTTCAAAAACAGCTCGTCATAGTCGACTTTATCCAGGAACCTCCTCAGCTTCAGGTGAATGCCAAGGTCTTTTTGGTACAGACTCCTCCATTCGCTTTCGTAATAGGCGATGTCCTGCCTCTCGATGGCCTCAGCCAGCACTTCGGCGCACTTGCAGCCGAAGATGATTCCACCGCCTGTCGTTGCTTTCACCTGGCCGGCAGCATCTCCTACTACTGCCATATTCCCATAGACAGTAACCTGCTTCGGATCAAAGACCGGGATTAGAGCCGACTGGACCGTCTTTGTCCTCCTGATTTGGAACCTCTTGGAGAAAGCATCAAAATTCGGTTTGGGATTGCCACGAGAGACGCCGAGCCCTATCTCCACATTCCTCTCGTCGAACGGTATCAGCCAGCCGAAGAAGCCTGGAGCGAAATCCCCGAAATAGAGCTGCACAAAATCCGGGTTAATCTTTTTCTTCAATTGTGCCTTTACTTGGTATGCGAGTATATGCCTGTGCCTGACTCCCATAGACTTAGCGACAGCGGAGAGCGCACCATCCGCCCCTATTATGAAATCGTCTTTCTGACCGCTCCAAGCTTTCCGATATTTTATCTTGCACCCATTATCCTCGGCCTCTTTCACCAGCTCTTTCTGCAGTTTTAGCCTATCGAGGACAAGGGCCTGGCTGATTTTTTTCTCGATTTTGAACTCCTGGTTGCCGGAAAAGAACTCCGCACCCTTGATTTCGTTCAATACGCAATCATCATAGTCTATATCCAGAGTCCCAAGGCCGTTTTTGGACAGCAGGGAAGAGCAAGGCTTCTCGGCGATAGACCGGTTTCTCTCCCAGATTTCCTGTTTCCCGAGCATCCTGCCGAGATAGCAACCGACTATCCCTGAGCCGACTATCATACATAAATTTATATAGCTTATCCTTTAAATCCTATAAGTGATTTTTGTGAAAGTCGCGATAACCTCGTCGTTAATCTTCTTCGGTGCGATTAGCCGGGTCCTGATGGCCGGACTACCCAACATAGAGCCGGTCATGCTAGTGACTATGGCCTCGGGCGTGAAATACGGCTGGAGATACGGGCTGTTCACAGGGCTTCTGACCATGGTGCTTTCTGACCTGATTATCTATGGCACGATACCGTATTTCGCGATAGGACTTCCGTTGGGCTTCATCGCCCTGACCAGCCTGATGACCAACACCACCTACGGTCTGATTGGGTTGTTATCCGGGTTTTTCAAGAAACACACCAAACGGATAGAGCTGGCTGGCGCCGCTCTAATCCTAACGCTAATCTACGACCTGATAACTAACATAGGAACGGCCTTCATCGCTAACATAACTATAGTCCAGGCGCTCTTGCAGGGGATTCCGTTCATGCTAATGCACATTATAGGAAATGTCCTGATTGTAGGAATATGCGCCCCATACCTGTTGAGACTGATGGCCTTTGCTGAGAACAAAGCGCGCGCTACCGAGCCCAAACCCACTGGTTGGAGGATTTAAAATGAGGAAAAGTCTAGCGCTAGTCTTGCTATTCTTAGTGCTGGCTGGCTGTATAGGCCAACCTAAGCTCGGCACGAACCAGATTCCCGTGAAGCTCATAATCAACTATTCTGACCATGTCCAGACCTTCGATGTGGCTGTCCCGGAAAACACATCTGCCTTCGACCTGCTGAAACAGTATGCGTTGCTGGATTACACTACTTCTGCCTTCGGGGCGTTCATCAACAGCATAAATAACGTTTCAAATGCCGGTGATAAATACTGGATGTTCTACGTCAACGGGACGCTGGCTGACGTCGGGCTATCCGCATATCTAATCAACCAGAGCATGGTAATGGAAATGAGGTATGAAAGCCCCAAATGGTGATTTAGGCGATAAGATTTTTAAACAATTGAACTGCTAATATAACTCCTAATTGTGTGATACGATGCAAATAAGAGTGCAAGTCGGAGATTTTCGCCTCGAAGAGAAAGAGAAGAAAGCCATAAACGAGGTTCTCGACTCAGGAAGGATATCCGAAGGCAAGAAAGTCAGGGAATTCGAGCAGAAGTTCGCCCAGTTCATTGGCACTAAACACTGCGTAGCGACCAGTTCTGGATCGGGAGCCATGATAACCGGCCTCTCTGTATTGAAGTTTTACGACAAGCTGAACATAAAGAACGGGGCGAAAGTCATAACCGCGCCCCTGACCTATATAGCCACTTCAAATTCCATATTGATGTCTGGGTACGAACCGGTCTACGTTGATGTTGACAGGAAGAGGCTGGTCATTACTCCGGATTCTATCAAGGCACATCTAGAGAGCGTGGACGACACTTCTAATTACAAGATAATACTGCCCGTACACTTGATGGGCTACGCCGCGGAGATGGACAAAATCAACAAGATTGCGAAAGAGTACGGTCTTGTGACCATCGAGGACTGCGCACAGGCTCATGGCACGCTCTACAAGGGAAAGAGGCTCGGGTCCTGGTCTTTATGGGCAGATTTTTCATTCTACATAGCTCATAACATACAAGCGGGAGAGATGGGAGCAATCACGACTGATGATTATGAGATAGCCAGACTGTCGAAAAAGTTCAAGGCCCAAGGGAGGATGTGCGACTGTCCTGTCTGTACTAGAATGGAAGGAAAATGCCCCAAACTAGGCAGAGGGGAAGACGATGTTGATCCAAGATTCACCCACGACATCTTCGGAGCGAACTTCAAACCAATGGAGTTCCAAGCCGCATTAGGGCTCACCCAGCTGGAAAAGGCAGAGTGGATAATACAGAAGAGGATTGAGAACGTCAAATACCTGAATGATGGGCTGGAAAAGTTTTCAGATGTGCTCGAACTGCCGGCATACTCGAAAGAGACCAGCTACCTTGCTTATCCCGTCACGATAAAAGATCCGAGAAAGATAAGCAGGAAGAGGATTAGGAACGAGCTTGAAAACAGGGGGATAGAGACAAGACCTCTTTTCGGAAGCATTCCCACCCAGCAGCCTGCCTATAAAGAGTTCAAGCCGAAATACGAGGGGAAGCTGCCAAACGCCGACTATCTTGGCCTTAACGCTTTCTACATAGGAGTTCACCAGTACCTGACGCAGGAAGATTTGGACTATGTTATCAAGTCGTTCGCAGAGATTCTAAAATAACGGCGGAATCCGGATGAAAAAAAGGCACATTATCTCTTTTGCCATCAGCCTAATTTTGTTACTGGTTCTCTTCTCGCGGGTCAATTTCTCAGAGGTATTTTCCATATTGGCTAGAGCAAACTCGCTTTACATCGCCTTGGGCGCCCTCTGCTCTTTTACTGTACTCGGGCTTAGGCTAGTAAGGTGGCAGATCTTCCTCGACGCATACAAGCTGAAGATAAACCGGTTCGATTCCGCTTCTTCCTATCTCGCCTCCCAGTTTTTGGCCAATCTGACTCCGGCCCGAATCGGCGAGGCTTCTAGAGCCTATTTCCTGAAGAGAAGGTACAAGACCTCATTTTTTTATATGATACCAGCCGTTCTGATTGAGAGGTTCATAGACACGGCAGTCCTGCTCCTGATCTCGCTGGTCTTCTTCGCTTTCTTCTCCTTTTTCGTCTCGACAGAACTAAAGCTCATGCTACTTATGGTATCTTTCCTGCTCTTGGCGTTGTTGATAATCATTCTTAACAAAAGGCTCGCCGGCTGGTCTTCAAAGCAGTTTTTCAGGCTGTTCAGTTTCATAAGTCTTGTCAAGAAAGTAAGACCCGAACTGGAAAAGAAGATGGAAAACTTCTACAAGGGGCTAGTCACCCTAAAGTCGATGAAGACATTCCAGATTTTTGTCCTTACCTGCCTCTGTTATGTATTTGAGGGCGCAATACTATATCTGGCCGCCTTATCGCTTTCAGGCCCCTATCTGCCGTATACTTTTGCCGTGGGTTTTATGGCGCTCGCATGGATCGGCGGGGCGCTCAGTACCCTTCCCGGCGGTATCGGTTCGATGGAGACGATACTCTTCGCGCTTCTTTTACTGATAGGTTTTGCCGCGCCCCTCGCCCTTTCCATAACTATATTATACAGATTCGTTTCCTTCGTATTAGCCGTGTCATTCTGTTCGATATTCTTTTTCAGGGAAGCAAGGTGAAACCATGGATCTCAGCGTGATACTAGCGACTTACAACGAGAAAGAGAACATAGAGGACATGATAAACAGAGTGGACAGAGAGTGCAGAAAGAACGGGATATCCGCAGAGATAATAGTAGTGGATGACAACAGCCCGGATGGGACAGCGAAGATAGTCAGGAGAATGATGGAGAAAAAGAAAAATGTCAGGCTTATCGTCAGGCACAAAAAGGAGGGGTTAGGAGCCGCCCTATTTCACGGCTACCGCGAGGCGAAAGGGAGAATCATAGGGAGCAGTGACTCCGATTTGTCTATCGACCCGAAATATATCCCGGTCATCTACAAGAAGATACAGTCCGGCTATGATGTTGTGACCGGCTCCAGATACATGTCCCAATCAAGAGTCGTCGGAAAGCCTGCCTATAAAGTCTGGGTGAGCAAAGGTGCGGCCTTAGTCGCTTCCATCCTTCTTAATATGCGGCTCCATGACTACACCCTGAACTTCAGATTCTTCAAGAGGAGGGCGCTTCCAAAAAAACTAAAATCAACCGGCAATGTCCTGCTGGCGGAGTTCCTATACTCTGCGAAGAAGAACGGTTTCAAGATAGGAGAGGTCCCGATAACCTTCGTCGAGAGGACGAGAGGAAAATCGAAGATGAAACTGGGCAGAGAGATATTACGTTTCTTGATTGGGATGCTAAAGCTGAGACTCAAAGTATGATTCCAATCCCCCGTATGCCAAGGGCACGAAGGAAATGATTAATCCCGCCAAACTCAGAAGCCAGAACCAGTCATAATAGCCCGGTTCCCTATACTCGAGCAACACGCTCTTCGTCCCGTTTATTCCGTGCAGGTCGAATGAGATGAATCCGTTCTCATGATTTTAGCTCTATGGTCGAATCATTTGCCTTCCCGGGACGCATACCAGAATAACCAGCATTATCGCTCTCTTTTCGTCCAAACGTTCACACCCAATACGTTTAAATTCGTAATCAGTGCTATTTATATACTTTTTTGATAGATAAACATAGCTGATTTAATGGCAAAAATAGTTTTTCTTCAGAACATATGGCACGAGTATTTGGGGGTTATGCAGCTCTCTGCCGTCCTGAAAGAGCATGGCCATGAGTGCGATGTCCTACTGGGCGACCAGGCTTATCTGATTAAAGAACTCAAGAAGAGCAAACCGGACCTGATTGCGTTCTCAGCTATGGTTATACAAGAAGACTGGGTTCTAGAAACAGCAAAAGCGGTAAAGAGGGCAGGCATAAAGGCCCCAGTGATAGTAGGGGGGCCGCATCCCACGTTCTATCCTGATTTTATAAAAGAGAAATCGATAGACATGATTTGCATCGGCGAGGGGGAATATGCGCTCCTGGATCTGATGAACGCGATAGAGAAAAGAAAGGACATAACCAAAATCAAGAACCTATGGGTCAAAAAGAAAGGGAAAATCTATAGGAATGATCTCAGGCCGCTGATACAGAACCTGGACGAACTGCCGCTGCCGGACAGAATCCTCTATAAGAAATACGATTTTTTCAGGAAGCAGGAGTCGGACGACGTGATGATAAGCCGAGGTTGCCCGTTCAGATGCAGCTTCTGTTTCAACCACAAATGGTGCCAGATATACGCGAAGGGGGGCAGCACAATCAGATTCAGGTCTGTAGACGATTGCATCCGCGAGATAAAAGAGCTGGCAAAACACGGCTCAAAGATGATTATGTTCATAGACAGCACGTTCAATATAAAGAAGGACTGGCTGATGAAGTTCCTGAAGAAGTATAAGAAAGAAATCAAGATTCCGTTCAGCTGTAATATAAGAGCGGATCTGCTTGACGACGAGCTGGCCAAAGCGCTCAAAGACACGCGCCAGTGCGACTCGATAAGGTTTGCAATCGAAGTCGGAGACGAAAAACTTAGGAATACCGTTCTGAGAAAAGGCCTTACCGACGCGAAGATATGGAATGCCACTAGATTACTCAAGAAGTACAGACTGCCAATAATAACTTTCAACATGTTCGGCCTGCCTGACGAAACTATCAGCCAGGCGTGGAAGACGATCTACATGAACAGAAAAATCAAGCCGGACGTGATGAGCTGCTATGTCTTCCTGCCGTTCCCGGGCCTCGAGATAACGGAATACGCTATCAAGAAGGGCTATGTCAAGCGCGAGGACCTCAAGAAACTCGGCGTTAGTCCATATAAGATGCACAGGAGCATAATCAACCAGAAGGACATAGACGAGGTCACTAACCTCCACAAGTTCTCAATATTCCTGGTGAAGCATCCAAGGTCGGAGTTCTTCATAAAATACCTGATAAAGCTGCCGCCCAACGTCCTATTCGACTACTTCTATAACATCACCCAGGGCTTAGAATGGATGAGATGGATGAGAGCCAGCCCGCTGAGGATGGTTGCAGAAATCATCAAGAACTACAAGGAAGTAAGCTAGTCTCTGGTTCTGAATAAATCGAATCTGACATTCACTATAAGCACTGCTAGCCAGAAGAAAGCCAGCAACGGCATATAACCATAGAACTCGGGCGTTTTGTATTCCAGGACTATCCCCCTCTCCCCGTTTATTTCAGGGATTGTGAACACCATGAAGCCGTTCTCATCCGCCCTTATATCCTGAACATCGACAGAGGTCCACATCGGATACCAGCTCTCACTGATCCACACATCGACATTTTGCTGTCTCGAATCTGAATTCAAATCTATCACTATCTTGCCCGGAAGCTTATAATAGGTAAAGCTCAGACCGCCTGCCTTCAGATAGCTCGGGTTTCTAGTGAAGTTATAGACAATGGCTGCGCTGTCTTCGTACACTTTTTTATAATCAGTTCTATTTTCAAAGTAACTCATCACTTCTGGGAACTCCTTGCCAGTCACTATGTAATGGACGTTCATCGAGTAGAAATAGTCCTCGAGCTTTGGATTGATCAGCTCGCAAGGCTTTAGCTTGATGTTTTCTCGGTCTAGAAAATCGGTCGAAGTAATCCTTTCAATAGCATTCTGGGGTTGGACGCAGTTGAAGCCGAAATTATCATTAATATACTTGATTCTGTTAGGCGGCATTGACTGCGGGAAATTGCCGAACTCACTTTCCTTGCCGAACAGAGCGGACCTGTATTCTGAGGCAGTAATCATCCTATAAGGCACGAACGGCTGGAACGAAATCCGACCGTCTTTGTCCTGAAGATAGCTCAGAGCTCCGTCAAATCTCGAATAGTGCTCTTTGCTCTGGATCCCCATGGGCGTGCCAAAGAAGGACACCACTATGAGCGCTATGAAGACTATAACGAGATAGCTCATCACTTTCTTGGTCATACTTTTCGCTATGAGGACCGATAGGACCGCAGGCCACAGTATCACAGATGCCTCTGGCGCCAGTATCGCGTCGCTGACAAAATAGAAACCCAGGAAATAGCCAAAGACTAAAACGATAGAGCTCACCATGAAGAAGAGCGCCTCATCATTTCTTCTCTTTCTATATGCGCGGTACAAAACGATGAATCCATAAAGAATTAATACCGAAGCGATGAGACCCATGACCACCGTATAAAGGTTGACATAGTAGCCGAACGTCCTGACTATTCCCGTGAAAGGAAAGATGTTAAAGAAGGACTGGCCGCCCTCCGAGAACACGAGAAAGTAGGTGTATTTCCTCTCTAGAAGCGCCGGGATTATCCAGTAGGCAGACAAAAGGAAAGCGGAAGCATAAACCAAGAGCCCTCTCAACAGCTTCTTCAAATCAAATCTGACTAACAGGACGGATGCCAGATAGATGGCGGTTATACCTAACACCAAGACGCTGGCCACTGAATGAGTGAGTATGGAGAGAGCGAGGAAAAAGCCCGAGAGAAGGATGTCTTTGTTGTCCTTGCCTTTCAGACTCCTCATGAAAAACTTGAACGCAATGAGACCGAACAGGACGGAGGATAGTGCGGATGCCTTGCCGAAGAAGAAAGAGACGTTATAAATCATGGCAAAAGTGAAAATGGCTGTTGATATCATCCTCTCCTTTTCAGATAGTTTGAACTCCTTCAGCAGGTAATAGAAAGCAACGGGCGCCAGTATGAACGACAATAGGATTACCAGTTTGTATGAGATTATGTCGCCCAGGAAGTTAGCCAGAACCGCCTGTATCTGGAATATGAGCGGAGGATAGAACCTATAGGTGGCGGTCATGCCCCCGTACCAGAACTTGTCCCACATCTCGCCAGGATGCGCCTTCATGAACCAGGCGAAATGAAGATAGCCGCCCTGGTCGCCGCCGCTGGTAAGGCTCTCGTCTATAGGTAATGGACTCACCAATAATCTGGCAAGAACGCATAGCAGAAGAACGATCAGTATTATCTGTTTTTTCTTCAAACTTTCACCCATCTTATTTAAATTTGAGCGCTATTACTTATATAACTTCCCGTATAATAATTTTCAGTTGATTGACATGGCAAAGCTATCGACGCAGGTATTGGTCAGGCAGAACATGTTCGGTTATCTTCAGACATTGATGGGATTTGCCACGAACTTCTCTCTGGCCGTTATCCTGCCGATTGTGATGGGCGCGAATAATTTCGGCATATTCTCGTTGACTGCAGGCTTCGCATATCTGATAGTGGGTTTCTTTGCAGCGGGCTTCGACTATTCAACAATCCGCTTTTTCTCATCCTACTGGGCGACGAGGAGGTTCGACAAGCTCAAGGCTGTTTTCCTATATCTGATACGCTTCAAGCTCGCTATAGCGGCGGCCGCATCATTGGCATTATTCCTGCTCGCCGATTTCATAGCCCAGTTCTACGCAATACCCAACTTTTCCTTTCTCCTGAGGCTGGCGTCTCCGCTCATATTCTTCTACGCGACCATGACCTCGATAAGCAGCGCGTTTATAGCCGTCAGAAAAAGCGAGACCGCATTCGCCGTATCCATATTCAACGGTCTGCTGGTCATACTGCTGCCAATTCTGCTGTTTCTGGCGTATGGCGTCGAAGGAGCGATTGCTGGGATTGTTCTGGCGTTCGTCCTGTCCTCTTTCCCACTAGTGCTATTCTGGAAAAAGATAAGCGGGCTGAGCACAAGGAAAGCCGAAATAAACAGGTCTGAAATTAAAACTAATGTGTTTCATTTTTCTATCATCTCGCTGTTCAATCTTTTCCTCTTCATCGGCATAGTCATTCTCCTCGGGCTTTTTGTTTCGCCCTCTGACGTCGCCTATTTCAAGATTTCATTGAGCTGGTTTTCTGCCGCCGGGATGCTGATACCAATCTCTTCTCAGATATTCTTCTCATCAATAATAGGACTCAAGGCATCAGACAAACCGAAGATGGACGCTTACCTCTCAAAAATAATGAGATATAGCTCGATTCTGATAATCCCCCTGATGTTCGGGATTTTCTTCCTCGGCAGCGACCTAATCAGGCTGGTCTACGGCGAAAGTTTCTATCTGGCCGGACTTTCTCTTGAGGTGCTCGCTGGAGCGCTGTTCTTTAATTTCATGGCCTCAATTTTCTACGGCATAATGACTGCCCACAACAAAGTCCGGGAGATGGCGTTAGCCTATTTCACCATCGCCGCAATAAGCCTAGTTTTCGCGGCCGTCGCGATAGGCTATTTCGGATTGTTCGGAGCATCTTTCTCTTTCCTATTTGCGAATGCGCTGCTTTTCTTCGCGCTGCTTTTCCCGATAGAGCGAATGGCCAGGCTCAACATAGGCAGTTTTGTCTCCAAGCCTCTGCTGGCCTCGATAGCGATGTCATTATTCGTGGTTTATGCCAAGATTATGCTGCCCGGCCCAGTAGGCAAGATTGTTCTGGTCGGTCTAGCAATGCTTTTATATTTCGCGGTTCTTTTCATCATAAAAGGCATCGCGAAAGAAGATCTTAAATTACTGCAGGCAATGAAGTAATCATGCGGGATCCTGCTGAAGATAGCATATTTACGAAAAAAAATTATTCCGAGGGTTTTGAATGGCAGACGTTTGGGATGGCATCTGGAAGGACTTTGAGTTTGAGAAAGGCTACAAAGACACAGCGGACAATATAAACGCGTATTATTTCATGAGGGATTACTTCAAGGGCAGAAAGGGGCAGAAAATACTGGAGGTCGGATGCGGAACAGGTTTAACCGCCCTGATCCTGGCGGAAAAATACGGGCTAAGGCCGTATCTTCTTGACGCTTCTTCAGAATCCGTTAGGATATGCAGGAGAAATGCAAAGAGTTTGAAAATAAAGGCAGCTGTGGTGAAAGCGTATGCCCAGAAGCTGCCGTTTCCAGACGGGTATTTCGATATCTGCCTATCCGGCGGCCTGCTAGAACATCTCTCTGCTGCAGGCCGCTTGAAGGCATTGCAAGAGATGTGCAGGGTCTCTAAGGATCTGGTCGTGGTAATAGTGCCCAACGCCCATAACCTCCCGTACAGAATAGGCAAGTTCTGGAGAGAGCTGCTTGGAAAATGGGTTTATGGACGGGAGAATCCGCTGTCGAAAGGCGAATTCAGGCAGTTAATGAAAAAATGCAATACAGAAGTCGAGTCCCATCGGATTTTTGGAGTGAAATTCAGGGAGTCGCTTGCCTGGCCGCTCCCGAAAACGGACAGGTTCATCAAATCTTTAAGAGGAAAGTCTGTTCTTGATAATTTCGGCTGCGAGCTGGTGCTGATAGTCAAAAAAAGCAAGCTGAAGCGCAGCAAGAAAGCCAGCCCAAGGGGATAGCATGAAACTGACGATAATCATACCGATCTTGAACGAGGAGAAAAGGCTCGGCGACTGCATAATGTATATAAAGAGCCAGACGGTCAAGCCGGAGGTCATATTCGTAGACGGGGGCTCTAAAGACGGTACAGTCAAAGTCGTCCGCAAAGCCATGGAGAGGAACAAGAACTTCCGCCTGCTGTTCGAGAAAGGGGCAAAGCGCAGCGTGGCCAACGCGTCTAACACCGGTTGGAAAGAGGCTACGGGCGAAATCCTGCTAGTCACAGGAGTAGACGTCGCGATAGAGCCGGACTTCACCAAGAAAATTGTGAGAGAGTTCGAAAAGCACCCGACAGCCAACCTGATACGCTTCGGCTGCGATCCGATGCCTCCAAAGAAATTCAAGAGCCCGATAGAGAAGGCCATGTTCTATAAAGATGAGCGAGGAGGAGGCGGACTGCTTGTGTTTAGGACCAGGATATCGAAGACTGCTGGGATGTACGATTCTGGCCTCGGTTTCGGCGATGACAAGAATTTCTGGGCCAAAGTCAGGGCGAAGGAGAAAGAGCTCAAAGTCAACACGACAGTCAAGTATTCGAAATCAGCCACTCTCGACCTGAAGGGGATAGCCATGCGTTACATCTGGTATGGCAGGACTATCCCGAAATACCTGAAGGGGAACAAGGACAACAGGACGCTTTACAGGGCAGTCCTCGCCGCGATTTTCGTCGCCCTGGTCCTGACTTTCTGGATACATCCCTATCTGGCTTATCTGCTATTGCTCTTTATACTGGCTCCCGTCGCAAGGGGAGTGGCCTTCGGAATCAGGCTCTATAAGATGTTCAAGGTCAAATCGCCAATCTTTGTCTTGCCGCTGACAGAAACTTTAGGGTTCTTCTTCGTAGGAATAGGCGTTTTCAAGTATTTGCTTGGCGACAGGACCGTAGGGCGCTAGTCCCGCGCCGGAGCGTCCCTAAAAAAGTGCTCTATGATACCATAAGCAAAAGAGAATCCCATTAATATGTCTACAAAAATAATCCCTAGACCATAAACATTTCTATTCTTTAAAGCTAGGAGTGTTCTGTAAAGGGACAGCAGTATGAATGGAGTGGAAATCACTGCAAATGGTAGCCAGAAAGGCGTTTGGAATAAGGTCATGGCGATAGCGAATGGCACGATTGCATAGAAGGGCTTCAAAAGGGCCATATACTCATAGAAATTGTCGTATTTCTTCAGAAAGCGGAATATGGTTCTGCCATACCAGCGCTGTTGCCCAAAGAGCTCATTGATAGTATGTGGGAGATGGGTCCTTATCACCGCTCCCCGCGCATGACCTATCGCCTTGAAATTGTTTTTCCTATTGTATTCTGCAATCTTCTTGCTCACAATCCTATCTTCTCCGTAACCAAGCGTCGCATCCCACTCACCAAAAATATTTACAAAGCTCTTCCTCATGAATGCGGGCGTCCCTTGTTTTAGCTTGTGAGTTTTGAGCTTTGATGCCAGTATCTTTTCAATGAGTGTATCCTCAGCAAGGGTATAACTGCATGTCGTGCCCATTATCTCACTGGACTTGAACGACTTTACTCCCTCCTCTAAGAATCTTTCATTAACCTCGGAATCACAATCAAAAACAGTAATTATGTCTCCTTTGGCCTCTTTCACGCCCAAGTTTCTCGCGTTTGCCGGAGATTTATACTTGCCAGTTTCTCTGATGAACCTCGCTCCATACTCTTCAGCCACCTTCTTCGTATCATCGACAGAACCGCCATCGACCACCACAACTTCGTAATTCTTGTAAGTCTGGCTGCTGAGTGACTTGAGTAGCTTGTCGAGCGCATCCTCCTCATTTCTAGTCGGTATTATCACAGAGACAAGCGCCTTACCTCTTGAGTTCTTCATACTTCTCACCGAACCTTTTCAGGAACTTCTCCCATGTGTACTTCTGCTCTGCCCTTTTCCTGCCTGCCTTGCCCATTCTCTTAGTCAGAGCAGAATCCTCTATCAACTGAGTCATCCTTTTAGCCATTTCCTGCACCGAGTCAACAAGGAAGCCCGTCTTTCCATCAGCCACGGTCTCCCTCGGGCCTCCTTCATTGACTGCTATTACTGCTTTTGAGGCTGACATGTACTCAGTCGGCACTATCCCGAAGTCCTCTATCATCGGGCTATACAGGCAGGCGTAGGCATTGGCAAACAGCTCATACATCTCTTT
>Ga0315280_10006733_pt1 | contig 15724 bp, 14 predicted proteins | sample YL17G06_40_MG_FD_203697 | JGI IMG/M metagenome (GOLD analysis project Ga0315280, IMG submission 203697) | Sediment microbial communities from Yellowstone Lake, YNP, Wyoming, USA - YL17G06_40 | ecosystem: Environmental > Aquatic > Freshwater > Lake > Sediment | place: USA: Wyoming | collected... | reverse complement strand
TTATCTGCGGACGGATGCCAAAACAAAGACGAAGCGCATGATCTATCGCCTGTGCATTAATACAAGTCAGATTTTTTAAAAAGCATTAGGCAGGATCTTTTTGACCATAAGGGCCCGTAGCTTAGTCCGGCCATAGCGACAGACTCATAATCTGTTGGTCGAGGGTTCGAGTCCCTCCGGCCCACATTGTTGCATAAACGCTTCGATTCGTTTATGTCGCAGGAGTGATGACTTAATTGTGCCTCTTTGCTGTGACATAAAATATATTACCACTTCAACTCCCAAGGGGTCGATGGAGAGTGCGTTCGTCCGCCAGGGTCCTCCACCACTATTCATTAGAAAGATACCATTCGACAGTTTCTTTAATTGCCTCAAGTTTTTCTTTGGTTTCCAGTTTAACTCTTTTTAAAATCATGGTTCAAAAACATTAAGAAAAGAGCCTAACTAGAGAGCTTCAGTGCATGAAATCTACCGACCGTAGTTGATAACTACCTCTAAAGAAGCCGAAGAGGGTTTCAGAGATGGGTTGAGACGCTATTGTGCACATTATTATGAATGGAAAGTTAACTTGCGGAAGGCGTCTCTTAACGTTGTCCTAAACTTTTTATCAATTGCATACAATGAAGAAAAGTAAAGTATAAAGGAGAGGACAACTGGCACAAAGAGATTTTGGAACATCTGGTAGAAACCCTCTACGATCTCTATCCTGAATAGCATCAAAGGGAGGAAGGCGGGGGCCATGGGAAGTATGAAAACGGCGAGATCCCTTGCGAGGATCTTGAATGGAAAAGGCTGGCCGAAGTCCCTCTTAAGTAAGAGGGTGTAAAAAACAAATGAGAGGGCGAATGACATGGCAGAGATCACACCCCAGAGCGATACAAATACCTCAACATTGGAAATTAGAAAGGAAATCGCTGTCACGAGGGCGATATAGACGATATTGACAAAAAGGGACACCACTATGCTCTTGAACATTGCTGATCTCAAGAGTGTCCTAGAGAGGAGTGCCTTCTCGTCTGCTTTTTCTAGACCAACATAAGAAGTTCCTGCGAGGGATGCGAGAAGCTGGATAAAAGAGGCCACAGTGAAAAGCATCAGAGGGAGGGCAACAGGTACATATTTCAAGCCAAATATAGCGCAGAGCGGCTGCGCGTAGAACAGTATTATGCAGATCACGGGCATTGTTAAAAATAGAGTTAGCCAAATCGCCTCGCGTAGATCATCTAAATTCCCCTTTGAGAGAATTTTGGGGTATAATGAAGATGTGACCGCAAATGCGAACAGGACGACATTCAGTATGCTCGTGGCGACGCCATAGAAGGCTATAGGCACCTCGCTGCCATAAAGAGCCCTTACAACGAGGACGTCAAACGTGTAAAGGATGCCGGCAATCGAACCAAAGAGGGGCAACCACGATGTCTTCAACCAAGAGACGAAGATGGTGGACTTAAATCTCGATTGCTTGAGAAGTTTGCGGTTCATTATGAGGTAGAGGCAGTTCATCATTAACCGCCCAATCAGCGCGGCGATAACACCACCGGTTAGGCCCAATGCCCATAGCCCCACGAAAAGCCATCCAGAAATTGCTTGCCCTGCCCTAAATGCAAAAGAGGCATACCCTATTATCTGAGGGGAATGGCCGCCCGATATCGAACTCAAGGAGCAACCGAGGTAATCCAGAAACACAAAACCAGTGGATATCATAAGTGGTAATAAGGGCTGTTCGAACTCCCTTGAGATTATCTGGACTAGAACCAGATAAAAGGGGATGGCTGTTATGCCCATTATAATTGAGGAGTAGAGGCCGGTGCGGGATGTGTTCTCTCCTCTGCTTATATTGCGAGGGAGCCAGTAGGAGTATATTACCGAAGGAATGATGAAGTAACTGGCATACCTTGTTATCATGACCCACACACCATACTCCTCCACGCTTACCCTTCTGGTCAGAAGGGTTACGAAGTAAAGGCTGAACAGCGCCCCTCCGATGCTTAGGACATACATAACTAGTGAGGCAAATCTTAAGCGCACCCTTGAACCTGGGGTTCCATCGGGGGAGGTGATTTCAGACAAGGCTTTTCAGACCTTTAACTTCTATGAGAGGGAGTGTAATATTAAATTGGCGTGGATTTATTCGTAAATGTTTCATCAGCATAAAAGTACTATAAAAACTCGACGATCTCTACGGTGAAACGTAAATAATGCGCAAGAGAGCAAGATTTTAATACCAAATCTAGTTGCTCATCTATAGAGCCGCGGTAGCTCAGTTCGGTAGAGCGACGGGCTGTTAACCCGTTGGCCGAAGGTTCGAGTCCTTCGCACGGCGCCACTCTGCTTTATTTTCTAAGACAAAAGGGGATACCGGGAAACCCCTAAATTTATTAGTATTTAGTAAGTAAACAATATAGGTTTTAGAAACTAAAAGGAGAGAGAACGTATGGATAGGCTGCCAAAGGAGGTCTCGATCACGATTCTGCTCGCGGTCTATAGGAACGGAAAGCTGACCATGTCAGAACTTTATGAGAAGACCAGGTTCAGCACCATAACCATACTCAACCACGTAAATGGGCTCATAAAGGCAGGGCTGCTGGAGGAGGAGAGGGAGGGCAACTTCCCAAAGAGGAGGGTGATAAAGGTCAGCAATGAGGGGGGGCGGGTCGCCTCATTGCTGAATTTGGCAGACAGCTTCGCCGTAGGAACTTTGGAACTGGTAGAGATGGGGGCCAAGGCCGGCAGGATGGCCTCGTACCGAGAGACCATTTCAACCCTCGGCAACCCAAATACGACTAGAGACTTCGCGCTGGCAGAGTTACACCTTAAGGAGCTGGAGGCGTTATCCGGAGGGCTTCTACTGATAGGGAAGGGACTACCTGAGGAGCTGAAGGAGGATGCCGAGGCCCTAAGGACATGGAGCGCCAAGCTGGATGGATATTATAAGGAGGGGCAGAGGCTCCTTGCCGCGAACGACATTAGGGGGAGCGCGGCGGTTGTGTCAAGGGCGCTTACGGAGTTCGGCGGTGGTTCAGCGTTAATGAAGAAGATTTTAGATTTTATGAGGGAGAGGAGGCAGGAGGAGCTGGCCAGATACGTGGAGTTCTTGAGCCCGAAGTAGACCCAAAAGGAATAAATTGGAGCGCCCTTTTTTCTGCGAGGGCCCGTAGCTTAGTCCGGCTATAGCGACAGACTCATAATCTGTTGGTCGAGGGTTCGAATCCCTCCGGGCCCACCATTAGCAAGTTTGAATTATTGTTGAAAGAAGGACGGCATACGTTTGGTGATATATTATTGATTGTTGATAGAAATGTTCTTAACGTGGATAGAAAGCCAAAAGTTAGGCTAGAGCAATAGAATGTTGGGAGGCTGTGCTCACGATGATAAAGGAGGCAATTATGAGGCTGTATAAGACCGTAGGGAGACTCTATCTCACTCCGTTACTTCTGCAAGAGTGGAAAAGGCCACCTTTTGATAATATAAATGAGAGAGCAATCGAATTTGGATTTGCGTTGAGGTGTCTCTCCAAATTATGTCATCAGGAGGTTCTTGATGTGGGCACTGGCTCTACCGCTTGGCCACACATTATGGCGAACTGTGGTTTTCGAGTAACAGTAATAGACGAGATGAGGAGCTACTGGAAGAGCGGTTTCTTCAATCGTCATTATTACGTCATAAATGATGATATAACTAAGCCAAAGATTGCCAGAAAATTCGACCTAATTACGTGTATCAGCGTTCTTGAACACATCCCAAACCACAAGGCAGCGGTTAAGGGAATGTTCAGATTATTGAAGCCTGGGGGCCACCTCGTGCTCACCTTTCCGTACAATGAAAGATGGTATGTAGACAATGTCTACAAGCTCCCAAATGCGGGATATGGCCAAAATACATCTTACGTCTGTCAGGTGTTCTCTCGAAAAGAAATCGACGGTTGGATGAGGGAAAACCCCGGAAGGATCATTGAACAGGAGTACTATGAAGTATTTAGTGGAGATCTTTGGACGTTTGGCGAACGCATCTGCCCTCCTCGTAGGGTTGCAAAAGAAGAGAAGCATCATTTAACTTGCCTTCTCGCCCAGAGAAGTTGCGGTAATTGATCGTACAACGTTGCATGAGGCCCTCTTAGTGCTTGTGGTGTGCGTCGCTCAATAGGCGCCTTTGGTACGTGCCAAAATTAGGGATTCTAAAGGTAAAGCACTTCAATCGTTGATACTCAAATAACATGCCTAGGCTTCTAGGTCTAAAGGACAAAGCCGGCTATCCTTTTTTTGGCTGTTAGGCCATCCAGACTTTTTTTGGCGCACTGATTTTATGTCACGTTAGTTACAATATTTTTGCGGCTTTATCTTTAAATCCTTGAATATGCCTCTAAGATCTTCGACTCGTTTTTCTCCCACACTAGATTCTTTAGTGCATATTGCCTTATCTTCGGTTTCATTTCAAATATCTCTTCTATATTATTTTTGTAATAGAATAGCAATTGCAGAAGTTCTTCATATTCTTCAAAGGTTTTGACGAAATCAAGATTTTTTAACGTGCAAGACATATCAGATACCGAGAGTGTCAAAAGACCTGCGTGAGCGTATTCGTACGGTTTATTAGGATCCTTATACCTATGCAACCAATGTTTCTTCCAAGGCAGAAGACCTATATGGTGTCTTGTCAACTCGCCCATCATCTTTTCATGGGGGAAAAACCCCAACGAGAAAATCGGGTCCTTCGTTGAGAGGACATTGTCCCCAATGACCGTAAGCTTACCTATGTCATTTCGCATGAAGATTTCAATCAGCCCTGAAACATCTCGATAAGGAGAAATGGAAAGAGCTGAGCAATCACTGCCTACGTACACCGAGGACAAAAATTTACCTTCTGTGTTTTTTATTTCAATTCTGTTGCTTTCAGCCAATAATGGAAAATTAGGGACGACAAAAACCCGGTCATTAATTTTTTTATGCTCTTCCATAACGGTCTCACAAGTGACGATTATAGCTGAAGCTTTTTCCAAGAGTTCTTTTTCCCATTTGTCGTACAACCATCGTTTATAAGGTTGGGTCACCAGGTGGTACCACTTGTTTTTCTCCTCGGCTTTTATTGAAACCGACCAATATTCATGGTCGTCATAAACAAAAGGAATTTCAAATTCACTAGCCAATTTGCCTGCAACGTTATTGTGAGCGTGAATTAGTTCCGGATTGCATTCAGATAATATTCTCTCTAGACCCCTCTTCAACCTTCCCCAATAGAGGGGGATCCCCAGATTCGATTTTTTTTCGAAAGGCAGTGAATAAATTTTTTCGAAAACTTCTGTTGAATAAGGAATTCCTTCTTTTTTTGGACCTGCAAAAAAAACGGTATGATCTGCTTTTTTGGCAGTGTAAGCCGCCTTTTCAACCCTGGAATCGGGCAGATGATTATGTGAAAGACTTAAAATCCTCATTCAAAACAACCTTCAACCTTTGGCTCAATGCGCTCATATGTAAATATTACGGGATTTGCAACTTATTAGCACGGCTGTCATGGCAACGGCTGTCGTGAGGAAAATACAAATGGTAGGTAGGGGGTTTTGGCGAGGTTAAGCGCCATATAAATTATAAGGTATTAGCTACAAATCTATCATAAAACTATACGAACAGGTTGACCGAGGGGGCAGAACCGCAAATAACCAAATGTGGGGTTTGAAAATGGGCAAGGTCCCTTCTAGGCAACCGAGTTTCTTCGATCAGAAACGCGTTTGGATCAAATATGAGGATGAAGTAAACAAAGAGAGGGTTGAGAAAACTATAGCGATGATCCCACAAGTTCCGTCAATTCTTGAAATTGGATGCGGTAGTGGATCGATCCTTAATAGACTTTCTTCTGATCTTATCGTTGGACTCGATTTAAGCCGCGTGGCGTTAGAGGAGATAATTCACGAGCGGGTGGTTGGCAGTGGTGACCTGCTACCTTTCAAAGATTTTTCTTTTGATGCGGTAATCCTTGCTGAAGTGCTTGAACATCTTAACAACACGCAACTCAGAAAAACTTTAGAGGAGGTGACTAGGGTCGCGCACAGTTATGTTTTGGTGAGCGTGCCATCTAAAGAAATGCCTTGGGAAACTTTTGTAAAATGCGCTCGTTGCGGTAGCAGTTACTCTCCTTATGGGCATCAGCAGTATTTTGATGAGGACAGAGTTCGAAGTCTTATAAAAAGCAAGCATCAGAGGATCGAGTTTTGTGGCGTAAAAAGAAGATTATCGTCTGTAAAGAGGATGATGCAGAAAATTGGCATCTATGGTTATAGGGAAAATAGCATTTGTCCCTTTTGTGGCTCAGAAAAACTGAGGTACGGAATGATTGAGAAGAATGCCAATCGTGCTTTAGGACTGCTTTCAAGATTTGCGCCTTCAGAACCAAACTGGATATTATGTTTATATGAACTATGAAGAAAAGGTAGAAAAGTTAGGGGATTGGAATATTGACTGGATAAAAAAATAAATTACCAACAGTCATGGTCGTAATTCTTCGTTGTGGTGGTTAAAGATGCACTATAGTCTTTCTGTGTATCAAAGAATTTGTGAAGAAATTGCAAGATCCAACTACACAGTACATACCGTCGAGCAATTTTTTAGAGAAAATCCGTCCTGTAGATTTATTATCCTAAGACATGATGTTGATGCCTGCCCTTCAAGAGCGTTGGAGATGGCCAAGGTCGAATATTCCTACGGTATTAAGGCAACCTACTATTTTAGATATGTCCCTGATGTTTTTAAAACAGAGGCAATAAAATCGATTAAAGCCATGGGACATGAAATCGGCTATCATTATGAGACGCTAAATAAATGCGAGGGCAATCTTTCGGAAGCCATCAAGCTTTTTGAAAAAGAAATAAACGAATTCAGAAGGATCGGTATTGATATTAAAACTGTTTGCGCTCACGGTAGTGAAAACAAGAAAGTATATGGCCTAAACACGGACATTTTCAAATATGATCCTCAATTGGAAAAAAGAGTAAACATAATCGGTGAAGCGTATTTAAACGTAGACTTTGCGAATGTAACTTATATCACAGATTGGAAAGTTTATACTCGTACTCCCAACTTACTGTTTGAGGTCTTTTGTAGAGGCGAACAACCTTACGTGGAATATTCCCCTTCAACGATTATGGAGAACTATCAGCTTGTGAGCAGACTTCTCAGCTCTCCTGACGGCAGATTTTACATAACAATACATCCGCAGTATTACATTAAAAAAACGTTTTTATTGATTATCACAAAAATCAGATCAAGAATTGGTAGAGAATGGGCAAGGGGGTAAATGGTAGAGAGAATGCTCTGCAAAAAGAGGCAAATTAGATATGCGTTATGTTGTGCTACCTGGCGTTAAGGGCATAGAAGAGACTCTTCAAACCTTGAAAAACGGTTTGTGTGTCGTCAGAATGCGCTATCCAATGCGAGTTGAAACTGGAAGGGATTTCACCGAAGTTTGGAATAAGGATTACACAAAGAAAAGCCGAAATATGGTTAGGAAAGCTGAGAAGAAAGGTGTGACAATACAGGAAATTGATCCGTTTGGTCGTCTCAATGAGGTATTGGCAATCCATAAAAGTAGTCCAACCAGACAAGGCAGACCAGTTGACCCCGAATATCTTGACCCATCCAAAGTTAGATTATACTTTTCATACTTCGTTAAAAATGGCTATCTTACAAAGACTTACGGAGCCTTTTATGATGGGAAGCTCATTGGATATCTTCATGTATTCAAACACGAGAACATCATGCATGTGGGGAGGCTGATGTCGGATATGAAGCACTTCGACATGGCTCCAAATGATGTGTTGATCACTACAATGATCAGTGATTGCTGTAACTCCCACGATGTTGATTTCGCACAGTACTATTATATCGAGGCAACAAAAAGACCGTTCCTGAAGGGGTTGAGGCAAGAAAGAGGTTTGGGTGTGGATCATTTCAAATTTGAACATGGTTTCAAGCCGTATAAGGAGATTGTCATTGTAATACCTGAGACCCTTGCGGAAAAAGTTTTTATTATTATGGAAAAAATGACCGCTTCCTTGGGGTGGTTCGGGTCGGCTATATATTCACTAGCGCTAGGCCTTCTTAGAAGAAGTCCCATCCCCAGACTTAAATCTGTGACGAGTATGTCGATTGGTCACTATTATACGTACTTTCTCGGAGGGCCCTCCTCTTTTTTTAAGACCGTCGATTTGGCGACTCAAGTATAGTTAAAATGCGCCAATGATGATTAATTCGAACCGTAACCTACACCATAATATTCAAAATTCTCCCTTTTGACAACTTCAGCCTCCAATAGTCTTTTTCCGTCCACAATTACTGGTTTCTCTTTCATCAGCATCTTAATACTGCTAAGTTTCATATGTTTAAATTGATCATGATCTGTAGTTATTACTAGACAGTCTGCATTCGTGGCGGCATCCTCAATACTTTTGGTTCTCTCCGCCCCGAAGCTTTCATCGCAATACGGATCGTATACCGTCACTCGTGCCCCTAACTGCGTCAATACTTGAATTATTTTCTCAGCTGGGCTATTTCTAGCGTCGTCTACGTTGCCTTTGTATGCAACTCCAAGTATTGCTATCTTTGAGTTTTTTATACTCTTGTCAACTTTTTTAAGCGCTCCAATAATAAGCCTTGCTGTATGCAATGGCATTGTCTCATTTAATCTCCTTGATGGTACTATTACTTTGGATTTAAACTTTTTCCTATTGACAGAAGAAAGTAACAAGAAAGGATCTTTTGGTAAGCATGGACCACCTACACCACAACTGGGGTTATGTATGTTGACCCTAGGATGCGTATTTGCGAGAGGTATAACCCTCATTACGTCCACGCCAACATGCTCACATATTAAGGCTAATTCATTCGCAAAGGCTATGTTTATGTCCCTAAACGTATTCTCTGAGAGTTTTGCTACTTCCGCGACCGTTGAGTCCGTTACCAAAATCTCTCCTTTCACGACCGTCTTAAACAATCGGGATGCAATTTCAGCGCTTTCTGTATTATAACCCCCGACGATTCTCGAATTTTCCACAAATTCCTTTAACGCCTTTCCAGGAGTCAATCTTTCAGGGCAATATGCCAACCAGAATTCCTCATCACATCTTAAGCCACTGATTTTCTCAAGTATTGGTGCAACACGATCCCTTGTCGTTCTTGGAGGGATTGTGCTCTCTACTACCACAAGTTTACCTTTTGAGAGCCCACTAGCCACGGTTCTACAAGCTTCTTCCAAGTAAGCTAGGTTCGGCTTCATGTTTTTAGTTAATGGAGTTTGGACACAGAGGATAATCGCATCTGCGTCTTTAGTCGCTTGCGACACATTTGTTGTTGCACGCAACCTTCCTTCATTAGCATTTTTTCTAACAAGCTCGTCCAGACCTTGTTCCTTGATATGATTTTTGCCCGAAGACACCGCCTCAATCGCTTTTGAGTTTATATCTGCGCCAATTACCTTGAAGCCAGCCTCCGCGAATAATGCGGCTGTTGGCAGTCCAACATAGCCTAACCCAACAACAGCTATTACGGCTTTCCTGCTCTCCAGCTTTCTTATCATTAAATTCCTCATAAAATCACCTTTTTGACGATTTCAGCTATTTTCTCACCAGCATCACCATCACCAAATGGAGAAATGTCGGGCAGCTTTGGAGGGTCCTCAAGTATATTCGTTAACTCCTTCAATATTTTGTGTTTTTCCACACCAACGACCCTTGCAAACCCGGCCACTACAGCCTCCGGTCTTTCAGTTGATGTTCTCAAAACTAAAACTGGCTTTCTAATCCAAGGGGCAGTGGCCTCTTCCTGTAACCCCCCAGAATCCGTCAGGATTATCTTACAATTCTTCATAAGCATAAGAAAGTCGAAGTAACCTATTGGTGGCAAGAGTTGGATAGCCTTAGACGATGAGAGGTTTTCTAACAGTTTATATTGGCGGAGGCGTGTTGCGGTTCTCGGATGCACAGGAAAAACCGCGGGAATGGGCATCTCAGTAAGAGCTTTAACAATATTCCTTAGGACATAAGGATTGTCAACGTTTTCTGATCTGTGAAGAGTGACCAGAGCATACCCCCCCAATTTTACTTTTTTCATAATTACTGATTTCCTACTGGCTATCGGTATATGCTGTTTAACAGCGTCTATCACCGTATTGCCAGTCACAAATATTTCACCGTGCACCTTCTCGTTCTCAAGGTTTCTCTTGGCCAAATTTGTTGGGGCGAAAAGGAAGTCTGAAACGTGATCGACCATGCGCCTGTTATGCTCTTCAGGCATTTGCCAATCGTAACTCCGGAGACCAGCCTCAACGTGCCCGATAGGAAGGCCAAGCTTCACACCGGTTAAGGCCGAGGCTAGCATGCTGTTGGTATCGCCTTGCATGATTAAAAGCTTAGGATCGATCCTTCTAAGAGTTCTTCCGAGCTTAATCATCATCTCTCCGATCTGGGTAGCAGGCTTACTTTCCCGAAGTCTAAAACTGTAGTCAGGCCTAGGCAACTCTAGCTCTTGAATGAAGACCTTAGAGAGTTCATAATCGTAATGCTGTCCGGTGTGAACCAGCCTAAAATCAACATTTCTATTCTGAAAAGCCCGAATGATTGGGGCAATCTTGATGATTTCAGGTCTTGTGCCAACAACGACGGCTACACTCACTTTACAACCTCCCTTCTCAACTCAAAAAGGACGGTTCCACCTTTAGTGTAAGGAGGACCAGGGTCTGGGCATTGTAAATAGCCCACATCGTTCTCGGTTCCGATACCTATGTTGACAGCTGAAGAACCATGTACAAAAGCAGATAATAAGTCGAGCAAGGCGGAGAAGGCATGTAGGCAAACATTAGCGGATTCGTTTGAATTTATATAGAAATCGTCAATTATGATTTTGTCACCAACTTGATACAAAGGGCATTGTCCACTAATAGCCTTAACCAATACTGTCACACGGCATCTTGCCAATAAACAATCCCACCTTGATCGCGTGTTCTTAGTTTTTTTTTAAAAGGTATTAAAGTTAACTTGGTTTGGCGATGCGCTGTCAGAATTTATAAACTTGAATGGTTCGGGTACGTAGTGGTGGGAGACCTATGGATTCTTTCTCAAAATAGCAAGATTCGGAACCCTAGAGCCAAGATAGAGTGAAAAAGAGAAGTACAACTTAAGCTATGGCAAAGCTGACATTCATGAGGAGATCAGAGATCCGCACCTCCCAGTCGAGAGTAGTTCCAAAGACAGAGAAAAAAGGAGATGTGGTAGCGTTTCAAGTGGCGGGTGCCGAGGTTTACGATCTAATGATTGGTCTCTCTTCGCAGGGGCTCAAGGTTTGATCAAATCAATGTATTTCACAAGCTCAGTTTGGCCACTGTATTCTGCTAGGAAACGTCCATAGGAAGACCTCATGATTCTTTTCTGTGCTAATGTCAACATAGCCTTGGTTAAGCGGTCAATCCACTTATTTTTGTAAGGTAGTCCAACGCTTAGGACGAACCATTCTGGATGAGTAAGAACCGTTGCGATATGTTTATTCTCTAGTTTTATGTTCAAATTTTTCTTTAAATCTTCGTAACCCAAACGTTCACCGTAGTTTCTTACACAACCTATATCAAAAGATATGTGTGTTGGAATCACTGGTGTTTTTGAGGGTGGCGGTTTTCCATATCCTTCCATATATTTCAAGCCCAACGAGGCCATAATTTGCCAGGTCGTATTTCCTTTCCAACCTATTAGTCCACCATGAGGGGTTACTCCGTAAATATTCAATCCTACTTCTTCTGTTAGAAATTTCAGTTCCTCTTGCGGGGATGGCAGTTCAGGCGTATTGATCGTATTGTCCAGATGGAGACCAATCTCCCAGCCTTCTTTTTCTAGTCGCCTAAGGTAGCACCAGTCTTGGTTGCTCTTTATTATTTTAGCTCTTACAAAAAGAGTTGACTTGACATTGAATTTTCTTTCTAGCTCAACGACTATTGGCAAACCCTTGCGTAACCCGAAATAGGTTGTATCCACGTCATGTCTTAATCCAATGACGCCCCTCATAGAGAGAGCCTCAGTTTGCTACTCAGTAGATTGAACAACGGTAGTAAAGGTCGTCCTATTATCTCAGGCACCGTGTCCTTGAATGGTTTGTGTAACTTTAATTTTATAGCGACGTTTCCCCTTCTCGTGAGCGGGATGTAGTATCTCGGCAGGTAATACGTTATAAAGCCGTGGTGTTTTTTGAACTGGGTAAGGGTTTCGTGGAATTTTCCCATCCTTGCGTAAATAATGTTGTGAATGTTTCGTTGCACGCTTCTTTCAACCATCTTAGCGATTAAGGCGTTGTTTGGTGCCTTGTCCAAATGTTTCGTTAGAGATAGTATTTGGGATACTGCGGCCACTTTGTCCCCATATTCCAGAACTGAAAACCCTATCACCTGTCCTTGCCAGAAGGCGCAGAGTAGATCTGAGTTTACCCTGCTGATTAGACCACTTTTGACCTCTTCATAGCTTATTCCGTAATGCGAAAAGTATCTGTCTTGACGAATTGGAGTTTCATTATAGATTTTCCAAATTCCTTTTGCTAGGCTATCGGTAACTTCGTTGATTATTTCGACTTTGACACCACTCTTTTCTGCTTTCTTAATCATGTTTCTCGTTTTTCTGCCTATCCTTTGCCACCACTCTTCGTATGAGTCTACCTTCAACAAGGCGATGTCATCGGTATCTCTTAATGCGCCATTAATAAGAGCGACTTTGCTATTTTCTAGAAAAGTTCTCTCGACATATGTGAAGAGGTCTGCTTCTTGATCTCTGAGAAGTCTAACGAGTTCACCCGTTATTTTTACGTCTTCTAGATACTCATCCGGCAGGTAAGCCTTGTTTATAAAAAATTCTTTTTTAACGAGAACTCTCAAAAAGTATCCCACTCTCATCTATCGCCCCAACTGTCGTCCACTTCATTGAAGAGAATGATCCTTCGAATTCTACGTGGTACAAACCTAAAGATCACCATCTGGCCCCGCTTTTATTCAAAGGTAACTGATAGCCACTAGGATTGCGAAGAGGGCATAAGGACGAAGTTCAAGTTTGTCGAGTAGATCATAATCGAAAAGTGTCTGAGCCTGCCTTTCAGGTCCGAGAGTTCTCTCTGGTAACTTCCACTCAACCAATGAAGACACCACTTCAAGAATCCAATTTACGACTATTTAAACGTAGGGAGAGAGCATGTAACAAATGAGTTATAAAACAGAGGTTCGAATAATGTTACTGAACAGCTGTTGGGGATTATCCGATGAACCAACTGAAGACCAGGCGAAAGAGGTGCCTTGATCGTTTATAATCGATAGTGCGGGTACATCCAGAGGGTATAGAGTCTTGGGCATGGAAGTTCGAAGGCATCGCTACTCGGAAGGATTATCTCGGCAAAAAAGTTCTCTTGGGAGGTTAATTAAATGAGACCGAGGGTGGCCGTCGTGATACCAGCCAGGAACGAGGAGGAAAACCTTAGGACAACTCTTGATGCCCTGAACGTTCAGACACTTAGACCTGAGCTGGTCATCTTAGTCGATGATGGCTCGAAGGACAGAACCGCCGATGTTGCTATGAGGTACGGGGTCTTTGTTTTGCGGAGACCCGACAGAGGTTACAGAGCCACAGGAAGCCCTGTCTTAGCCGAAGTGATAAATTACGGGCTGATGGAAATTCGGAGAAGAGGGCCATGGAATTATGTCATGGTGCTAGGGGCCGACCACGTACTTACAGAGAATTACATAAATGAGGTCATCCGGCGAATGGAGACGGATCCGAAGGTGGTCATTGCAAGCGGGGTCATAGCTGGCGAGGACAGGATTAACAGGTACCCAAGAGGCTCAGGCCGGCTCGTGAAGTACGGCTTCTGGACTGGAATAGGGCTGAGATATCCGGTCTACTATGGTTGGGAGGCATACATACTCTACAAAGCACTACAGAAAGGATACAAGCTTGGTGTGTACGAGGACTTGAAGACGCAAATCCAAAGAAAGACTGGTAAGTTCACGAAATATCTAGAGTATGGGAGGGGAATGCGGGCCCTAGGCTATGATCAACTCTACGCGGTGGGGAAAGCAGTATTAAGTTCGTTAGAACGGAAAGACCTTAGTGTCTTTGTCAAACTTATGGTAGGCTATCTATCTTCAGAGGTTTGTCATTATGACGTCGCCCCATTTGTGAGGGAGAGGCAGAGGCGCTTCATCACGAAGCGAGTATTACGTGTGTTTGGTTTGAATGAGTCGAGCAAACTCGGTTACTATAATTCTATTGCATGAGGTTGATTATACTTTTCTAGCCGAAAAAGGTAGAATTTTTGAACTCTATCGGAAGGAAAGATGCGAGCGAATCTTCGTTGTGAGCCTTCCTCATCGAATAAGGTTTGATAGATAGGCCGAGCCTAAGAGTTGAAACTATAGCTCGGCTCCAACTTCGTGCATCTGTTCCTTGTGTTTTTCTATAAAAAGAGCTAAGTGTAACCTTCTACTATAGCTAGAAGACTTAACAACCCAGGGGAAAGGCATGAGTTCCGAAGGCGTGAGGCTGTCGAAGGATTTGCGGCCTGTTCCCACTTTAAGGGCTTTCGGAGTCGCTAAAACCGGTACTCATCTGGGATTACTCATAAGAGGGAGAACTCTGACGGGTCCTTGCGATATAAAGTGATGAAAAGCCTTTCAGTATCCATTTTGGCCACTTTTGGCGATTGTTTAGGTTCATGTAGTTGAGTCGTTTCGACACGACTACCTTACAGGGTAGAGCATTAACCCGAGTAACGCAATGATGATCTCAGCTACCAGTATACTGATCACCACATCTCTTTCGAAAACCTTCTTCTTTATGCGCCTTAGCAAACTTATTGATAGATGCGTGACATCGTATATTCCTTCGTATGGGAGCTCGAGGCTGCCATCGGGGTTCACCCTCGCGTAGGCCTCCACATTCATCCTCTTTCTCAGCGGCAGTAGAAAGTCGAGGTAATATGGTATGAAGAGGATCAGCGCCAGCTTCTCAACGTTCCCGAAGATCGCCAGTACGGCTATCATTGCCCCCACAAGGTACGTGAAGGAATTGCCCGGGAAGATCTTTGCAGGGTACCAGTTGAATATCAGAAAGGCCACTAGTACAGAGATCATTATCCCGCCCATGACCGCGACCCAGCTGCTGCCGGTAAAGTAGCAGACCGTCGAGATCGCCAGCATTATTATTATGCCCATACCGCACTCGAGGCCGTTGTACCCAGCGAGCATGTTGAAGGCATTCGCCGCCCCGACCGTGCCCACAGGCACAAACAGGAGGGGATACAGGATGCCTAAGCTCACGGTGCCAATGAAGGGGAGGGCGATGGTGGACTGGCCGGCGTTTATGACCATCATGGGGATGGCCGCAGGTATCGTTAAAAGCGGTTTTTGGAGTTTGGAGAGGCCCATCTTCCACCCCAGCATGTCGTCGATCAAACCGATGACGAATATTATCAGGGCAGTGGCGATGGCGCCCAGCACGTACACATTGTAGGTTTCTTGGTTAAGGAAGAAGGTGTTCAGCGCCACATAGTAGAGGAGGCCGCTTAGAACGCCGCCTATCACCGGTATGCCGCCCATCTCAGGAACGAGGGGGGTGCCCGGCTTGTTCAGGTCCTTTCCCAATATGTTCGACCTCTTGGCGACCTTTATCCAACTTGAGGTGAGCCAGTAGGTGACGATGAATGAGATCGGGAATGCAAGT